>Ga0160435_1000116_pt1 | contig 46434 bp, 30 predicted proteins | sample HID1973K_E0MG_FD_108213 | JGI IMG/M metagenome (GOLD analysis project Ga0160435, IMG submission 108213) | Enriched mosquito-associated microbial communities from UW Madison campus, WI, USA - HID1973K_E0 MG | ecosystem: Host-associated > Arthropoda: Insects > Digestive system > Unclassified ...
GTCGAGCAGCAGGACGCGTTGCTGGCCGGCACGCTGCAAGGCGATCTGGTGGAGCACATGCACGGCCCGGCCAAGCGCTGCGTGCTCAGTGCCAAAGACATGGCGCGCAAGAAAATCTTCCAGGACAAGCGCAAGACGCTGCACGAAATCGGCGCCTACACGACGCTGGAGATCCTGCTCAATGCGTTTTGTGGCGCGGCGCTGGAGCAATTCGGCGGGCACACACCCTCGTTCAAGAGCCGGCGCATCCTCGATCTGCTGGGCAACAATGCGCCTGATCCGTCCTGGCCGCTGCACACATCGTTTTTGCGAGTCATCGACTTCATTGCCGGGATGACCGACAGCTACGCCAGTGAGATGGCGCGGGAAATGACCGGACGTTCGAGCCCGGTCTGACGCACGCGCCGCTCTGGAAAAGCCCGATTCCCACCGAGGAATCGGGCTTTTTATTTCAGCCAATCAGGAAAAGAAAACCCGAACTTCGGAATCTTCCTACGGCGCCATCAGAAACACCCTATCGCCGCCTACAGACCTCTCCCGAATAATCCGCGCCAGCCCGTGCGCTGGAACACTCCTTCCATTACCTGCCCGAGGCATCGGTTCACGCCATAAGCCCCTGCCGGATGCACTCCATTCGCCAAGATCTCGACCCGCCTGCCGCCTCGCCTGGAACCGCCCATGTTCAGACCCAATCTTCGTATTCTGCTGGTAGAGGACCACCCGTTTCAGCTGATCGCTCTGCAGATCCTGCTCAACAACCATGGCCTGTACCTGCTGACGCCGGCCCTCACCGCGATGGAAGCCATGACAGCGCTGGAGCGAAGTCCGCAGCCCTATGACCTGCTGCTGTGCGATCAACGCCTGCCTGATATGAGTGGCATGGAATTGATTCAGACCGCCAGCCAGCGCGGCTTGATTCAGCAAGCGGTCTTGCTGAGCGGCCTTGAATCCACTCAGTTGAGCGCCCTGGAATGCGCGGCCAGGGAAAAAGGCCTGCCGCTGCTCGGATGCCTGAACAAGCCGTTGAACACGCTGGAATTACGCCGGCTGCTTGCACTGCCGGTTCAGGATGACTGATTCGCCCCGGGTCAATTCGCAGGACAGAAAAGCGCGGTTATGAGGCGACGCGTTCACCGGCCACGTCAAACTTAGCCACAAAATGTAGGACTATTCCCAAAGGAAATAAACAGGATTGAATTAATGCAGTTTTGTGACGTGTTTGATCTCGACTTTCTTAGCCGTCCGTGACCCTTTTAAGTATTGACGTACGCTAATACGCTAATTTTTGTAGGAACTTTCCTATATGGGGCGATCAGCATGATCTGTTCATGTGCGCTTTCAAACATCTGGGATAAGGTGCGCGCTTTCTTCGCCACTCGTTATGGATTGAATCATGAACTCGATTTTTATCATCGATGATCACCCGGTCATTCGGCTTGCCATCCGCATGCTGCTGGAGAATGAAAACTACGTGATCGTCGGTGAAACCGATAATGGCGTGGACGCCATGCAGATGGTCCGCGAATGCATGCCGGACCTGATCATCCTCGACATCAGCATTCCCAAGCTCGACGGGCTGGAGGTGCTGGCCCGCTTCAACGCCATGCACCTGCCCTCCAAGATTCTCGTGCTGACCGCTCAGGCGCCCAGCCTGTTCGCCATTCGCTGCATGCAATCAGGCGCGGCCGGGTATGTGTGCAAGCAGGAAGATTTGAGCGAACTTGTGAGTTCGGTCAAGGCAGTATTATCCGGCTACAATTACTTTCCAAGCCAGGCGCTTGCCGCGTCGCTCAAGAAAGATGGCGACCCCAACGAGATCGAACGTTTCAAACTGGTCAACGACCGCGAATTGATGGTATTGCAATTGTTTGCCCAAGGCCGTACGAACAAGGAAATAGCCAAAGGCATGTTCTTGAGTAACAAAACGGTGAGCACCTACAAAACCCGTTTGATGCAAAAACTGAAAGCCAAGACTCTGGTAGAACTTATCGAGATGGCAAAACGCAATTCGTTAGTGTGAGAGACAGGATGCCGAAGGCGATAAAGGACTATTGGATAGCGGCCGTACTTGTCTGCCTCTGCCTCGATACGCAGGCACAACAACCTGCCGCGGCTGAACGCTACACGTTGCTCAGCCGGTCCAATCCCGCGCACATGGACGTGACGCTGGATCGGGCCCAATGGCAATGGGTGCGTAATAAACGCGAACTGATTCTGGGCACCTCCGCGCCGGACTACCCGCCCTTCGACATGACCCTCACAGGCCACGACTATGAAGGTTTCACGGCCGATTACGCAGGGATCCTCGGGCGTGTGCTCGACCTGCCGATCAAGGTTCTGCGATTTGCCAGCCGGGACGAGGCGATGGATGCGCTGGTCAACGGCGATATCGATCTGCTGGGCAGCGCCAATGGCTATGAAGCGCGCGCGAAAGAAGTGAGGTTGTCCTCGCCCTATGCCGTGGACCAGCCGGTGCTGGTCACCCGCGCCGGGGAAGTCAGGCCGCTGAACGGCGACCTCAACGGCCTGCGTCTGAGCATGGTTTATCACTACCTGCCGCCCGACGAAATCGGCGCCCTGTATCCCAAAGCCCGTCTGCAGACCTTCCCCTCGTTCCAGAGCGCAATCAATGCCGTGGCGTTCAATCAGGCCGACGTCTTTCTGGGCGACACCATTTCCACCCATTACGTCATCAACAAGGGCTACCTGAACAACGTGCAGATGGCCAACTTCGGCAAGCACGAGGCAAACGGTTTCAGCTTTGCGGTTCAAGCGTCCAACACGATGCTGCTCGACATCGTCAATCTGGTGCTCAAGGGCATTCCGGTCGAAGAGCGGATTTCCATCTCCAAACGCTGGGGCGCCGGCAGCGACCTGATGCTGACCGATCAGAAGCTGCAGCTGAGCCAGCGCGAAGAACGCTGGATCGCCCAGCATCCGACGGTGCGCGTGGTGTTCAACGAGGCGTACGCGCCGCTGACGTTCTTCGATGCCAATGGCAACTTCAGTGGCGTGACGGCCGATCTGCTGGAGCTGATTCGCCTGCGCACCGGCCTGAACTTCAAGGTCACTCACGCCCAGGGCATGAGCGACATGGCCAATCAGTTGAGCCAGGGCCAGGCCGACCTGATCGGCGCCATGATTCCCAGCGACGAGCGCGAGAATCGCTTCAACTTCAGCCGGCCCTACATGGATAACGTCTTCGTGCTGGTCACGCGCAAAGAGCCGTCGGCGCCGTCCAATCTCGAGCAACTGGACGGCAAGCGCGTCGCGCTGGCGCTGAGCAGTCCGATCCTGCCCTACCTCGCCCGCAGCTACCCGGGCATCTATCCGGTGGAGGTCGACAACCCCGCTCAAGCGTTGGACATGCTGGCCCACGGCCGTGCGGAAGGCGCGGTCACCTCCTTATTCAGCGCCAGTTACTTCCTCTCATCGCGGGCTCTGAACGACACACTGCAGATGCGCGTGACCGTGGGCCAGGAGCCTGCGCGCATCGCGATGGCCACGTCACGCAACGCGACCGAACTGAGTTCGATCATCGACAAGGCGCTCTCCAGCATCGCGCCCGAAGACCTTGCCGCGATCAACAACCGCTGGCGCACTTACTCGCCGCCCGGAAGCGGCGCGTGGCACGACTATCAGTTGCTCATCTACCAGATCATCGTCGGCGCCAGCCTGTTGCTGCTCGGGTCACTGGCCTGGAACGCATGGATGCGGCGCCAGATAAAGCAACGCGAACGGGCCGAGCGCGCCCTGAATGACCAGTTCGAGTTCATGAGTGCACTGGTCAACGGCACGCCCCACCCGATCTATGTGCGCGATCGCGACGGCCTGTTGAAAATCTGCAACGACAGTTACCTGGCTGCGTTTGCGGCGCAACGCGACGAGGTCATCGGCAAAAGCATTCTGGACGGCGTGCTGAGCAACACCGAAGAAGCCCTCGGCTACGTCGAGGATTACAAGCGCGTGATGTCCGAAAACGAGCCGCTGATTCTCGATCGCTCCCTGCACATCCACGGCAAACACCTGACGATCTATCACTGGATCCTGCCGTTTCGCGATTCACTGGGCAAAGTGCAGGGCATCATCGGCGGCTGGATCGACATCAGCGAACGCCGCCAGTTGATCGAGCAACTGCAGACCGCGAAAGACCTGGCCGATGACGCGAACCGGGCCAAGAGCACGTTTCTGGCGACCATGAGCCACGAGATCCGCACGCCCATGAATGCCGTGATCGGCATGCTCGAACTGGCGCTCAAACGCGCGGACACCGGGCATCTCGATCGCCCCGCCATCGAGGTGGCCTACAGTTCTGCCAAGGACCTGCTGGAACTGATCGGCGACATCCTGGACATTGCCCGGATCGAATCCGGACGTCTGAGCCTCAGTCCTGAACGGGCCAATCTGCGCCAGTTGGTGGAATCGGTGATCCGCGTCTTCGACGGTCTGGCGCGACAGAAAAGCCTGACACTGGTGCTGGATCTGGACGCGCGGACCAACACCGACGTGCTGATCGATCCTTTGCGCTTCAAACAGATCCTCTCCAATCTGATCAGCAACGCCATCAAGTTCACCGAGCAGGGGCAGATCAGGATCAGCCTGCAAACCGCAGACGGCCGCACCGAGCAGCAAATGCGGCTGCAGGTGGTCATTCATGACAGCGGCATCGGCATCACTGAAGAAGACCAGCAGCGTCTGTTCGAACCCTTTGCGCAGGTGGACCACTCCGCGCAACTGGCCCGGACCGGCGCAGGTCTTGGTCTGGTGATCTGCCGCAGCCTGTGCGAGATGATGGGCGGCGCGCTGACCCTCAGCAGTCAGCCGGGCGACGGCACCCGCGTGGAAATGACGCTGGACCTCACCACCCTCGAGCCTCTCGCTGCCCAGGCGCTTTCCCGGGACAGCACGCCGGGCACATCAAGGCAGCTCAATATTCTGATCGTCGACGACCACCCCGCCAACCGCCTGCTGCTGTTCGAACAACTGTGCTTCCTCGGCCATCGTTGCGACATGGCGATTCAAGGCGCGGACGGCCTGGAACGCTGGCGTGCCGAACGCTTCGATCTGGTGATCGCGGACTGCAACATGCCGGTCATGAACGGCTACGACCTGACCCGGGCGATCCGCGAACTTGAACGCAGCGATCCACGGCCGCCGTGCACGGTGCTGGGTTTCACCGCCAATGCGCAGCCGGAGGAAAAGCAACGTTGCCGTGACGCGGGCATGGACGACTGCCTGTTCAAACCCATCAGCCTCACTGCGCTGAACGATCGCTTGAGCAACGTGGCGCCGCTGCCCCCGCTGCCGCCACCCGCCGAGACCGGGGAAACCGAGGTCTTCGACGCATTGAGCGTTGAAACCCTGACCGGTGGCCGCCAGGAAATGACCGACAGGTTGATCGGTCAACTGATCGAGAGCGCCCGTGAAGACCGCGCCGAACTGGCGGCACTGGTCCCCGCCGCACATCGCCAGCAGTTGCTGGATGTCGGTCACAAGGTTCGTGGCGCAGCCCGGATCATCAGCGCAACCGACGTGATTAGTTGCTGCCAGGCGCTGGAAAAGGCCTGCGAGGCCGACGGGAACGAGGATGAAATCGGCGCGCGTCAACACGCCCTTGACCTTGCCATGCAGGCACTGGAGCGCGCACTCATCGCCTACAAGGCGAAAGGCAACCCACTGGAAAAAGGTCCGCCGCAATGATCCTGACGCCCATGACCGAGAGCGACTTCGAAGCGTTTCTCTCACACTCGATTGCAGGCTATGCGCAAGACGTGCAACGCACGTATCACGTGCCCGCGTCCTGTGCGCTCGACAGCGCAACGCAGGCATTCAACGCCCTGCTCCCCGACGGCCTGCAGACGGAGGATCACCACCTCTTCCGGTTGGAGACGCTGACGGGACAGCACGTCGGAACGGCCTGGTTCGGCGTGCAGATTGATGCACCGCTGCCGGCAAAGCTGTTCATCTACGATCTGGAAATCCACCAGGCCTTTCAGCGCCAGGGTTTTGCAAGTCAGGCATTGCAGGCCATCGAACGCTGGGCAGAGCAATGTGATATCCGGCGTCTGGAACTCAATGTGTTCGCCCACAACGAAGCGGCGCAGGGCCTGTATCGGCGTGCGGGAATGCAGGTCAGTGAAATGACGATGGGAAAGGATTTGCAGGGGGTGGCGAGCGCCGAATGAAGGACATCAAAACGCCGGGCATTCAGGCCCGACGACGGGAGCAAGCCCATGGCCTGCTCCCGCGATGCATCAGGCTGCCGGATTGATCGGCTTTTCCGGATACCAGGCGTCCAGCAACGGGCTGACTTCAACCTTGGTCAGTTCGCTGCGGGCCTTGAGCCAGCTTTCAACGGTGGCGCGCTGCTCTTCGGTGACCGAGCCACGCTCAGCCAGGCAAACCAGACCGTAGTCATCGCCGCCTACGTAATCCAGACCGTTGGCATCCATCGCTTCTTCCAGGAAGGCGTCGAGGAATGCGTCAATCGCCGCGTCGTCCAGGTCTTCCTTGAACTCCAGGTTCAGTTCAAAGCCCAGCTCCCTCCTTTGACTACTTAGCTATACCTGTCATTATTGTCTAAACCCTTCTGGTATAGGCCTTTCAGGCAGCTTTAGACGAAAAAGTAAAATGACAATTATCAAAAACATCCTCTGCATCCGCCATCACCCTTTCAACGCCATCGATGCCGACGTGGTCGAGGTAATCCTCGAAGGCCAGGAAATGGTACGCGGCACGATGAAGAACCCTAAGAAGAGCTACACAATCTCCCTCGATCTGACCTTGCTGGAAGGCTACTGCGACCTGACTGACCAGCGGATCACGATGGAGACACTACGAAGCCCAGCGATCGGGACAATCATGCAGGGCTTCACGAAAGCTGTTGCGGGGAAGGAGCTGATTAACCTGTCAAAAACCGCTGGGCGTAAGCCCTGCCGGAAGATCTACTACGCACTGAATGCTGCGAGCAAGAAGTACCCCGACTTTTATCCTGTCGAATGGGACTGCACTCAATATCAGCCAGATCCCGCAATCTGCCAAGTAATCGCATCAGCCAATGATGATAAACGTTGGTATTGGGAGGGCTGGTACCTCAAAGGTAAACTAGACGGTAGGGACAATGTATACCCGCGCCTGGCTCAGCTAGTGATTCCATACGGCCACGAATTTATTAGATCGGTTGATGCCGAACTCCAGAATCACTATCTCGATCGCGCCAACTCATTTAGCACAGAATGGAATAATATGTTTGACTATTTGGGCAAACATCATTCCAACTGGCCACTGCACAAACTCCAGAATGAATCAGGCGTAAGAAGTTTCATGGCCGTGTTCACTCACGATTATTTTTCCGCTGCAAAGAAGGCAAATAAAGACGGCAAGGCTCAAATCAAAAATTGGGGAAAATTCCTAAACTCGGTCGAAGGATGTCTCTGCAAGGCTAATATTTGGAGTACTTTGACAGCACCAATTAAACGTCCGCCGCCGCTAAAAAAACATCCGTCAGAGACTAAGACCAAGCAACACGACAATGGAATGATCGTACAAGAAAAACTTCTTACAGACATTCCGCTACATGTTACTGATGCGGAAGCTGTAGAGATTTTGTTTTTCCACATCAAACGAGACGTGGCCACAGTCCGTGGGTGGGCGGCTGCACAATATGAAGATCTGAAAGCCCGGTATACACGTCGTATCTCGCTTGCTCAGGAAGGCCAGCCTATTTTTGGGCCACACGCTAATAACGCCTATAAAAATTATAGCCTAGCCGATATTTGCACCACACTGGAAGACACTGCATCCACGGTACGCCAAGAATACCTTTGCAAAATTTACAACTACCAAACCGGCGAAAACTTCGGCGCTATTGAGCTCGCCCATGCTTTCGGATTTCCCACTGCCCACAGCCTCCTTCCATTACAGTGTTTGCTTGTGCTTGAGCACCCGGAAATCACAACTGAGTTCCTGAAGAGCCTTGAGCTTTATAACGCTCACGGCCAGCTAACTGGTTTCGATAAGGAAAACCGTTTACTGATCGGTTATAAAGATCGAAAGCAGCCTGAAGTTCGAGAGCAAATCATTGAGCTGAATGACTACTCGTATACCATCGTGAAGGATATCATCAACTTCACCGCCCTGCCACGTCGCGGCCTCCGCGCAGATAAAGACGACGCGTGGAGGTACCTGTTCCTCACAACCGGGAGAGCCTTCAAGCCCTATAAAATTGCGAGCATTCCGGGCTGGAATGACACCGAGCTCGAAGGTGTTAGCGGGCTTCGTGAGCGGTTAATCAAGGAATTTAGTCGTCACAGCGACCTACCAGAGGGGGAGTTGGTCGAATTCATCAAGAGGGTTCGCCTCACAAGTATCAGGGCGTCGCGAGCTGTGGAGGTGTTCCTTCAGACAAAGAGCACCGATAAAATGTCCAAAGCTCTGGGGCATGAGCGCTACTATCCGGACTTGCTGAGTCACTATCTTCCTGATGCGCTGCTCGCGTTTATCAAGGCGCGTTGGATCAGGGTCTTCCAGAAAGCGCTCGTATGCGAGGCGATGAAGGATAGCCCTTACCTATTCCGTGTTACTCAGTTCGCGACAATGGACGAGCTCGACACCTTCCTGGAAAACCACCGAATCAAAGAAATTCCGTCCCAGGCCGCAGATCCTGAGCGTAAAGCACAGGTTGAACAGGTAGAGACTAGCGAGGCGATTCTCTCGATTGGGGTTCCGTTTCTCGCGTCGCTGCTCTCCCTGGAGGCCGCCGTTTCGGCGTCCCTTGATCGCGCCCGCGTGTGTGGTAAGGCCGAGTACTGGGCGTCCCTGGCAGACAAAATCAAAACTGAAATCCTCGATGGCCACAGAGCCGAACTCAAGAAATACCTGACAGCAGCAATGAAGCTCGTTGACCCAAGAAAGATGGAGGCATTGATCTATGTCCCTGCGCACTGGTCGTAAGTCCTCCAACCAAGCTCAAGTCTCTAAAGACCAGCAGATCTCCAATGACCAGCAACCGCCCAACCAGCATGCCAATGCAGCACTCATGCTGCGAAAGACGGGCTACGAATTTCTGGACGATATGGATCATGAAAACGATCCGGAAGGGACTGTTGCCGCTCATACCACCGCGCCCTGGCTGCACAGCGATTTCGATGAGCCTGTATGGAAGATTCAGACCGCTTCTGAAAAGGCGTTGGAGCTTGATTGGTCAGTCGTGCTGTGGAACGACAGTGTACTGACCGATCCTAAGAATGACGTGCTGTTACGGTCACTCAAGCATCTGTTGATTATCGGCGCCAATGGTGTCAACCAGGAGTTCTCCTCGTTGGCCCCGCAGAGTATGACGGTGAAGATCTCATACACCCTGAAGCTGATCGACTACCTGTTGATCAACGCGAAGGATCTAGGGTTAGTGGATTTCGGCTTGGGCGACCTTGATCGCGATAGCCTCAAGGGCATCCTGAACAACCTGTCCAAGTCTCCGTGGTCTGAGGAGTCCATCTACGCATGGCGCGAGCGCGCATCGGCGTTTTGCGTGGCTGAGCTCAGCAAGCTCACCAAGTCGGTGGAGCATGCGATGTATGCGAAGTATCCGAGCATGCTGGTGGTGAGCGACGACAGTGTGGAAGACATGCAAATCGATGTTGCTGCGTCTGACATTCCATGCCTGCGTGCGGCGCTCATGCACCAGGGCATGTATTACGGCAGCTCCAATCAAGGGTACAGGGCCAGCTCAAAAGCGATTTCGGGTCGTATTTATACTGGTACGCTTCGAGGCCGCCACACCCCGAAATCTGCGCTGGAGGTATTGGCCTTTTATCCCCACGAACAAGCGTATAAGCGTGAATTTCCGGGCGTTCGTGTGACGACCGGGGAGGCTGTAACGCTTAGCACCACCACTTATAACAACTACCGCTACACCTTGGTTGGCAGTGCCGTCCTCAGCACGTTGGGCCTGCCCTCCCCGACCGATATCGATCAAATCGCCGATTACGTGCCACAGCTGAGTACTCCCGCACGCTTCAGAAGTGTTCCTTCAGCAAACCTGCTGAAGCTTTTCCGCAAGAGCATGGAATTTCACGTGGAGCACGGCAGGAAGATCCTGAACGGCTTCATTCGCGTGGCGGCTCACTGCCAGCGAGAGAACAAGCCCATGTCGCACTTAACTGATGCGGAGCTACAGCAGATCATCGGCCCGGAGCTTGTTGACCTAGGCGTGAGACGACTGGGCCTTTCGAGCAATCGTCTTTCCAAGTCAAGCCTGATACGCAAATCCAGCCGAGCGAAGTACTTCCAGAGCTTGCGGGCGAATCGAGGATTGCTTGAGCTGGTATACGTATACCTAGGCAGTATTCAGCTGACTGTAGGGACAATCATGGCTCGGCGTGTCGACGAACTGCTGACACTGGATGCCTCGAAATGCCTGGACGCGAGCAAATCCTGGCTCATGTTCAACCTTGCTAAATCGTCACGTCGTGCCCTGGGCATCCGGCAACGGGAGTCACGGCCCATCGATGCCATTGCGGTGGAGATGATCGAAGAGCTGCGTCGCTTCCAAAGGCTCCTCAAGCGTTTTGGCGTTATCGATGACATGACTGATCTGTTCGCTACCCCTTCCTCGATGGGATTCTCGGGTCTGCAGGACTGCACGATTCACCTTTACAACCGCCATCTTGATTTTGCTTGCGATTACTTCGAAAGCGACCTCAACGCCGAGGGGCAGCGCTACTACGTGCGCCAGCATCAACTGCGACGCTTTTTCGCGATCATGTTTTTCTACACGAACAGCTTCGGCGAGCTGGATACGCTGCGTTGGATGCTAGGCCACCGAGACATCGAGCATGTCTGGCACTATTTGACCGAATGCTTGGAGCCCGGCGACATACGGGCAGCGGGCGCACGTTATTTCACGGATTTGGCGAAAAACGACCGCCTAGAGAACTACCAAACGCTGCAGGAGCTGCTGGCTGCCGAGTTTGGCACAACGTCGTTCAAGCTCGTGGATGAAAAGAGGATTGAGGACTATCTGCAGGCCATGCTCGAAGAGGGAAAAGCCCGAATCGAGCCTCACTTCTTCAACGATGAGAGCGGCCAGGCCATGAAGGTTCTTTTCATCGTCAGCTAAGTGGAGGGTCAACAGTTGGGCGGAACAGTTATCGAGACAATCAGTTATCCGCCCCACTGTTGACATAACCAGCCAGATAGCCAGCCAGCGACAAGACTGGTGAGATAAGCGGATTACGGCACCGCTGTACCTAGTAGATGTGTCGGAGAGAGAGAAATGACTACATTGAGCAAACGCGAGCTAATAGACCGATCCATCGAAGGTATTTTTGCCCTTCTTTACGAGATAGCCCGCACACCCGCCAGCTACGTTGGCAACGAGCAGATTCTTGAAGCGCTCAAAAGCCAGGGCAACCTGTGCACCCTGGACATGGAATCGGAGATCCAGGGTAAGCCGTTGCGTATCCAGCCTATCAGTTTGAATACCCTCAAAAAGAGGCTTTCCGACAATGGGCCTGATCGGGATTTTGCACTGTTGGACAAGCTGAGGGGGCATGCTCAGCAGGCTATCCTCGGGGTCAATGATAAACAGGCAGAACCCAAGAAGCGATCACTCAACGGCTTGGAGGATCAGGTTGCTGATCTCAAAGCGACTGTCTCTGCACTTCACGCAGTCAATATGGTGTTGGTACAGGCGTTGGAGGTTAATCGCAGAGACTTGATTAGCCTCTTAAGTATGACCAACGCGGGCTTGCGTCAGTCTAAAACTCAGAAAGCCATCGATCGAATAATAAAGATTTTGAGCATTAACCCTGCCCCATTCGACGATGTGACAGTTCTATCCATGGAGAAGCATTTGCAGGTGGTGCCCAATGGCAAAACGAATCGTTAAATACCCGGAATCGTCTCAGCTGTTCACGCCCATCCCTAAGCTGAGGCTTTATGACTATATGTCGAATGACACGCTACAGACTGTGAACGGCAACATGATTCCGTTCATGATTTGGCCCGACGGTTCGCCTTGCCTACAAGCCAATGCCTATATGATCCAGTTACGCATGCAGTCTGGCCGTGGGGGGCATGGCCCGTCGAGGTCAGGAACCAAAGGAGGCACGTTTGGACAATATGCTGGCCAGCTTAGTCATTTAATCCGATTCTGCTACTACAATCGCTTGAATTTCATCGCGCTGTCTGACGACGATTTTTGCCATTTCATATACGGCCTTCGCAAGGAAACTTGGAAAAACAATCCCGCCAAGCGCAAGCGGAATGAACGAACTATCACAGATATCGGACGTAGGTGTTTGAGCTTCCTGGCCCACGTAGGAGAAATGCACGGCATTCACAATTTTGTGGGCATCGGAGGAACCATTGCGGTTAAAATGGTGGACTCGACAAGTTATCGAAATGGAAAAAGTTATAAACACTCAAGCGTTCACCATAGGTCATTCAGGACGCCGGGGGCGAGAAAAAGTCGTAGCCCTATCGGTGAGGCCACGGTCGAAAAGCTCCGGAACGCTATTGACGAGATGTCCACATCAGAATTTCTCTCCCGCCGCCGACATCTGATGATCTCATTGTTTGAAGAGATGGGCGCCCGTCGGGCCGAAGTCCAACCGATTACAGTGTCTCAGGTGATTGCAGCCAGCAAGACCAAGATGCCGATGGTTCATGTCCAGACCCTGAAGAAGGGAAGACCAGGTGTCACACGGGAGCTTGAACTCAGCCCGCTATTAATCGACGAGCTGATGGACTACATCCGTATTGATCGGCGCTCGATCATGAAACGCTTCAAAGGAATCCCGGATCACGACTTCCTGTTTGTCACTGAGCGAGGTGGTCGGCCTCTTGGGATCGACACCATCACGACGGAGTTCTCGAATATTCGGCGTGCAGCGGGTATTGAGGAGCAGGCATGCGCGCACCTCTTCAGACACGCCTATTGTACGCACATCGTCGCCCAGCTGATCGCTGAGACTGAGGCACTCAGCCCCAATTCGTTTAGGCAAACGCTGATGACCAACAAGATGTTGGCAGAACGCGCCATGGCCAAAACCGGACACGCGACATTGGAAAGCTTGCTGGATTACGTTGACGCAGCCTTCAGAAAGAAATCCAAATACGAGCAGATCATTCGAAATGTCGATATGGCAAGGGCATACGAGAGCTTCGAAAAGCGTAGGAAACGGCTTTTGGAGGATTTCAAGAAAGGGAAGCTCACCAAAGAGGACTACATTGAGCGTGAGGAGGCTTTGTCGAGCGCTATGGATCGCGCACTGGAGGCTGCATGACCGACCGCTAACCTCGGGTCCAATACTTAGGTCAATTCCGGCTGGCTTTCAGGTGGACTTTCCATCTGGAGCAATCGCGGATCCACCAGCGGTTGACCGGATGTGCCTGGCCAGGATATCTACCTGATTGACCTGTATCCGTTCCAGGGCCTCGCGCGTGGAGATCAGGTCAAAGCCCCAGGCCGCTCGCAAACCTCATATCCCTCGCAAATCTCATATCCAAAGCTCATGGCAGCTTGTCACTGAGCCTTCCATCGATCCAAGCCACGGTCATCACATTCCATCAACAGCCCAAGATCATCCAGCATTATAGCCCACCCCGCCTCACCACACGCCGCCGACACGACTTTATGAAGATGAACAGCGGTTGTAGCTGAGTAGGTTTGCAGCCCCCTACCGGATCAGTACACTGATGGCCCATAGCCAGACACCCTAGCTAGAGCTGCCCGTGGCACCAGAAGCTCAGCTGTAACGCCTGACACAGAGACGTCGTCACCTCGTCGTCACCTCGTCGTGACCTCGTTATCACATCGTCGGCAGCACGTCGCCAGGACGTCGTCAGGCCTGCCAAGCGGGCGTCATCCTCGCCAGGGTGATTGGATTTGATCCACCTTTGACATGAGGGATTTGTATGGGCATCAAGATGGATCACGCGTACGACCAAAACGGTGATCGTTGGGAAGCAGATACATACACCAAGGGCACCGGCGCCGAGCCTCTGCAATGCAACTGCGGTACGCCCGTCGCTCACAATCCCCCGTACACACGGGAGATGTATGACAAACCCGTGTTCGTCCAAGGTTATTTCCGTCTGTATCCCAACGGTGCCCACGCCGTTAACTGTCGCTTCGGGGTTGACGAGGAAATTGAGGAAATTGCGAGCACATCCGAGGATCTGATCGAGAGCATCCAGCACAATCGATACCGCATGCGGCTGGTGATGATCAAAGAGGCCTTGGAGGCAGGTGGCCGTAACGTTGCTGGCGATGGAGGTACCCGGGCCACAGCGGGTCGGACTTACACTCACAACCCAAACCTTCTTCCCGCCTACATCAATTCCGCCAAGCGAGCCCTGAAGCTTCGCGCGCTCTGTGACAATGATCAGGACATCGAGCAGCATCTGGAGCTGGTGTTTGAAGGCAATGTGAAGGTGGCCTGGAATCAGTTCTATTTCGAGACTGAGCGCCACGCAGAGGCGTATTACGCAGTGTCGCACAACACCGTTCAACACCCCATCGCGATTCAAGGCGCCGTGAGCAGCGTCAGGACTGAAATCAGGGGTGACAAGTCCAAGAACGTCATCAATCTGCAAATGAACAAATTCCGGGTCGACCCCGATGACTCGGAAAATGGCATTGGCCTTGAAGTGAGCATCTGGGCCAAGGATCCGGCTTGGCTCAAAGGCATTGAGAAGGACGATGAAATTGTGGTCTTGGGCATGTGGAAGCACTCCAGTACCGCCCCCGAAAAAGCGCCCAGGGAGGGACGCTTCAAAACCCTGACCAAGCGCAGATTGACCTTGAACCTGGTTCTGAAGGCCCAAGTTTCCAAAATCGATCAGTGATCTCTCACGGCACAGACGACGCTACCCAAGCCAGCATGCACCTGCATCAGGAACCCTCATGACCAATAAAACCCTCTACATCATTGGCAACGGCTTTGATCTTCACCATGGCCTTCCCACCCAGTACTGGCGATTCAAGAACTACCTGGAAGCGACGGATCGGGAGGTTTTCGATTGGGTCGAAAGCTACATCGCGATCGACGAAGACTGGGCAGAGCTTGAGCTTTCGCTTGCCGACTTGGACACCGAGAACATTGTCACCGAACTGGAGGGCTTCCTCGTTTCCTACTCGGCTGAGGATTGGAGCGACGCCGGCCATCACGACTTTCTGTACGAAGTGGAGAAGGTGGCGACCGGTTTGTCGTCTGGGTTGCAGCAACACTTCGCGGACTGGATCAGATCCATCCCGCTGCCTGATCGCGACCAGGTTCCCCAACTGCTGACGTCCCTGGACAAGGATGCGGACTACCTGACGTTCAACTACACCAGCACGCTGACGAAGCTGTACGACATTCCTCCAGAGAACATCCTGCACATCCATGGTGAGGGCGAAGATGAAAGCTCTGACTTGGTGCTTGGTCACGCACGGACAGCTGCTGAACGCTTGTTGCTGCAGGACGGTGTGGATGAGGACACTGATACCCGGTTTGCGGAAGCGATGGGCATTCTCGATGACTATTTTGACAAGACGTTCAAACCGAGCGCCAAGATCATCGAGCAACAAAAGCCCTACTTCGAGGGACTGAAATCGATAACTCAGGTCGTCGTCCTCGGCCATTCCCTTTCCAAGGTGGATGAGGCGTATTTCCTGGCGCTCGTTGAGGCTTTGCAAGCTAGCCCGCGTTGGACAGTGGCGGTCAGGTCGCTCGACGAGAACACGAGCAAAGCAGCGTGCCTCATCGATTTCGGTGTGCCCAGCGAATCCATAGACTTCAAGCTTTGGTCGCAACTGTAGTCAGCCTGCATCAATGTTCGCGGCCATCTGTCCGTAGCTAAGCCCTGCCCGACCTGCGGCTGGCATCAGGCGCAGTTGTTGTTCGGCATCCTGGTACCCTTCTCCGAGAGGTATCGCCGTCCCCGAGTGGCAAAGTGCGCTAGGGCATTGCACGGTTTAACAGCAAATTGATAGCGTAGGCATTACTGCGAAATTCAAGCGGCAGACATGCCCGCCCCAGTGCTATGCCACCCCGTAGCAATGCTGGCAGAAGAAGCTCAGGGATGAGATGGAGTGTGCGTATGGATAGGCAAGCCCCCGAGTACCTTCTCAACCTGCTCGCTCAAGGAGCCTCACTCTGCGCTACAGATCGGGGTCAAGCGTTCGTTCTTTTCCAGCGAGCCTGTGCCCTTCTCTGGCGACTCGATCCCACGGGGCGTCCATTCTCTCCGATCGAGCTGGAGCGCAGGCTTCGAACGCCGTTGGAGGACTGGTTGCCCGAGTCCGTCAGAGGCGACTATTCAGGCCCCCTGCTCTACTTCGACATCGTCACTCAGACATGCAGTGAAATGCTGTTGGAGCTTGATGCTAAGGCGGTTTGGGATCGCGTCCAAGAAAGTGTGAATCGGGTCAAACAGGCATGCCGACTGCGAGCAGACGGTGAATTGCACTACCGAAATTTCCGCCTGTTTCTGGTTCAGCATGGTGTGATCTGGCCCGCTCAAGCCAGTGACGCCTTCATGCCCTTGAACCTGTCATTGAGTGAATTTTACGAGCCTATTGCACCGCACCTGTTTCATAACGGGCTCCTGTACCTGTGTCCGGAATGCAAGTGGCCAATGAACACGCAGCGGCACGAGGTCAGCTGCGCGTCAGCGTGGTGCCAGGACAAGAAAAGTCTCTACGTTCGAAATGGCGATGCCCTGACTAACCGCGTGGACGGAACCACGTTGAACGGGCAGGCTGTCGATGGCCGGCTGATGCTCAAACCTGCGTTGTGGAAGTTTACGCTTCAGCCGGGGCTCATTGAATTCGAGCTCGCTCAGACTCTGGCAGCTATGGGATTCGATGTGCAGCTATGGCCAGATGTTGACCGTACAGACCTACGATTTCGACTCGGGCATACCCACCAGGATATCGACGCCAAGGTCTGGATGTCCGCCTACAGACTTGCCGAGCACATCAAGGCAATTCCAGCGAGCTCACCTCGATGGATCGTGATCCCGGATTACCAGAAGCAAAGCCTCCCCTTACTCCGAAAACACTGTAACCCCGGCGTGAGCGTGTACACCCAGAGCCAATGTGTACAGGAGGCGAAGAAACGTGCAGCCCCTTTCTGACATCAGCGTCACACTGTTCCTCGCCTTGGCGGCTCGCTATGTGAGCGGTGACCCCATGCTGGCCGACGCGGCATCGCTCTGTTCTGGCCGAACGCGAGGATGGATCACCTGGTATGGGTTGCCTGAAGCTGACCAGCAGTTGATCGCCGAAAGTCTGCGTCTGCGCCCCTCGCCAGTTGCCCAACCCAAGCGCTTCATGATGAGCGTCGAGGCTATCTTCACTGGCGAACGCTGCCCATTCGAGCTCATAGAGCAGGACAAGCTCGGCAGCGAACTGCATGAGCAAGATCGCTATCGTGTCTCCCCTTACCTGAACACAGATCAGCTTATCAAAGAGTACCTGGATGCCCTCAGATATGGGCGCAAGCCACCGACTTATGCGCAGCTTCCACTGACCGGCGATGTCGTGCTCAAGCACATTGCCGGCGACCAGGTAAGGGTCTTCTACATCCCTGAGAGTGAACGGGCTGTTCTGGATATCATCGACCGGAGCATATCGCTCGCGTCATCCCCTGCAGTTCCAGAAATGGGTTGGACGTTGGCATCGCTCACAGAGATCGCCGGTCAACTCGACGCTGCGCCCGGGCTTCACAACAACCACCAGAGCTCCCTGGATAATATTTGGGGCTCCCACTCAGACCGCGCAGCGCAAGCCGGCACCTTCTACCGGGTCAACGCACCGACGGGCACGGGCAAGAGCGTCGCGATGGTCATGATGTCGCTTGACTCGGCGCGCAGAGGCCAGCGAGTTGTGATTGCGGTGCCGACTCTGGTTGAGCTTGAAAATACGGTGCGGGTGCTTGAGCAGTCTGCTGCGGTGGCGGCTCCAGGGTTGAAGATAGCGCCTCTGCACTCTGCAACCCGGATCTTCGAGCGTGGCAAAATTCAGTTCGAGCAGGGCCATGCCGCCCCCGCGTATGACTATGCCTGCCTGCTGAATGCCTATGCGACGGACAAGCTCGATGTGGAGCCTGGGAGAGAGCCATGCTTCAACATCCGCGTATCGACCGAGCAAGAGGGCCGAGCTGAGCAGTCGAAGCGACTGAACCACTGCCCATTCCTCTTCAAGTGCGGTAGAACGCAGATGTTGTCGCAAGCCCTTGAGGCCGACATCGTGGTGATCAATCACCATGCATTGCTGTCGGGAACGACCCGTATTCCGTTGTCTGACGCTGACCTGTTCCCAGGGCCTCGTAGCTTCATCGAAATACTGCTCAGAACGGCGCCTCTCTTCCTTGTCGATGAAATCGATGGGTTGTTGAAGTCCGCGATCGACAGCAGTGTGATCGAGTTGAAGCTAGGCAATCAGGGAGACAACAGCCCCCTGCTGCGCTTGTTCAATACCGTGGCTGGGCGATCCAGCATTCCGGAGATCGACCGCAGCAGCCTGTTCCGCGTGAGCTGGGCGTTGACCTATTGCACGCTCAGCGTCAACCAACTGATGAACCTGCAGCAGGAGAGGTATTTCGAGTGGCCAAAGAAGGAGACCACTTGGTCTGATGCCGACGACACCTTCATCATCCAGAAGCTCGGTATTGATCGCCCTGCATTGGAAGCGCTTTTCGAGAACTCGAATCGCACACCGGAGCACTTGGAGAAGCTGAGCACGCATCTTGCGAAATGGCGCTCAAACGGAGGAGAACACAAGCTTGAAGCCCTCGCCACTAGCCTGGATCACCTCATCACGCAGTTGTCTGCTGATGGCAGGCTTGCGGCGAAGCTCAACAAGCGGGACAGAATCCGACTGAAAGCCTCACTCATCCTGCGGGGTACTTTGCAGGTGATCGAAACTCACCTGCGCAATCTTCAGGTTGAGCTACCGAGCTTTGTGAATGCCGAGATACCTTACGCTTACGAGGTCAAACGGAGCATCGCAGGGCCCGAGCCCCTGAGTCCTACCCCCAACGGCCCCTTGCAGCGGGCGGTTTTTGGCTTCAAGCGCAAAGATACCGCCGACAATGACTCAACGCTCAATGTGGTAGCCATGCGCGGCGATCCTCACAGCACGCTGCTCTCACTGCCAGACGTCAGCGCGCTTGGCTATGCCGGCGTGAAACGATTGTTCATTGGTTTTTCCGCTACAGCGTATTTCCCCGGTGCCAGCGCCTATGACCTACGCGCGGAAGATTTCATCGACGTGCCGGACGTCCCTGGTCAGGTCACATTCAAGAATGCCCCTGCGACCACCGCTATTTCTGGCGGGCAGTATTCACAGCGCAGATTCCTGGTGTCCAAGTTTGCAAAGGAAATCTGGCCTTGGCTTGATACTCGCTTGGTGAGCCTGGCTGACAACCCGCTGACCCGAGCACGGGCACGCTTGCTGCTGGTAACCAACAGCGACGCTGATGCTGAGGTTTTGGCGATGACGCTGGCAACGCTCCGGGATGGCCCGGGCCAGCGGGTGGGCTGGGTTCGAGGAAGACAAAGCGAGTACAAACCATCGACCCTCGAAGCTGAACAGACCTTGGTGTACGACGATCTCGCTGAATTCACCAGCGGTCGTCACAGGGACAAGACTGTGCTTGTGAGTGCCATGGGCCCTATGGCGCGCGGGCATAACATCGTGAACAGCGACGGGCTATCGGCAATCGGCGAAGTCGTGATCTGCGTGCGCCCCCTGCCCTCGTCTGATAGCCCCAACAACAATCTGGCGCATATCTGTTATGAGACGGGCAATGCCGTCGGGCTGCATAGCAGTCCTGGCATGCTGATGATCCAAGAGCGAAAGCACTCCAATGCACTGCTACAAAGCATTCGTACCGCCGATCCTGCGTTCAGTCAGCAACCTGACAACATCCGCCATTACACGATCATGAACATTTTAGTGAGCCTCACGCAGCTCATTGGTCGAGGACGTCGGGGAGGCACGCCTGTCACCTGTTACTTCGCCGACGCAGCGTTTATGGCAGGCGCACTACCTTGGCCTCAGATGCTCAGCGAGAGCGTGCAGCAACTGAAGCGAGATGGCGACTGGGATCAATTCCAACGTCATCATGCCGGCGTGGCCTCGGCACTTTTGAATTACATTTTTGAGTCACGAAAGGATGCGACATGAAGGGTCTTGAACTACGTACCAGTCTCTTTGAGTTCGATGCCAGCCACCTGGGCAATGCTTACCGTGCTGTCATCGGCCCCCACTACCTGGACGCCTGGCAGGCCCTTCAAGGGTTGGCCAGGAAGCCCCATCCTGGGCTCCCATCCGTCGGGCTCGAAGAGATGCTGGCAACGCTGTCGGGTGGGCCAGTCAAGGTGAACATGTACCCACAACAGGACGGCGGTGTGTCGGCAATCCTGATACTCAGGCCTTTGCCCATCGATACCCTCAATGAAGCCCTCAATCTCTGGTCGAAGGACGTCATGCAGGCTTGGAAACAGGAGCTCGCTGAATTTGAGGGCAAGCTCGTTGTGACGGATCTGGTGCCCCTGGACACCGTGGGGCTGGTTGCACCCGACGATGTGTCGTCGCTCGCATACATCGTCATTCCTTGGCTGGTGGGCCAAGCGCTCACTCGCACCCCCATGCAGGCGACCAAGCCGATCAAGCTCTACCAGGGGGCCGACGGTAGTGTGCTTGCCTGGGATGATCCGGTCGTTTCAGAAAGCGATGTCCGCTACGCCAGTGCGCTGCACATCATCGAGCCGGACTTGGTCTTGCTCAATGGCCGTCCCCAGCCGTATTTGCAGCTGAGGGTGAGGTTATCGCGAGTCATGCCTAACCTGGTGGGGAAGAAGAAAAATGCGTGGGTCAAAACCGGTGATCTGATCGTCAGGGCAAAGATCAAGACCAGACCTGCTGGTGACGGCTGGAAGACCACCTATGAGCATCCTATTGAAAAGCTGCTCGCGTTCATGGGGGTGCCAGCATTTCCCCCCATGGTCGAGGGTGACATTCCAGTGGACAGTGATGTCAGGCCCATCTATGCCATCCAACCTTCGAATCCGCTGATTGGCTCCGGTGCAGGCCCGCTGTTCCTCGATCAGGCGTGCTTCCACTTGCTTGCCTCACTTCCGGGTACCAAACCATTGTTGGCACGCAAGGCCGTCGTGCGTCTTGCCGAAGAGAAGGCCACCGTCTCTGCCGACACGGTCAATCTGAACGTCATGGTGCTCGCGGCTCATGCCGACGTGATGCTTAGGCTCCACACCGCAGCGTCCTCATTGGCGCGTGACATCAAGTTCTTCCAAAAGGTTACCCCTCCACTGATCAACCTCCTGCGCCTGGACGTCACGGACGCCCAACGTATGCTGGAAGGGAAACACGATCCCAACACCCTCAGCGAATGGCTGCTGAATCAAGTGGTACCTGTTGCCAAGCAACATGCGCAGGGCGGCGTGAAAGTGATGATTGTTGAGACCAGCGCATTAGCGGCCTCTCGTGATGGCGACCTGGATCCCAAGCATGTGATCCGACGCGTTCTCGCGAAGCACGGCATTGCGACTCAGTTCATCATGCACATCGACCCGGATGCCGAATCGAAAAAGCGCAAGCCAACAGACGACGAGCGTGATTTCAAGGCCATCAATTCGGTGGTCGAAGCCATTCGCTTGAGCGGCTATCTGCCTGCACCGCTGCCCAAGGTGAAATCGGTGCCGGCTGGTACCACGGTACTGGCCATCCTGCTTGACCGAATTCAGGAAAAGGGCCCGGCGAAGTTTTTGCCTATCATCACCCGGATGTCCCTGGGAGGGCATGAACCCGAGGTTTTCTGGTTCGACTCAAGCGTAGATGGCAGCGGCAGGTGGATGGGTTACACCGAAGGCCTGACCGCCATCCACGCAACACCCACGCTACTGGCGTTCTCTCAGGTAACGAACTTGGTTAGCCAATGCTTCCTGGATTGTAAAATCAACCCGAAGGACTCGCTGATTGTTTGCCTGGATGTCTACCTGAGAACGTTCTATGGCGGATTGAAAGACAGTCCAGGTCAGGGGATGCCCCCGATTCCCGCAGGAGCAGCGGTCGTACGCATCCGGGCGGATGAGCAGGTCGCGCAGATGACTGGCAACCACTCCCTGTTCCCCGATACCCCGCGCTTCGTGGGGCCAAAGATTGGGGTCTTCCAGTCTAACGAAAGCCCTTGCGTGTTCTATTTCGTTTCGCCTTCCAAGCAATTTGGGAGTATTCGATCACTGCGCGACAACACGCGCTACGACGTATCGGGGCGCAATCTCAAGGATCCGTGGCAGCAGTTGGGTGTGACCGAAATCGTGATCATGGAGCCGGGCACGTTCGCCACCACCACGGTGGTCGCCGAGCAGGTCGCATTGCTATGTCGCAACGCGCCGCTTTGGGATGGCCACCTTCGCCTGCCAGGCCCGATGCATCTGGCGATTAAGGTAGCAGAGGATCACCCCATCCTGGAAATGCGACGCAAGGCCGATGCGAATCGAGCGGACAGCTGACGCCGTCTCCACGTTCGCCGCGCCAGAGCAACCGCCAGAAATCGTGCCCGCCCACGCGGGCCGCTTTTTTGCGAGGCGGTCTATAGGCCGTGTAAACCTGATTTTTGACCTGTAAAGCACAGAGGTTTACAGGTCAAAAATTGGGTTTACATGCCATGCTCTACACGCTCGTCCGTCACCCCTATTTTGCAGGATGACTTGCCCGCAGGCTTACAGTCGTCATGCGTTAGTGGTGGTGACGACAAAGACCTCAAGCGTGCAGCAACTGCGTAAATCTCAGCCGCTTAACAGGCCCCCTATGACTTCAGATCAAAGCGTAGAGCAAACCTAGGGCACCAGTACAAAGCCATCAACCTGTACAACCTCCCCTTTGGCTTTGCTTACATGACAGAGGCTCAGGACATGTACGGCCTCAAGGTGGATGGTCATCTGGCTGACGCGATCACCAAAAACTCCGTCGGATTCGAAGTAGGGCCTTACCGGAAGGTGGTTCGCAAGAAAGACACCAGGGGCACAAGCCTTCGCTTCTACTTCAATAATCATCGACTAGGAGAGTCAACAGCAGGGGACGATTCGATCGATTTGGTCGTAGCGGAAATTCATAATGCAACGCGCACATCGACAATCGTATGCTCCAAGAGTATCGAATTTAATAGCGAGTACTTCTTTAACACGTACATGCGGCGTGAGCGTCTGCGCCTGCTCGCGCAGCAGTACCTATGAAGTAAGACAGATTTTTTCGACTCACTGCACTAGCAAAACCATCACTCCAGGGTGTGCAATCTATGATGGTGATCTCACTCCATGTTCTTTTGGAGATACCCAGGCGGTGGCTGGGCTTCCAGCATGGCGCCGTAGAATGACCACCCCTGGCGCCCTAGAGCAAGATTGCTTGCCTGGGCGCTGTACCTCAAACGATCATGCACCGAGAGGGTACCAATGCGCTGGGCATACTAGGGTTCCTGCTGAATCGCCGGTGTGGGAAGGATTTCAACAACCTCCTTGAGGTCAGCGAAATGATCTGGGGCAGCAGATCTGACTGAGCACCTGAAGTCAGCGCCCTCCAGCGCAGCTTTCGAGGCTGATCAACGCGGCTACCGGGCACATGGGGATCACGACGATGCAACCGCTAAAGGAACAGGAAAAAACCCAGCTCTGGCTAAGTCAGTTCGATCATAGGCCAGGCGATCGTGAGCTGGCCGAGAGGCTACTTGACTCGATCAACTACTGCCCGCTCAACGAATTCAAAACCAGCCTGACCACACTGATTAAAAGGTCACTCCCTCTGAAGGAGGCCTCGGCACTCTTCATTGAGCGTGAGTTACAAAAAACCAAGGCCGAGTACCCTCCGGGACTCTACAAGGAAAAGAAAACCTGTAGCCCTAGGTCGAAGAAAAAGCATGTGAGGGCGTACGGCGCAGCGGCGCAAGCCATCCAGTCCCTGACCTACAGCCGTCAGGAGGTCGGCAGCGAAGGCTTGGTCGCGCTCTTGGCCAACACGCTTTGCCGCTCGAACCCCAAACGCTTTTTGCTGCAACCCGCAGCTGACATGGTCAGAGATTCAAAGGTTCGTAATTTCGTCATTCTGACCGACTTCCTCGGCAGTGGTGACCGAGCCTACAGAATGCTCGACTCCATGTGGCGAGTGGCGTCGATCAGGAGCTGGCACTCCGGTAAGTTCATCAGGTTCTGGGTGATTGCCTACAGCGGCACGGCACAAGGCATCCAGTGTGTGCGCAGTCACCGATTCAGCCCCACCGTTCGAGTCATGACCGAATGCCCAACCCTGTTCAATAGCTTCGATGAAGACCTGAATGAGATGGTCGAGCTGTGCGAAGAGTACGGGGCTCACAGCAAGAATCCACTGGGTTGGAAAGACACCGGCGCGCTGCTGGCCTTCGAGCATGGTGCCCCGAACAATATGCCGGCGATATTCGTTTCAGAAAAAAACCGAGGCTCGAAAAAATGGTCGCCGCTTTTTCCTAAACGTGTAACCGACAGCCTGTGGCAGTCCACTCAGGTCAGCATGACCCACGTGACGATCGAAGCATTGCACCGGCTCAACCTATCGGAAATATCGAAGTCGCTCCGGTTCAACCGAGCAAGTGATCAGAACAAAGCTGCGATCATCATCTTGCTTGCTCACTCATTGGGCAAACGACGGCTTGCTCAATTGCGCCAAGTCCTGCCGGTTTCCCTGGACTCAATTCTCAGTGCAAAACAACGCGCGGTGGCCCGTGGTTGGATCACCGAAACAGGTGCATTGACGCTCGAAGGGCACAAGTCCATCCGCCTTTTTCGCCGGGAGGGACGGAAATTTCTTGTGGCCCCAACTCCCGCCACTTCGTATTATCCGCAGCAGCTGAGGGCTCCGCAGTAGCGGAATCTAGTATCCCGCACGATGTGCGGGCGTTAAGGGAGCAAATTATGCTTGCCGTCGAACGATCTCACGCTTCCAGGAGGTATAAGCCTTCTACGGCTCGCTATCGAAGTCTTGCGGCAAGAAGGCTTATATCCGCCAGGGCGGAGCTTGAAGGTAGATGACTCGCTGGAGCTCTCAGCCCTACTTGAAAGAAGGACGTGGTCTAGGGGTGCCTCAGGATATCCTGCAGAATGCCGTGAAGACGGCCAAGCGGATGAAACACGGCTACCCTCCCATCCTCACCCTCAACCACCTGGCTCACCTGACAGGTGTTCCCTACCCGTTTCTACACCGCACAGTCAGCCGAACCCACGAGAAAGAGGCGTATAACCTCTTTGCACTGAAGAAGCCGAATGTGGGGCACAGCCCGGATCGACTCAGATGGATCAGTGCCCCCTGTGAGGATCTGCTTCGCGTGCAGCGGTGGATCAATGCGAACATCCTGTCGCATGCTGAGTCCCACGAGGCTAGCTACGCCTATGACAAGCGTCACGGGGTACTGGAGGCAGCCGAGCTTCATTGCGGAGCCGAGTGGCTGATCAAATTAGACCTGACCAACTTCTTCGAATCGATTCTGGAGCCACGGGTCTATAAGCTTTTCAGATCGTTCGGGTATCAGCGCTTGGTGGCATTTGAATTGGCCAGGCTCTGTACCCGAATCCGTGTCAGCGGTAACCCCGATCGACGGTTCGACCACCGAACGCTTCCTGCAGGCTTCCCCTACCCCGCTGATCCTCGGATCGGGCATCTCCCGCAGGGTGCCGCTACCTCACCAAAGATCGCGAACCTGGTGATGTATTCCTTGGACGAGCAGTTGCAAGCGTATGCGACGAAAAATGAAATGGCGTATTCGCGATATGCTGACGATCTGGTGTTTTCCTCCAGCAATCCATTTGACCGCCCGCAGGCAATTGAGCACGTCAAAGCGATCAACGAATGCCTCATCAAGGTGGGATTCTGGCTGAACAAGGCAAAGACGAAAATCATCCCACCAGGAGCCCGCAAGGTGGTATTAGGCCTACTCATCGATGGAGAACAGCCTCGACTCACCAAGGCCTACAGAAAGTACATCAGCGACCACCTTTACTTTCTGTCTCATCCCGACATCGACGCCATCACCCATGCTGAGCATCGGGGGTTCAAATCGCTCCAAGGCCTGATAAATCACATCAGCGGAAAAATTGCCTACGGCTACAGCATCGACCCAGATTGGGCCAAGGAGCATGGCAATCGCCTCAAAACGATCTGCAGGGCTCTTGAGGTCGATCATGTCATCTTCCCTTAGCGCCTCGGGGCTATGACAAACGCTTGCTCATCCGCCCTCGCCTTCACTCAGTGGTTGAATCGACCTCAGTGGCCATCCTGCTCGCTGGAAAATAGCTGCAGGACGGTAGAGAGTGAAAGCGCATGTCTTCGACCATTCCCCATCAGCACGTAAACGGTGTGCTGTGTCCGGAAGTACATCTGATCAGTGAACGCCACCAACGGTGTTGAGCGCAGCCACTCGCCCGCACGATGGGCGCGCGAACTGCTGTAGAGAATCTCCAATGCGACTAGCATCACCGGCTGCTGGCTTTGGCCGGCCAGCTGATGCATGACCTCCCTCGGAGCCCCCAGATCAATCCAGAACCAATTGCCGACAACGCAAATGCTAAGACCTGGAAACACTTGACGCCCACGCGCTATGGCGTCGTCCAACGCCAGGGTCGTACCGTACATGACCTCGCCCGGGCCGAGCAGTTGGCTTACCTGATGATCTTGCATAACAGCTCCATGTTTGTCTCATTACGGCGGCTCAAATTTGCCGTCAATGGCGACCCGAAATAACAGCCTGCCATCCCCAAAGCGCTGCGACATCAGCTCCAGTGGCTGATACCAGCACGTAGCGACTCCCGGAAAACGTATGGGCTATCAGGTAGCCATGATCTTCAAGGAACTCCAGCACGGTTGAAGTCCTGATCAGGCGACCCTCTGCAAACCGCTGGAGGTTGTCTCTGTACACCTGACCGACGAGAGAAAAGCCTTCGAGCTGGGGCAAATAAAGAATCGCGGTTGGGGTCGGCTCAAATTTGACAGATGCCACCTGCATCACTGCAGACGGTAGCGAGTCATGAGCAGGCATTGAGGTGCTCCTGACTGGCAAGCCAATTTGCGATGACGTAATGGTCGTTGCCGCATACCGAACGCAACAATATGAACCCCTCTTTCTCGTCTACAGTCGTCACCTGGGGTGTGGCGATCGTGGTGCCATCGGCGATCACTCCGGCCCGATCCAGGAACACGCTAGCGGCATACCGGTCGCCCACTTTCGCCGCTTGGGTCAGATACGCATCCACAAGCACATCCCACTGGATTTGCCGTGCGATCAAAACGTCTGGCGGGATAGGCACCGCATCTACCGCAGCGCACCGTTGTACTTCTGACACGTTAAATCTCCACAACCTTGGAAGCATCAAAGCCGGTCTGTTCCAAAGGGTATCCCTTCGGATTTGAGATCAACCGGCAGCCCCCCATCTCAATATCGATAGCGTGATGCGTGTGCCCGAAAACCCACACGTCGGCCTTCATCACGAGCGAAGGCCAACTGTTGCAGTACGAGGCCGTAAGGTGCCCGTCTTGCTCATGCCCCCCGACCTCAACCAGTGGCGAATGATGTGTGACCACGACCGTGCGTCCAGTGAATGGTTTTTCCAGCTCGTCGGTCAGCCACGCCTTTGCCTGGCGACTGCGTGAGGCAACGTCGTCGGGTCGCAAGCGCCGGTAATTTGCTCCAGCGCGGATGACCTTGAAGTCAGTCATCGAGCTCATCGCCTTCGCACTGGCCGCTGCCACATCACCGGTCGCACGAAAGTCAGTCCATCCCGTGCAGCCTACAAAACGAACTCCGTCCCGGATGAACACATCCTGCTCAAGCACGTGAACATGGCTCGCCGCCAGTTGCTTGGACTTCTCCAGCGTCCGGTCAAAATGGCCAGAGTAAAATTCGTGGTTGCCCAGGACGTACAAGACCTCGGTTGAGAACACCTCGTTTGCCCACCGGATTCCGCGCTCCCTTGTATGAATGTCCCCAGCCAAAACGACGAGATCAACATCCAGTTCTGCCGGCTCGAAATGCTCGAATTCGAGATGCAAATCGGACAAGACGCAGATCCTCATTTACCCACCCCATTCCTCGATTTAGCAGTAAATTGAAGCGTCAACACCTGCGATGAGAGCAGTACGCTCACGTGCCGCCTTGGCAAGACCATCGGTGCGTCAGCCCAAACGAGTCGAGCATCCTAACCCACATTGACCGTTACTGTCAGCATACCCCGTTTAACGGTCATTTCAATTGTGGCTCTATCCTCGCTTTTGGACGCTTATGTCACTCAAGACCGAGATAGCGGCAACGCTCCGAGCCATTCGCGAGCAGAAACACGTCAGCTATGAGAATTTGGCTGGCGGCTCCATGCGCACAACAATTGGTTATCTTGAGCGTGCAGAAACCGGCGTGACCCTGGACAAGCTCGCCGACATTGCGCATGCCTTGGATTTCAACCTGGTAACGCTGATCGCACTGAGCGTGGCAAGCCAGCAGAACCAGGACGCGCAGACCGTGCTTCAAGAGGCGACGCGAGAACTGCAGACTTTTCTAGCCGCAGGCGGCGCTGAACTCATTCAGGGGCAGGTTGAAAACGGAAAACTGGTTCAACGACCTGCTGGCAAGCCTCAGAACTCGCGTAACCGTGAAGCCGTCCTGGCGCTTAAGGCTCAAGGCAAGACACCCGCTGAGGCGACCAAGATGCTGGGCCTGTCTCGCACCACGGTGAATCGGTACTGGCAGCAAGGAAGCGGCGGCAAGTAAACGTCTGGGGCAGTGTCGAGCACATGAAATGTTGTCCCAAACCTCAGTGGCGCTTCTTCTGATGAAAAAACCACCATTGCGTCAAGGAATGGGGTATGACTCACCCACTGCGCGCCCGATTATGTGACAGAAGAATTTTTCAAAAGGCGGTAATTCGATTTGCGTAGCCTCGGGATTGAGTAGTTTCCTTCCCAAGGCGTTCAAAAGGTGTTCCTTTCATATTTCACCGCTAGGATTGGCTAGATCGTGCTTTCTGCCAACTAAGCTATACCTTAGTTTTTCGATAAAACCGCCCTGAAGCCGGCCAAATCTAAAGTAAATTTTAGTTTTTCGTAACAGACACTCGCCGAAACTTACCGGGCCAGTGCGGCCATTGCCACGCGAGCAAATCTCGTCCAAGAGGGGGGCGAGCACATTTGTTCTCCTAGTCAGAACCCCATCAACCCGGCCTGCCACCGGCGTGATTCTGCAGCCCTCCTTTTTTGCTCTAATGGGGAAACCGGAAGAAGACCTGCACCATTTTCACCAACGAGTCTACTAGCGACTCCAGCATCAGGCGTCCCTTCACTACGTCCAGCTCAGAAAGATCATCAATACCGACCAGACCATAAGCTTTGCCAAAACCCGAAGAAGGTAGATGCGCATCCGCTTGCCTGAGCTCGTTTATCCCCACAAGCACTTTGGTAATCGCCCTGGCATCATCCTGGCTCACCTCCTTCTGCAACGCTGCCTCCAGATGCTTGACCGAACCAGCCTTCATCTTGGGTGGCGGATCAGCAAGCACTGAGAGTGCGCTCCCATCCAAAGACTCTACGGTAACCCGAGCCAAGTCCTTAGCCAGCTCAAGCAACCCGGTTTCCTCAAGCGCACGGAACCGATAAATTCGACTGAAGATGTCTTCGATCGCAGGGTGCGGTGTGAACAGCGGCTTGCCAGTCAGCTTTGCAAATACCTTGTTGAGCGAGGTGTAAGCTCGCTGCAACCGCGCTTCCGGGGCATGCGTATCCGCAGGGTCAGCATTGGCTTGGGAGGCCAGGAGCTCCCTCGAAACACCGCCATTAGGCGCTACGTTGGCCCCTGCCCACACGCGCTGCTGCCATAACGGCAGCCTTCCGATGTCCTTGCCCAAAACATTGATAAGTCCAAGGTCATTGAGCCCGAAATGCACGCTGTGGTTTCGGGTCAGTCCAATGAAGCCCGTGTCGCGGGTTGCCCAGCTCAGCGAAAAGTTTCGATACTTGCTAAGCGTGGTCGTGATGCTCGGTCGGAACCAAAGCCAAGATCCACTATCCGCCAGACGGCTACCTCCAATCCGCTCTCCGGAGCCATCGATAGCAAAATCCACCGTGCCAACAGGCGCCTCGCTCAGCACCCGCTCGCTGACGCGACCTGGCTCGACCACATCATTTTTCCACAGCGAACCTCTGATGATGTAAAGCTTCTTACCCTGATGCTTGACCGTCCAAGATTTGGAAACGACTGAATCGTCGTTTGGAAAGCCAAGTACAGGCACCTCATCATCGCCATCGATGTCAGTGCGAGAAGCATGAAACACTGCGGTCGCTGAGCCGTAGGGATTACCACCCTCGTGTATCGCCTGTCTGACCCCCTCCCACTTATCCCTATCCGTCACCTCCTCCAGTAGATCGGACGACCAGCTGATATGGGAGGGGCTGGCAACGACTTGCTGACGGCTCCGATAGCTGGAGACCAGGAGATACATTTCACGAGCCTTCAAGTAATCGCGTAGGTGCTCCAAACGTACATCCAGACGGACAGGCTCGCCGGCGTTGTTGCGCAACAGCCTCGCGACCTCTTCGAAGCCCTCATCGGGCCTTAGCCACTTATCCCCTTCCCGCAGCAACCCCATGGAAATCACGAAGTCCTGATGCAAATGCCATTCATCAGGCGCTTCACGCTCAAACGACTGCTGGATGACGAGCCCAGTACCCACGGCTCCACCGTGATGGCTAGACCAGTCGCCGGCCCAGTAAAACGTCGTGCGGCTCTGTTGCACGCTGGGGGCTTCCGGCTCGGGTGTGCTCGCAGGCGCTACCGGTGTGGCAGCCTTCGGCTTCTGTGTGCGCAGATTCAACGCCAGGCTCAGGTTGGTAAAAGGCACACGGAACGATGCAAGCGATTCCTCCTGCCCCGCCTGACCGACCTCGGAGTCTTCCTGAGACTGATCAGCAGCGCCTGCCTCGGTCGAGGGCGCAAGAGGTGTCCAGAAGTACTCAGTTACGACACCGCCGGTGTAATCGTTATCCCCGATGTCGCCATAGTCCAGCTTGCTGATCTGCTCACGATGGCTGAGCTCGAACATGACTGAGCCGACCCCGAGGTACTCGTCAAGAAAGCCCTCATGGCCATACTCGCCTTCGCTACAGACCCGTTGATGGGCACGAAGCGGTATCCAGACTGTCCGGTCAATCGAGGTCTTCCGGATCTTGCGCATCTCAAACCAAGACTGAGGCTTGAGCTCGGCCATCTTGGGAACCACTGTAACAGTAGGCACAACTCCCGATTCATCTCTCAAAACCAGTACAGCCGCCATTTCACGTGCATGGTCGAGGGTGTCCAAGCACTTACGAAGCATTTGCTGTATATCGTCAGGAGGCATTACTTGATCGATAGCCTCAACCGGGAAAAAGTCACCCGGACTCTCGGAGCCATGCGCTTGCGAATCCCAAACTACGAAGCTAGGGCCTTGGGCTAACACATCTTCGGTGCGACTAAGGTCAGACCAGGCACTGCGCCACTGATCCACGACAGTATCGCAGCGAGCATCCAGCTCATCCCGGGTTGGCTGCGCCTTACCTACCTGAGGCCCATCACCAGCGGCGTCCGTAGCCCCTTCCGTTCCTTGATCTTTACTCATCCGCCCCTCGCACGTGTGCTGCCAATTCCAAGGTACGGATTAAACCATGAGCGCAGAACGGCCTGCATAGGCATCTGAATTCAATCACGTGAATCGCGACATCACAGAGGTGCATTCACCACCATCAGCCTTACTGGCCATGACGTCGCCAGCCTTGCTGGCGATGGACGTGCGAGCTTTCCTGGCCACATTGGGTGTGCTCCGCTCCGAGCCAGCACGCTTCACGCAGCGGCCCAGAGCGGGAACTGGCCATCAGGTGTCTTGCTCAGGTTCCGGATCACGCGCAGCCCTTGTGAGCGACTGGATCAGGCGTATAAAGCCTTTGGTTTGAGCAAACTTTTTGTAGAGGGCCGGGGTGATGTCAGACAGCTTGGCGACAGCTTCCCCCATCGTGCTCCTGAGTTCTGTCGAGTACTTGAACGCTGCGATCTGTTCGGCCTTCGCATCGAAGAATTTGGCCAAGGCGGGAAGACTGTCGGGGTTGCGGCTCAGGTACGCCAGGAACAGGACGATTCGTTGAACCTCTTGCGGGTTAGACGGCTGAACATCCGGGATAAGATGGCCATATTTCGATAACGGGATTGCAAAATCATCAGGCTCCACCGACTCCGCGAAGAGCATCTTTCTCAATCGTATACCGATGACGTTGCGCTGCTGGGCATCAAGCAAACTGAGCAGCGAATCCATCATGGCGTACTGGGGCGCTCCCCACGGCGAAGTCACGGTGCCGCTGGCGAGGGAGTTGAGCACGTTGACCAAGGCATCGCCAACAGCCGCGATCGACTGTATAGGCTCTTGATTGCTCACTATCCCATTCAGGATTGCCTGGTGCTGCTTGGCCCCCGCCGAGATGGTCTGTACCCACTCATCACAAGTCCGCTCCTCGCTCGTGAGCTGCTTGAGTAGACCCTCCCGAGTTTTCGGCAGCACACTTTTATCCGCCTCCATGACGACACTGATCAATCGGACGTCCGCCTTCAGAGCGTCCTTGGAGGCTTCTGCAATATGAGTGTCCCAAGCTGTGAGCCAAGCCGCGAAATCGGCCTCAGCAAGGCCAGCCTTGGAAAGCGCCTGAGTAATCACGCTAAATTTGTGAGCAACCATTTGGTAGCTCAGGTGCCCAATACGCCGCTCTTGAATGAGGTGAGCCAGGTAGGTCGCAACCGACTCACCCACTTGGGCGTCGTCAACCAGTTGGAACAAATCCGCTGTGGTAAGCGATGCGTTTGCCAAGGCCCGGAAGACTGACGACTCGAAGACACCATCCAGATCATCGAGCTTGGCGAGCGAATCGGCGTCGGCTTGCCGAATGTACGTCACTGCCGCCACCGCCTTTATCAGCGGACGGGTATTGTTCGCCAGCAACGTTGTAATCGCGGTGACGATGACCTGGTCGACAGTCGCAGCCAACCCAAGCCCCAGCACCGCGCTATCCACTTCGCCTGCAGCGCCTGTAGCTTTCGCCAGAATGGCCACGTCACCAGCCGAGATGCCACCGGTAATACCGCCGCCAAACCTACGCACGCGGTACAACCATTCGAGCGCAGGCACGACGCAATTGTTCGGCATTACCGCTATGCCCATCTGGTGATCGGCACAGCTGACCAGCTGCACGTGTGCATCTGGCAGCCCAGCGTTCGCAAAGGTAAGCCCACTGGCCTTGATCACGTTCAGATGGGCAATATCAGGCAGCAGGTGCATCACATACTCGGAACGCTTAACAACGACTGCTTCAAACTCCAGCCCTAACGCTTGGAGGTAATAGTCGTATTCCTGCATCAGATCCCAGGCCGGCGTCAGTTGCTCAGGATCGAACGCACCGTTCAGAATTTTCAGCAGGCCGGTTTTCAGCTGGCTGCCATGATTAGCAAGCAACCGAGCCTTCAACCCACGGCCTCTGCAATACTGCACGGCTTCGTAGAACTCCTCAGGCCCCGCTTTCGATTCGCCGAACAGATCAAGTTGCGTGTTATTGATCAGCTGCAGGAGCGGCTCAATCCAGTCGCCTTCACGCGCCTGATGTGCCTGGGAAATGGTTGGCAACAGAGAAGCCAGCGCTGGACGCTGGGATAGAAGGCGCTTCATGGCGTCAGAGAAGCCGAACAGTGAAGTAAGCTCGCCCAACGCGTCGTGATCCTCGTTGGCAAAGGCTGCTGCCAACGGCGTGTCCAAGAGCTCCGCGATCGCGATATCACCCGTGGTCAGATAATGGATCTGCAGGAATTGGATCTGCCACCCGGTCTCCATGGAGTCGCCAAAAGTGGCGCCCAGCAGGGTTTTAGTGTCCTTGACCAGCCCCGCTTGCTCCTCCCCAACTTCTTTCCGATAGGTATCCGAGAACCCATCCGTTCGCAGTGTCTCCACCAGCGAAAGGTCAGCATATTTACAGAGCAGGAGATGGCTGGCGATGGCCAGGAGACTGATCTCCTCCCCTACCACCAAGGCTGTCGTGGCGATGTCGTTGATGAATTTCTTCTGCAGCCGGGGTGTGACCAGGTTGTTGGCCATGGGGCTGTGGCGCTGCAGCAGTTGTGCGCACTGCTCAATGACGTTCCCATCGCTATCCGGGAAGCTGTGGTTCCACAACTGACGGAAGCCATCTTTCCAGCCCGAGGTGATGACCGGCGGAGAACGGAAAACCACCGGGAATTTTTTCGCTATGAAGTCCCTGGCATCGTACCGTCGATCACCGTCAGCCTTCAGGTATTCCGCCACCTTGTTGGAGCAAAACGGCACGATCACCGTCAGGTTGGCAGCCTGGGTAGCGACCTCAATAAAGATCTCCAGATCGCTCCAGACCGACCGCAGGCTGTCCTTCGGCAGGCGATCAAGGTTGTCTAGGATGATGACAAAACGCTTGTCCTCAACCACCTTCAGCTGCTCAAGAAGGGTCTTCTTGAGATCAAGGGGCGTCACCTCCCTGCCAACCTCAACCTTCTCTTGAATATGGTCGTCACTAGAGCCCTTGAATAGGCTCAGAAGGCTCCATTTCTGGGTGCCGACCCGCACCTTCCTATGCCAGAGCTTGGCGGCGCCAAGGATCAGAACCGGACTGAAAAATGAAACGAGGTGCACCCCTATAAGCCACCAGAAAGGGTCTTGCAGTGTGTTGGTGAGCGCGGCGGCTTCCGGCGACGTCCCTGTGATAGCCTCATGGGAACTGCGCGAAAGTGCAAAAAGCTCGCGGAATGAGGTGGCGGCGAAGAAAAGGCTGGCTATCAGTGCCAACGCCCACGCACTGACCCGGCTCGTCGTCCGTTTGTTGTATTCGAACAAGCGTCCGAGGGCTCGATCGCGAGAGGCTTTCAGGGTCTCGGCAACCCTGCTGACATGAGGCACTTCTTTGAGCACCTCATCAGTGAAGAGCTCGATGAAATTGCTCTTGGTCGAGCCCTGATAATTCTGCTCGCAGTCGAAAAACCAGACCCTGAAATCAGAGTCAGCAGCCATCAGCTTTGCCTTTAGCATGCTCAGAATCGAGCTCTTACCGGAGCCGAACTCACCATCCAGGCCTACAACCTTTGAGGGGCCGTCACTCAGCAAATGACGGTGGATCGCGCTCGCCACCTTGTCATGACTACCACCGGGGAACACGTCCTGAGTTGCAGGGTGCTCGGTATGGAAATTGATCAACCGCATAGAAGTCCTTTTATGCACCTCTGCGTGCTATGTCATCCCCGACAGCAGAGAATGACGCTGGAGCTAGATTGCCCGAACCAGGCGATGACACCGCAGATGATGTCAGCTCGTGGAAACCACCATATGTAGTGATGAGCCCGTAAAAAACCACAAGATAGTGATATATTACATGGATGGCAAGCTGCCATGAACGCTAAACTGCAGTGGCATACTCGGGTGCTTTCGTGGAAACAATTTTGCTCTCAAAAACAGCCGTGTAAATCACCGCCAGCGTAGTTAGATCATCCAGTGCAGTTAGATCATTCAGTGAGATCATCCAATGCAGGGAGAAGGAAGAGCGATCAGACCAGGCCGTCCGAAGATCAGGACGGGGTGCGAGGAGCCGGACAGGAGTCGGACATTGCGACGGGCATGGCGCCGGTTCTGGAAGCACCCGTAGCACCGGATACGATCATCGACAACGAACCAGATCGCTCCCGGCTCGAATTTGCTTCTGTCGATGATTTCCAGCATACCGCTATCAATCGGCTGCTGGAGGCTGTCGATACGCTCGACTTCTACTCGCTCGACTCTGAGCTGAGCTCACGCTCCAGGCAGGCGCTGGCGGACAAGAACTACAGCGGCTATCGGGCTTACAGAGTGCTCATGGTGGTGTGCTCTTACCATTTCTCCGTAGATCGCCAAGACGCCTTCGGCCCAAGGTTGATCAGTGACGGCATGCGCACGCCCATCCCTGCCGACATCGCTGGAGAGCAAAGCCAGGCCCTTGCCACCATCGCCGAATTAATCGACCACCCCCTGCTGCGAGCTCGGGTGGCAGATGTGGCTTGGTACAACCATCGAAACCTGCATCGAAGCGCCGGCTTGGCGATCACTTCCTACTGTCAATCGATCAAGTTCTACCTAGACGACAAGCTCTCGTTCAGGTATGAGCCACCCTCTGGGCTGTCCTCCAAAGTCGTCGATCTGATCGAAAGGGCCTTCCACATCGTAGCCAGCACAGGCAAGCGGAAAACACCGCCCGAGATCGTGCTCACAACGTGGAACCGTCTCTACACCTACGCCCAGAAACTGAGGTGTTTCACGTCGCTTGACCGATTGGCTCGGCTAGGCCAGTCCTTCAACCTGATTGAATGGGCGCAAGTTGCGCAGGATGCGGAGAAGTCGGCAAACGCCGCCGCTGCCGGCGAATACGCCATGGCCGTCAAAGTCGCGTGGGAGCTTGCCGCCCTCGCCCATCATCAGTCCAAGGATCACACTGGCTTCAAGCGCTGCAAGTTAAAGGCGATCGAACAGACGCTCAGGATGCGCGAAGGCGTAGACAGCTTCATGGCCAGAGCCAGCTGGACGCGAGATGCCATAGGGGAGCTTCGGGCTATTCCAGGCATGCATGCAGAACTGGAAGCGTTGAAGGCCGAGTTGCTGGAACTGCAAGCGCAGGCTGCTCACGAGTTCTCTTCCTTCCAGATCCCGATGGATTTGAGCGAGGAACGCCAAGGCACCATCAATATCTTCAAGAATCTGACGCTTCCAGAATTCTTCTACACATTGGCCCGGATCTGCGAGGTACCGGAGAAAATGGCGCTGCACACGGACATCATCCGTGGCCGCAGCGACTCATTCCTGTCCGACCTTTTCAACGGGCAAATCTACACCGACGCCCTGGGCCGGGTCGTCACACAAGCACCGACCATCAATCTCAACGAAACACCACCACCTGAATGGTATGACCATGAGAGCCTTCGCTACTTGGACATCCATTACCAAATGTGGGTTGAAAGCCGAATAAAGCCAGCTGCCCAAACCCTCATGACCAAATTCCCTGTCGACGATCGGCACCTGATGGCCATCGTGTCAGCCAGCCCCTTCGTGCCGTCAGGATTCGAGGACATCTATGCCTTGGGGCTCGCGCGCTTCCTTCAGGGCGACATGATGTCTGCCTGTCATCTGCTGTTCCCGCAGCTCGAAAACTCGCTACGCCATGTGCTCAGCGACGCGGGGATCGATACATCGAAACTGAACGAGGAGTTACTGCAAGAAGACCGGTCGCTGAGTGCGCTGCTTGCTACCCGACGAGAGCAGTTGGAGTCGGTCTTTGGCATCGACCTGATCTATACGATTGACCTGCTCTTCAATCTCAAGGGTGGCCCGTGCCTACGCCACTTGCTAGCACACGGCAAGCTGCCATCCAGCGCGTGCTACCTGCACTCCAGCATCTATGCCTGCTGGCTCATGTACTACCTGGTGTGCCTGCCGCTACAGCGGGTTTGGAACACCCATGTCGCTCCGCAGCTGGAAAGGGTTTCACTCTAGGCGTCGTAGTAATCGTACCTTCGCTTAAAACCCATGATTACGATCAAGGCTAGGAACCCGGGAGTAACCACGGCCTTTCTTGAGAACTCGTTTCGCTTCAGGGATGTTCAGTTGAATGACAGTGGAGCCGATCCCTTCGTAACCTTGAGCTTAGGCTCACGGGTGCCCTTCAGACCTACCATGACCTGAAGCACACGCTTCGTATCAGGCGCATCAGGCTGAACAGCGAGATATCGTGCAAACTCACGGAGCTGCTCAAGGCCCTCGGTACTGCCAATATCAAAGTCCTTCTTAAGTGCCAGCTTCGCAGCTTTGGCAAGAAGAGCCGTGCTTTCGTCAGCGCTGTTCGTAAATACTTCTCCGGTCTTGCTTTCAGCCTAGCACGCGCCATCTATCCGAGGTAAAGAGGCAGGCTGCAGTCCTCTTCCAGCGTCGTAGATGGCCAAGTCTAGGTTGCTGATGTTTCCAGTCTGGAACGTAGCCTGCGCGACGGTATGGATCGCTATTCTTGACGATCTGCACCGCCCCTTAGCCTGGAGTAACATGTAGGCCCCTCTCCCCCTTGGGCAACCTCGCCAGACTTGACTCTGGAGCGGCGCTTGCAGCTCTGGATCTTGCCCGAGGCTTCTCTCAAGTCGCCAGTGGCCCGATCGCCACTCGACCTAGGCCGTAGCGCGTCTTTACAGTCAGTCTGTACTCAGGTCATGGTGGTACAATGCCACTCTATGCGGCCTGGGATGGGCTAGGCGGCCTCAGCTCTCGCAACAGCACCACTATCGATTCGGTCAATAGGGAAGTGTTTATCTTTGAAACAGTTAGAGATTGAGAATGAACTAAGGAATGTCGTAAGTAGAATCATCAGCCAAGTCGATCTCTCGACCAAACAAGGCCGTCTCGACATTAACTTGTCCCTGGAAGATGCGCTGATCCCAATCCTGAAGGCAGCCTTCAACCTCCCCAACCTGATCAACCTCAACAGAAGACAGAAAAACTTCCCAGGCATCGACCTAGGTGACGACCATGACCGGGTCGCGTTCCAGGTGACGGCAACCACGTCTCTGGAAAAGGTCAAGAAAACCTTGACTCACTTCGTCAGCAAACAGGTCTACAACACGTTCGATGAACTGTACATCTTGATGCTGACCAACAAGCAAGCCTCGTATAGCCAGGCTGCTATCGACCAGATCACAGACGGTGCCTTTCAATTTTCAACAAAGACTCACATCATTGATCTCGGTGACATTCTTTCCAAGGTAACAGGGCTGCGGATACCCGCCCAAGAACGGGTGCTCACCGACTTCAAGCTGATCCTGGGTGATATCAATGCCTATCTTGATTTCAACGCCGGTGAAGGCCATCAGTCCCACACCCTGACCTCCAACCTAATCACTGTCACGCCTCCTGAGACCGTGTACGTTGCCGAATTGCTGATAAATGAAACTTCCGTACTCGCACAAGCCCGAGAGCACCTAAATTTCAGGAAAAACAGCTGCTCCAAGCAGAGCCTTGTGAAAATGGCCCTCCTGCTTAATGGGGCCGATACCGATAGCTGGGTGTGTTTTGAAAATCGAATATTCACCTTCGAAGACATCTCCAATTCAGGCATCCGACACATTGTCGATATCGGCACCATCGAAGCACTTGAAACCCGAGACCTCTCAGACTCAGACATCGACGACAACATTAACGTTTTTAAACTCCTTCTGAATGGCCACGTTAGAGAAACGTTAAAACCACACAACGTCGTATACGAGCGCCGCGATAAATTCTTTTTCTTCAAGCCCCACCACCCCAAAGACGAAGGTCGCAAAGAGAACTGGGTAGGCAAGAAGAAATCGACACGCCGTGTTTACGAACAGATAATTTCCAAGAAAGAGCCAACACGCATTGCTCACCACGTTCATTTATCTTTCGAATTGAGCTTCACCTCAATTGCAGCACAATGGTACGCGCTCGTCGTACCCAGCTGGTTCTATACCTTCGATGGAAGTCGAAAGTCACGTTACCATGAAGACCTGCTGTCAAAACAGAAGCGACTTGAATTCAACCAAAGCGTGCGAAACATAGTTCGCTTCCTGGCCTACTACTTGCGTTCAACAAACGTTTCCATTGATAAGTTTGAAGGCGATGTAGGTGGCGCCCACTCTGGCACTTACCAGAACACTTCGGAGTATTGGGACAGGGATAACGGAGATGCTGAGGATTCGGCGAGCGTGCATCCTGAAAACCAAGGCTTCTTTGGTGAACTGCTAGAACTTACCTGCGAAGAGAAACTCGTTGATGGCGAACATGTAGGCGCAGATTTTGAAGAGGAACTAACCCTTGAAGATTAAGATCCTCAAAGAGCCAATGTTAGAGTTCGGGAACGGCGCCCACATCTGCCCCAGGACAGGAATCGAAACGCTGGGCGTCTACGACAAACGTGACGAGCTCCGCCGCAGCGAATTACGCATTGGCATTGTCGGGCGTGGTGAAGGTGTTGACCTGCTGGATGAATGGCTAGACAAATGCAAACGGGGCATCGTAGGCAAAGAAGAAACCAAGTTCCCCAACCTCTTCAGGGGATTTGGCGGCGTAGACGAGTACCATGGATTCTATACGAAGATCCTGTCATCCCCCCAGTACACTCGCACCCTTCAAAAGTCAGAAATCAACAACATTTCTAAGATCACCGCCCGCGAAGATCGAGTCATAAAGTGTGTCGAACTTTACTATGAACAGATCCGTTTTCTGTCTGAGAACCGTTCCATCGACGTGATCGTCTGCGTGGTGCCCAATGATATTTTCGACTCGCTGACCAAGGCCACCGGAGAGAAAGATACCGATACGCTTGAGGCCTACCTGGAACACAACTTCCGACGACTCCTGAAAGCACGATGCATGCACCTAGGCATTCCTCTGCAGCTTGTTCGGGAGAAGACCATTCTGTCTGTCAAACCCTCCATCGACCAGCAAGACCTAGCCACCAAAGCCTGGAACTTCTGCACCGCACTGTATTACAAGGGCAACCGCACTGTGCCCTGGCGGCTGGTCGAGGACAAATTCAAGCCCAAGACATGCTATATCGGGGTTGGATTCTACAAAAGCCGGGACGGTGAGACCGTGTCCACTAGCCTGGCTCAAGTCTTTGATGAGTTCGGCCATGGCGTCATCCTGCGAGGCGCACCAGTGTCGCTGGATAAGCGCGACAGACGCCCCTACATGGATGAGGCTCAAGCTTATGAATTGCTAGACAGCGCTTTAGCGGAATATGAGAAAGCGCTGATGCAAAAACCCGCCCGCGTGGTGATTCACAAGTCCAGCCGCTTCCGACCTACTGAGGTTGCCGGGTTTTCCAGGGTGCTAGAGGCCAAAGGCATCAGGACAAAAGATCTGGTTTCCATCACCTCCACGGACATTCGGCTGTTTAGCGACAAGAACTACCCGCCCACCCGTGGCACGCTGCTGAGCCTATCGGAAACTCAGGGCATCCTGTACACGAAGGGCATCGTGGACTTCTACAAGACCTACCCCGGGATGTATATCCCAAGCCCCCTGCGCATCGAGGCGTTCGACAGTGATTCGTCGCTGGAAGACCTGTGTAAGGAGATCCTCGGCCTGACCAAAATGAACTGGAACAACACCCAGCTAGACGGACGCCTTCCCATCACCCTGGAATGCGCCAACAAGGTCGGAGACATCATGAAGTACATCGATAGCTCAGAGAAGCCACAGGTCAGCTACAGCTTCTACATGTAGAAGGTGCATCCGACTTGCCGTGGACGTTGGAGGGGTTTGGGGTCTGCGGGGCGTTCTCCTTTGAAGGGGTTGATCATCGCGGCAAGAAGGTGACCGAAATTCCTGGGCCTATGGAGGTGATGAGGCTCCGAGCCATTGGTTCTCTAGGCCTGTGGGCCTGGACGTCGCCTTGACGCCTCGTCTGATCGGACAAAGCAGGCATTTGAACGGGTTAGCTGATAGACTGCGCGCCGTAATTACTTAGAGGATTTTTTGATGGCCACTAACCGCTCCCGTCGTCTTCGCAAAAAGCTTTGTGTGGACGAGTTTCAGGAATTGGGCTTTGAGCTGAACCTGGAATTTAAGGAAGATTTGGATGATGAGGCAGTCGATGCATTCCTCGATGACTTCCTGACCGAAGCCATGGACGCCAATGGCCTGGACTATGTCGGCGGCGAAGATTTCGGCCTGGTTTGCAAAGCAGAACGCGGCTCGGTTACCGAAGAGCAACGCGCAGCTGTGGAAGCATGGCTCAAAGGCCGTAACGAAGTAACCAAGGTTGAAGTCAGCCCTCTGCTCGACGCGTGGTACCCAGAGAAGCCGGTCAACGCTGCAAAGTGATCGCGCTTAGCTGCAATGAGTAACTGCCGGCTTGTGAAAAGACCACCCCATCGGGGTGGTTTTTTTGGGCTAGTGCGTGGCGCGATAGAACAAGCATCAGGCCTGATTACAGTTGGCTTGAAGCTGATGACTGCGCTACCTAGCAGCTTCGGCGATGCGCCTTGCGTCCCAGAAAAGTGGCTTCCAATCCACTGTAGTACCGTCAATGGTCACCTCGCCTTTCAACCACATCAGCGGTATCACTGGCTTCGGAATACTTGACGCGAAAACGATGGTCGAGCCAAATTTCATGGCACCAAGCTTCCACCGATCAACATCCTCTTGTGATACTGATGCCAGGTCGATCGCTGGGACGTCCTCAGCGCTTCCTTCCTGCATCGCTTGAGCCCGGCGCTTTTCTCGTGCCTTCCGAGCCAGATATGGCCTTACGAGCTGCTCTCCGATGTCAGAGCACATCTTCCTAGCATCGTCGCACTCTTCCCCCCAAACCGCAGCTACACCAAACACATATGGCTCAATATTAGCGTCAATGGCCGCGCGGACGGCTGCGTCACTTTTGTCCACTAGGTCAGGAAACTGAAGATCGATTCCCGCCGGTACAAATGAGAAGTGATAACCAGGTGCGGCAGGCTGAATGTCGAATAGGCGATGATCAAGCTTGCTGCTGGCATGCCGCGCGGCAGCGAGGCCCGCATCACAGGTTACGCAGTACCTGAATACAATTTTCGTCTTGGACTGGGCTAGAGCCTCAATTTCGGACAGCGCCTTCAAACGCTTTACGATCTCGACCCCACTCCACAAACCGTCCTCATACACGTAGAGAACATCCGCTTTCAGATCCTGGAAGTAGGCTGAATCAGCAACATCCAGAGCCGTAACAGCCCCTTCGGGCAGCATGTGCTCAAGAATGTTTTTTACCGTGATGCAGCTTGAGCCCGGTTCATTGTCATGAAAATAGGCATGAGCGACCGTGTAACCGATACCTTCAGCATCAGAAAGCTTGAAGGCCGTACGAACCTCAGCGTCCGTTATCACGCGCAGGGCCTTTAACAGGCTACGGGCCGTACCAGGATGGCCAAGCTTGCCAAACTGAGTGACCCACTCCTTGGGTGTAAGGTGACCCAGAGAGCTTTTGGCCCACTCTTCTTCGGCACGTCTTTCCCAGTGAATACCGAAGTCCATCAGCGATTTCTTGATCTCCCGGCTCAGCGCCTCAGCGGACGGGCGTACGGTGAAATCAATGCCCTCCTCCTGGAGAACCTCCTGATCCAACAATCCCTTCTGAAAATAAACCTTCCGGAAATCGGATTCGAAGTAATCATCAATCACATACTCCGTGAGGTCATCCAGAGAAAATTGCTTAGCGACAACCTTGAACCTGACCTGTTCTTCCCAGCCAAGCCCACACATAAGCGCTATCTTCCGCTTTAAGCTCGCAGCGTCTGCTTCACGCACCACAACGAGGATGCACGGGCGATGGTTAGCCCTCAGGTGTCCTTGCACGATTTCTCCATGATATCAGTTCAGAATCCGCCCAGAGCCGAGCCCATAATCACTTCTTACCGAGAATCCCGAGAGCATCAGCTACTGCGCCTACCGGCAACTTCAGTTCACGCAGTTCAGCGATTGAAAGATTCATCACTGCCCGTACTACCAAGTCACGAAGGTCAGCGTCTTTATTGGCAGCATAGGACGCCGAGACCAGTATTTCCGGGTCTCCGATGGCATTTCTGCTTTCGGCTGTATTACCAGTCGTTTTGGGTGACGAGTTGGGTGAACCCTTGGGTGAAGCGTTGGATGACGCTTTGGACAAACGGGCACTGCGTGAGCGGTTCATGAAATCCGCGAGACCCTTGCGGTCATGCTCATCAATATCGGCAGCTACTAACCTTTGGTTGAACAACTGCAGGAGACGGTCAATACGGAACTCTATCCATCTCCGGTAGGCGGGCCTGTCGAACTCACGAAGGCTGGCAGTCCAATTCGCATAAGGCAGGTGGATGTCAGGAAGAGCACTACCCATAGCATCTTGCTCGACCTGCACAAATGCATTCATGATCGCGCTCAGTTCATCTTGAGTGACGCTCGGGATAACAGTAACTTCCGCCCCACCCGCATCAGGGTTGCTGTCAGCTCCAAGCAACATCAAGGTTTTACTGACTCTAATTAGCCCGACTTGGTATTTAGATTTAGGCCGGACAAAAGCCTTCCAAAGGGCATAGTCAGGCTCGTCACCAATATCGGCAGCCGGCGCGCCAATGTTGTAGACCGAATCTTTGCCCTGAGCATGCGAGCGAAAAAGAACCCCTTCGAAGTACGTTTCGATGAATCGTGAGAATGTTGCTTTAGTCGGAAGACCCAAAGCTTTGATGTCTAACTCAGGAGTGGCCTTACGAACCATTTCACCGAAAACTGCTCCGGTGATCTGCTTATCATTACGACTTTCGAGCGAGGCCTTGAGCAGGTTGACTGCTGCGTCAATTTCTTCTAATGACTGCATTTTTCGTCCTTGTAAAATTAGAAAGGCTCGCCAATGGGCGAGCCTTATTTTTTCCTACCATCTTTAGCTTCAGCTTTAACTTAGCTCTAGCGTCGCTCTAGCTTAGCTTTAGCTCCAGCCAAATTAGTAAGTTGAATCCGTAATAGACATTAGACCAGTAATAGGAGTCAATCCCTATACCGCGCTACCATGTCAGCAGAAGGCCCGAATGGTCATCCGATGCTATGTTCCCTCTGAAGCTTCGGCCTGAAATATGATTCATGCTTCCTACCGAAACCGCACCGCCACGTTCAATATACCTCATCGACTCGCGACCGAACAACCCCCCGCGCATTGCCACCCGAGCTTCAGCTAGCCCGATCTCTGGTGGGTTGGCTTGTGAGGTTGCGCGCTCTTCGCCAGGCGCGTGAAGGTCAAGGCAGGGCTTCGCTTGCCACGCTGACATAGCTGGCTGATGAGCAGGGATGTCAGGAACCGCGCCTTCCACCGCACGACCACCCGAGGTCACTTGGGTTCACAGGCGAATTACGTATTAATTGCTGAGCTTACGGGGCTGGAGTGCGTCGGGGATGGGCTGGGATGGGGATGGGGATTTTTGACAACCAACCAACTATTTTTCGCTAATTAGCAAAACCTGGAATTCATCCACGCAGAGTTTTTTGCGCAGACGGCGGGAACGGTTAGTCGCCATGGAAACAATCCTCAAAAGTAAATATCGGGCGGCACTTTACCAGCTTGGCCCGACAAAAGCCCGAAACCGCATCGCGGGCCGGACGACATGCCGCAGAAAATCGCGTTTTAACGTGACAATCGGCTGACAACTGCAAAAAATAGCGGCGCTTGACGGCTGCACCCCGGCGCAAGTCACCAAAGCTTGGGGCATAATGCCGCATTATCGAGGCGCACTGTGCCAGCCTGCCGGCGACACGGTTTTTTTTCAGCCTCCGTTTTTTTGTTGCGAGGGAATCCATCCCCTCTTCGTCTCCCTCTTTTCTGCAGTAGGGTTTACTGAATGATCAAGTCTTTGCGTCCGCTGTTCCTTGCCACCCTGCTCCTGCCGATTTCATTGTCCGTTTCTGCCGCCCCTATCAACACCGCGCTGCCGCCCAAGGTTCAGGAAGCCCTGAAGGCGAGCAAGCTGCAGAACGATGCGCTGTCGCTGGTCATGCTGCCGGTCAGCGGCCCGGGCACACCCACCGTTTTCAACGCTGACGTGTCGGTCAATCCGGCCTCGACGATGAAGCTGGTTACCACCTATGCCGCGCTGGAAATGCTCGGTCCCACCCATCAGTGGAAAACCGAGTTCTATACCGATGGCACGCTGAGCAATGGCGTCCTGCGCGGCAACCTGTATCTGAAAGGCGGCGGCGATCCGAAGCTGAACATGGAAAAGCTGTGGCTGCTGATGCGCGACCTGCGCGCCAACGGCGTTCAGCAAGTGACAGGCGATCTGGTGCTGGACCGCAGCCATTTCGTCCAGCCGCAGTTGCCGGTCTTCGATGACGATGGCAATGACAAGAACAAGCCGTTTCTGGTGCGCCCGGATTCGTTGATGGTCAACCTCAAAGCCCTGCGCTTCGTCACCCGAAACGACGGCGGCAAGATTCTGGTGTCGGTGGAGCCTCCGATTGCCGCGATTCACATCAACAATCAGGTCAAGGCGCTGTCCTCGAACAAGTGCACGGGCGATGTCCTCTATAACCCGGTGCCGGAAGCCGATGGCGGAATCACCGTGACCGTCTCCGGCCAGCTCGGCGACGGCTGCAACTCGCAGACGTATCTGTCGCTGCTCGATCACCCGACCTACACCGCAGGCGCAGTGCGTGCCATCTGGCAGGAGCTGGGCGGCACCATTCTGGGCAAGGACCGGCTTGATGTGGTGCCTGGCAGCGCGAAACTGCTGGCCAAGGCTTACTCGCCGGATCTGGCGGAAATCATCCGCGACATCAACAAATTCAGTAACAACACCA
>Ga0160435_1000118_pt1 | contig 46315 bp, 36 predicted proteins | sample HID1973K_E0MG_FD_108213 | JGI IMG/M metagenome (GOLD analysis project Ga0160435, IMG submission 108213) | Enriched mosquito-associated microbial communities from UW Madison campus, WI, USA - HID1973K_E0 MG | ecosystem: Host-associated > Arthropoda: Insects > Digestive system > Unclassified ...
CATGCCGGGCCACATCCACATGCCGGGCAAGATCGGCATCGTCTCGCGTTCGGGCACGCTGACCTATGAAGCGGTCAAGCAGACCACCGAAGTGGGCCTGGGCCAGAGCACCTGCATTGGTATCGGCGGCGACCCGATCAACGGCCTGAACTTCGTCGACTGCCTCAAGCTGTTCAACGAAGACCCGCAGACCGAAGGCATCATCATGGTTGGCGAGATCGGCGGCGACGCCGAAGAAGCCGGTGCCGAGTACATCGCCAAGTACGTCAAGAAGCCGGTGGTCGGCTTCATCGCCGGCGCCTCGGCCCCTCCGGGCAAGCGCATGGGCCACGCCGGCGCGATCGCGTCGGGCGGCAAGGGCACGGCCGAAGGCAAGTTCGCAGCGATGGAAGCGGCGGGCGTGACCACGGTGCGCTCGCCGGGCGACCTGGGCGCGGCGATTGCGGCGCGCTTGAAGAAGTAAGTCGACGCTGTTGCGTTGAGGGAAGGCCGCCATTCTTGGCGGCCTTTTCTTTTGTTGACTTGTGAGGCTTACAGGCGCTTGCCCCACGCGACAACAAGCGCTCGCCCGATACCGACCCTCGGCCAAGCATTGCACCCTACTGCAATGCAAAAACCCGTCACCAAACCCCGCAACACCCGTCCCCTTCGCTACGCAATGACCGAGGCCGAACAGCGCCTGTGGTATCACCTTCGCGATCGCCGGATGCTGGGCTGCAAGTTCCGCTGCCAATGGCCACTGGGCCCCTATATCGCCGACTTTGCCTGCCTGGAACATCGCCTGGTGGTCGAGCTCGACGGCAGCCAGCACCAGGACCCGCAGCGCGACGCCCTCCGTGACAGCCGCCTGAAGGCGCTTGGCTTCACAGTCCTGCGCTTCTGGAATAATGAGGCCCTGAACGACACCGAAGGCGTCTGCGCCGTGATCGCGCGCTGGCTCCTGGATCATGCACGCCCCGGCGGGCTCGTCCGCCCGCCGGGCTACCGTAGAGGCCGCCCCATGTCCCAGCTCCTGCGCATTGCCTTAGCCCAGTTCGACTTTCCGGTCGGCGCCATCGCCGGTAATACCGAGCGCATCATCGAGTTCATCGCCCACGCGCGCGACGAACTGGGCGCCGACGTGGTGCTGTTCCCGGAGCTGGCAATCAGCGGCTATCCGCCGGAGGACCTCCTGCTGCGCCCTGGCTTCCTCGCCGATTGCGAACGCGCCGTGCAGCGGATTGCCGCGGCCACCCACGGCATCGCCGCCGTGGTCGGCTGGCCACAGAGCGCCGGCAGCGTGGTCTACAACGCCGCCAGCGTGTTGCGCGACGGCCAGGTCGAGCAGACCTACCGCAAGCGCGAGCTGCCCAACTACGCGGTGTTCGACGAGCGCCGCTATTTCGATGTCGATCCGGATGGCGAGCCTTGCGTGTTCGAGGTCAACGGCATCCAGGTCGGCGTGGTGATCTGCGAAGACCTGTGGTTCCCCGAGCCGCTGCGCGCGGCCGTCGATGCCGGCGCGGAGGTGGTGCTGGTGCCGAATGCGTCGCCGTTCGAGCGGGGCAAGCACGCCCAGCGCGACGCGCTGTTGGCCGAGCGCACGCGCGAGAGCGGGGCGGCGATCGCCTACTGCAATGTCGTCGGCGGCCAGGATGCGGTGGTGTTCGATGGCGCCTCGGTGGTAGCCGATGGCGATGGCACCGTGCACCCGGCGGCAGCGGCTTTCACCGACCAGTGGCTGCTGGTCGAGTATGCCAGCCCGGAGCGGCGCTTCCTGCCGGTCGTGTGGATGGACGACGGCGATGAAAGCATGGATGCGCTGGCCTGGCGCGCAGTGGTGCGCGGGGTGCGCGACTATTGCCGCAAGAACGGCTTCAAGAAGGTCTGGCTCGGCCTGTCGGGCGGCATCGACTCGGCGCTGGTGCTGGCGATCGCGGTCGACGCACTCGGCGCGGAAAACGTCACCGCGGTGCGCCTGCCGTCGCGCTACACCGCCGATCTGTCCAATGACCTGGCGGCCGAGCAATGCAAGGCGCTGGGCGTGCGCTTGGAGACCGTTGCCATCGAACCCGCCTTCGAGGGCTTTCTCGAAGCGCTGGGGCCGATGTTCGAAGGCTCCCAGCCAGATGTCACCGAAGAGAACCTGCAGTCGCGCAGCCGCGGCGTCATCCTGATGGCGCTGGCCAACAAGTTTGGTGGCTTGCTGCTCACCACGGGTAACAAGAGCGAGTACGCGGTGGGCTACGCCACCATCTATGGCGATATGTGCGGTGGCTACGCGCCGCTGAAGGACCTGTACAAGACCGAAGTATTCGGGCTGGCCAAATGGCGCAACACCGTGGGTGGCGCGCCGGTGATTCCGCCAGCGGTGATCTCGCGTCCGCCCTCCGCCGAACTGCGCGACAACCAGACCGACCAGGATTCGTTGCCCGCCTACGACGTGCTCGACGGCATCCTCTACCGCTACGTCGACCAAGAGCAGTCGCGCGAAGACATCGTGGCGGCGGGCTATGCCGCGGAGGTCGTGGACAGGGTGTTGCGGCTGGTGCGCATCAGCGAATGGAAGCGACACCAGGCTGCGCCCGGACCGAAGGTGTCGCGCCGCGCCTTTGGCCGCGAGCGGCGTTATCCGATCACCAACGGGTATTCCTGATCGAACGCCGTAGAGGCAGCGGCATTCCCGCAAAGAAAAAGGCCGCCCGGAGGCGGCCTTTTTTATTGCAATCTTTCGGTTCGCAATACCGCTTAGCGAATCACTTGTTGTCCATGATCGCGTTGCGCTGGCCGGTCGCGGCGGACTTCTCGCCAGCGAACGGATTCAGCTTGCGGATCGCCCACGGATACTTCGGCCAATCGCCGCTGAGCCAGGGGTGCTGTGGCGCGTTCAGTTCCAGCACGCGGCGGGCGTCGGCGGCCAGGGTCTGGTTACCCAACTGGGTGTAGGCCTCGGCCAGCACCGCGACCGCGTCGTACTGGAACGCGCTCTGCGGGTAGGTTTCCAGCAGGTAGTTGGCGCGGCCGGCGGCCGAGACCCAGGCGCCGCGGCGCATGTAGTACAGGGCGTTGTCCAGCTCGTGCTGGGCGAACACGTCGCGCAGCACGATCATGCGGGCGCGGGCATCGGCAGCGTAGCGGCTGTTCGGGTAGCGGTCGGCAACGGTGTTGAAGTCGTTGTAGGCCTGCAGCGGCGTGGACAGATCGCGGCGGCTCGGGTCCAGGGACCAGACGCGGCGCAGGAAGATCGTGTCGCGGTTGGAGTTCGACAGGCCGCGCAGGTAGTACAGATAGGCGATGTTGCGGTGGGTCGGGTAGGTGCGGATGAAGCGGTCGATACTCGACACCGCGTCGTCGTGCTTGCCCGCCTTGTACTGGTCGTAGGCGATCTCGATCATCGCCTGCTCGGTGTACGGACCATACGGGTACTGCGCGATCAGGCGCTTGAAGCTGGTCTCGGCGCCGGCCCAGTTGCCCTTCTTGGCCAGGTTATGGGCCTTCTCGTACAGCTGCTCGACCGGCACGCCCTCGTCGGGATTCTTGTCCTTGGCGCCGCGGTGGCAGCCGGTGGCGAACAGGGCGACCATCAGCAGCAGGGCGAACGGGCGGAGGGTCGCGGACATCGTTGCGGAGCGTCGGATCATGGGTCGGGCAGGGACGCAGCTGGAAAACGAAAGGGCGATGATAGCCTAGTGGCCTGTCCCGCGACTGAAATTCGCGACCGGACCTCGATTCCCTCCTTCTGCCGTGCATCCCATGTCCCAGACCCCCGCTGATCCCCGCCAGGCCGTGGTGCCCGATGGCGCCGCCGGACGCCGTTTCGACGCCGTCCTGGCCGAACTGTTCCCCGAATTCTCCCGGTCCCGGCTCGCCGAGTGGATCAAGTCCGGACATGCCCTGCTGGACGGCGCCCCGGCGCGGCCGCGCGACGCCCTGCGCGGCGGCGAGATCGTGACCCTGGAGGTGGTGCTGGAGACCCAGACCCACGCCGTGGCGCAGGACATCCCCTTGGACGTGCTCTACGAGGATGCCCAGGTCTTCGTGATCGACAAGCCGGCCGGCCTGGTGGTCCACCCCGGCGCGGGCAATCCCGATGGCACCCTGGTCAACGCGCTGTTGCACCGCGATCCGGCGCTGTCGGCGCTGCCGCGCGCCGGCATCGTCCATCGCCTGGACAAGGACACCAGCGGCGTCATGGTGGTGGCGCGGACGTTGGAAGCGCAGACCGCGCTGGTCGAGCAGCTCTCGGCGCGCGCCGTGCATCGCCAGTATCTGGCAGTGGTGGTGGGGGCGCTGGTGTCCGGCGGCACTGCCAACGCGCCGATCGACCGCCACCCCCGCGATCGCCTGAAGATGGCGGTGCGCGAGGACGGCCGCGATGCGGTGACCCACTTCCGCCTGCGCGAGCGCTTCCGTGCCCACACCGCGCTGGAGTGCCGCCTGGAGACCGGGCGCACGCACCAGATCCGCGTGCATATGGCGCACCTGAAGTATCCGATCATCGGCGATCCGCTCTACGGCGGCCCGCTCAAGCTGCCCAAGGGCGCGACCGAGGAGCTCGCCGCCGTGCTGCGCGGCTTCAAGCGGCAGGCCCTGCATGCCGAGACCCTTGAGTTCGCCCACCCGATCAGTGGTGAGCCGGTGCGCGCGACCGCGCCGGTGCCGGCCGACCTCAAGCAGCTGCTGGATGCGCTGCGCGCCGATACCGCCGCGGCCGCAGAGCGCGAGCGCCGCTGATGTCGGCGCCGCGGCCCTGGCTGCAAGCGGACTGGCCGGCGCCGCCCGGCGTGCGCGCCTTCACTACGCTGCGCCACGGCGCCGGCGTCTCTGCCACGCCGTTCGACCATTTCAACCTCGGCAATCGAAGCACTGCCGAGGGCGACGCACCTGAGGCGGTGGAGATCAATCGCGCGCAGTTGCAGGCCCTGGCCGAGCTGCCGTCGGCGCCGCATTGGCTGCGCCAGGTCCACGGTACCGCGGTACTACGCTTCGACGACGCACTTGCCGAGCCGCGGGCCGTGGCGGACGAGCCGACCGCCGACGCCGCGGTCACCGCTGTTCCCGGCGTCGTCCTGGCGATCCTTACCGCCGATTGCTTGCCGGTGGTGTTCGCCGCCGCCGATGGCAGCGAGGTGGGCGCCGCCCATGCCGGCTGGCGTGGGCTGGCCGATGGTGTGCTGGAGCGCACCGTGGCGGCGATGCACAGCGCCCCGTCCGACCTGTACGCCTGGCTCGGCCCGGCCGCCGGCCCGCAGGCGTATGAAATCGGCCAGGACGTCCATGACGCGTTCGTCGGCCAGGATCCCGCTTCCGCCACGGCCTTCGCAGCGACCCGGCCCGGCCATTGGCGGGTGGACCTCTATGCCTTGGCCCGGCGGCGCCTGCAAGCGGCCGGATTGCGCGCCGATGCCATCCACAGCGGCGGGCTATGCACGATCTCCGACCCCGGCCGCTTCTTCTCCCACCGTCGCGACCGCCGTAGCGGCCGCCTCGCCACCTTGGTGTGGATAGCACGGTGAACACCCTGAGCCCGGCGCCGCTGTTTGCGCGCGTGCTCGGGCCGGCGTTCCAGACCTTGGCGCCACAGGTGCGCGCGCTGCATTCGATACAGGGTCGGCAAACCTGGGCGGGCGTCGCCCGGATCGAGCGCGGCCGCCATCCGTTGGCTGCCCTCTGCGCCTGGCTTGCGCGGCTGCCGCCCTCGGCGGCTTCGGTGCCGGTGCAGGTGCGTTTCGAAGCCGACGTGCAGGGCGAATGGTGGCGGCGCCGCTTTGGCAATCACGCGATGCCTTCGCGGCTATGGGCCAGCCACGGCTACTTGCGCGAGCGTCTGGGCGCGCTGCGCTTCGAGTTCGACCTGCGCACCGAGGCCGGCGAAATCCATTGGCGGGTGCGGCGGGTCTGGGCGTTCGGACTACTGCCACTGCCCAGGGGCTGGTTCGGGCAGGTACGTTGCCGCGAGCGTGAGCACGCAGGCCGGTATGAATTCCTGGTCGAAGTCGCGATGCCGCTGATCGGGCCGTTCATAACCTACGAAGGCTGGCTGGCACCCGGCGCGCCGTAGCTACGCCGCCTCCAGCGCCTCCAGGTAGCGCTGTCGCCAATGGTTGATGTCGTTGTTGCGCAAGTGCTCCATCATCGCCTGCCAACGCTCGATCCGTTTCGGCCGCGCCAGCGTGGCGGCGGTGGCAATGGCATCGGCCACGCCTTCCAGGTCGTGCGGATTGACCAGCAGCGCTTCGCGCAGCTCGTCGGCGGCGCCGGCCAGCAGCGACAGCACCAGCACGCCGGGGTTCTCCGGGTCCTGCGCAGCCACGTATTCCTTGGCGACCAGGTTCATGCCGTCGCGTAGTGGTGTCACCAGGCCGACGGCAGCGCTGCGGTAGAAGCCAGTCAACGTGGAATGGGTGAAGTTCTGGTTGACGTAGCGCAGCGGCGTCCAGTCTGGCTCAGCGTGACCGCCGTTGATATGGCCCGCGATCTGTTCCAGCTGGCTGCGCAGTGCGCGGTATTCGGCCACATCGCCGCGCGACACCGGCGCGATCTGCAGGTAAGTAAGCGTGCCGCGTTGGTCGGGGTGGCGTTCCAGGTAGCGCTCGAAGCCCTGGAAGCGTTCGGGCAGGCCCTTGGAGTAGTCGAGCCGGTCGACGCCGATCGCCAGCTGGCGGTCGCGCAAGCTCTCGCGCAAGTTGCGCACGGCCTGCTTGCTCATCGCCGCCTTGGCCTGGCGTTCGATCAACCCGGTATCGATGCCGATCGGGAAAGCGGCCGCGCGCAGGCGACGTCCGCCCGGTGCCTCCAGCGCGCCTTCGCCAAGCAGCTTGCCGCCACCGAACAAGCGCGCGTAGGACAGGAAACGGTCGACATCGCGCTGGGTCTGGAACCCCACCAGGTCGTAGGCGTAGAGGGTGGAGAACAGCCGCGCATGGTCCGGCATCGCCTGCACCAGGTCGGCCGAGGGCATCGGCACGTGCAGGAAGAAACCCATCTTGCAGCCGATGCCGCGCTCGCGCAGCAGCGACGCGAGCGGAATCAGGTGGTAGTCGTGGATCCACAGGGTGTCGTCTTCGCGCAGCAGCGGCGCCAGCTTCTCGGCGAACAGTGCGTTCACCCGGCGATAGCCGTCGCGCTTGGCGCGGTCATAGTCGACCAGGTCGAGGCGGAAGTGCAGCAAGGGCCACAGCGTGCGGTTGGCGAAACCGTTGTAGTACGCGTCCAGGTCGCGCTTGTTGAGGTCCATCGTGGCGAAGCGGATGTTGCCTTCGTCCTGCACGTGCACCGCGCCGCTCTCGCCGCGCGCGACCTTGCCGTTCCAGCCGAACCACAGCCCGCCGCGCTCGCGCAGCGCGCCCAGCAGCCCGACCGCCAGGCCGCCGGCGCGGCTTTCGCCGGGCAGCGCGACGCGGTTGGAAACCACCACCAGGCGGCTCATGAGGCCTCCTGCCAGCTGCGCGACAAGCGCATCGCGGCGATGATCAGGCCAACGTGCGAATAGGTCTGCGGGAAATTGCCCCAGGCCTCGCCATCCTCGAACGCCAGGTCTTCGGACAACAGCCCCAGATGGTTGCGCCGCGCCAGGATGCGCTCGAACATTTCCCGCGCCTCGTCCTTGCGCCCGATCGCCGCCAGCGCGTCGATGTACCAGAACGTGCAGATGGTGAAACTGGTCTCCGGCTCGCCGAAGTCGTCGGGGGCGATATAGCGGTAGAGCGAGTCGCCGTGCTTCAGGTCGCGGCCGATGACTTCCACGGTGGCGACGAAGCGCGGGTCCATCGCCTCGACGATGCCGATGTCGGCGAGCAACAGCAGCGAGGCGTCGAGGCGATGGCCGCCGAGGGTGTCGGTGAAGTGGCCGAGCTCGTCGCTCCAGGCCGCGCCCAGCACGTGATCGCGCAGTGCATTGGCGCGGCCGCGCCAGTGCGCGCGGCGATCTTCCAGGCCGAGGCGCTCGGCGATCTTGGCCAGGCGGTCGCACGCGGCCCAGCACATGGCCGCGGTGTAGGTGTGGACCTCGGCGCGGCCGCGGAATTCCCACAGCCCGGCGTCGGGCACGTTATAAAGCGCGAACGCTTGCTCGCCGAGCGGCTCCAGGCGCTTGAAGGCGGCGACATCGCCGGGGTCCTTCAGGCGCAGGTCGAAGAACAACTGGGTCGATGCCAATACCACGCTGCCGTAGACGTCATGCTGCTTCTGGATCCAGGCCAGGTTGCCGCGGCGCACCGGGCCCATGCCGCGATAGCCATCCAGCGACTCGACCTCGTGTTCTTCCAACTGCGACTCGAAGCCGATCCCGTACAGCGGCTGCATGGTGCCGTCGCTGGTGGCGATGTTGAAGATGTAGCCGATGAACTGCTCCATCGTGCGCGTAGCGCCGAGGCGGTTGAGCGCGCGCACGACGAAGGCGGCGTCGCGCAGCCAGCAATAGCGGTAGTCCCAATTGCGTGGCGTGTGCGGGGCTTCGGGGATCGACGTCGTCATCGCCGCGATGATCGCGCCGCTGTCTTCGTATTGGCACAGCTTGAGCGTGATCGCGCTGCGGATCACCGCCTCTTGCCAGTCCAGCGGCACCGAAAGATAGCGCACCCATTCGCGCCAGTACTCCTCGGTGCGCTCGTAGGCTTCCTGCACGTAGCCGGTAAGCGAGCGCATCAGCGACTCGTCCACGCCGAGCACCAGGTGCACCGGATGGTTGAGGACGAACGGCAGGCCATCGCGGACGAAGCGGATCGGCACGTCGGTGGTCAGGCGCAAGGTGAAGTCCGGCAGCTGCCAGCGGATATGGTTGCTGCCCCAGGTGGACTCCGGCGCGCGTGCGCCCCAGTCGGCCAGCGGTCGCGCCCGCACTACGATGCGCGGCGCGCCGGACAGCGGCCGGATCTGCCGCACGATGCTGACCGGTCGGTAGAAGCGGTTGTGGTTGCGCCAGCGTGGGGCGAAGTCGATCACCTCGATCGCGCCGCCCTTGCTGTCGCGCAGGACCGTACGCAGGATCGCGGTGTTGGGGATGTAGGCCTGTTCGCTGTCCTGGAAGTCTTCCAGCTCGACCGCGAAATCGCCGCCCTCGATGCGCGGGGATAGCAGCTTGCAGAAGGCCGGGTCACCGTCGAAGGTTGGCAGGCAGCTCCACACCACCCGCGCCTGGCGGTCGATGAGGGCGCCGAAGCTGCAGTTGCCGATGACACCCAGGTCCAGGTTCGGTTCGCGCATGGGGGAGGGTTCCTCGGTAGTTGCGTTGCTTGATTCAAGAAGGAGGGGGCCGCGGTGCGGGTGCCGACGCTAGGGCAGGGCCGCGTTCTCCTGCAGCCAGGCGTGCACGGCGCGGGTGTCGGGCAGCGAAAGCTTGGCCTGGGTCGGCTCGCGCGAGCCCACCCGCACGCCCCAGCCATTGAGCCGCTGCGCGGCGACGAAACCATACTCATCGGTGAGGTCATCGCCGACGAAGAAGGGTGTGCGGCCCGCGAAAGGCGCACGCTGCATCATCAGTTCCACCGCCACGCCCTTGTCGGCGCCTTGTGGCACGAACTCGACGACATGGTCGCCCGGTTGCAGGCGATAGCCCGGCAGCGCGCCGATCTGTTCGCGGGCAAAGGCCAGCACGTTCTCGGCCGCGTCGGGCGCGCCACGCCAGTGCAGCGCCATGCTCACGCCCTTGCCTTCGACGCGCACGCCGGGATGGTTGCGCGCCATGTGCTCGGCGCGCTGGTGCAGGCCATGCAGCCAGTCGGTGGTGTCGGCGGCAGAGGGCATCGCCGCACGCGCGGCCAGTTCGCTGCGCAGCTCATGACCATGCAGGCCGGCGGCCGGCAGGCGTAGCGGCGCGAACAAGGCATCCAGTTGGGCGAGCGGGCGGCCGCTGACCAGGGCCACGGCGCCGCCAAGGCGGTCGCTCAGCATGCCGATCGCCTCGCGTACCTGCGGTACCAGCTGCACTTCGAGCGGATTCTCGGCGAAGTCGATCAGCGTGCCGTCGACGTCCAGGAACAGCGCGCAGGCCTCGTCGAGCAGGGGCGGCGGCGGTCGGAAAGGGGGGATTTCTGACATGCCCCTCAGTATGCAATGAGGGGCGTGATATTCAGGTTAGCGCCGCGACCGATCCGACGGGCCTGCCACAACGATGCCGTCGCAACGGCTCCGAATATCGAAAGACCAGCGCTCTCGCTCTAACCCTTAAAACACATATCGCACCCGCCCGTACCAATACGCCCCGTTGCTCCCGATCGGCGACAGCACGTCATACGGCAGGTTGCCGAAGTAGTAGATGTCCTCGTTGGAAAGATCCGGGTAGTTGTCCAATACGTTCTGCCCACCGATCGCCAGGCTCCACTGTGGCGTGAAGTGGTACTCCGCTTCCAGGTCCAGCTGCCATTCGGCGCCATAGGTCTGGCGCGGAATATAGCCATCGCCGAAGTCGAACACGCGCGTGGCGCTGCCGTAACGGCTCAGGCGAGTCTGCAGGGCCCAGCGATCGTTGTTCCAGGCCGCGGCGAACTGGCCGCGGGTGCGCGGCGTCGCATCGGTCAGCGTATTGCTCTCCTCTACCCCGAACAGCACGTAGTCCGGGTCCAGCGCCAGCAATTGCGCCGGCGTGGCGACGACGTTGCGCAGTTCGGTCTTGGCGTAACTGTAGGTCCCGGTGAGCAGCAATTGACCGCCGGCCAGCGACTGCCGCCAGTTGGCGACCAGTTCGGCGCCGCGGGTGCGGGTATCGGCGGCGTTGACGAAGAAACTGGCGCTCTGCACGCCGGCCACGCCGAAGTTGTCGGCGACGAAGTCGGTGAGCGCATCGCCGGTGATGTCTTCGGACAGCGCGACGCGGTCGTCGATGTCGATCTGGAAGAAGTCCAGCGACAAGTCGAAGTGCTCGCCGGCACGGCTGGTGAAGCCAAAGCTGTAGTTGCGCGACTTTTCCGGGTCCAGCGGCTGCGCGCCCAGGGCGCGTGCGATCGGGTTGTTCACCGAGAGCAAGCGCCCCTGCACCAGGCGGCCGGCGGCGTCATAGCCGGTGGAGGTGGCCTCGTAGCCGATCTGGCTCAGCGAAGGCGCGCGGAAATTGTTCGAGATCGCGCCCCGCAGCGCGAACGCCGGCACGAATTCATAGCGCGCGGCGACCTTGCCGGTCCACTGGCTGCCGAAATCCTGATAGTGCTCGTAGCGGCCAGCGATATCGGTGGAGAACTTCTCGCCGAACTGGCTCGACAGGCTGACGTAGGCGCTGGCGACATTGCGCGAGAGGTCGGCCTCGTCCTGCGGCGTGAGTCCGCCGCCGGCCTGCGAACCGGTCGGGCGATCGGTATACGGGCCCGCGGCGTAGCTGGCCGGGTCGCCGGCATGGGTGCGATATTGCTCGCGCCGCAATTCAACGCCGGTGCCGAGCGTGTGCGAGGCGCTGCCGGTGTTGAACACGCGGGTCAGGTCGAAGTTGCCGACCGTCTGGTCGAAGGCATAGTCGCCGGTCTTGAAGCGGGTCGGGCTGCCCGGCCCGAGCGAGGCATTGATCGAGTTTTTCAGCCGATAGGTGAAGTCGTTGCGGCCGTAGTCGAGGCTGGCGTCGTAGTCCCATTGGCCCCACTGCCCACGCACGCCGGCCACTCCCTGCGCGTCGCGATTCTCGCCCAGCGACACCGGTCGGAAGCCATCGGGATAGACCTGCGGCCAGTTGCTGCTGTCGTCCGGATAGCGGAAATAGTTCGCGCCTTCGGTGTCGCGCTGGTTGTAGGTGCCGAAGAAGTACAGCTGCGCCGTTTCGCCCAGCGGCGCCTGGCCGTTGAACCATGCGTTGAGGCCCTTGCTGGGGCCGTCTCCGAGCACGTAGTTGCGCTGGCCCTGCAGGCGCAGGTTGTTGTCGGTCTGCTCCCACGGCGGAATCTGGTCGAAGCCGGCGCGGTTGGTGCCTTCGCGATTCTGTAGTTCCACCCCGGCCTTGACGAAGCCTTCGCCAAAACGGGTGCCGCCCTTGGCGCTGAAGAACGTAGTCTGGCCATCGGTGAGGGTGCGCCCGATCGGTTCGACATCGGTGTGGTGCGCGCCGAAGCTGGCTTCGACCGCGCCGCTGTCCGGGTCATCGTCGAGGATGATGTTGATGACCCCGGCAATCGCGTCTGAGCCGTATTGCGCGCCGGCGCCGTCGCGCAGCACCTCGATGCGGGCGATGGCGCTGATCGGGATGGAATTGAAATCCACCGGCGTGGTGCCCTTGCCGATCTTGCTGTCGGTGTTCACCAGCGCCGAGACATGCCGGCGCTTGCCATTGACCAGCACCAGCACCTGGTCCGGCGACAGGCCGCGCAGCTGCGCGGCGCGTACATGGTCGGCGCCACCGGAATTGGACTGGCGCGGGAAATTGAACGAGGGCAACAGGGCCTGCAAGGCGCTGCCCAGTTCGCCATTGATCGCGCCGGCCCGGCGCAGGTCATCGGCAGTGAGCACATCCACCGGCGCGGTCGATTCGAGCACCGTGCGATCGCTGGCGCGGGTGCCGGTGACGATGACCGTGTCCAGGGTGGTGGCGGCCGGTTCCTGGGCGAAGGCCGGGGCGGCGGGGGCGGCGGAAAGTGCAACGGCAAGCGCGAGACGACGGGGGGTGGGGCGAAGCATGGGGAAACTCCGGGCAGGCCTGAAGGATGAAACGTCATTCATCCGGATGAAGAGATATGTTAACTTTTCGCGATGCCCCCGCCAGCACGGCGACGGCATGAGTTCATCGCTGTCGGTTATGAGGTTTGCGACCTGCCGGCCGGCTAATCTCGCCCACTTCTCCTGTCGGGGTTCTGCAGACGTGACACCCAGCCTTCCGCTACTGCGCGGCACCTTGCTCGCCTTCGTCCTGCTGCTGGGCGGCTGCGCCAGCGTGCCGCCCGCCGCCTCCACGACGGCCACCGCTGAACTGCGCGGCGACGCTGCGCGCCCGGCCAGCGCCAGCGGCTGGGTCCGTAGCGAGTTGTACTTCGGGGTAGGGGAGGAAACCGGGGCGGGTGATCGACCGCAGGCCCAGCCCATCAGCGAAGAACGCTGGCGCGCCTTCCTGGACAAGGAAGTGACCGCGCGCTTTCCCGATGGCCTGACCGTGTTCGACGCCTACGGCCAGTGGCTGTTTCGCGGCGCCGCGCAGCCGAACCGGCTCAAGACCAAGGTGCTGGTGATCCTGCATGAAGACAGCCCGCAGCGCCGCGCCGACATCGAGGCGATCCGGCTCGCCTGGAAGCAGGCCACCGGCCATCAATCGGTGCTGTGGTCGCGGCAACCGGTCGAAGTCTCGTTCTGATCGCCGTGCCCCTCCGGGCGCGTGTTCCCTTCCCCAATTGGTATAGGCAATGAACGCAGCACCTGCATCCGTCCGACCGCGCTGGTTCGTGGCCGGCGACCTCAACGGCTTCTTCGGCCTGCTGGTCGACAACCTCACCATCCTCGGCTTTATCGCGATGGCGTTGATCGGCCTGTTCCAGTTTCCCGCCGAGATTGTCTACACGCGCATGTTCCCCGGCACCGCCCTGGGCGTGCTGGTCGGCAACCTGCTGTACACGCTGATGGCGCGGCGGCTGGCCGCGCGCACCGGCCGCCAAGATGTCACCGCGATGCCGCTGGGCCTGGACGCCCCCACCAGCATCGGCATGTCCCTGCTGGTGCTCGGGCCGGCGTTTGTCGCCTTCAAGGCGCAAGGCCTCGCGCCCACCGAAGCGGCAATCGCCACCTGGCAACTGGGCATGGCCTCGCTGGTGGTCATGGGCGTGCTCAAGCTGATCCTGTCGTTCTTCGGCGAAGCAGTGACCCGCGCACTGCCGCGCGCTTCGCTGCTAGGTTCCATCGCCGGCATCGCCCTGGTACTGATGGGGCTGCTGCCGCTGCTCGAAACCCTGCGCGCCCCCATCCCCGGCCTGGTCACCCTGGGCCTGCTGCTGTACGTACTGATCGCCAAGGGCCGCCTGCCGATACCGCTGCCCGGCGTGCTGGTCGCGTTGCTCGTCGGCACCGCGCTCTACTACGGCCTGGGCCTGAGCGGCCTCGGCGCACCCGGCTTCGCCCTGCCAACCTGGAGCCCGCCGCAGATTGTGCTGCCGTGGCCCAACCTCGGCTTCCTCGACGGCCTGCCGCATACCGTGCCGTACCTGCCCTTGCTGTTGCCCTTCGGCCTGCTGATGGTGGTTGGCGGCATCAACGTCAGCGAAAGCGCCCGCGCCGCTGGCGACGACTACCGCACCCGCGACATCCTGCTGGTCGAAGCCCTCGCCACCCTGGTGGCCGGCGTCTGCGGCGGCGTCGCCCAGACCACCCCCTACATCGGCCAACCCGCCTACAAGCACATGGGCGCCCGCAGCGGCTACACCCTGCTGACCGGCCTGTTCGTCGGCATCGGCGGCATGCTCGGCATCATCTCCGGTCTGGTGCAATGGCTACCGCTGGCCGTGCTCGCACCGATCATCGTCTACGTCGCCATCGACATCACTACCCAAGCCTTCCAGGCCACCCCCCCACGCCACGCCGGCGCCATGGTGCTCGGCTTCCTGCCCTCCGTCGCCTACCTGCTGGCGATCAAAGCCCCCGGCTGGATCGCCCCAGAACAACTGCACCTCCTCACCACCACCACCGACGGCCACGGACTGCCCGAACTCGCGGTGATCTTCACCCTGGGCAACGGCTTCATCATCACCGCCATGCTCTGGACCGCCGCAGTGGCGGCAATGGTCGATGGAAGACTGCGCCGAGCGGCCGTCTTCCTGCTGGTCGCAGCCGCGCTCGCCTTGTTCGGCCTGATCCACTCCGTAGACCCCCGCGGCGGCATCTACCTGCCCTGGCACCTAGAAGGCCTCGCGCGCACCATCAGCTGGCAATTCGTCGGCGCCTACGTCGTGCTCGCCGCCGTACTGGGCCTACTGTCCTTCACCGACGGCGCACCGAAGCAAAGCAAGGAATGAGCAGCTCACGCACTTCCACTCAACACCAAAAATCCCCGCTCCTGCTCTGCTTTTGATCTTTGTTTTTTCGGTCCGTCCACGACCACTATCGGGCCTGCGGGGGGATTGCCGTTTCGGGACCCTTGGCGACATGGATGTCGCCAAGGAGCCCCCAGGGATGGGTTTACGGCGTGTCCCGAAACGGCAAGCCCCCCGCAGGCCGCACGCAACCCACGCAAGCCGCAGAACCAAAAAAGCCGGCCGCAAGGCCAAAAAAACTCACTCCCCCCTCAACCACTCCAACTTCTCACCCCGCGGCAACCGCTTAAGCTCCCACTCCGCCCGCGAAGCCGCCGCCCGATCCGCAAAACAGCGGCTACCGAGCAACTCCACCGGCGGGAACGACCGCGTATACCGCGCCCCGCGCCCGGCCACATGCGCCGCATAACGCGCCTGCAGATCATTGGTGATCCCCGCGTAATAGCTGCCATTGCGGCACAGCAGCAGGTAGACGTACCAAGGCGAAGAGGTAGACATAGCGGCCGCAGCCTAGTGCCAGAACACCCACCAGGCAACAACGGGCACCGGCCCCTGCCGGCCCGCGCCACTTGAAACACACCCACTTAACCGCATCTGGAGAACATTGCCGGCGCCGCCGGCCACTCGTCTCAGAGGAATGCCCACCATGCGGATGGACAAGCTCACGTCGCGCTTCCAGCAGGCGCTGGCCGACGCACAGTCGCTGGCCGTCGGCCGCGACCACAACATCATCGAACCGGTCCACGTCATGGCCGCGCTGCTCGACCAATCCGGCGGCAGCACGCGGCCGTTGCTGGCCCAGGCCGGCGTCAACGTCCCGGTCCTGCGCGAACGCCTCGGCGAAGCGCTGGAAAAACTGCCGAAAGTCTCCGGCCAGGCCGGCAACCTGTCGATCGGCAACGACCTCAGCCGCCTCCTCAACCAGACCGACAAACTGGCCCAGCAGCACAACGACGCCTTCATCGCCAGCGAGTGGTTCGTGCTCGCCGCCGCAGACGACGGCGGTGCGCTGGGCATGGCCATGCGCGCGGCTGGCGCGGACAAGCGCCGGATCGAAACCGCGATCGAAAAGGTGAGGGGAGGGGAGACCGTGCAAAGCGAGAACGCCGAAGAACAACGCCAGGCGCTGGAGAAGTACACCATCGACCTCACCGCGCGCGCCGAGAGCGGCAAGCTCGACCCGGTGATCGGCCGCGACGAGGAAATCCGCCGCACCATCCAGGTCCTGCAGCGCCGCACCAAGAACAACCCGGTGCTGATCGGCGAACCCGGCGTGGGCAAGACCGCGATCGTCGAAGGCCTGGCCCAGCGCATCATCAACGGCGAAGTGCCCGAAGGCCTGCGCGGCAAGCGCGTGCTGTCGCTGGACATGGGCGCGCTGATCGCCGGTGCCAAGTTCCGCGGCGAATTCGAAGAGCGCCTCAAGGCGGTGCTCAACGACCTGTCGAAGAACGAAGGCCAGATCATCCTCTTCATCGACGAATTGCACACCATGGTCGGCGCCGGCAAGGCCGACGGCGCCATGGACGCAGGCAACATGCTCAAGCCGGCACTGGCACGCGGCGAGCTGCATTGCATCGGCGCCACCACCCTGGACGAGTACCGCAAGTACATCGAGAAAGACGCAGCGCTCGAGCGTCGCTTCCAGAAAGTCTTCGTCGGCGAACCCAGCGTCGAAGACACCATCGCCATCCTGCGCGGCCTCAAGGAAAAATACGCCGTGCACCACGGCGTGGAGATCACCGACCCGGCGATCGTCGCCGCCGCCACCCTGTCCAACCGCTACATCGCCGACCGCCAGCTGCCGGACAAGGCCATCGACCTGATGGACGAAGCCGCCAGCCGCATCCGCATGGAGATCGACTCAAAGCCCGAAGAACTTGACCGCCTCGAGCGTCGCCTGATCCAGCTCAAGATCCAGCGCGAGATGCTGAAGAAGGAGAGGGACGAAGCCTCGCAGAAGCGCCTGGCCGACCTCGAAACCGAGATCGACGCGCTCGAACGCGAATTCTCCGACCTCGACGAAATCTGGAAGTCCGAGAAAGCCGCGCTGCAGGGCGCGACCAAGATCAAGGAGCAGATCGAACACGCCAAGCTCGAACTCGAAGCCGCCCAGCGCCGCCAGGACTTCGCCAAGATGAGCGAGATCCAGTACGGCCAGCTGCCGCAGCTGGAAAAGCAACTGGCCGCCGCCAGCGAGACCGAGCAGAAAGATTTCAAGTTGGTGCAGGACCGCGTCACCGAAGAAGAGATCGCCGAAGTCGTCTCGCGCTGGACCGGCATCCCGGTCAACCGCATGCTCGAAGGCGAACGCGACAAACTCCTGCGCATGGAGCACATGTTGCACGAGCGCGTCGTCGGCCAGGAAGAAGCCATCCGCGTCGTCTCCGACGCCGTGCGCCGCTCCCGCGCCGGTTTGTCGGATCCCGACCGGCCCAGCGGCTCGTTCCTGTTCCTCGGCCCCACCGGCGTGGGCAAGACCGAACTGTGCAAAGCCCTGGCCGAATTCCTGTTCGACAGCAGCGAAGCGATGGTGCGCATCGACATGAGCGAATTCATGGAGAAACACGCCGTCGCCCGCCTTATCGGCGCCCCTCCCGGCTACGTCGGCTACGAAGAAGGCGGCTACCTTACCGAAGCCGTCCGTCGTCGCCCCTACTCGCTGATCCTGCTCGACGAAGTCGAAAAGGCCCACCCCGACGTCTTCAACATCCTGTTGCAAGTCCTCGACGACGGCCGCCTTACCGACGGCCAAGGCCGCACCGTAGACTTCCGCAACACCGTCATCGTCATGACCTCCAACCTTGGCTCGCACCCGATCCAGGAAATGGGCGGCGACGACACCCCCGAAGCCTACACGCAGATGAAAGCCGCAGTGATGGGCGTAGTCCAGGCCCACTTCCGCCCGGAATTCATCAACCGCCTGGACGACATCGTCGTCTTCCATCCCTTGGACAAGCAGCAGATCAAGCAAATCGCCAAGATCCAGATGACAGGCCTCGAACGGCGCCTGAGCGAACGTGGCCTGCGCATCGACGTCAGCGACACCGCCTTCGAACTACTGGGCAACATCGGCTTCGACCCCGTCTACGGCGCCCGCCCGCTGAAGCGGGCAATCCAGGCGCAACTGGAAAACCCGCTGGCGCAGAAAATCCTGGCCGGCGAATACATCAGTGGCGACACGATCAAAGTAGACACCGACGCCGGCCGCCTAGTATTCGGCAAGGGCTAAACCATCAGCAACAAAAAGGCCCGGGCAAAGCCCGGGCTTTTTTTTTTTAAACAACCTACACCCCGCTTCTGCTTGTCCCGTCCGCGCAAAGACACTATCGGGTCTGCGGGGGGCTTGCCCGTTCGGGACCTTTGGCGACAGGGACGTCGCCAAAGAGCCCCCATGGATGGGTTCACGGCGTGTCCCGAACGGGCAATCCCCCCGCAGACCGCACGCAACAAGAGCCAGCCGATCTACCTCGAAAGCCAGCACCAACAAAACCACAGCGCACCCAAAGCCGGCCGCAGGCCAATCCACCCCCCCTTAATTGCTAAGATAACCAAGCCCCAGGTGACCACGGCCCAGCCGCTGGTTTAAACGGGAATCCGGTGCGACGGCGAAAAACCGTCAATTCCGGAGCTGCCCCCGCAACGGTAGGCGAGACAAGTTCCGCAAATGCCACTGTGCACACGCATGGGAAGGCGCGGAACGGCAGGCGAACCCTTCGCCTGCGCTCGCGAGCCCGGAGACCGGCCCGGAGCAGCGTGACATGCGGTGGGCGATGTCATGGGGGCGGGTCGCAACCCGTCGCCACACACCCTCCTTCCGCCTGTCCTCTTCCCATCGTTCCCGCGCGGGCAGGCGCGGACCAGGAGTGTGTTCCAGTGCATCGTCAAAACCCGTTGTCCCACCGCCATTGCCTGGCGGTGTCGTTGTCTTGCGTGCTGCTTTCGCCCTTCGCCGCGCAGGCCGAGGCCGCCCCCGGCGAACTCGACCAGATCATCGTCACCGCCTCGCGCACGGCCCAGACCCAGGACCAGGCCTTGGCCCCGGTCACCGTCATCGACCGCGCCGAGATCGAACGCCGGCAAGCGCAAACCCTGCCGGACCTGCTGCGTGGCGAGCCCGGCGTGTCCCTGGTCAACAGCGGCGGACCCGGCAAGAACACCTCGTTGTTCCTGCGCGGCACCGAATCGGACCACGTGCTGGTGCTGATCGACGGCGTCAAGGCCGGCTCGGCCACCTCTGGCGGCGCAGCGCTGCAGGACATCCCGGTCGAACAGATCGAGCGCATCGAAATCGTGCGCGGGCCGTTCTCCAGTCTCTACGGCTCCGAGGCGATCGGCGGCGTGGTGCAGATATTCACCCGCCGCGCCCAGGGCCCGTTTGCGCCCAACCTGGCCCTGAGCGTCGGCAGCGACAACGCGCGCCGCTACAGCGCCGGCCTCTCCGGCCGCAGCCCCGGCGACCTCGGCGAGCGTGGCGGCTGGTATGCGGTGCAGGCCGTGCACGACGAAACCGACGGCATCAACGCCTACACCAACACCGCTTCGAGCTACTACGACCCGGACCGCGACGGTTACCGCAACGACTCGCTCGGCGTGCAGGGCGGTTGGCGCTTCAATCGCCAATGGGACGCGGAGGTCAACGCGCTGCGCGCCGACAGCCGCAACGAATACGACGGCAGCGTTGACAACCTGTCCAAGAGCAGCGAGCAGGTTGTCGGCGGGCGCCTGCGCTATGCCCCGAGCGAACGCCTGAAGCTCACTGCCAGCGCCGGCGGCAGCGCCGAATTGAGCGATACCTACCTCGACGGCCAATACTCCTCCACCTTCGACACCCGCCGCCATGTGGCCTCCTTGCAGGCCGACCTGGCCGCTGGCCCCGGCCTGCTGACGCTCGGTTTCGATTGGCAGCGCGACGAGATCGAGAGCAATGCCACCTACGATGCCGACCAGCGCATCGACCGTGGCGCCTTCGCGCAGTGGCAACAGAGCTTCGGCAAGCAATCGCTGCAGGCCAGCGTGCGCCGCGACGACAACAGCCAGTTCGGCAGCAAGAACACCGGCAGCCTGCTGTGGGGCTGGGACTTCACCGACGCCCTGCGTCTGACCGCCAGCTACGGCAGCGCGTTCAAGGCCCCGACCTTCAACGAGTTGTATTACCCGAGCTACGGCAACCCGAACCTGGGGCCGGAGACCTCGCGCAGCGCCGAGCTCGGCCTGCGTGGCGAACACGGCTGGGGCCGCTGGTCGCTCAACGCCTTCGAGACCCGGGTGGACGACTTGATCGCCTACGACGCCGACCTGGTCGATGCCGCGCATCCCTTCGGCCAGCCGAACAACGTCGACAAGGCGCGCATCCGCGGCAGCGAGGCGGTGCTCCAGACCACGCTGGCCGGCTGGGACCTGCGTACCACCTATACGTGGCTCGACCCGCGCGCCAACGGCAGCAGCAACCACGGCAACTTCCTGCAGCGGCGCGCGCGCCAGAGCGGGCGGCTGGATCTCGACCGCAGCTTCGGTGCCTTCAGCGTCGGCGGCAGCGCGTTCGGCTCGGGCGCGCGCTACGACAACCTCGCCAACACCACGCGCCTGGCCGGCTACGGCCTGCTCGACCTGCGGGTGGGCTGGCAGCTGGCGGAGGCCTGGAAGCTCAGCCTCGCGGCCAACAACATGTTCGACCGTGCCTACGAGACCGCGCGCTGGTATGCCCAGCCCGGTCGCAATTACCAGCTGACCCTGCGCTACCACCCCGCGCAGTAACCCAGGAGAGCCGCCGATGAAAACCCTGCCCCCTCGCGCCGCCACGGCGGTGTTGATCGCGCTGTTGATAGTGATGGTCGCCACGCGCTTCCATCACTTCGGCGACGTGCTGCACCTGCCGGACGCCTCGATGGCGCTGTTCTTCCTCGGCGGCTTCTACCTGCGCCGCTACGCGCTGTATGCACTGATGCTGGGCATGGCGGTGTTGGTCGACTACGTCGCTATTGCCCAGCAAGGCTTGAGCTTCTTCCAGCACTATTGCGTCACGCCGGCCTACTACGGCCTGCTGCTGGCGTATCTGGTGCTGTGGCAGGGCGGGCGCTGGATCTCGCGGCGGCGCCAGGACGATGCCGTGGCGTTCGGCCAGGTCTGGCTTGTGGGCGTGGCCGCGGCCGCGGTGTCGTTCCTGATCTCCAATGGCGCCTTCTACTGGTTCGGCGGCCGCTATCCAGAGCCGAACTGGCCGCAGTACTTCGCCCGCGTCGGCCAGTGGGGCCCGCTGTTCGTGCGCACCACGGCCGCCTACCTGGCGGTGGCGCTGGCCCTGCACTACGGCGTGATGCGCGCGCGGCTCGCGCTGCGTCGTGCACCGGGAGCGGCGGCATGAGCGAGCGCAGCCCACAGGACGACGACGCGCACTACCTGGAGCGTGCCCGCCGCAAGAAGGAACTGATCGACCGCCGCATCGCCCGCGCCACCATCGACCGCGGCGTGTTCGTGGTCAATACCGGCAATGGCAAGGGCAAGAGCTCGTCCGGCTTCGGCATGCTGGCGCGTTCGCTTGGCCATGGCCTGCGCTGCGGCGTGGTGCAGTTCATCAAGGGCAGCTTTGCCACCGGCGAGGAGGCGTTCTTCCGCCGTTTCCCGGATGAACTCGATTACCACGTCATGGGCGAGGGCTTCACCTGGGAAACCCAGGACCGCGCCCGCGATATTGCCGCCGCACAGGCCGCGTGGGCGGTCGCGCGCCGGATGTTGGCCGATCCGGACTACGACTTCGTGCTGCTGGACGAACTCAATATTGCGTTGGTCAAGGACTACGTCGCGCTGGATGAGGTGCTGGCGGCGGTACGCGCGCGGCCCGAGCGCCAGCACGTGGTCATCACCGGGCGCGGCGCGCCGGAGGGATTGATCGAAGCGGCAGATACCGTGACCGAGATGCGCCTGGTCAAGCACGCGTTCAACGCCGGGATCATGGCGCAGAAGGGCGTCGAGCTCTGACATGCCGGCACGACTGCACGTTTCGCGGAAATCGGCATGAACGCGGCAGCGATGCTTGCCGTCGCGCTCGCCGCGCTCGTGCTTGACCTGCTGCTGGGCGAACCGCGTCGCGGTCATCCCCTGGTTGCCTTTGGTCGCTTCGCCGGCTGGCTGGAAGCACGGCTGTATCGCGATTCGCGGGGGCAGGGACTGCTGGCGTGGATGCTGGCGGTCCTGCCGCCGGTCGCGTTAGCCGCCAGCTTGCAATGGTGGTTGTGGGCCAATGCCCCCTGGGCCGGCCTTGCCTGGACGGCGCTGGCGCTCTACGTCGCGCTTGGCCTGCGCAGCCTCGGCGAACACGCCGTCGCCGTGGCCACTGCACTGGAAGGTGGTGATCTCGCCGCCGCACGTTCGGCGGTCGGCCGCATTGTCAGCCGTGACGTGCAGGCGCTGGATGCGCGGCAGGTGGCCGGCGCGGCCACCGAGTCGGTGCTGGAGAACGGCAGCGATGCGGTGTTCGCCGCGCTGTTCTGGGGCTTGCTGCTCGGCGCGCCGGGCGCGGTGCTGTACCGCCTGGCGAATACGCTCGATGCGATGTGGGGCTATCGCACGCCGCGCTACCAGCGCTTCGGCTGGGCGGCGGCGCGCATCGACGATGGCTTGAATTGGTTGCCCGCGCGCCTGGCGGCACTCACCTACGCCGTGCTTGGCGCCACGACCTGCGCGCTGCGCTCTTGGCGCGCGCAGGGTGCGCGCTGGAAAAGCCCCAATGCCGGGCCGGTGATGGCGGCGGGTGCCGGCGCGCTGCGGGTCGCGCTCGGCGGTGCGGCGCCATACCACGGCCAGTGGCAATCGCGGCCCGTGCTCGGCGAGGGCGCCGCGCCCGACGCCGGCAGCGTGCGTCGCGCTTTGACCCTGGTGCGTGGCGGCGCCCTGCTGTGGTTGTTGCTGTTGGCGCTGCCGGCCGCCAGCTACCTAATGGGAAGGAGCTGACATGCTCGAACACGGCGGACGCCTGTTGCGGGCTGCGCATCAGTTCGGTATCGCGCCCGAGCAATGGCTGGACCTGTCCACCGGCGTGAGCCCGTGGCCGTGGCCGGTGCCGCCGTTGCCGGCCAGTGCGTGGCACCGCCTGCCGGAAGACGAGGACGGGCTGGTGGAGGCGGCGCAGACCTACTACAGTGCGGCCCCGCTGTTGCCCGTCGCCGGTTCGCAGGCCGCCATCCAGGCGCTGCCGCTGCTGCGCGCACGTGGCCGCGTCGGCATCATCGCGCCGGGCTACAACGAGCATGCGCATGCCTGGCGTCGCGCCGGCCATGACGTGGTCTCGGCCCCGGCCGATGCGTTGCAGGACGCGGCGGACGATTTCGACGTGCTGGTGTTGATCCATCCCAACAACCCCGGCGGCGACCGCTTCGCGCGCGAACAGCTGCTCGACCTGCACGCACGGATGGCGCGGCGCGGGGGCTGGCTGGTGGTCGACGAAGCCTTTATCGACGCCACGCCCGAGAATAGCCTCTGCGTCCACGCCGGGATGGAAGGGCTGGTAGTGCTGCGCTCGGTCGGCAAGTTTTTCGGCATGGCCGGTGCGCGCGCCGGCTTCGTCTTCGCCGCGCACGACCTGCTCGATGCCTTGCGTGACCGCCTCGGTCCGTGGACGCTGAGTGGCCCTGCGCGTTGGGCGGTGAAGCAGGCCCTGGCCGATCGCGACTGGCAGGCACAGGCGCGCCCGCGCTTGCTTGCCGCTTCGGATCAACTGGCCACGCTGCTGCGTGCGCACGGCTTGCCGCCGCAAGGCGGCAGCGCGTTCTTCCAATGGTGCGTGCATGCCGACGCGGCCGCACTGCATGCGGCATTGGCGCAGCGCGCCATCCTCACGCGCCTTTTCGACACGCCCGCCAGCCTGCGGTTCGGCCTGCCGCCGGATGCGGCGGGTTTGCGCCGGCTCGACATCGCGCTGGGCGAGATCCTGAAATGACCGCACGCGTCCTCATGGTGCAGGGCTGCACTTCCGACGCCGGCAAAAGCACGCTGGTCGCCGCGCTGTGCCGCTGGCTGCACCGGCAAGGTGTGGAGGTTGCTCCGTTCAAGCCGCAGAACATGGCGCTCAATGCCGCGGTCACCGTCGATGGCGGCGAGATCGGCCGCGCCCAGGCGGTGCAGGCGCAGGCCTGCGGGTTGCCCCCGCATACCGATTTCAATCCGGTGCTGTTGAAGCCGCAGAGCGACACCGGCGCGCAGGTAATCGTGCATGGCCGGGTGGTCGGTACGCTCGACGCGGTCGCGTATCACCACTACAAGCGCACTGCGCGCGAGGCGGTGCTGGCATCGCATGCGCGCTTGCTGGCGCGACATGCGGCGATCATTGTCGAAGGGGCCGGCAGCCCGGCCGAGATCAACCTGCGCGCCAACGACATCGCCAACATGGGCTACGCCGAGGCGGTCGATTGCCCGGTGATCCTGGTGGCCGACATCGACCGCGGCGGGGTGTTCGCGCACCTGGTCGGCACCCTGGCGCTGCTTTCCGAAAGCGAACAGGCGCGCGTGGTTGGCTTCGTCATCAATCGTTTCCGCGGCGACCTGGCGTTGCTGCAGCCTGGCCTGGACTGGCTTGAGCAGCGCACCGGCAAGCCGGTGCTGGGCGTGCTGCCGTACCTGCAGGGCCTGCACCTGGAGGCCGAGGACGCGCTGCCGCGCGCAGCCGTCGCCAAGCCGCAGGCGCGCTTGCGCGTCGTGGTGCCGGCCTTGCCACGGATAAGCAACCACAACGACTTCGACGCGCTGGCCGCGCATCCGCAAGTGGACCTGCGGTTCGTCGGACCGGGGCAGGCGCCGCCGGCCTGTGACTTGATCGTGCTGCCGGGCAGCAAGTCGACCCGCGCCGACCTGGCCTGGCTGCGCGAACAAGGCTGGGAGCCGGCCATCGCCCGCCACCTGCGCTACGGCGGCCGCGTGCTCGGCATTTGCGGCGGCTTCCAGATGCTGGGGCAGACGCTGCTCGACCCGGCCGGTATCGACGGCCCTGCCGGCAGCAGCGAAGGCCTGGGGTGGCTGGCGATGGACACCTGCTTCGAGGCCGACAAGCAACTGCGCAGCGTGCAAGGTTGGCTCAGCTTCGCCGACGCCGAGGTGCGCGGCTACGAAATCCATTGCGGAACCAGCCGCGGCGAAGCACTGGGCCGGCGCTTCGCGGTCCTCGACGGCGGTCGCCATGATGGCGCGATCTCGCCCGACGGCCAGGTCATGGGCACCTACCTGCACGGCGTCTTCGACAGCCCGAGCGCGCTCGCCGCCTTGCTCGACTGGGCCGGCTTGCCCGATGCCGACGCGCTCGATCTGGACGCGCTGCGCGAGCACACCCTGGAGCGCCTGGCCGATGCGGTCGAACAACACCTGGACACTGCCGCCTTGTCGCGCTGGCTGCCACTGCCGTCGCGCTGATGCACCTGATCCCCGTTTGCCTCGGAGTTTCCTCATGCATGACCTGATCCTCGGCGGCGCCCGCTCCGGCAAGAGCGCGCTGGCCGAAGCGCGTGCCGCCGCCAGCGGCCTGGCCGTGACCTATGTCGCCACCGCGCAGGCGCTGGATCCGGAGATGGCCACGCGCATCGATCACCACCGCGCGCGCCGTCCGCAGCAATGGCAATGCGTGGAAGAACCGCTGGCACTGGCCGCCGCGTTGCGCGCGCACGCGGACGTGGGCCGCTGCCTGGTCGTCGATTGCCTGACCCTGTGGCTGGGCAACCTGCTCGGCGATAGCGACAGCGAGCGCTTCGCGCGCGAACGCGATGCACTGCTGCGCACGCTGCCGGCGCTGCCGGGGCGCGTGATCCTGGTCAGCAACGAAGTGGGGCAGGGCATCGTTCCGCTGGGTGCCTTGAGCCGGCGCTTCGTTGACGAGGCCGGCTGGCTACACCAGGCGCTGGCGCAGCGATGCGCCAATGTGGCCCTGGTGGTGGCCGGCCTGCCGTTGTGGCTCAAAGGGGGCGCGGCATGAGCGCGGCATGGTGGCAGCAAGCCGCGCGTCGCCCGAACAGCGAGGCCGCGGCGGCGGCGCAGGCGCGCCACGCCTGCCTGACCAAGCCCCCTGGATCGCTGGGCCGGCTGGAGCCGCTGGTGTTGCGGCTGGCGGCATTGCAGGGGGCGGAGCGGCCGCAGGTTGATCCGGTCTGGATCAGCGTATTCGCCGCCGATCACGGCGTCGCCGCCGAAGGCGTCTCGGCGTTCCCGCAAGCGGTCACCGGCGAGATGCTGCGCAACTTCGCCGCCGGCGGCGCCGCCATCTCGGTGCTGGCCCAAGCACTCGGCGCGCAGCTCGAAGTCATCGACCTGGGGACGGTGAACGATCCGGGGATGTTGGCCGGCGTGCAACGTGCGCGCATTGCCCCCGCCACCGCCAATTTCTGCACCCAGCCGGCCATGTCCGACACCCAGCTCGATACCGCGCTTGCGGCGGGCCGCGCCAGCGTGACCGCTGCGCAAGCGGCCGGCGCGCACCTGTATATCGGCGGCGAGATGGGGATCGGCAACACCACCACCGCCGCCGCACTTGCCTCGGCGCTGCTGCGACTGCCGCCTGAATGGCTGGTGGGCGCCGGCACCGGTCTGGACGCACAGGGCATCGCGCACAAGGCCGCGGTCATCGCCCGCGCGCTGGCCTGGCACGCGGGCGAACACCCGCCGCTGGAATGGCTGCGTCGCGTCGGCGGCTTCGAGATCGCCGCGCTCAGCGGCGCCTGCATCGCCGCCGCGCAAGCGGGCCTGCCGGTGCTGGTAGACGGTTTCATTGTCAGCGTGGCCGCGCTGGCGGCGGTGCGGGTCAATCCGGGTGTGCGTGAGTGGCTGTTGTTCTCGCACCGCTCGCAGGAGAACGGCCACGGCGCGGTGCTCGACGCGCTCAGTGCCGATCCGCTGCTCGACCTCGGCCTGCGCCTGGGCGAAGGCACTGGCGCGGCCTTGGCGCTGCCGCTGCTGCGCCTGGCCTGCGCACTGCATGCGAACATGGCGACCTTCGAAGAAGCGGGAGTTTCCGAGGCATGAGCGGCGTGCTGGAGATCGAACTGCTGCGGCACGGCCACACCGGCCAGCGTAGCTATCGCGGCCAACTCGACGACCCGCTCAGTGCACAGGGCTGGGAGCAGCTGCGCGCAACCGCGGCCAGCGCGACCTGGGACGCGGTGGTGTCATCGACGCTGCAACGCTGCGCCGCTTTCGCTACCGAACTGGCCGCGCAGCGCGGCCTTCCCTTGCGCCTGGACCCACGCCTGGCCGAGTACCACTTCGGTCAGTGGCAAGGCGTGCCGATCGAGGACATCGCGCGCGACGAAGGCGATGCGCTCGGCCGCTTCTGGGCCGACCCGGTGCGCTATCCGCCGCCGGGCGGCGAACCCTTTGCCGCATTTGGCGAGCGGCTTGCCGCCGCGCTCGACCAGATCGTCGACGAACATGCCGGCCGCGCTCGCCGCGTGTTGGTGGTCACCCACGGCGGTGCAATCCGCGCACTGCGCTGTATCGCCGAGCAAAGGCCGTTCGGGCAGATGGTGGAGATCGAAGTGGCGCACGCCTCGTTGCATCCGCTGGCGTGGCCGCGGCCGGCATGATCGACGGCCTGCTGGTGGCGCTGGGGTTCCTCAGCCGCGTGCCGGTTCCGGCGAGCGTATTCGCGCGCCCTGGCGCGCAGGCGCGTTCGCTGCCGTGGTATCCCCTGGTCGGCCTGGTCATGGGCACGCTGCTGTGCGTGCTTGCCTGGGTGCTGCAGGACAGTCCGCCGCTGCTCGCGGCCGCGCTGTTGGTCGCAGCCTGGGCCTGGCTGAGCGGGGGGCTGCACCTCGACGGCCTGGCCGATAGCGCCGATGCCTGGGTCGGTGGTCTCGGCGATCGCGAGCGCACGCTGGCGATCATGAAAGACCCCCGCAGCGGCCCCGCCGGGGTGGTCGCGCTGGCGCTGGTGCTGCTGCTGAAATTCGCGGCGCTGGCGAGCCTGCCGGCGCCGGCCTGGCTGCCGTTGCTGCTGGCGCCGATGTTGGCGCGCGCGGCGCTGACCGCCGCTTTCCTGTCCACGGCCTACGTACGCGTGCAGGGGATGGGCACCGCGCTGGCCGGTGCCTCGCGCTGGGCCTGCGGGTTCGCGGTGCTGGCGAGCATCGGGCTCGCCCTCGTCGCGGGGCCCCGCGCGTATTGGGCGCTGCTGGCGGTGGCCGTGCTGTTCTGGCTGTGGCGGCGTGCCTGCGTGCGCCGCCTCGGCGGCATGACCGGCGATACCTGCGGCGCCCTGGCCGAGCTGGTGGAAGTGACCGTGCTGGTGACGATGGCGCTCTAGCGCCGGCGCGGGCCTGAGGCTGCCCGCGCTCAGGCCGCCGTCGGCGCGCTCGGCGGCGCCTGTCGCAACGCTCGATAGGGCGGCGTGGACAGGATCATCTCGGTCAGCGAATGCGCCAGTTCGCGCTCGGCCAGCACGGCCCCGTCGGCACCGTGTTCAAGCAGGTACTTCACCTCGGCATCGCTGTGCGCGCGCGCCAGCAGCGTCAATGAGGGATTGAGCGCACGCAGCTTGCTCAGGGTTTCACCCGCTTCGAGCGGCTGCGGAATCGCCAGCACCGCGATCTTGGCGTATTGCGGGCGCGCCTCGGCCAGCACCTTGTCCGCCGCCGCGCTGCCGCGGATGGCGGGAATACCGGCAGCATGCGCGCGCTCGACATGGTCGCGGTTGTCGTCGATCACCAGCACCGGCACGCCGCGATCGCGCAGCAACGGCGCCAGCGCGCTGCCGACGCGGCCGTAGCCGATCACGATGGCATGGCCGTCGGTCGGCAAAGGCGGGCCGGGCGGCAGGTCGACCTCGGCCGGCGCCGGCGCTTCCTGCGCCTGCTTGGCCTGCCAGCGGTCCAGCCAGGAGAACAGGAACGGGTTGGCGATGATCGACAGCAGCGAGCCGGCGAGCACCAGGTCGCGCCCGGTTTCCGGCAGGATCGCCAGGCTCACGCCGAGTCCGGCGAGGATGAAGGAGAACTCGCCGATCTGCGCCAGGCTCACCGAGATCGTCAACGCGGTGCCGGTGGGGTGGCCGAAGGCGCGCACGATCAAGAACGCCGCCAGCGATTTGCCCAGCGTGATGGTCAGGAACGTCGCCAGCACCTGCCACGGGTGCTCGATCAGGATCGACGGGTTGAACAGCATGCCGACCGACACAAAGAACAGCACCGCGAAGGCGTCGCGCAGCGGCAGCGAGTCGTTGGCGGCCTTGTGGCTGAGTTCGGATTCGTTGAGCAGCATGCCGGCGAAGAACGCGCCAAGCGCGAACGAGACGCCGAACAACATCGCCGAGCCGAATGCCACGCCGAGCGCGATCGCCAGCACCGCCAGGGTGAACAGCTCGCGCGAGCCGGTGGCGGCGATGCGCGCCAGGATCCACGGGATCGCGCGGCGCCCGACGATCAACATCACCGCGACGAACGCGGCCATCTTCAGCAGCGTCCAGCCGATGGCCAACGCAATAGCCAGCGCGCCGCCGCCGTGCTCGGCGCCGGTTTGACCCGCGCCCATCGCCTGCGCCAACGCCGGCAACAGCACCAGGGCCAGCACCATCACCAGGTCTTCGACGATCAGCCAGCCGATGGCGATCTTGCCGCGCTGGGTTTCCAGCAAGCGGCGTTCTTCCAAGGCGCGCAACAGCACCACGGTGCTCGCGACCGACAGCGCCAGGCCGAACACCAGGCCGTTGAGCCACGGCCAGCCCAGGGTCCAGGCCAGGCCCCAGCCGAGCAGCGTGGCCACGGTGATCTGCACCAGCGCGCCGGGGATGGCGATCCACTTCACTTCCAGCAGGTCTTCCAGCGAGAAGTGCAGGCCGACGCCGAACATCAGCAGCATCACGCCCAGCTCGGAGAGCTGGTTGGCAAGGTCCTGGTTGGCGACGAAGCCCGGGGTGAACGGGCCCACCACCATGCCGGCGACCAGGTAGCCCACCAGCGGAGACAGGCGCAGGCGATGGGCCAGCGCGCCGAGGACGAAAGCAACGGCGAGGCCGACGGCGATGATGTCGATGAGGCTGGTGTCGTGGTGCATCGGCTCGAACAGGGAGATGGGGTTCGAGTGTGGCCGATGAATGCGTGATCAGGCAATGCGAAGCACGTCAACGTCGGCCGCCCCCCGCTGCATACGCATGCGCAGGGGCGGCCTTTCGAGGGCTTTATTCGAAGGCGTATTTGGCGCCCAGCGTGTAATAGCGGCCCATGGCGCCGCTGAAGTGCAGCGGGTTGAAGTTGATCGCGCCATAGGTGGTGGGGTCGAGCGGCGCGATGCGGTCGAACAGGTTTTGCACCGAGCCGAAGATCTGCCAGCGCTCGACCGCCTGCCAGCTGAAGGACAAGTCGGTGGTGGTGAAGGAGGGGATCTTGCAGCCATTCGGCGCCGGTGTGCCGTCGCCGAAGAAGATCAGGCACTCGGTCTGCTTGTCGTCGCCGCGCTGGCCGATGTTGTCCATCGCGGAGATGTAATTGACCACGCCGCTGAACGACCAGGCTTTGTAGTTCCAGGTCACGCCGAAGTTGCCGCGGTCCTTGGGCGTGCCGATGCAGTTGGTGACGTTGCAGTCGCCATGGGTACCGGCGAAGTCCACCGTGCTGTCGCCCTCGCTGCGCTCGAACTTGCTGGTGTGGCTCCATTGCAGGTCCAGGCTGAGGTCGCCCCAGTCGCCGAGCGCAAATTCCTGGCGCACGTCGGCGTCGATGCCTTCGACCTCGGAGGCATTGGCGTTGACGTAGGCGGTATTGATCACCAGCAGCGTGCCGGTGCCGGGCACGCCGTTGATCAGGTCCGAGTCGCGCAGCACGTCGCCATCGGCGATGGCCTGGCTGGTACTGCCCTGTGCGATCTCGTCGGTGCGCTTGATCCGCCATGCATCCAGCGTGATGGACGTGCTCGACGTCGGCTGCAGGACGATGCCCAGCGAATAGCTCTTGGATTCCTCCGGCGTCAGGTCCGGGTTGGGCGTGGTGATGATGGCCACGTTGCGCGCGCTGCAGTTGACCGGATTGGGCTGTGCGGCGCAGCGCACCGGGTCCACCACCGAGGAAAATGCGGCCAGGCCGCCGTCGCCGTTCTCGGCCGGATTGGGGGCGCGGAAGCCTTCTGCGTAGGTGCCGCGCAGCGCGAACCAGTCGATCGGGTTCCACTTGAAGCCGACCTTGGGCTTGGCGGCGCTGTCGCCGCTTTCGTACTTGTCGTAGCGCAGCGCCGCGTTGAGTTCCAGGGTCTCCAGCACCGGCGCGGACAGTTCGACGTAGCCAGCGTAGACATTCTGGGTGCCGTCATAGGCCGAGTAGCCCAGGCCGATGATGTCGCCGATGTCGGTGTAGGTCATCGGCGTGAGCCGGTTGGTCGTGCGGCGCCACTCGGTGCCCACGGCCAGGCCCAGCGGCCCGCCCTTCAGGTCGTAGAGGCTGCGCGACACCTTGAAGTCGAAGCTGTCCAGCTGCGAGCTGGCATCGGCCTGGATTTGCGGCGAAATGTAGTCGTACAGGCTCTGCGGATTGGCATCGCTGCCCAGGCCGATGTTCCAGACCCCCTGCGCGCAAGCGGGATCGCCCAGGACGCATTGCACGGCGCTGTAGCGCAGGAAGCCAGTGCGCTTCTGCACCAGGCTGGTGCTCGAATGCAGGTAGGCGGTGTCGTAGTCCCAGTCGCCCCAACTGCCCTTGATCCCGGCCAGGAAACGGATGAACTCGTTGTGGGTGTCGCTGTTGCGGCCGCCAACGTCGGCGGTGTTGTAGCGCACGCGCACCGCCTGCCCGGGATAGGGGTTGTCCGGATGGGTCGGGCTGAGCACGACCGCGCCGGCGCCGCTGTTGGCATTGACGGCGCCGCCGGGGTAGCCCCAGCCGCCGGAGACGTTCGAAGGCGTGTTGCGGAAACTCGTGTCCTTGCGCGAGTAACCCATCTCGACGTAGGCCTCGGCACTGCTTCCGAATGCGAACGTCGCCCGGGCGAAGAGGTTGGCGTATTTCTCCTCCGGCACCAGGTCACGCCAGTCGGCCTGGTCCCACAAGCAACCGCCACCTGGATCGGCAGGACTGAGCCCGCCGAGCTGCGCGCAGCCGGGCAGCGAGACGATCTGGCCCGGCCGGGTCGGGTCGAACACGCTGCCGGCCTGCGAGTTGCCGCCGCCGGTGCCGCCATTGATGATCGTGCCGCCTAGGAAGCGGTTGGTGCCTGCGGCATAGCCCCAGCGCCGGATATCACCGGTGCCGATCCACTTGCGGTCGCGGCGCTCGTTGGCCAGAACCGCGTCATTGCTGCCCACATCCACGCTGAAGAACGCATTCCAGCCATCGTCGGCGAGACTGCCGGTGCCGGCGGTGAGCGTGGCCTTGCGCTGGTCGCCGTCGCTCTCGTTGGACAGGCCATAGGAAGCGCGCAACACCATGCCTTGGAAATCCGGCCGCAGGATGATGTTGACCACGCCGGCGATCGCGTCGGAGCCGTAGATGGCCGAAGCGCCATCCTTCAACACTTCCACGCGCTCGACCGCGTCCATCGGGATCGTGCTCAGGTCGGTAAAGACCTTCTGCCCATCGTCGGCCAGGCCATAGGTCGCCATGCGGCGGCCATTGAGCAGCACCAGGGTGGAGCCAGCGCCCAGCCCGCGCAGCGAGATGCCGGTCCCGCCACCGGCAAAGCCGGTGCCGAACGACTTGGGGACCGAGCCGGCGCCGTCGCTGGTCAGGGTCTGCAGGTAGTCGGCAAGCGAACTCTTGCCAGTGCGATCGATCTCCTGGCGCGTGACGACCTGCACCGGCGAGGGTGTCTCGGTGTCGGTGCGGGGGATGTTCGAGCCGGTGACGGTGATGCGGTCCAGGTTGGTCGGGGTGTCGCCCCCCGCATCCTGCGCCGCGGCGGGCAGTGCGGGGGCGAGGGCGGCAAGCAACGCCAGCCACAGTGGTGTGCGATGGCGAATCGAGCGCGTGGACGGATGATCGCGATGCATGGTCTCTCTCCTTGCGGTTGGACGTACTGCGGATGGCCGGCAAATGCTCGGCCGGAAAGCGGGTGTGTCTACGCGGCGCAAAGAGGACGCCGTCCGGGGATTGCGCAATCCCCGGAACGGCGCGGAGAGAAAGCGTGTTGCGCGATGACGGACGGGAACATGGCCCGCCCCTGTTGTTCAGGCCATGGCGGCCGAGATCGTTGGCCGAGAAGTTCGCTGCGCAATTCCCCGATCACGACCTTCGCCCTCTGCGGTGCGCGTTCGGGTCGATTCTGGCCATCGTTGGCAGGCGCGCAGGGTCCAATTCCCCGGCCGCAGACAAGACCAATTCGGCGTGCCTGCGACCATGAATGCGCACGCGCCGCATGCGCCTGCCGCCCGATCAGATGTCGGAGATTTCCTGCAGGCACTCGCCCAGCAACTGCACCGCCGGCGGAATCTCCTTGGCATGCAGCGTGCTGAATCCCATCATCAGCGCTTGCGTGCGCGGCGGCGCCAGGTAAAGAGCGTCGGCGGTATACAGGCCGAGCCGGCGTTGCTGCGCAACCGCCAGCAGGCGCGCGACCGCATCGCGATCGAAGCCGTCGAGCCACGCCATCAGGTGCATGCCGGAGTTGGCCCCGGTGAGCCGCAGGCGCTGTAGGGGCGGCAATTGGAATGCGTCGCGCATGGCCTGCCGCCGCTGGGCCAGCACGTGCGTCGAGCGGCGCAGGTGGCGCGCGTACTGGCCGCTGACGATGAACTCGGTCAGGGCCGTCTGCTCCAGCGTCGGCAGCGCGAAGTCGGCCAGGTACTTGGCCGCCCGGAAATCGTCGTGCAGCGCCCGCGGCATCACCAGGAAGCCGAGACGGATCGCTGGAAACAAGGTCTTGGAAAACGAGCCGACGTAGATCACGCGGTCATGCCGGTCCAGCGCGCGCAACGATTCGACTGCGCGTTCGTGGTGGCGGAACTCGCCGTCATAGTCGTCTTCGAGGATCCAGCCGTCCTGGCGATCGGCGTATTCCAGCAGAGCTTCGCGCCGCGCGCGCGACAGCACCGCGCCTGTGGGGAACTGGTGCGAAGGCGTGACGCAGACCAGTTTGGCGCGGCGCGGCAGCGCCTCGACGCACAGGCCGTCGTCGTCTATCGCTACCCCGTGCAGCGCCGCGCCGGCGCATTGCATCACCTGCCGCAGCGCGAAGTAGTGCGGTTCCTCTATCGCCACGGTGTCGCCGGGGTCCAGCAGCACGCGCGCGACCAGGTCCATCGCCTGTTGGGTGCCGTTGACGATCAGGATGTCATCGGGCGTGCAGGCCACGCCCCGCGACATGTGGATGTGCGTGGCGATCGCGGCGCGTAGTTCGGGCATCCCTTGCAGGCGTGGATAACGCGGTTGCAGGTAAGGCAGGACCTTGTTGACGGTGCGCGCCCATTCGGTGGACAGGGTCGCGCTCAATTGCGGATCGCCGTACTGGAAGGCGAAGCGTGCGTCGGGGTCGCGCGCGCCCGGCAAGGCGATCACCGAGACGTTGCGACGCGCGATCGCGCTGAAGCGACTCTGCGGCGGCGCCGGCCCGGCAAGCGGCTTTTCCAGGTGCGCTTCGCCGTTATGCCGCAGGACCGGCGCGCGCACGTACGAGCCCGAGCCCACCTTCGGCTCGAGATAGCCTTCGGTCTGCAACTGCTCGTAGGCGGCTACCACCGTGGTGCGCGACAGGCCGGTGAGGTCGGCCATCTCGCGGGTCGGCGGGATGCGGCTGCCGTGGACGATGCGGCCGGCGTGGATCGCCTGTTTCAACGCCCGCGCCAGTTGCCCGTGCAACGCGCCCTTGCCATCCAGCGTCAGGTCCATCGTCGCGCTCAGTCGCGCCGGAGCCGATCATGGCGGTACACCGTCATCGAAATGATCAGGCCGATGACGAGGTGCACGAGCAGGTCCAGGGCGATCTTGCCCACGGTGGGGGCAGCGTGGCTCGCCGGCATTGCGGAGAGCGGCAGCACGATGTAGTTCATGGCCACGTACAGCCAGAGGCCATAAGCCAAGCCGGCCCGCCACGGATGTTCCCGCAGCCAATGCATTCGCCGGCTGCCGAACCAGAACGCCCAGGCCATCACGCAGGTGATCGAGAAGTGCAGCACGATGCCGAGCGCGGCAGTCGCCCGGCCATGCGCAAACGCCTCCCGCCCCAGCAAGCCACTGGCCACCGCTTGCCACACCCTTACCGGCGGCACCCCCTTCAGTGCCCACAGGCCGGTGGCATAGCAAAAGTCGAGCAGGCCGGCGAGCAGGCCGCCCCACAGCACTGGATGCAGCCGAGTTGCGCGGGTCATCGTCCACTCCTGTCGATGCGAACGCGCGCAGTCAGCCAGAAGCAGCGAGGACATGCAAGGCAGCCCGCAGCAAGCGGCCGGCGCGAGGCCGGCCGCTGGGTGTCACCACTTGTAGTCGATGTTCGCGTACACGAATGCACCGTTGAAGCCAAACGGCGAGGAGGTGCTGTAGGGCAGGTAGGTCCGCGTGCCCAGGCCGGCCAGCTGTTGGTCGGGGTATTCGTTGAGCACGTTGTCGCCGCCGACGGTGAAGCTCCAGCGGTCCAGGACAAACGTCGCGGCCAGGTCCAGCGTCCATTTGGCGCTGTAGGTCTGGTCGGTGGCCGGCGTGGTGCCGTAGCTGGTGAATTCGCCCCAGCGCGTGGCGGTGGCGTTGAAGCGCCAGTCGCCGGGCGACCAGGTGCTGCCGAGGAAGAATTTGTCGCGCGGCGAGCCCTTTGTGATGCGGCCGATCTCGGTGCGGCCAATACGCACCGCGGTCGGGTCGATCGCTTCCAGCGCCGGCGGGTTCTCGGCAATGTGCTGGATCTCGGTCTTGTTGTAGTTGTAGCCGCCGGTGAGTTCCAGCGGGCCGCTGCCCAGGGCCCAGCGGTAAGTGCCGACGGCATCCACACCGGTGGTGCGGGTGTCGACGGCATTGGTGAAGTAGCGGCCGCCGCCGATGCCGGTATAGCCGTTGGCCTGCAGATAATTGCGAACCGCGGTGGAGGTGAGGTTTTCCGACAGCACGATGCGGTCGTCGATGTCGATGCGGTAGGCATCGATGGTGACGTACAGCGCATCGATCGGCTGCAGCACCAGGCCCATGCTGTAGTTGGTCGATTCCTCGGCCTGCAGCGGTTCGGCCCCCAGCGCTACCGCCGCTGGGTTGTCGGTGCGGAACGTGCCGATTTCATAGGGGACGCCATCGATGAAGTTGGTGGCGATGGACTGGAAGTATTGTTGCTGCAGCGAAGGTGCGCGGAACCCGGTGGAGGCCGTCGCGCGCAGCGCGATCTTGTCGGTGAAGGCGTAGCGCAGCGAGAGTTTGCCGTTGGCGGTGTCGCCGAAATCGCTGTAGTCCTCGTAGCGGCCCGCCAGCCCGACGGTGAACTTGTCGCTGAGGTCGGCTTCCAGGTCGACGTAGGCCGAATAGCTGTGGCGATCGAAGTGGCCCGAGTCGCTCGGCTTGAAGCCGGCAAACACCTGCGCGCCGGGCAGGAAGCTGCCGTTGGCCGAGGGCACGCCGCCATTGATGTAGGAAGCCGGGTCGCCGGGCGATTCGTTGAACTTCTCGCCGCGCCATTCCAGGCCGAACGCCAACGCCAGCGGATAGGCCAGGCCGACGTCCAGCGGCTTGCTGAAGTCGGCGTTGAGCACGTTCTGCGTCACTTCCAGGGTGCCTGCATAGAAGCGTGTCGGCGTCTCCAGGCCCATGCTGTTGTTGAGGCTGTTGCGCACATCGAAACGCAGGTTGTTCTGGCCGTAGTTGTAGCTCATGTCGATATTGAGCCCGCCGGCGGTGCTGGTCTTGAAACCGCCGACCCAGGAAACATCCTTGCTGACGTTGTAGATCTGCGGCAGGAAGCCGTTCGGATAAATCTGCGGACGGTTGCGGTTATCGGTGTCCCAGCGGAAATAGCCGTTGGACAGGACCTCGCGGCGGCTGGCCATCGCGTAGGAATAGAACGTGAGGTAGTCCACCGGACTGTATTGGCCGTTGTAGGACACCGCGCCCTGGTCGATCTCCGGGTCGCCATAACGCTGCTCGACCACGCCGTTGTACGGTTTGGCACGGTTGGTCTGGTCCTGGTGCCCGGCCTGCGCGGCCAGGTGCACGGCGCCCTTGTCGCCGAGGCGGAAGCCGCCGTCGCCGGAGAGCTGGTATTGCTCGCCATCGCCGGCGCTGTACTGGCCATAGCGGCCGGCGATGCCGCCGCCGCTGCCGCTGCCCTTGAGCACGACGTTGATGACACCGGCAATGGCATCCGAGCCGTACTGCGCGGCCGCGCCATCGCGCAGCACCTCGATGCGTTCGACCGCCGCGATCGGGATGGTGTTGAGGTCGGCCGGTGAAGAGCCGCGGCCCTGGCTGCCATTGAGATTGACCAGCGCGGTGGTGTGATAGCGCTTGCCGTTGACCAGCACCAACACCTGGTCTGGCGCCAGCCCGCGCAACTGCACCGGGCGCACCGCATCGGTGCCATCGGTGATGGCCGGGCGTGGGAAATTGAGCGAAGGCACCGCGCGCGACAGCGCAGTGGCCAGTTCGGTGGTGCCTGTCGCCGAGAGCGCCTCCGGCGAGATGATGTCGATGGGCGACGCCGACTCGGCCACCGTGCGGTCAGTCACGCGGGTGCCGGTGACGATCACCGTATCGAGCGTATTGGGCGAAGACTGGCCCCAGGCATGCAGCGGAAACAGCGCGACGACAACAGCGGACGCAAGAACGCGATTGGATCGGATCATGGAAGGGCCACTCCGGCGGGGACGGAAAAATGCGCCGGCGCGCCCCCTCCCGGGCGACCGCGGCCACAGGCCGCGCCGAACGCGAGTCAACGAGTAACCGCTGTGACACTGGGTTGTCAAATTTTCGTTGGTTGCAGATGCAACGAGTGGACAGGCAGATTTGATCTGGCAACCGCTCGGAATTTTCCAATATCGGCAATGTCGGTGCGGCGCTAGGTTGATCTTTCTTCCCTTGCGGCAGTCGAGATGAGTCAGGTCGTGGCGCCGCGGGGCATGCTGGTCGTATTTCTGATGTCCGTGGGCATTGCGACGGGCCATGGATCGTTGATGGTCGTCGTGTCACTAGTGGCGTCATTGCTTGCCGGCCATCTCCTGGTGCGCGGAGCACTGCTCGCTGAGCAATTGGAAACGCGGAGCGCTTTGCTTCGGGCCGCCTGCCTTTGGTTCGCGCTGAACCTGGTGCCCGTGCTCGTAGCCGTCTTTCAGCCGGAGCCGGGGCCGATATGGGCATCGGCGCTGAAGTCCCTCTTGTGGATGATGCTGCTGACACTCGCAATGGTGGCAGGCGCCACTAATGGCCCACGAGCAAGCGCGCGCCGGCTGCTCGGCATTCTTGCTGGGGTATTCGGCCTGGTCGCCGGATCGGCGCTCCTGCTGGCGCCGGTGGACGAGGTTGCTGGCTGTCGCGGCGGCGGCTGTCTCAAGCCATTGGCCGGTTACTCGGTGATGCTGCTTGCCGTGCTTGAACGCGAGGGCATCGTGGTCCATGTTCCGGCGGCACCAGGGTCATAAATAGACACGCATCAAGTCTGCAAGCAAAGGCCCGGTTTCCCGGGCCTTTGAATTCAACTGATCGATTACCCACTCACCACCGGTAGTTCACCTTCCCATACACATACGCCCCGTTGAAACCGAAGGGCGAAAGGTTGCTGTAGGGGAACTGCCCGCTGGTCGAGTTCGCGAAGCTGTTCTCGTCGGGGTACTCGTTGAGCAAGTTGTCCGCGCCGAGGGTGAGGGTCCAGCCATCGACCTTGTAGCTGGCCGAGGCGTCGACCACCCACTTGGCGCCGAAAGTCTGGTCGTTGACTGCCGAGGCGGGGCGCGTGCTGAACTCGCCGTAGCGGGTGGTGCCCAGTGCCAGCGTCCAGTGCTCCGAACTCCATGTGCCGTTGAGCTGCAGCTTGTCGCGCGGGAAGCCGTCTTCGATGCGGCCGCGTTCGGTGCGGTCGATGCGCTCCAGGTTCAGGCCGTTGGCGCTGAGCTCGGCCGGGTTCGGCGCGATGTGCGTCACTTCGGTCTTGGCGTAGCTGTAGCCGGCGGTCAGGTCGAAACTGCTGGCGGCGAGCTGCCAGCGGTAGCTGCCGACGACATCGACGCCGCGGCTGCGGGTATCGATGGCATTGGTGAAGTAACGGCCGCCATTGACGCCGTAGATGCCCTGCGCTTCGAGGAAGCGTTGCACCGCGGTGCCGGTGAGGTTGGAGGAGAGCACGATGCGGTCGTCAACCTCGATCTGGTACGCGTCGATGGTCAGGTACAGCGCATCCAGTGGCTGCAGCACCAGGCCTGCGCTATAGGAGGTAGAGGTCTCTGGCTTCAGCGGCTCGGCACCCAGGGCCTGGGCGGTCGCACTGCTGGCCGGGAAAGTGCGGATTTCATACGGGTTCGGGTCGCCGGCCAGGAACGTGGTGCTGGTGGTCTGGAAGTATTGCTGCGGCAGCGAAGGTGCGCGGAAACCGGTGGCCGCGGTGGCGCGCAGGGCGACGCGATCGGTGAAGGCATAGCGCGCCGAGAGCTTGCCCGAGGTCTCGCTGCCGAAGTCGTCGTAGTGCTCCCAACGCCCGGCCAGGCCAGCGGAGAACTTGTCGGTGAAGTCCGCTTCGAGGTCGCCGTAGAAAGCGTAGCTGTCACGCGAATAGTGGCCCGATACGCTCGGCGAGAAGCCGCCGAAGCCCTGCGCGCCGCCCGCCAGGGTGCCACGCTGGTAGTACGAGCCCAGCTCGCCCGGCGACTGGTTCCACTTCTCGTTGCGGTATTCCACGCCGAAGGCGACGTTCACCGGATAGGCCAGGCCCCAGTCGAAGCCGCGGCTGAAATCCAGGTTGCCGATGTTCTGCGTGGTTTCCAGCGCGCCGTCGTAGAACGAGGTCGGCGAATCGGCGCCGAGACTGACGTTGAGGGTGTTGCGGGTGTGGAAATCGAGGTGGTTGTAGCCGTAGTTGTAGCTGGCATCCCACTTCCACCCGGCCACTTCGCCGCGCAGGCCGGCGACCAGGGTGCGGTCCTTGGAGTAGCTCTGGATCTGCGGCAGGAAGCCGTCCGGGTAGATCGAGCGGATGTTCTGCGTGGTGCTGCCCGGCGCGCGGAAGAACGCCGAACCGGTGATGTCGCGATTGCTGGCCACGGCGAAGGCGTAGGCATCGAGGCTGTCGGTCAGCTGGTACTCGCTGTTGAGCGAGAAGGCCTGCGCATCGACCTCGGGGTCGCCGATCACGAACGCCTTCTGCCCGACTGCCGGCTGCGACGCGCTCGGTGCGCCGGCATACGGACGCGCGCGGTTGGTCAGGTCCTGCTGGTTGAGCTGGCCGGCCACATGCAGCCAGCCACGGTCGCCACCCAATGCCACGCCGGTATCGCCGGAGAGCTGGTAGTTCTTGCCGTCGCCGGCCGAATACTGGCCGAAGCCGGCTTCCAGGCTGCCGCCTTTCTCGGCGCCCTTGAGCACGATGTTGACCACCCCGGCGATCGCATCGGAGCCGTACAAGGCCGAGGCGCCGTCGCGCAGGACTTCGACGCGCGCGATGGCGGCGATCGGAATCGTATTGAGGTCCACCGCCGCCGAGCCGCGGCCGATGGTGCCGTTGATGTTGAGCAGCGAAGAGGTGTGGTAGCGCTTGCCGTTGACCAGCACCAGCACCTGGTCTGGCGACAGCCCGCGCAGCTGCACCGGACGCACGGCGCTGGTGCCATCGGCCAGGGCCGGGCGTGGGAAGTTCAGCGAGGGCAGGGCGCGCGCCAGGGCGGTGGCCAGTTCCGGCGTGCCAGTGGCGCTCAGCGCTTCGGACGAAATGATGTCGATCGGCGACTGCGATTCGGCGACCGTGCGGTCGGTGACGCGGGTGCCGGTGACGATCACCGTATCGAGGGTGTTGGGGGTGGCGGTGTCCTGCGCCAGGGCGCTGGCGGCGGGAAGGGCCAGGGCAATGGCCAGGGACAGGGGAGCAAGAAGCGGGCGCTGCGCGAACGGGTGTTTCATGACATCTCCAACGGGCCCGGCGGGGCGGGAATGCGGGGGACCGATCGCCGGGGGCGGATCGGCAGTGCCCGGGCCGAGGCCGTCGCCAGCGGAGGAGAGGGAGCGGGCGACGGCAGGTCCCGGACGCGCTAAGTATTCGTTAACGCTAGAATGGCGTCGCAGGAAGGCTCTTCATCTGCTTATGCCTTCCCGTTATCTAGCTAATCTGCCTTAGGCCTTTCCGTCATGATTTCCCTGCGTAACTTCGCCCTGCGTCGCGGCGAGCGGCTGCTGTTGTCCAACGTCGACCTTTCCATGCACGCCGGCTACCGCGTCGGCGTGGTCGGCCGCAATGGCACCGGCAAATCCAGCCTGTTCGCCGCCATCCGCGGCGAGCTCGAAGCCGACAAGGGCGACGTTGACCTCCCGGGGCGCGTGCGCATCGCCAGCGTCGCGCAGGAAACGCCCTCGCTGCCGGACCCGGCAATTGAGTTCGTGCTTGGTGGCGATATCGAAGTGGCCGCCGTGCTGAAGGCCGAGGCCGAGGCGACCGCGCGCGAAGATTGGGAAGCGGTGGCCGAGGCGCACCAGAAGATGGCCGAGATCGGCGCCTACGACGCCGAGGCGCGCGCCGGCAAGCTGCTGCATGGTCTCGGCTTCCCGGCCGAAACCCATTCGCGCGCGGTCTCGGCATTCTCGGGCGGCTGGCGCGTGCGCCTGAACCTGGCGCGCGCGCTGATGATGCCCTCGGACCTGCTGCTGCTCGACGAGCCGACCAACCACCTCGACCTGGACGCGGTGTTCTGGCTGGAACAGTGGTTGCTCAAGTACCCGGGCACGCTGCTGCTGATCTCGCATGACCGCGAGTTCCTCGATAACGTCGCCACCCACACCCTGCACCTGCACGGTGGCGGCGCCAAGCTCTATGTCGGCGGCTATACCGACTTCGAACGCCAGCGCGCCGAACAGCTGCGCCAGCAACAGCTCGCGCACGAGAAGGAACAGGCCGAGCGCGCGCATCTGCAGAGCTTCATCGACCGCTTCAAGGCGCAGGCCAGCAAGGCCGCGCAGGCACAGAGCCGGATGAAGCGCCTGGCCAAGCTGTCGGGCACCGAGGCGGTGCGCGCCGAACGCGAGTTCCGCATCGAGTTCGCGCCGCCGGCCAAGCTGCCGTTCTCGCTGATCCGTTTGAACCATGTACAGGCAGGCTATCGGGCTGTTGTGGGAGGGGCTTCAGCCCCGACGGGAACCTCCCGGGAGAGCGTCGGGGCTGAAGCCCCTCCCACAGTGATCCTCGATCACGTCGGTTTTGGCCTGGAAGCCGGCCAGCGCATCGGCCTGCTCGGCCCCAACGGCGCCGGCAAGACCACGCTGGTCAAGACCCTGGTCGGCGAACTGGACCCGATTTCCGGCGAGCGCGCCGCGCATCCGGACCTGCGCATCGGCTACTTCGCCCAGCACACGGTCGAGTCGCTGCATGAGGGGCAGTCGCCGATGGAACACTTCCGCGACCTCGCCCCGGATGCCCCGAACCAGGCGTTCCGCGACTTCCTCGGCAAGTGGAACTTCGCCGGCGACCGCGCCTTCGAGCCGGTGGATGGCTTCTCCGGTGGCGAGCGCGCGCGCCTGGCGCTGGCGTTGATCGCCTGGCAGCAGCCCAACGTGCTGCTGCTCGACGAACCGACCAACCACCTTGACCTGGAAATGCGCGAAGCGCTGGCCGAAGCGTTGGCCGATTTCGAAGGCGCCATCGTCATGGTTTCGCACGACCGCCATTTGATCGGCCTGGTCTGCGACACCTTCTGGCGCGTGGCCGATGGCGTGGTCGAGCCGTTCGACGGCGACCTCGACGAATACGCCGCCTGGCTGCGCAGCCGCCCGGCCGCGCAGGGCACCAAGCAACGCTTGGCCGATGCCGCGCCGGCACCGCTGCCGCCCCCGCCGCCGTTGCCGCCGCCGCTGCCGAAGAAGCCGCTCAATCCGCACAAGGTCGCCGCCGCCGAAAAACGCGTCGGTGAATTGGAGGCGTTGCTGGCCGAGGTCGATCGCCAGCTCGCCGATCCGGCCAATTACGCCGACGCCAATCGCATGAGCGAACTTGGCCGCGATCGCGACAGCGTTGCCGCCCGGCTCGCCGAGGCCGAGCAACAGTGGCTGGAGTTGATGGGCTGACGTTCGGCGCTGGCGCGTCTCCGCGTCAGCCGGCCTGGGCCTGCAGCCATTCGCGAAACCGCCGCGCCGGCTCGCTCTCAGCGCGCGAACGTAGCCGGGTGAGCCAGTAGCGGCCGAGATCGGCATGGACCGCGAAGGGCTGAACCAGTCGTTCCGAGGCCAGGTCTTGTTCGAACATCCGCAATGGCAGCAGCGCCACGCCGGCTCCCGCCGCGGCGGCGCTGGCGAGCGCCAGCGAGGAATCAAACATCGCGCCGCGTGCCTCCAGTGCGGGCAATCCCGCAGCCTGCGCCCAGCGCGTCCACTCGTCGCTGCGATACGAGCGCAGAAGCGGCATCCGCAGCAGATCGGCCGGCGCGCGCAGCCGCGCGGCCATGGCTGGTGCGCAGACCGGGGCGAAGGGCGCTTCCAGCACCGCGGTGGCCTGTTGCCCCTGCCAGTCGCCCTCGCCGAAGCGGATCGCCAGTTCCAGGCCCTCGCCGGCCAGGTCGATGCGGTTGTTGTGGGTCTGCAGGCGCAGCTCGATATCCGGGTGCGCGGCGGCGAAATCCGCCAGCCGCGGCAACAACCAACCGGTGGCGAACGTGGCCACCACACCCACTGCCAGCACATGGCGATAGCGTCCCTCGCTGAACTGATCGAGGGTGGCGGCGATGCGGTCGAAGCACTCGCCAAGCACCGGGTACAGCGCGGCCGCCTCGTCGGTCAGCGCCACGCCGCGCGGCAGGCGGTGGAACAGTCGCACGCCGAGGTGCGCTTCCAGTGCCTTTATCTGGTGGCTCAATGCGGCCTGGCTGACGCACAGTTCCGCTGCGGCCCGGGTCAGGTTCTGGTGGCGGGCCGCGGCCTCGAAGGCGCGCAGCGCGTTGAGCGGCAGGCGAGGGCGCAGCATCGGCAGGCATCAATTCAATTCATGGGTGGCCTTGAATAACCTCGCTGGTGGACCTGGGTCAAGATTTCGATACTCAGGTTTTCCGAGGAGGTGGGCGATGCAGAGCAGAAGGCAGTTCCTGCAGTATTCGATGCTCGCGGCCGGTGCCGGGTGGTTGGCGCCACAGTGGGCAAAGGCCACGGAGAAACGCATGGATCCGCTGGCCGACCGCTTTGCCCGGATCGAGCGCGACAGCGGCGGCCGCCTCGGCGTGGCCCTGCTCGACAGCAGCGGCCGCCAGCTCGCCGGGCACCGCCAGGACGAGCGCTTCCCGATGTGCAGCACCTTCAAATTTCTACTGGCGGCCGCCGTACTGCAGGGCGTCGACCAGGGCCGGTTGCGGCTGGACCAGCGCGTGGCGGTGGCCAAGTCGGACCTGGTCGGCAACTCGCCGGAGACCGAAAAGCACGTGGGCAGCGCCGGCATGCGCGTGGACGAGTTGAGCCGGGCGACGCTGATCTGGAGCGACAACGCCGCGGCCAACCTGCTGCTGCCGCTGGTCGGCGGGCCGCCGGGCTTGACCGCCTTCCTGCGCGCCAACGGCGACCGCCTGACCCGCAGCGACCGCACCGAGCCCACCTTGAACCAGTTCGCCGCGGGCGACGACCGCGACACCACCACACCTGCGGCGATGGCCGCCAACCTGCAGCGCTTCCTGTTGGGAGAAGTGCTCTCCCCGGCTACGCGCCAGCAACTCACCACCTGGCTGCGCGACAACCGCACCGGCGATACGCGCCTGCGCGCAGGCCTGCCGGCCGGCTGGCAGATCGGCGACAAGACCGGTTTCAACGGCGAGGACACCAGCAACGACATCGGCATCCTGTGGCCCCCCGGCGGCCGTTCGCCGCTGTTGCTGGCCGCCTACCTGCAGGGCGCCAAGGTGCCGCCGGAAGGGCAGAACAAAGCCCTGGCCGAAGTCGCGGCCGCCGTAGCCGCGGCCCACGGCTGAACCCTGTAGGAGGGGCCTCAGCCCCGACGAACGAAGCCGGGAACGCTGCGGGGGCCAGCCAAACCCTTGAACAGCGGGTCTTTGCCCTAAAATTCCCGGTCTCCGTTCCACCTTGCCTGACTCCCCATGCCGATCTACGCCTTCCAGTGTGCCGAGTGCGGCCACAACTTCGACCGCCTGCAGAAGCTTTCCGACCCCGATCCAACGGTCTGCCCGTCCTGCGGCGCCGAAGCCGTCAAGCGCCAGGTGACCGCGCCTTCGTTCCGCCTGGCCGGTGGCGGCTGGTACGAGACCGACTTCAAGAAGAGTGGCGACAAGAAGCGCAACCTGGCGGAGAGCAACAGCACGAGCGCCAGTAGCGCGCCCAGCGGAGGCGGCGATGCCAAGCCTGCCGCCACGCCGAAGGCCGAGCCCAAGCCGGCGAGCTGAGGCGGCCGCAACAAAGGAAGAGGGGCGGCCCATGGCCGCCCCTCTGTGCGTCACGCCAGCCTTCGCTCAGCGCGCGCCGAAGCGCGCCCGGCAGCCGTCGTCCACCCACAGCTGGTTGCGCTCGTAGCCCCAGGTCCGGCCTTCATCGCAGCGGGTCTTGGACAACTGCTGCACGATAACCGGGCGGCCGCGGTTGCGGTCCCAGTCGCAATAGCGGCGGCGCTGGTCGTCGCTGCTGCAAGTGACCTGGTAGTTCGGATCGCCATGGCCCCAGCCGCCGCCATTGTTGCCGCCGCCGCCCCAACCGCCGCGGCCTTCGGCGAACTCGCCGCGACAACCGTCGTTGACCCACAGGCTGCCGTTGCGGAAGCCCCAGGTACGGCCCTCGACGCAGCGGGTGTCGGACAACTGGCGGACCAGGGTGGCGCCGCGCCAGTTGGTATTGCAGACACGCTGGCGCTTGTCGGTGCTTTCGCAGCGGATCGTGCCGCCCTGGCCGCCGCCGTAACCGCCGTCGTTGCCGCGGCTGTCGGCGAAGCGCGCGCGGCAGCCGCGGTCGACCCAGACGAAGCCGCGGCCGCTGCCCCAGTTGTTGCCTTCCACGCAGCGCGTGCTGGACAGGTTCTGCACCAGCACCGCCCGACCGGAGAACGGCGCTGCGCACTGGCTGCGCCGGTTGTCGTTGGAGGCGCAGGTAATGGTCTGGCCGCTGTAGCCACGCTCCTGCGCGGCGGCAGGGGTGGCGTGGGCCATTGCCAGGCCCAGGCACAGGCCGGCCAGGGCGATCAACGGGCGATGCGACATATGCGGATCCTTGCAGGTGTGAAGACGGCTGGACTATAGCCGGGGGGATCGCCAACGGACCGTGACTGGACCGATTTGCCCGTGCGCCCGCCCGGCCCCAGAATATCGGGCTTTCCGGCGCCGCCTGCGCCGGCTTTTTTTGCGGAGCGTTCCGATGCGTACCCACTTCTGCGGCCAGGTCGACGAGACC
>Ga0160435_1000119_pt1 | contig 46088 bp, 44 predicted proteins | sample HID1973K_E0MG_FD_108213 | JGI IMG/M metagenome (GOLD analysis project Ga0160435, IMG submission 108213) | Enriched mosquito-associated microbial communities from UW Madison campus, WI, USA - HID1973K_E0 MG | ecosystem: Host-associated > Arthropoda: Insects > Digestive system > Unclassified ...
GTAGGGCGCGTGGTCGGAGAAGCGCTGGTCGCGGTAGATCGAGCAGCCGCGCAGGCGCTCGCGCAGGCCGGGCGTGGCGAACTGGTAGTCGATGCGCCAACCCACGTTGTTGGCGCGGGCGGCGCCGCGGTTGCTCCACCAGGTGTAGTCCTCGCCCTGGGGATGCAATACGCGGTAGGTATCCACCCAGCCACGGCCGAGCGTGGCGTCGGCATCGGCCAGCTGGTCGGCGCACTGGCCGTTGAGCCAATCGCGCTCGGGCGGCAGGCAGCCTGAATTCTTTTGGTTCGACTTCCAATTGCGGATGTCCAGGGCCGAACGCACGATGTTCCAGTCGCCGCACAACACGTATTGGCGGTCGCTGGCCAGCCATTGCGCGAGCGTGGGCCGCAACCAGTCCATCACCTTGAACTTGAAGCCCTGCCGCAGCTCACCCGAGGAGCCGGAGGGAATGTAGAAGGAGACGACGCTCAGGTCGCCGTAGCGCGCCTCGATATAACGCCCTTCTTCATCGAACTCGTCCCATCCCAGCGAGGTGCGGATTTCGTCCGGCTCGCGGCGGCTGTAGATCGCCACGCCGCTGTAGCCCTTCTTGGTGGTGGCGTCGCGAAACCAGGCGCGGTAGCCCGGCGGCAGGAATTCCGGGCCGGCCAGCTGGTGCTCCTGGGCCTTGGTCTCCTGCACGCAGAGCACGTCGGCCTCCTGCTGGGCGAACCAATCGAAAAAGCCCTTGCTGGCCGCCGAGCGCAGGCCGTTGGCGTTGAAGCTGATGATGCGCATGGATAGAAGTAGGTGTGGCACGAAGAATCCACAAAGCGTACCGCAAGCGACCTTCGACGGCCGGAGCCGCTATGCTTTTGTCCTCCCCCCTCAACCCCGCTCGCCATGACCGACCACCGGCAACGCTTCCTCGAACTGGCCCTGGCCGCCGATGCCCTGCGCTTTGGCGAGTTCACCTTGAAGTCCGGCCGCCTGAGCCCGTACTTCTTCAATGCCGGGCGCTTCGATTCGGGCGCCAAGACCGCCGCGCTGGCCAGCTGCTATGCCGATGCAATCGATGCCGCCGGCCTGGACTTCGACCTGGTCTTCGGCCCGGCCTACAAGGGCATCCCGCTGGCCACCGCGCTGGCATGCGAGTTCGCCGGCCGCGGCCGCGACCTGCCGCTGGCGTTCAACCGCAAGGAAGCCAAGGCCCACGGCGAGGGCGGCAGCCTAATCGGCGCGCCACTGGCCGGGCGCAAGGTGCTGATTGTCGATGACGTGATCACCGCGGGTACCGCCATCCGCGAGGCCCTGTCGATCATCCGCGAGGCCGGCGGCGAGCCGGCGGGGATTGTTGTCGCCCTGGACCGGCAGGAGATCGCCAGCGAGCAGGACCGGCGCTCGGCGGCGCAGGCGGTGGCGGCCGAGGCCGGCATCGCCGTGGTGGCGGTGGCCAATCTGGGCGACCTGCTTGATTTTGCCGCCGGAAACCCGGAACTTGTCGGCTACCGCGAACCGTTGCTGGCCTACCGTGCCCGCTACGGTACCGACACATCGGGCTGAGGACAGCAGGGGGCTGCCATGATGCCAAACACCAGGAAGGCGATGCTCGGCATCGCCGCCATAGCCGTTGCCGTGCTGGCGTTGCCCGCGCACGCCCAGCCGAAGAAGAACAGCAAGGCGCCGGCCACGTCGAAGAAGCTCTATTGCTGGGACCAGAACGGCCAGCGCGTGTGCAGCGATACGCTGCCTTCGGATGCGCTCGACCGCGCTCGCGAGGAGTTCAACGCCAACAGCGGCACGCGCAGTGCCGCGATCGACCGTGCCCTGAGCGCCGAGGAGCGTGCTGCCGCCACCGCGGCCGCGGCCCAGGCGCAGGCCGACCTGGCCGCCGAGCAGACCCGCAAGCGCACCGAGCAGGCCCTGCTGACCACCTTCCAGAGCGAGGATGACTTGCGCCGGGTGTTTGCTGAGCGCACCGCGCTGATCGACAACAACGTGCAGACCGCCCGCTACAACGTCACCAGCCTGCGCGACGGCCTGATCACCCTCCTGCGCGAAGCCGGCAATCGCGAGCTGGCCGGGCAGAAGGTGGCCGACAAGCTCGCCAAGGATATCCAGGCCCGGCATCGCGAACTGATTTGGCAGCAGCGCCTGCAGGCCAGCTTCGAGCGCCAGCGCGCCGAGCTGGATGGCGAGATCGAACAGATCATCGCGCGCTACCGCGTCATGCGGGCCCCGCAGTCGAGCTGATTGGGGATCAACCAGAAAAAAAGGGCGGCCAATCGGCCGCCCTTTTTGCTTTCTGTCCAGCAGCCGCTACAGCTCGATCTCGCGCCCCGGCAGCAGCTCGGCCAACTGAGCCTTGAACAGCGCGCGGATACGCGCCAGCGCCGCCTCATTCTCGGCCTCGAAGCGCAGCACCAGCACCGGCGTGGTGTTGGATGCGCGCACCAGGCCCCAGCCATCGGTGAAGTCCGCACGCAGGCCATCGATGGTGGCGATGCGCGCACCTTCGAACGCGGAACCCTCGGCCTGGGCTTGCACGGCGGCGACGAAGCGCGCCACCAGCTCATGCGGCGAGCCGTCCACCGGCACCTTGATTTCCGGCGTGGACAGGCCGTCCGGCAGCTCGGCCAGCACTTCCGAAGGCGTTTCCTCGCGCTGCGCCAGCACTTCCAGCAACCGCGCGGCGGCATACAGGCCGTCGTCGAAGCCGTACCAGCGCTCCTTGAAGAAGAAATGGCCGCTCATCTCGCCGGCCAGCTCGGCATCGGTCTCGCGCATCTTCGACTTGATCAGCGAATGCCCGGTCTTCCACATCATCGGGCTGCCGCCGTGGCGCAACACGAAGTCCTGCAGCTTGCCGGTGCATTTGACGTCGTAAATGATCAACGCGCCCGGATTGCGTTGCAGTACATCGGCCGCGAACAGCATCAACAGGCGGTCGGGGAAGACCATCTTGCCTTCGCGCGTCACCACGCCAAGGCGGTCGCCATCGCCATCGAATGCCAGGCCGATGTCGGCGTCGAAGCGCTGCACCATCTGCACCAGGTCTTCGAGGTTGTGCGGCTCGCTCGGGTCGGGATGGTGGTTCGGGAAGGTGCCGTCCACGTCGCAATACAGTGGGATGACCTCGGCGCCAATCGCTTCGAGCAGGCGCGGCGCAATCTCGCCGGCCACGCCATTGCCGGCGTCGGCCACCACCTTGAGCGGGCGGTCGAGCTGGACATCATCGGCGATGCGCTGGATGTAGTCGTCGCTGACATCGCGCTGGCTGAGGCCGCCAGGTTCACCCGCGGTATGCAGGCGGCCCTCGGCGATGCGCTGGTACAGCTCGGTGATGGCATCGCCGGCCAGCGTCTCGCCGCCGACCACGATCTTGAACCCGTTGTAGTCCGGCGGATTGTGGCTGCCGGTCACCGCCACGCAGCTGCCCGCGCGCAGGTGATAGGCGGCGAAATAAACCACAGGCGTCGGCGCCAGGCCGATGTCGGTGACCTGGCAGCCGGCGCGGCGCAGGCCTTCGATCAATCCCGCGGTCAACTCTGGCCCGGACAAACGGCCGTCGCGACCAACGACTACATCGCGCAGCCCCTGCGCCTGCATCACGCTGCCGATCGCCTGGCCGATCAGCTCGGCCACGCCCGGGTTGAGTTCCTTGCCGACGATGCCGCGGATGTCATAGGCGCGGAAGATATCGGCGACCACGGTGGGCGCGGCAACGCGGCGAACAGCGCCCGCCCCGTCCTCGTCTGCCGGCGTGGCAGCCGCCGCTACCGCGGCGACTTCCGCTTCGTGGCGCAGGCTTTCGCTCAAGGTTGGCGCGTCGCTGCTGTCCTCCGATGTCGCGCGTCGCTTGGGCAGACGCACGCGGCCACGCGCCGCCAGCACCGCCAGCACCGCCAGCAGCCCCAACAGAACGGCGACGATCAGGCACGGAATGGCGCCCAGGCCAAGCGGACCGCTGTCGACTTCCTGCACCGCGGCGGCCAGGCGCAGCCCTTCCTTGCCGAGGGGGCGCGACATGGATTCGGCCGAGTTGGCCAGCGACGCGTCTCCCTTCTGCACCACATTGAATCCGCCCTGGCGCAACGCCAGGTAGCCATCGGATGGCACGTCCAGTGCATTGAACGGCTCGGTCAGGCGCAGCAGCGGCAGCCGCACGAAACTCACCGCCGGCATCTCGCCCAACTGCACGCGCGCGGCCACGCCCAGCCGCGGCTGACCGCCGTCGCGGACTACGCGCACTTGCGTTTTCTCGTTCTGCAGCGCGGCTTCGAGTAAGGCCAGCCGCGAATAGCCGAAGTTGGCGCTATCGGCGTAGGCGTCGGCCAGGTCGGCGCCCCAGATCTGCACGTCCTCGGCACCCTTGAAGCGTTCGCGGATGACCGTCGCGGCGGCCGTGGCGTCGCCAGCGGCGAGCGCGGCGACGACCTGCGGGTCCTGCAGCAATTTGTCGTACTGCCCGGCCTGGGCCGCCAGCGCGCGCCCGATATCGCCCAGAGCACGGTCACGCGAGGCGTTGATTGCCTCGACTACCGTGTCGTGCCGCCACTGCACATACCCGTTCCAGCCGAACCACGCCGCCAGCAGCAAAGCCAGCAGCGCCAGCAACGGCGCGGACCTGCGCAGGCCGGACACGGCCTGCCCGCCTTCGTTCGTCCTGCTCATCTCGACAGCCCCCTGTCAGCGCACGCCGGTGTGGCCGAATCCACCCGTACCTCGTGCACTGTCGGTGAAAGTATCCACCACCTGCAACGTCGCGCGCACGATCGGCAGCAAGACGAGTTGGGCGATGCGGTCCCCCGGCGCGATCGTGAAGGCCTCCCGGCCCCGGTTCCAGACGCTGATCAGCAGCGGCCCCTGGTAGTCGGCGTCGATCAGGCCGGTACCGTTGCCCAGCACGATCCCATGCCGGTGGCCCAGGCCGGAGCGCGGCAGGATCACCGCGCACAGGCCGGGGTCATCGATGTGGATGGCGATGCCGCTCGGGACGAGGACGGCATCGCCTGGCTCCAGCGTCATCGACGCCTCGGTGGCAGCGCGCAGATCCATGCCGGCGCTGGCGGCGGTCGCATACGCCGGCAGCGGCCATTCGTCGCCGAAACGCGGGTCGAGCAGCTTCAACTGCAGGGGGTGGTCCGTCACGCTCATGCTTGCAGCCTCTCGGAGATCAATTCGAGCAGCCCTTCGGCCAGGGCGGCCTTGCTGCTGCTGGGGAAGATACGTTCGCCGCCCTGCCAGTAGGCGGTGGCGGCGTTGTCGTCGCTTTCGAAGCCGCTGCCGCTGACGCCGACCTGGTTGGCGATGATCAGGTCCAGGCGCTTGGCCGCCAATTTGCCGCGGGCGTATTTCTCGACATCGTGGGTCTCGGCGGCGAAGCCGACGACCAGTTTCAGGGCGCCGGTCTGCGCGGCGACCTCGGCCAGGATGTCTGGGGTACGCACCAGCTCCAGGGTCAGGGTTTCGCCGGTCTTCTTGATCTTCTGCGGGACTGCACGCCGCGGGGTGTAGTCGGACACCGCCGCCGCGCCGATATAGATATCGGCCGGAAAGGCACCCAGCACGGCCTCGCGCATTTGCGCAGCCGAGCGCACGTCCACCCGCTGCACCCCCGCCGGCGTGGCCAGGTGGACCGGGCCGGCCACCAGAACCACCTCTGCGCCATGGCGCGCGGCAGCGGCAGCCAGGGCAAAGCCCATCTTGCCGCTGCTGCGGTTGCCCACGTAGCGGACCGGGTCCAGGTCTTCGTAGGTGGGGCCGGCGCTGATGACCAGGCGCAGGCCCGCGAGGCGGCCATCGCCCTGCGCCGGGGCCACCGGCACAGCCGATTCCACCAGTGCGCGCACCAGGTCGTTGGGCTCGACCAGCCGACCCGGCCCGGACTCGCCCTCGGCCAGCGGCCCATCGGCCGGGCCGATCACCTGCACGCCACGCGCGGCCAGCGTGGCGACATTGGCCTGGGTAGCCGGGTGCAGCCACATGCGGTGGTTCATCGCCGGTGCCACGGTGACGGGCGCGGTGGTGGCCAGGCACAGGGTGGTAACCAGGTCGTCGGCCTGGCCGTGGGCCAGCCGCGCAAGCAGGTCGGCGGTGGCCGGTGCCACGACGACGCGATCGGCCCAGCGCGCCAGTTCCAGGTGGCCCATTGCCTGCTCGGCGGCGCTGTCCCACAGGCTGGTGCGCGCGGGGTAGCCGGACAGCGCCTGGAAACTGAGCGGCGTCACGAATTGCTGGGCGCCCGCGGTCATCGCCACCTGCACATCGGCCCCGGCATCGCGCAGGCGGCGGACCAGTTCCAGGGACTTGTAGGCAGCAATACCGCCGCCCACGCACAGCAGCACTCGCTGTCCCTGCAGCGGGACGGACTCGGAAGGGGCGGTCACGTAAGGGAATTCCTACACATACAAGGAGAATTAGATTAACCGAAGGCCATGGCCGGACTGATATCGGCTGCCCGGCGCGCCATGCATCCTAGCCATATGCACATAAAGAATTGGCCAGCTGAACTGCGTCCGCGCGAAAGATTGATCAGCCAGGGTCCGGGCAAGCTGACCGACGCTGAATTGCTGGCTATCTTCCTCGGCTCCGGGGTCCGTGGCGAGGATGCGGTCGTCACCTCGCGCAACCTCCTGCAGGAGGCGGGCAAGCTGCGCGGGCTGCTTGAGCGGGGCGCGCGCGAAATGACGAGCCTGCCCGGATTGGGCCCGGCCCGGGCCTGCAAATTGTCCGCGGTACTGGAGCTCAACAAGCGCCATCTGTGGGCCGGTCTGGAGCGCGGCGCCGCGCTGAAGAACGCAACGGATGCCGGCGAGTACTTCTCGGCGCGGTTGCGCCCGCACAAGCAAGAGGTCTTCGCGGTGCTGTTCCTGGACAACCAGCACCGCGCCGTCGCCTTCGAAGAGCTATTCAGCGGCACCATCAACAGTGCCCAGATCCATCCGCGCGAGGTGGTGCGCCGGGCCCTGGCCCACAATGCTGCCGCCATCATCATCGGGCACAACCATCCCTCCGGGCATCCTCAACCTTCCGCGGCCGACCGCAGCCTGACCGAAGAGGTGCAGAAGGCGCTGCGGATGGTCGACATCCGCCTGCTCGACCATTTCGTCGTCGGCGACGGCTCACCGGTGTCCATGGCCTCGCTCGGCTGGCTCTGAAGCCCTCGGCCACCGCCGGCCCGGCGTACGGGGCACGGGCTGGCCTCGCTTCCGGCGACCGCAGCTGAACGGCCGCCGCGTTCCTTACCGCCCGGTCGGTTAAAATCGCCGCCTTTCTCGTTCTGCGCAGAATCCTCCGTGAAACCCCAACTCCGCGCCCTGATTGGTCAAGGCATCGAAGCCTTGCGCGCCAACGGCACCTTGCCCGCCGACACTTTGCCGCCGGACTTCGTGGTCGAACGCCCGAAAACCCGCGAGCACGGCGACTTCGCCACCAACGCCGCGATGCTGCTGGCCAAAGCGGCGCGCAGTAACCCGCGCGCCATCGCGCAGGCGTTGCTGGCGGCCCTGCCGGCCAGCGACGACGTAGCACGGGTGGAGATCGCCGGTCCCGGCTTCATCAACTTCCATCTGACCCCGACCGCCTACCAGCGCGAGGCGGCCAGCGTGCTCAAGGAGGGGGGCGACTACGGTCGCAACCTCAATGGCGACGGCCGCAACGTAGGCGTCGAATACGTGTCGGCCAACCCGACCGGCCCGCTGCACGTCGGCCACGGCCGCGCGGCGGCCATCGGCGACAGCCTGGCGCGGGTCCTCGATGCCAACGGCTGGAACGTCAAGCGCGAGTTCTACTACAACGACGCCGGCGTGCAGATCGAGAACCTGGCGCGCTCGGTGCAGGCGCGCGCGCTTGGCCTGACCCCCGAGAGCGAAGGCTGGCCTGAGGACGGCTATCGCGGCGACTACATCGCCGACGTGGCCCAGGCCTATCTCAGCGGGCAGACCGTGGACCTGGAAGGTCATCTGGTCACCGGCGCCAAAGATCCGCAGGACTTCGACGCCATCCGCCGTTTCGCCGTGGCCTACCTGCGCAACGAACAGAACCACGACCTGGCCGCCTTCCGCGTCGATTTCGACATCTACTTCCTGGAAAGTTCGCTCTACAACGATGGCAAGGTCGAGGAGGCAGTGCAAAAGCTGATCGCCTCCGGACACACCTACGAGGAAGGCGGCGCGCTCTGGCTGAAGTCGACGGACTTCGGCGACGACAAGGACCGCGTGATGCGCAAGTCCGACGGCACCTATACGTATTTCGTGCCGGACGTCGCCTACCACCTGACCAAGTGGCAACGCGGCTACGAGCGCGCGATCACCGAGCTGGGCGCCGACCACCACGGCTCGCTGGCCCGCGTGCGCGCCGGCCTGCAGGCGATGGAACTGGGCATCCCGAAGGGCTGGCCGGAATACGTGTTGCACCAGATGGTCACGGTGATGCGCGGCGGCCAGGAAGTGAAGCTCGGCAAGCGTGCCGGTGGCTACGTCACCCTGCGCGACCTGATCGAAGAGACCAGTGCCGATGCGGTGCGCTGGTTCCTGATCGCGCGCAAGCCCGATTCGCAGCTGACTTTCGATATCGATCTCGCGCGCCAGCAGAGCAATGACAACCCGGTCTTCTACGTGCAATATGCGCACGCTCGCGTCTGCAGCTTGCTGCGCCAGGGCCAGGAAAAAGGCTTGTCGCACGATTTGAACCGGGGCATCGCCGGCCTCGGCCAGCTCGACGACGAAACTTCGTTGTGGCTGATGATCGAGCTGTCGCGTTACCCGGAGGTAGTCGAGGCCGCCGGCGAGGCATTGGAACCGCACCAGATTGCGCAGTACCTGCGTGAATTGGCGCACGCCTTCCACACGTGGTATCACGGGACACCGGTGCTGGTGGACGATGCGGCAGAACGCGACGCCAAGCTGGCGTTGGCGCAGGCCGCGCGCCAGGTCCTGGCCAATGGCCTGGAACTGCTCGGCGTCAGCGCACCGGAAAAAATGTAAGGAACCGGCAGGTTCCCGGCAGTCCACTGGAGAAGTAGTAGATGGCAGCACGACGCGGTAAGAGCCAGGCCAAGCGCAACAGCAGCAACGGCACGCCCGGCTGGGTCTGGCTGGTGGCCGGCGCGGCGATCGCGGCGGTGGTGTTCCTGGCTGCCCCGGGCCTGTTCAAGAAGGATGGCGACGGCTTCCTGCGCGTCGGCCCGCATCCGAACCCGGACGCACAACCGGCGCCGGTGGCCGATGCCGATGTCGACACCCCGGCCGAGCTGCCACGCCCGGCCGGCAAGCCCGCCGACAAGGGCGATGCCGCCGCGCCGACGCAGTACGACTTCTACACGCTGCTGCCGGGCAAGGAAGTGCAGATGTCCGACGCCGAGCTGGCCGCAAGCGCGCGTGCGGAGGAAGCCGCGCGCGCCCGCGCCGCGCTGGAAGGCAAGCCGGTGCCGCCGGCCCCCGCCAGCGTTGTCGCCACCGGCGTCAATGCCAGCCCGCCAGCACCGGTCTCGGAAGCCCCGGTACCCAAGCCGATCGCGGAAGCCGCGCCGGTGCGCACCCCGACGTCCGCACCGCCGGTCGCCAGCACCGTGGCAACGGCGGCGACGGTCGCGCCCCGCGCAACCGCGGCCACTCCGGCCACCGCCGACAACGTCCGCTACATCCTGCAGGCCGGCTCGTTCGGCGCTTCCGGCGATGCCGAATCGACCAAGGCCAAGCTGGCCATGCTCGGCCTCAGCGCTCGCGTCGAATCGGCGCAGATCGGCGGCCGCACGGTCTATCGCGTTCGCATGGGGCCCTACGGCACCGCGAGCGAACTGGCCGAAGCCAAGCAGAAGCTCAGCGGCAGCGGTTTGCCGGCGATCGCGATCAAGGCGCAATAGCCACCTCGCAAGATCCTTCGACGACCCGGCCTCGCGCCGGGTTTCCTTTTGTGGACGTACCGAGCCGGGTGCGATGGTGCGAAAATCCGCCCTTCGTTTTCCTTCGGAGCCGCCATGACCCAGACCGCCCTCATCACCGGCGCCACCTCCGGCTTCGGCCTGGCCGCTGCGCGGCGCCTGGCCACTGCCGGCTGGCGAGTGATCGTCACCGGCCGCCGTGGCGAGCGCCTGCAGCCGCTGGTGCAGGAGTTCGGCGCCGACCAGGTGCATGCGGCGATCTTCGATGTGCGCGACACCACGGCCATGGACGCGGCGCTCGCCGCGCTGCCGGCGGCCTTCGCGGACATTGACTTGCTGGTGAACAACGCGGGCCTGGCCCAGGGCACCGCCCCGGCGCAATCGGCTTCGCTGCAGGACTGGCACACGATGATCGACACCAACGTCACCGCGCTGGTGAACCTGACCCACCGCTTGTTGCCGCGTCTGATCGCGCGCAAGGGCGCCATCATCAACATCAGCTCGGTGGCGGCCAGCTACCCCTACCCGGGTGGCAACGCCTACGGCGGTACCAAGGCGTTCGTCAGCCAGTTCTCGCTGGGACTGCGCTCGGACCTGCACGGCACCGGGGTGCGGGTGACCTCGATCGAACCGGGCATGGCCGAGACCGAATTCACCCTGGTCCGCACCCATGGCGACCAGGGCGCCTCGGACAAGCTCTACGCCGGGGCCAACCCGATGACCGCCGAGGACATCGCCGAGGCCATCTTCTACGTCGCCACGCTACCGCCGCACTTGAACATCAATCGCCTGGAGATCATGCCGGTGACGCAGTCCTTCGCCGGGTTCCAGGTCGCGCGCGAGTCCTGAGCCGTCAGCCCGCCAGCGGGAAATCCTCGATGATGTCGAGCACCCCGTTGATCAGGAACTGCACGCCCAGGCAGACCAGCAGGAAGCCCATCAGCCGGGCGAAGGCATCCACGCCGCTCTGGCCGATCACGCGGATGATCGCGCCAGCGCTGCGCAGGCACAGCAGCAGGATCACGCAGAACAGCGCAAAGGTCAGCAGCGGCGCGCCCCACATGATCCACGGCGCAAACGGCATTTCGTCCTTCATTGCCGCCGCGGTGCTGATGATCAGGGCGATCGTTCCCGGCCCGGCGGTGCTGGGCATGGCCAAGGGGATGAAGGCGATGTCGCTCTTGCTGTGCTGGCGCAGCTCCTCGGTGCGGCTCTCCACTTCGGGCGCGTTCTCGGGCTTGTCGCGCGGGAACAGCATGCGAAAGCCGATGAAGGCCACGATCATTCCGCCGGCGATGCGCAAGGCGGGAATAGTGATGCCGAAGATTTCCATCACCGCCTGGCCGGCGTAGTACGACACGCACATGATCGCGAATACGTAGCCGCAAGCCAGCAGGGCCTGGCGATTGCGCTCCTGTGCGGTCATGCCGGTGGACAGGCCCAGCAGCAGCGCCACGGTGGTCAACGGATTGGCGATGGGCAGCAGCATCGCCAGCCCCATCGCCACGGCCTTGAGCAGTTCCAGCATGCCGGTGCTCCACGAAGGACGAGGGCCGGGCGGGCCCGGCACCGGCGATCATCCCCCATTCCGGCGTCGGCGGCATGTGTCCGCCGCCGTGCCCGCGATCAGACCAGCGGTTCGTCCGACAAGTAGGTGTAGCCGGTCAGCCCGGCCTCCAATGCGTCGGACAACTCTTGCGCGCGCGCGGCCGGCAGCTGCGCGGCGGCAATGCGTTCGGCGTAGGCGGCGCGCAGTTCGTCGAGGCGATAACCGACGTAGTCCAGCATCACGTCGGTTGTGTCGCCACGGCGCTGTTGGGCGATGCGATACCCCTCGCCCTCGACCGCCACTTCCACCGCGTCGGTATCGCCGAACAGGTTGTGGATGTCGCCGAGGATTTCCTGGTAGGCGCCGACCAGGAAAAAGCCGATCCGATAGCTCTCGCCCGAGCGCAGCGCATGCAGCGGCAGCGAGGTGTCCAGGCTTTCGTTCTCGACGTAGGTCTTGACCATGCCGTCCGAATCGCAGGTCATGTCGCAGACCACGCCGCGGCGGTCAGGCGCTTCGTCCAGGCGCTCGATCGGCACGATCGGGAACACCTGGTCGATCGCCCAGACGTCAGGAATCGACTCGAACACGCTGAAGTTGACGAAATACTTGTCGACCAGGCGCTCGTTCAATTCGTCCAGCAGCGGCCGGTGGCTTTTCTCGTCGAAGCTCAGGCGCGCACGCACGGCGTGGGCAATGGCGTAGAACAGGTCGTCGATGCGCGCGCGATGGACCAGGTCGATTTGACCGAGCGCATAAGCCGACAGGCCTTCGGCATGGAAATGCTGGGCCTCCTGGAACAGCTCCACCGCCGGTCGCACGTCCAGGTCTTCGTGGATCTCGCGCAGGTGGCGGATGGCCGCCGGCTCGTCGTCGTGCGCATCGGGCACGCGGCCTTCGGGCGCCTGCTCGACCTCGGACACATTGGCGATCAAGACCGCATGGTGCGCGGTCATCGCGCGCCCGCACTCGGTCACGATGCGCGGCTGCGGCAGGCCGTGTTCTTCGCAGGCATTGGCCAACGGCTGGACGATGTTGCTGGCGTACGAATGCAGGCCGTAGTTGATCGAGCAATAGCTGCGCGAGCGGGTGCCTTCGTAATCGATGCCGAGGCCGCCGCCGACATCGACGTGGCTGATCCTCGCGCCCAGGCGCGAAAGCTCGACGAAGTAGCGGGTCGCCTCGCGCATGCCGTTGGCGATGTCGCGCACGTTGGAAATCTGCGAACCCATGTGGAAGTGCAGCAGGTTCAGGCAATCGGCGTACTCGGTGTCGCGCAGCGACTTCCACAGGTCCAGCACCTGGCGCGGGGACAGGCCGAACTTGGCCTTGTCGCCGCCACTGTTCTGCCACTTGCCCGCCCCCAGCGAGGCCAGGCGCATGCGTACGCCCAGGCCCGGCTTCACATCGAGCTTGCGCGACTCCTCCAGCACCAGCTTCAGCTCGGAGGGCTTCTCGATGACGATGAAAGTCTGCAAGCCGAGCTTGCGGCCGATCAGCGCCAGGCGGATGTATTCGCGGTCCTTGTAGCCGTTGCAGACGATCAGGCCGCCCGGGCGCGACAGCGCCAGCACCGCCATCAGCTCCGGCTTGCTGCCCGCTTCCAGGCCAAAGCCTTCGCCGTGGTGCGAAGCCAGGGTGCCGGCCACGCCGCGGTGCTGGTTGACCTTGATCGGGTACACGGCGGTGTAGCCGCCGGCGTAGTCCCAATCGGCCTGGGCCTGGCCGAAAGCCGACTGCAACTTGCCCAGGCGTTGGCCGAGGATGTCCGGGAACCGCACCAGCAGCGGCAACTTAGCCCCTGAGGCGCGCGCGGCATCGACCACTTCGGGCAGCGACACCGCCGGACCGTCGGCGCCGGTCGGGCGCACCACCACGTGTCCGGCCTCATCAACGTCGAAATACCCGTCGGCCCAGTGCGGGATCGAGTAAGTCTTGCGGGCTTGGTCGATGGACCAGGTCATGGGCGGTTCCGGCACACTTGCGAGGGACGCGCATTCTACCCGCCCCACCCTGCTACTTGAGGTAAACAGGCTCGCCCACCGCCTGACGCAAACGCCGGGCCGCCGCAGCGTGCGGGCGCGAGCCGGCAAAAACGATAAACGTGCCGGGCAGTTCGACCGCTTCGGCCAACTGCTTGAGCCGCTTCTCTTCGCTGTAGAGAAGGCCGCGCCAGGCCACCAGCAGCACGTAGTGCGGCACGCCGGCGTCATCCCCCGGGAGCTGCTTGCGCGCCAGCCAGGCCTTGCGGACCGTGCGCTGACGCGTGAGCGCCTCGCGCAGGCCAGCCAGCGCCTGCGTATCGAGCCCGTGCGGCAGGAAAAGGTCCTTGGCGCCAAGCTGGTTGCGCGCCTGGTGACCCCGCACCTGCGCGTCCTCCAGGTCCTGCCACTCGCGGGCAACCTCGTCCTCGCCACTGGCATCGCCTTGCTCTCGGTAATAGTGCGCCAGGTGCTGCAACGCGCTCGGGCGGCATTGCCGGTCCAGGCTGATGGCACGCCGCAGGTGCGCCACGCCGGCGGCGTTTCCGACCTCGAGCATCAGCGCACCGAGGCGGAAATGCACGAATGCATCGGCCGGCGCGTGTTGCAGCGCGGCGCGGTAGAGGGCGAGTGTGTCGATGTCGTCACGCAACCGTTCGGAGAGCCGCGCGTGTTCGACCACCGCCTCGGCGTCGCGCTCGGCCATTGCTTCCAGTTCGGCCAGGCGCAGGGCGTCGCTGGCGTGTTGGCGATGGTTTTCACGCCAGTCGAACTCGACCTGGCGCCGCCACTGTTCGCTGAATTCCTGTTCCAGGCGCGGCAGCAGGTCGCCCAGGTAGGTCTCGGCGAAACTTCGGCTGGGCGGTGGCACCAGCGCCGGCTGCACCTGTAGCGCAGCCAGGCGCTGCGCCAAGGTGGGGTGTGTATCGTCGTGGCCGGGTGGGCGGGCGAGTGCGCGCTGCAGTCGCTGTGCATCGTCTTCGTGCAATTGCCGCAGGCTATCGGCCATGTCGCGATACAGCGCCAGCGGGGGCGCTGCTTCGCGCATGCCGCGGCGCTGCATGGACGGCCAGAAGTCCCGCGCCAGGCGCTCGCTGCCCAGGTTCACGCGGACCAGCGCGTCGCCGGCCACGCGCGCGCCGACCACGCGCGCGGCAGTGGCATCGGCTTGATACTCCTGGGTGCGCGCCAGAACGAAGGTGTAGGCATTGAAATACGGCGCGTACCAGCGGAAGAAGCGCACGAAGGCGCCACTGGCCCAGGAGCGGCGCGCCTGCAGTTGTACGAGGACACGGTCCCAACTGGCCCGCACCCGGTAGACCCAGCCACCGAAGCGACCGTGGCCGCCGCCGAAATGGCCGAATTCGTGCGCGATTACCGAAGCGAACTGTTGCGCATCCAGCGCCTGCATCAATGGCAGGCCCAGCACGAGGTAGTGGCGGTGGCCCAGGAGCCCGAGGGCGCGCGGCACGGTGGCCGCTGCCGCATTGAGATCGCGATCGATGATGATGCCGTGCAGCCGCGGCGCGCCGGTTTCGCGGCGCAGGCGCTCGATCTCGGCCTGTAGCGCAGGCGCCTCGTGGCGGCCGAGCCGATGCCCCCAGGGGGCCTCGAAACGCACCCAGAAGCTGCGCAGCAGCATCCAGCCGAAAGCAATCGGGATCCACACTATCTTGGCCAGCTTCAGCAACAGCAGCGGGCTGATCGCCACCAGCGCCAGCACCAGTCCCACCGAAACCCCCAGCGCCAGCAACAGCGCCCCACCCAGGACGGCGAAGCCGGCGATTGCCAGCAGCGCCACCTTTGCCCGGTAGCGTCCCGGCGACTGCGCCGCTTCCTGTTCCAGCCGCTCGATCAGCGCGCGATGCGCCATCACGTCCGTCATCCCCACTCTCCCCCGAGAAGGCACCCTTCCTGATGCCGCTGGGGGCTATGGTAACGGACGCATCAGGGCGGCTTCGCTACAATGCGCGCCCTCCCGCCCCGCCCGGCCGCCCGGCTGTTGGCCCCCGGCCCCGTCGCACAGGAATCCCCCCATGAGCAACAACGACAACTGGTACATCGAGCATTTCCAGCCCACCGGCTCGGCCATCGGTTACCGCATCACCGGCAAGCTGGACGAGGTGCAGTCGCCGTTCCAGAAGATCGAGATCTACGACACTACCGACTGGGGCAAGTTGATGGTGATCGACGGCGCGGTGATGCTGACCACGCGCGACAACTTCTTCTACCACGAGATGATCAGCCACCCGGTGCTGTTCACCCACGCCGCGCCCAAGCGCGTGGTGATCATCGGTGGCGGCGACTGCGGCACGCTGCGCGAGGTGCTCAAGCACCCGGGCGTGGAGAGCGCCACCCAATGCGACATCGACGAGCAGGTCACGCGGATGTCGGAGAAGTACTTCCCCGAACTGTGCGAGTCCAATGGCGACGCGCGCGCCGAGCTGCTGTTCGACGACGGCGTGGCCTACATGGCCAATTGCCCGGCCGGCAGCGTGGACATCGTTATCGTCGACTCGACCGATCCGGTCGGCCCGGCCGAGGGCCTGTTCAACAAGGCCTTCTACGACAGCTGCTACCGCGCGCTGAAGGACGACGGCATCCTGGTGCAGCAGTCCGAATCGCCGCTGGCGCTGCTGGAGCTGATCAAGGAAATGCGCCAGGAAATGGGCAAGGCCGGCTTCCAGTCGTTCAAGACCCTGCCGTTCCCGCAGCCGTGCTATCCCACCGGCTGGTGGAGCGTCACCCTGGCGCGCAAGCAGGCAGGCGTCGATTTCGCTTTCCGCCAGGCCGATGCGCAGGCCAAGGCTTTCGACACGCTTTACTACAGCGCCCACCTGCACACCGGCGTCCTGGTCGCCCCGCCGTTCGTTGCCCGCGCGCTGGGTGAATGATCCAGCGGCACACCGGCTGGCGGACGCCGGGCTGATGGGCACGCAGCGCGCGCGCGAGTGGGCCACGCGCGCCAGCTTCCTGGTCGCAGGCATCAACCTCTCGGCATGGGCGCCGCTGGTGCCCTACGCGCGTGACCGCCTGCACGCCAGCGAAGCCGAACTGGGGCTGATGCTGTTGGCGCTCGGCATTGGCTCGGTCAGCGCGATGCCGCTGGCCGGCTGGGCCGCCGGCCGGATCGGCAGCCGGCGCCTGATCGTCCTGCTCGGCGCGCTGGCGGCCCTGTGCTTGCCGGGGTTGGGTCTGCTGTCCAGCCATGTCGGCCTGGCCGCATTGTTGTTCGTCTATGGCGCCGCGCTCGGCGGCATGGACGTGGCCATCAACCTGCACGCAGTGATGGTGGAACGCGAGTCCGAGCGGCCGCTGATGTCCGGCTTCCACGGCTACTTCAGTGTTGGCTGCATCCTCGGTGCCGGCAGCGTGGCCGCCGCACTTTGGCTGGGCGCAACGCCCTGGCAGGCGGTGCTGCCGATGCTGGCCGTCGCCGCGCTGTGCCTGTGGCGTTGCGCGCCGCACCTGCTGCCGGCCGGCGGCAGCAGCGAAGGCTGGCATTGGCCGCATGGTCGCCTGCTACTGCTGGGCGGCATGGCCTTCGCCACCTTCCTGATGGAAGGGGCGATGCTCGACTGGAGCGCGATCGCGCTCAACAGCCTGCAACAAGTCGATACCGCGCGCGCCGGCAGCGCCTACGCGGTATTCGCGGTGACCATGACCGCCGGGCGCTTCGCCGGTGACCGCTGGGTCGCGCGGCATGGCGGCATGCCGGTGCTGTTGCTGGGCACCGCCCTGGCGGTGGGCGGCCTCGCCCTGGCGCTGTGGTCCGCCTCTGCCTGGCTTGCCTTGTGCGGCTATGCGATTGCCGGCCTGGGCGCGGCCAACATTGCACCGCTGGCTTTCTCCGCGGCTGGCCGCCACCCGGGAAGCAACCCACAGGTGGCCGTCGCGGCAGTGTCGGCGATGGGGTACACCGGCACATTGGCCGGCCCGGCGCTGATCGGATTTATCGCCCATGCCAGTAGCCTGCCGACGGCCTTGTCTTGGGTCGCGGCGGGCCTGGCATTCGCGGTGGCGGTGGGCGCTGCCAGTGTTCGGAAAGCATAGGCGGAAGCCTGGGAACCGCGGTTTCGTTCCATTAGCGGAACATTGCATTTTTTTAACATTAAGAATTTAAAGACTCGCGAGTTCTAAAATTGCTCCCCTGCGTCGGGCCAGTCCTGGCGCGGGTTTACCTGCGAAAGACCGGCCTCCCCATAGGGCCGGCGCAGGGCCAGGAGCAAGGAATGAATACGCGCGCCCCCACCGCGATCGATGCCACCGCCGACGCCGCCGTCCTGCTGAAGGAAGGCACCCGCCTGCTGGAACCCAACGTCTACCGCACCCATGTCGATGGCCGCCTGGCCGTGGTCAAGGACTACAGCCGTTATCGCCGCACCTTGCTCGCGCCGATCGCGCGGCTGATGGTCAGGCACGAGGCGCGGATGCTCGAACAGCTCAAGGGCTGGCGCCATGCGCCGGCGCTGCTCGGCACGCTCGGCGGGCTGGCCCTGGGCATGGAGTTCATTCCCGGCGAAACGCTGAGCACCAGCGCCCTGGTAGGGCAGGAAGTGTTCAAGGAATTGCAGGCGGCGGTCGAGAAACTGCATTCGGCCGGCATCACCCACAACGACCTGCATGGCACCAACGTGGTCATCAGTGCCGGGGTGCCGGTGCTGATCGATTTCACCTCGGCCTGGCGTTTCCCGCGCTGGCTGCGCGACAACGTGATCTCGCGCCAGTTGCGTCGCAGTGACCAGGCCAACCTGCTGAAGATGCAGAAGCGCCTGACCGGCGTGGCGCCCTCGCCCGAGCAGGCGGCGCTGGCCGCGGAGCCGGCCTGGGTGAGCGCTATCCGCAGTAGTTGGAAGCGCTTCTATCGCCGCATGAAGGGCGGCGCGGCCTGAGCCGCGCGCGACGCGCTTACAGCGCGTCGGCGTCCAACTCGCCGGTGCGGATACGCACTACGGTGCCGAGGTCGTAGACGAAGACCTTGCCGTCGCCGATCTTGCCGGTACCGGCGGCGCGCACGATTGCCTCGACCACGGCCTCGACCTGGTCCTCGGTGACGGCGACCTCGATCTTCACCTTGGGCAGGAAATCGACCACGTACTCGGCACCGCGATAGAGCTCGGTGTGACCCTTCTGACGGCCGAAACCCTTGACCTCGGTGACGGTGATGCCGGCCACGCCGCAGCCGGCCAGCGCCTCGCGCACGTCGTCGAGCTTGAACGGCTTGACGATGGCCATGATCATCTTCATCGGGCATTCCCTGGTGTCAGGTTTTGAAGAATACCCTGTCCGATCCGGCCGCGCGGCGCGTGCCGGCCCAGCGCGCGCAAGTCGGTCGCGGCTTATCCTTACGGCATTGAGACCGCGCCACCGATGGCGCACGCCCGGCGCGCAATAGATGCTGGCCTGGCCTACCGGAGATGCCCATGATCGACTTCAACCACCTCGACGACCTCGCCCGCCGCCTCAGCGACCTGGTGCCGCCTGGCCTGCGCGAATCGCGCGACGAACTGCAGTCCAGCTTCAAGAGCGTGCTGCAGGCCGGCCTGTCGCGGCTGGACCTGGTGACGCGCGAGGAGTTCGACGTCCAGCGCGCGGTGCTGCTGCGTACTCGCGAGAAGCTGGAAGCGTTGGAGAAAGCAGTCGCCACGCTCGAAGCGCGCGGCAGCGGCCCGGCCTGAGTTGGACCACCTGGTCCCCGCATGAGCCTGGCGCTCGTGCATAGCCGCGCGCGCGTGGGCGTGGCGGCACCGGAGGTCAGGGTAGAGGTCCATCTGTCCGGTGGTTTGCCTTCCACGCAAATCGTCGGCTTGCCGGAGGCGGCAGTCAGGGAATCGCGCGAGCGCGTACGCACCGCCATCCTGTGCGCACAGTTCGAATTTCCCGCAAGGCGTATCACCATCAACCTGGCGCCCGCGGATCTGCCAAAGGAGGGCGGGCGGTTCGACTTACCCATCGCGCTTGGCATCCTCGCGGCCAGCGGCCAGATCGACCGCGATGCATTGGCCGCGCTGGAGTTCGTTGGCGAGCTGGCGCTGACCGGCGAGCTGCGGCCGGTCGACGGCGTCCTGCCTGCGGCCCTGGCCGCGATGCAGGACGGTCGACGCCTGGTGTTGCCGGCGGCCAATGCGGATGAGGCCAGCCTGGCCAGGCACGCTTTGCCGATCCCCGCGCGCACCCTGTTGCAGGTGTGCGCCGGGTTGCGCGGCGAGCAGCCCTGGCCGGTGCTGCCTGACGAGCCGGAAGCGTTAGCGACGCCGCCGGTCGCGGGCGACCTGGCCGATGTACGAGGCCAGCCGCAGGCACGGCGCGCGCTGGAAATCGCCGCTGCCGGCGGCCACCACCTGCTGCTATGCGGCAGCCCCGGCAGTGGCAAGACCCTGTTGGCTTCGCGGCTACCGGGCCTGCTGCCACCCCTGGACCAGGACGAGGCGCTGGAAGTGGCCACGATCGCTTCGGCCAGCCAATCCGGCCGCGGCCTGGAGATCGCGCGCTGGCGGCTGCGTCCATTTCGCCAGCCGCACCACACCGCCAGTGCAGTGGCGATGGTCGGCGGCGGTCCACTGCCGCGCCCGGGCGAAATATCGCTGGCGCATCACGGCGTGCTGTTCCTGGACGAACTACCCGAATGGCAACGCCATGCATTGGAAGTGCTGCGCGAGCCGCTGGAATCGGGATCGATCGCAGTATCGCGCGCTGCGCTGCATCTGACCTTCCCGGCGCGCTTCCAACTGGTGGCGGCGATGAACCCCTGCCCCTGTGGCTGGGCCGGCGACCCGAGCGGACGTTGCCGCTGCACCGGCGATGCAATCCGCCGCTACCGCGCGCGCATCTCCGGCCCTTTGCTCGAACGCATCGACCTGCACGTGGAAGTGCCGCGGCTCCCGCCACAAGCACTGCGTCGCGATGCGCCAAGCGGCGAAGATTCGGCCACGGTGCGCGCGCGGGTAATGGCGGCACGCGCGCGCCAAACGCAGCGCGCAGGCTGCGTCAATGGCCGTCTGGATGCCGCGGCCACGGCGCGCGACTGCAGGTTGGCGCCCGAGGACGAGTTGTTGCTGGAGCGCGCCATCGAACAATGGCAACTCTCCGCGCGCTCGATGCATCGCATCCTGCGGGTGGCACGCACGATCGCCGACCTGGACTGCAGCCCGGCCATCGAGCGAGCCCACCTCACCGAGGCGATCAGTTACCGCCGGATGGATCGCGAGCTGCGTTGAGGCGCGCAGCTCGCGATGCGCCCGGCGTTATTCGATCGGCGCCGCAACCGGCGCCACGACCAATGGCGCAGCCACAGCGCCGGCCAGGCGCCGCAAATGCCGCCACTGCACCACGCCCATGACCAGGAAAACCAAGGCGATCACGCCGACGCTGGCGGCCAGCTGCGGGTCGTCCGGACTATCGAACAACGGTGCAGCCACCGGCAGGCGGGTAAAGGTTTCGGTGAGACCGGGAATGAAGTGGAAGAACAGTGCGACCGTGTAGAGCAACGCGGCTACGCGCAACGCCTGCCAGCGCAGCACGCCACGCCGTTCGAACCACACGCCCAATGCCAGTACCACCAGGGTCGCCAGGCTGAGTACATGCGGCTTGCCGAAGCCGCCGTGGTGATAGATGAACAATCCGGTGATCGCCGAAAGCGCGGTGAAGAGGACGAACACCCGGCCGGCGCGCGTATCGCGGCCGATCCGGAAACGCGCGAACAGGGCGACGAAGCCGGCACCCATGCCGATCAGGCTGATAACCGTGTGCAGCATGCCGAATGCTGTGATTCCAAGCATGACGAAACTCCCGGGGTCGAAGGGGGCTACGGGAAGTACGCGGAGGGGACGGCGCGAGCGACTGCGTCCGCAGCATAGCGCGCCCACCTGGCCTCATGGCGAGCAACGTCGCGCCGCCCGCCATCCGGCCACGCCGAGCCCCCGTCCACACCACATTGATGCGCCTGCGCCTACGGTGCCTGTCCAGACAAAGGAAGCCCCCAATGGCCGCCAACGACGTCACTGCCATCCCCAGCCTCGACCTGTCCCGCTACCTGGGCACCTGGTACGAAATCGCCCGCCTGCCGATGCGCCACGAGCCGGCCGACGGCACCGACGTGTCCGCGCACTATTCGCTGGACGAGGACGGCAAGGTGCGGGTGCAGAACCGCTGCCGGGTCGACGGCGAAGTGGAAGAATCCGTCGGCCAGGCCACGCCCATCGATGCGGGCAACAGCCGGCTCGAGGTGACCTTCTTGCCGGAAGGGCTGCGCTGGATCCCCTTCACCAAGGGCGACTACTGGGTGTTGAAGCTGGACCCGGAATACCGCTTTGCCCTGGTCGGGACTCCGAATCGGGATTTCCTGTGGCTGCTGGCGCGTGAGCCACGCATCGACCCCCTTGTTCGCCAGGCCTACCTGGACGAGGCGACCCGCCAGGGTTTCGACCTTTCGCGGCTCATCGATACCCCACATACCGGCACGCCGACCGCCTGAACGGCCGAACGCGGCCGGGGTTCACTCCTGCTCGGGCGGCGTCAGCGCATCCAGTTCATGCGCGGCCGCCTGCGCGGCTTCGAGCGTGTCGAAGGCCACGCCGGTGTCGCCCACCACGTATTTATCGCGCAGCTGCTCGCCGGCAATTTCCTGGATCCGATAGATCGGGTTGCTGTCGCTGCCACCTACTCGCTGCCTGTCCATCGTCGTCTCCCGTGAACTCACCGGCACGCTAACGGGCCAGCGCTCGGCAGCGCGTGAACGAGGTGCGCATGCAGTTCGTGAAGCACGCGAACCGGCCCGCTCCGCTATGCTCGGCGCATTCCCGACCGCAAGGAGAGAGACCGGTGAAACAGCTGTCAGCAGGTTGCGTCGCGTTGTGCCTGGCCGTCTTCGCCGCGAGTTCCGCACCGGTTGCGGCGGCACCGGCGACACCCAGTAACCAAGTCACTGTTTCGATGCCCGCACAGCGCCTGCCCGGCCTGCGCTACGCCTGGGTGCCGATGCCGGCGCAGTTGCCGGCAGAGTCCGATCCGCGCGTGCTCGATCCGCAGTTCCGCCAACGCTTGCAGGCGTCGTTGGACAAGGCACTGCAAGCCAAAGGCTACCAGCGCGTCGCAAGCCCGGCGCAGTCGGACTTCCTGGTCGCTTTCCGGGTTGGCGTCAGCGATACCGAGCAGACGCTTGTGCGCAACGAGGGCGTCGGCTCGCAACCAACGCCGCAGGCCACCGTGGAGTGCAACAGCGAAGGCTGTTCGCAGATGGTGGTGCCCGGCGGCGATGGCGCGCCGGTGATGGACATCAAGCGCACGCGCTATGTCGAAGGCGGGCTGCAGATCGAAGTGATCGAGCCGAAGTCGATCCGCGTGGTCTGGCGGGCGCTCAACCGCGGCACGGTCAAGCGCAGTGATGGCAGCGGCAAGCGGCTCGATGCCATCGCTCGCGAAACGTTAGCCCAGCTACCGCCCGCCAGCCGCTGAGGCGCCCAGGTCAGGTCGCCAGCTCGGTCGTCTGCTGCACCAGCGGGCGCGGCGCTGGCGCCCGGCTCGGGAAGGCGTGGCGGACGATGCGCCACGCCACCTGGCCGAACTGCCGCGGCAGCGAGCCGGTGTTGTAGTGCTGGCCGTAGCGCGCGCAGATTTCGCGCACCTGCACGGCGATGGCGGCGTAGCGGTTGGCCGGCAGGTCCGGATAGAAGTGGTGCTCGATCTGGTGGCTGAGATTGCCGGTCAACACGTCGATCACCGGGCCGCCACTGAGGTTGGACGAGCCGCGCAGCTGGCGCAGGTACCAGTGGCCGCGTGACTCGTCGCGCACGCATTCCTTCGGGAACACCTCGGCATCGGCGGTGAAGTGCCCGCAGAAGATCACCACGAAGGTCCACACGTTGCGCATGCCGTTTGCGACCAGGTTGCCCAGTAGCACCGGCAGGAAGAACGGACCGGCCAACAACGGGAAGAATACGTAGTCCTTGAACAGTTGGCGAAACATCTTGCGACCGACCGGCTGTGCCACGCGCAGCAATTGCCGGGTGGTCATCTTGCCGTGCAACCAGCGGCCGATGCGCAGGTCCTGGATCGCCACGCCCCACTGGAACATCAGCGCGAAGAACACCGCGATCGGCGGCTGCAGGAGATAGAACGCCTTCCAGCGCTGCTCGGGGAATATGCGCAGCAGACCGTAGCCGATGTCGTCGTCCATGCCACGCACGTTGGTGTAGGTGTGGTGGCGGAAGTTATGCGTGCGGCGCCAGTTGTCGCCGGTGGCGACGATGTCCCACTCGTAGGTGCGGCCCTGCAACTGAGCGTCGCCCATCCAGTCGTACTGGCCGTGCATGACGTTGTGGCCGAGCTCCATGTTCTCCAGGATCTTCGACAGACCCAGCAGCAGCGTGCCGGCGATCCAGGCCGGCCACAGCAGCATCGGCACGAATGCGCCCAGGAACAGCAACGCGCGCCCGGCGACGCCGGTCCAGCGCACGGCCGCCACCACCCGGCGGATATAGCGCGCATCGCTGGCGCCCAGCTCGGCGGTCACGCGCCGGCGAATGGCATCCAGTTCTTCGCCGAAGGCTTGCAGCTCGGGCGGCGACAGCGCGCGGTTGGCGGGACGGCTCATGCGGTTCCTCACAGTTCCAGGATCAGGTCGGTGCTCGGGGCCTGCACGCACAGGCGTACCGGCGCGGCGGGTTCGTCATGGCGTTGGCCACTGAGCAGGTGTCGCGTCGCGCCGGATTCGCGCTGGCATACGCAGGTGTTGCAGATACCCATGCGGCAACCGTGAAGGGGCTTGAGGCCATGCGCCTCCAGGCCTTCGAGCAGCGAACGATTGCGCGCCAGGCGCAGGGTGCGCCAGCTGCGTGACAGCACTACGTCCACTTCGCCCTCGTCGCCGTCGGCCGGAGCCGGCGCACTGAAAGCCTCGGCCTGGAAGCTGGTGACCTGGCCCGAGAACCGCTGGCTGGCGGCCTGTACGAAGCCGCCGGGTCCGCACGCCAGCACCGTGGCATGCGCCAGCGCCGGCCATTGCGCCGGCGCCAAGGCGTCCACGCGCGGCGCGCCCTCGCCGGTCACGTGCACTTGCAGCGAGAAGCGCGGATGCGCTTCGGCCAGCGCGCGCAGTTCGGCAGCAAAACACGCCTGGTCGCTGTGGCGCACCCAGTACAACAGCGAGACGTCGCGATCGAACCCGCGCAGTGCCTGCGCCTGCAGCAGCGCCCGCATCGGCGTGATGCCGCTACCGGCGGCCAGCAGCAAGACCGGCCCCGTGCCCGCGGGCCAGGCGAAGTCGCCGAAGCCATGGCCAAGCTCGAACACCTCGCCGATCAATGCCGCCCGGGCCAGATAGGGGCTGACGCGGCCGTCATCGACCGTCTTCACGGTGATTTCGATCTCGCCAGCCGTATTCACGGTGGGGCTGTAATGCCGACGCAACCAGCGCCCTTCAACCTGCACGCCGAGTTCGACGTGCTGGCCGGGCTGCACGCCGCGCCAATGGCGGTTGGGCCGCAGCACCAGGGTGGTGGCATCGACCGCTGCCGCCCGCCGCGCGATCAAGCGCGCACGCGGGCGGTTCCAGGTCCACAACGGATTGATCCGGGTCGCCCAGAAATCGAAAAACGCCGGATCCAGCCAGCGCTGGGTGGCATCGAAGTCGGGTCGGGAGGCGGTCTGCGAGCTCATGGCTCACACTATACGGGTGAGCGCACAGGTGTGTATACAGTTGTATATTGCGGGCGGGCGTATGATTCAGCCATCTGTCGACCGGAACGCCCATGCACGCCAGCGCCACTGCCTTGCCCGACACCGCCCCGGCTCGCAAGCCGGCGATTTCGCGCGAGGATCTGCTGGCCGCGGCCCTCAAGCTCATCGGCCCGCACCGCAGCCTGTCCACGCTGAGCCTGCGGGAAGTCGCCCGCGAGGCCGGGATCGCGCCGAACAGCTTCTACCGCCAGTTCCGCGACATGGACGAACTCGCGGTGGCCTTGATCGACCTGGCCGGGCGTTCGCTGCGCACCATCATCGGCCAGGCGCGGCAGCGCGCGACTTCGACCGAGCGCAGCGTCATCCGGGTCTCGGTGGAAACCTTCATGGAGCAGCTGCGTGCGGACGACAAGTTGCTGCACGTCCTCCTGCGCGAAGGGGCGGTGGGCTCGGACGATTTCAAGCAGGCGGTGGAGCGCGAGCTCAACCACTTTGAAGACGAACTCCGCCTGGACCTGATTCGCCTGGCTGCGGCCGATGGCGCGGTCCTGCATGCACCAGAACTGGTCGCCAAGGCGATCACCCGGCTGGTGTTCGCGATGGGCGCGACCGCGATGGACCTGCCGCCAGAGCGCGACGAGGAACTGGTCGAGCAGATTTCGCAGATGCTGCGGATGATCATCACCGGCGCTCGCCAGCTCGGTACGCCCGGGCGCTGACCAGGCCTGTTAGTCCAGCAATCCCAGTGCGTGCGCATAGGCAAACGCCTCCACGTCACCGGTCAGTCGCAATTTCGCCATCGCCGAGCGCTTCTGCCGGCTGACGGTCTTGATGCTGAGCCCTAGCTGGTCGGCAATCTCGGACACACTGCTACCGCGCACGAAGGCGCAAAACACCTCGTGCTCGCGTGGCGAGAGTGGCGTGCGCGGCACGGTGTGGGCGTGCCGCTCGCGGTTGGCCCATTTGCGATGGATGGCGTCGCTGAAATAGGTCCCGCCGGCATGTACGCAGCGCACAGCGGCCGATAACTCTGACATCGGTTCCGACTTGAGGACTACGCCGCGCACGCCCGCCGACACCACCAATTGCAGCACCCCCAAGTTGTCTTCCAGGGTGAAGGCCAGCACGGGCATGTGCGGCCAACGGCGATGCAGCGAATTCAGCATCGGCACGCCATCGATGAACGTCCCGCCCGGCATGTTGAGATCGACCAGGGCAACGTCGCACCGCCGTGAGTGCAAGATCTTGAACAGCGCGTCGGTGGAATCGGCCTGCGCGATCAGGCGGATGCCTGGATCGGTTCGCAACGCGTACGAAATTCCCGCCCGTACAAGCGGGTGATCGTCGGCGACGATCAGCTTGATGACTGACAAGGGCGCAATCCTGGTGGGGGGGGCGCGCGAAGGCTAGCGCGCCCCAGCTCGGCCTGCGCGAGCTTTTAATCCGCACTGCGATGCCAATACGAATGTTCTCAGCAAGCACGGCTGAAAGCGCGCACAACGCACGCGGCATGGCGGGTTGCGTGAGGTATTTCCCACGCAGGGCCTAGGCCGTTCTCGACTTGCGGCGCGAAACGACGATGTCAGCAGGATTGACTGCGACGCCGCCGTGGTTTCGTCCGTGCCAGCGAGTCGATCAGGGCGTCCACAGCGCCGCTTCGACCAGCCTGGCCAGGATCGCCTCCGGGCTTTCGTCAACTTCGCGCACCGAGGGCAGCGGGCGTTCCACGCCCAGCAAGGCGTACACCGCCTTCTGCGCGCTACGCACCGAATATTCCACCGTCCAAGTTACTTCGTCTGCCAACTCCACGTACTGGCCGAGCAGACCGAGGTTGCGCGATCCGGCCGGCACCGGCAGCGGTCGATCGCCCTGGGCACGGACCAGGAAGGGGCTGGTGACATAGGGCAGGGTGCAGGGAATGCAATTGGAAGAGGCCATGATCGCCTCGCGTTCGCGCTGCGGGCACTGCAGCTGATACAGCACTTCCTCCAGGATCTCGGTGCCGTGGCATTCGCGCAATGGCTTGCGAATGAAGTCGCCCGGCCGGTCGTGCGCCAAGCCGTAGCCCCACCACACCGTGGCCACGTCGGGCTGCTCCATGAAGAAGGGCTGGTCATACAGTGCCAGTGTCAATAACCACCCCGAGCGGTTGAGGCGGATGATCTGGGTCTGCTCGCCGCTTTCGCCGCGCAGTCGCGCCAGTGACGCGGCGAACGCCGGGTCGTCGGTGGTCACGGTGAACGAAGTCCACTGCGATGCGTCGACATCGCCGCTGAACGCCTGCGGGCGGCCCAGGTCCGGCCGGCGGGCCGCCAGCGCACGCCATAGGGCCCAGCCATCCGCCTCGGCAGGCGGCGCTGGCGCCAATGGCGCCGGCTCGATCATGGAGCCGAAGGTGGCGCCGGTTGCCATTGCGCCCAACGTCGCGAAAACCCGGTCGTCGGCAGCTACCGGCAGCCACGCGGGCTGTCCGTCCTGGACCAGGTGCAGAGCCTCGACCTGCCAGCCCTCGCCGGCCTGCGCCAGCGCCATGTCGGCCACTGCAGTACGGAAGCGGAACTCGACGCCCTGCCCCGCCAGCCAGCGCTGCAACGGCATCGCCAGGCATTCGTAGGGACTATAGAGCGTGCGGCTGATGTCGCTGGGCCCAGCCGGCCCGGCAAGCTGCCCGGCCTGGCGCCGCAGGTAACGCCGCCACTCCACTGCGCTGTGCCAACGCCGCAGCGCGAAGGTAGTCGACCACTCCAGCCAAAACGCAGTGTCGAAAAAGTGCTCATCGAAACAGTCGGAGATCCGCTTGCCCAGCAGCTCCCCTTCAGAGGCCGCCAACAGCTGCACCAGCCCTTCGCGGTAATGCTCGGCCAACGCATTGGAACGGTCCACGGCACCATGGCGGCCACTGTCCAACAGGCGCACATGGGCCAATTGCCGGCCACCTGACGCCAGCGCGCTCTCCTCGTTCACTGATATGTGCGGATTGCTCACCGAGGGAATGGACCCCATCAGGTCGAAGGTGCAGGCGTACTGCCCGGCGAATATGCGATTGCCGTACATGCGGTAGCCGCTTGCGGCGCTGCCATCGGCTGCCAGGGCGCCACCAAAACCCGGCGCCGCCTCGAAGATGACGATGTCCTGCCCGCGCACCGCGGCATCGCGTATCAGGAACGCCGCGCCGGCCAGCGAGGCGATGCCGCTGCCCACGAAGTAATGCTTGCTCATCCGCCAAGTCCATTCGGGGCCAGAGAGTGCCGGCTGCCCGCCCCAGGGGCACGCCGGCGTTCGAGCGTACGACCAGCCAACGCTAGCGGCGCGTGAAGCCGACCGCTCAGGTATTCCAGGCGGAAATGCGCAGTTGCAGCCGCCCTTTCACGCCCGGTCGCGTGGCGACGCGCACGCCGTCGACCAGGCTGGTGCTTTCGAACGGGATATCGATATCCACACGACGCTGGCGCATCTGCTCTGCAGACACATCCACGTCCTGGGTCGGGCTGGCGACGCCGCTGTCCTGCCAGGCAAAGCGCACCTTCCAGGCACTGCCCGCCCGCAGCGGCGGCACCATCGACAACACGATGGAATTGCGGAACAGATAACCGCCCTCGTAGTGCTGGTTGATCCACAGCTTGCGCTCGATCTCGTAGTCCGGCACGCGGATGCCAAGCGTCACGCCGTAGGACAGCGAGCGGTCGCTGTTGTCCACCTTGGCCGCGTTGGAGAGGAAGATCGACGACAGGTAATGCGGCACTTCCTTCTTCCAGGTCGCATGGCGGATGCAGGCAACCGAATCCTCCTCGGCCACCCGCCGGGTGAGGTACCAGAGTTTGCCGCGCGGCGAGGCCAGCATCTCGACCTGGTAGAGGGCATCGATCTCGTGTCCGGCAGCGCGCGCCTGCTCGACCTTTTCCGGCAGGCGGATCTCATCCAGCTGCAGCCATACATCCACGCGCACATCGCCAAACAGGAAACGCGCCAGGTTCTGGAAGGCCTCCTCGCTATTGACGATGCCGTAGAAGCCCGAATGCGAGCGATAGGCGAAGGCCTTGGCGCAATAATCGCCAAGGCTGCCATCGGGATTGACGCCTTGCAGCGTGGCATTCTCGATCTTGACCAGCCCATCGCTGCCATTACCAACGAAAGTACGCGAGAGCCCCGCTGCGGCATCGTAGTCGGCGCGATTGGTGGCGACCATGCAGAATACCTTGCGCGAAGGAAAGCGCGACTCGGGCAGCAGGTCGACCCGGCCTTCGTTCTGCCTGGCCAGCTCGACCAGGTCCAGGTACTGAGGCATGCGCTGGTCGCGGTCGAAGTTATCGATATCGAAGGCGCTGAGCCACGACGGCACATTGTTGCCGATCGCATCGATGCCATTGTGCGGCGTGGCATAAGTGAAGAGCTTATCCACGCAATCCTTCATTCCCGCCGGGTCCAGGGCCGGGTTCTGCAGGAACGCACGGCTGACCAGCCCGCCCATCGAATGTGCGACCAAGTAGCAACGGAACTTATCCTGGGTGACCTGGTTGGCGGGATTGGCGCAGATCAGTTCGCGCACACGCGCCACCAATTGCGAGAGGCGCCTGGCCGAATCCTCGATGCTGGGCGTCTTGCCGCCACCGAACAACGAAGAAGCCGGATCGTAATAGCGATGGATCACCACCGAGCGCGAACCAAGCTGGTTGCCGGTCGGCTGGCCCTCGGTGTTGGACTCCCAACCCGGATCGAGAATGTCCTGCCCATCCTCGTACACATCGCTGTACTCGAACTCCGACATTAACCGCACCACCGGCGACTCGAACACATACTTGCGCGGCGCCCGCTCGCGCTCGGCCACCGCGCGATACACCGTGGAACCGAGGTTGAATCCACAGAACGGATCGGCGCTGGTCTGGTCCATCTCGCCGCGCGTCATCGCATAACCGCGCACATAGATGATGGGATAGAACGGCGGCGTCCACGGGGTCTTCTTGTCGGCCTTGGCCATGGCGGCATGCTCCTGAGGGGGTGGGCGATCGCGGGAACGCTAGGAGACAACGGCGGGCCAAGCCCGCACAGGCCAGAGTGTGCCGCCGCCCAGACGCAGGAGAAGAGACAGAAGTCGCGATTGCGGGCAAAACACCGCAGCGAACGGACAGATGACGGTCGGGGCTAAAGCCCTTCTTACAAGAGCCCCCCTTCTGTTAAGGGGGGCGCGGCGAAGCCGCGGGGGATAGGCGAGGTAGAGCGGGGGCCCCGAAGTTTGCGCAGCAAACTTTGGGGGCACATCCCGCGCAGCGGGATGTGCCGCGCCGACGATCGCGCGCCGGTTGCGCGGGGCGCTAGCCCTCGCGCAACCAGCGCGCGATCATCGGCGCGAAATAGGTGAGCACACCATCCGCCCCCGCGCGCTTGAACGCCATCATCGCTTCAAGCACGCACTTACGCTCGTCCAGCCAGCCATTGGCGGCGGCGGCCTTGATCATCGCGTACTCGCCGCTCACCTGGTAAGCGAAGGTCGGCACGCGGAATTCTTCCTTCACCCGCCGCACGATGTCCAGATACGGCATGCCCGGCTTGACCATCACCATGTCCGCGCCTTCTTCAAGGTCCAGCGCGATCTCCCGCAGCGCCTCGTCGCCGTTGGCCGGGTCCATCTGGTAGGTCTTCTTGTCGGCCTTGCCGAGGTTGCCGGCACTGCCGACGGCGTCGCGGAACGGCCCGTAAAAGGCCGAGGCGTACTTGGCCGAATACGCCATGATGCGGACGTTGACGTGCTCCTGCGCATCCAGGGCACGGCGAATCGCGCCGATCCGGCCGTCCATCATGTCCGAAGGCGAAATGATGTCGGCGCCGGCTTCGGCATGCGACAACGACTGCTTGACCAGCGCTTCGACGGTGATGTCGTTGAGCACATAGCCGCCGGCATCGATGATGCCGTCCTGGCCGTGGGTGGTGTACGGGTCCAGGGCCACGTCGGTCATCACCCCGAGCTCGGGGAAGCGCGCCTTGACCGCGCGGATGGCGCGTTGGGCCAGGCCCTCCGGGTTCCAGGCCTCGGCCGCGTCCAGGCTCTTGCCGGACGGATCGATCACCGGGAACAGATCCAGTGCCGGGATGCCGAGCTCAAGCGCTTCTTCTGCCACCTTCAATAGCTCGTCGATCGACAAGCGCTCCACGCCCGGCATCGAGGCCACGGCGGTGCGTCCCGGCAGCTCGTGCACGAACACCGGGTAGATGAGGTCGTCGGTAGTCAGCGTGTGCTCGCGCATCAGCCGGCGCGAGAACTCGTCGCGGCGCATGCGACGGGGACGATAGTGGGGGTGCACCAAGGGAGGCTCCTTTGGAACAGGCCGGCCCGAAAGCGGCGGCAGGGCAACGGAAAGGAGCGGCCATTCTACGCCCGGCCCCCTGGCTGCCCACGCGACATCCCGTCGCAGCGTCGAGACGCTGCGATCCGCCCGCCACGCCGATATCAGATGACGCCGCCGCCCAGGCTCAGGCGCAGCACGCCGACCACGATCACCACCACATTGAGCAGCAGCCCCGCCTTGGCGCGGCCGCGGTTTGCCGGCGCGGTGAAAAGAATGCCGATCGCGGCGATGATCGCCCCGACCGCGGCGAACGGAATCACGAACCAGTTGCCCCACCCCAACAAGGGAATGAAGGCCACCACCATCCACAAGATCGCCACGATGCCCCACAGCAGGCTTATCAGTCCCATCGGTCCTTTCCTTTCCCATCCTGTCCAGGCGGCACGATAGCGCGCCGCGCAGCCAATGGCACGATGCAGTGAAAGCCACCGCCCTGGCCTTGCCTTGTTTCTCACGGTGCCGGCCGCAAGCTGCAGGCGCGGCGCAAGTCCGGCACGATTCAGTGCCGCGGCCGGATGATCCGCCCAACAGACGAGGAACACGCCATGAAGATGCCGCTCACCGCTGCCTGCCTCGCACTCGCGCTGGCAGGCTGTGCCAGCTCCTCCCGGGTAATGATGGGCAGTGCCCGCCCGCCGGTCGATCCGGCAATCGTGCAGATCTATTCGACCGCGCCAGCCGGTGCGATCGAGATCGCCCAGATCGAAACCACCAGCGCGGTCGGCTTCGGCACCCAGGGCCAGACCGATTCGGCCGTGCTGCGGCTCAAGCAGGAAGCCGCCAAGCTCGGCGCCAACGGCGTAGTCGTAGTGGGCGTCGGCTCGCAGGGCTCGGCCGGCGGGGTATCGGTCGGCGCCGGCAGCTGGGGTTCCAGCGTGGCAGGCGGCGTTGGCATCGGCATCCCGACCACGCAGAAACATGCCGCCGGCGTCGCCATCTGGGTGCCGCCGGGCACCCCGACGCAACCGCAAACGATGCCGGCGCCGACACCGGCGCGCTAAACGATTCACCCATCGGGCGCCGCCATCGCGGCGCCCGATTCGTTTCAGCCCTTCTTCTTGGCGGCCGGCTTGCCCAGCTGCGAGGGAATGAACTGCTCCTCCACTGCCTTGGCCAGTTGGTCCGGCGGCAACAGGCCCTGGTCCAGGAGGAAGTTGTTGAACTTCAGGCGATCGAACTTCGGCCCCAGGGCCAGCTCGGTGCGCATGCGCAGTTCGAGAATGCGGCTGTAGCCATAGAAGTAGCTGCCGGCCTGGCCCGGTGCACGCACCATGTAGCGGTCCAGTTCCTGCCGCGCCATCGCCGGCGACAGGCCGACGTCGTTCTCCAGCACCAGGCGCGCACGCTCACGGTCGATCAGGCCGAGGTTGAGCATCGGGTCGAGGATCGCGCGCGCGGCGCGCAGCAGGCGGAACTGCAGGGCGATCAGCTGCCCGTCCAGCGGTTCGTACGGCACCATCTCGGCCTCGGCGTACAGCGCCCAGCCTTCGACGTTGACCGAGTTGAAGGCGAACATGCTCCGCGCCAGCGAGATCCCCCGCTCGACCATGGCGGTGAACTGCAGCTCATGGCCCGGACGGCCTTCGTGCGCGCTCAAGGTCCAGGCCGCCGAACCGAAGTTGAAGTCGTCGTACTGCTCCTTCTTGCCGCCGGCCGCCGGGTTGCCCAGTGGCAGCACGAACTGGCCCTGCTGGCCGGTATTTCCGACCAGCGGCGCGGGCAGGAAATGCGGCGCCGGCTGCGCGGCGCTTTCCGCCGGCGAGCCGAGGCGCATCTGCATCGGCCGCTGCGGCACATCGACAATGCCCTGCTTGCGAATGATCGGATCGATCTGGTCGATCACGCCGCGGTAGTAGGGTTCAAGCTGGTCGTCTGCGATCTTGTTGCCCTTCAGCGCGCGGATGACGTCGGTGTAGTCGCCGCCCTCGGGCAGGCCCTTGGCCTTGGCCACCAGCGGTGCCAGCTGGCGCATCGCCGCGCGGGTTTCCATGAACTCGACCTGGGCGCGCTGGATCAGTGCCTGCGGCTCGATGCCGATGCCAACCTGCTTGAGCTGGAAGGCATACAACGCCGGCGGCAAGCGGGTGTCTTCGCGCGCCTTCGGCAGCACCTGCGTGCGCGTCCAGTCGGCATAGGCCTGCAACTGCGTGGCAGTGGCCTTGAGCGCTTCGTCGGGACCTTCGATCTTGTACTTGCCGAACAGGTCCTTGATGCCCTGGATGTAGGTATCGACGTTGGCCAGTGCCTGCTCGACCTCGCGCCGGGTCGGCTGCAGCAACGCCGGGTTGCTCAGGCGTTCGCTATAGCGGGCCTTGGCCAGGTCGGTCATCGGCGTGCTGCCGGGAGCCAGGCCGACGTAGGCCTTCAGCCGGCCCAGTGCGGCGGCGCGGCGTTGCGGCGGGGTCTGGTCGGAAAGCAGGTTGTTGATGCCGCCGAACACGGTCTGCGGCACATCGGTCCACGGCAGCAGGTAGCGCTCGTTGAGTTCGCTGCCCTCCACTTCCTGGTCGATGGCGGCAATGAGGATGGCCAGGTCCTGGCGGACATTGGCGTCCTTCTCCACCCCCAGCTTGGCTTGCAGTTCGGTGCGGGCCTTGCCCAGCGCGGCGCGATAGCGCGTGGCGAGGTCCGGGCCGAGGTCGGCCACCTTCTCGTCGTAGCCCGGCACGCCGAAGAAGCTCACCAGTTCCGGCTGGAACGGGCCCTGCGCGTTGAGCAGGATCTGCGCGAACTCGTTGCTGCGGCTCACCCAGGCCGGAACGGCCGGGGTACTGGCGGCCGGCTTGGCGGGAGCAGCGGCAACCGCCGGCAGGGGTGCGACGAGCGCCAGGCAGATGGCGAGGGCGAGTGGCTTCATTGAGTGGCTCCAGGACGGGTTCAGCTGCACGCTACCGATGCCCCGGCTGGACCGCAATCGGCCCGAAGTCATGGTTACCCCTTGCACCGCCCCCGAAGCGGCGGGCCAAGGACACTCGCCAACCGCTTACTTCAGGCAACGCGCAATGAAAGCCTCGGCGGTCTTGTAGCGGTGCAGCGCGTTGCTACCGGATAGACCATGCTTGGCGCCTGGGTAGGTCATCAGTTCGAACGGCGTGCCGCGCTTCTGCAACTCGCTCATCAGCGAGGTCGAATTGGAGAACAGCACGTTGTCGTCGGCCATGCCGTGGATCAGCAGCAGCTTGGCCTTCAGCCCATCGAGGTGGCTTGCGATGCGGGCTTCGCGATAGCCCTCGACATTGGCCGCAGGCAAGTTCATGTAGCGCTCGGTGTAGTGGGTGTCGTACAGCGCCCAATCGGTCACCGGCGCACCGGCCACGCCGCAGGCATAGGCCTCGCTGTGCTTGGCCAGCAGCATCAGTGTCATGTAGCCGCCGTTGGACCAACCCTGCACGCCGATGCGCGCGCCATCGACCCAGGATTGCGACTTCAGCCAGGCCACGCCGCGCAGCTGGTCGTCCACCTCGACCGTGCCCTGCTTGCCGTACAAGGCGCCGCCGAAATCGCGACCACGCCGCGGCGTGCCGCGATTGTCGAGCGAGAACACCACATAGCCCTGCTGGGCCAGGTACTGGTTGAACAAGGCATCGCCCTTGGCGGCCCAGGCATCGGTGACAGTCTGCGCGGCGGGACCGCCATAGACCTGCACCATGACCGGGTAGCGCCGCTTCGGGTCGAAGCCGGCCGGCTTGATCAGGCTGTAGTGCAGCGTCGTGCGGCCATCGGCCGCCATCAGCGTGCCGAACTCCACCGGGCGCTGGGCATCGCGGTACTTGGCGTAAGGGTGCTGCGGATCGGCCAGTTCGTTCTTCAACAAAGTGGCGAGCTTGTCGCCGTTGGCCTTGAACAGCTCGATCTGCGGTGGCGTGCCGGTATTGGACCAGCTATCGACGTAGACGCTGGCATTGCGCGCGAAACTCACCGCGTGGGTGCCGTTGGCCTTGGACAGGCGCTCTACCGCGCCGCCAGCAAGCGCCACTGCGTAGACATTCTTCTGCAGCGGCGAATCCTTGGTCGCGGCGAAATAGACCCGGCCGGCGGCTTCGTCCACCGCGAGCACCTCGTCGACGATCCAGTCGCCGGCGGTCAACGGCGTCATCGTCGCGCCGTCCTCCGAGGCCAGGTACAGATGCTCGTAGCCGCTGCGCTCGGACGCCCACAGGAAGCGGCCGTCCTTGAGGAAGCGCAGGTCGTTGTGCAGCGGCACCCAGGTCGCGCTGGTCTCGGTGGCCAGCACGCGTTGCTTACCGGTGGCCAGGGTGCTCTCGACCAGTTCGAGCCGCTTCTGGTCGCGCGACTGGCGTTGGAACGTCAGGCGCTGCGGGTCGCGCCAATCGACGCGGGCCAGGTAGATGTCTTGCTCCTTGCCGAGGTCGATCCAGCGCGGCTTGGCGCCGGCCTTTGGCGCCAGCGTGGCCAGTTGCACGCGGGCATTGGGCTGGCCGGCCTGCGGGTAGCGCTGCGCCACCACGTCGGTGTGGTCGGCATAGACCTCATAGCGCTTCTGCACCGGCACCGGGGTTTCGTCGATGCGGATGAAGGCGATGGCCGAATCGTCCGGCGCCCACCAGTAGCCGGTGTGGCGGTCCATTTCCTCGTCGGCGACGAATTCGGCCACGCCGTTGCCGATGGTCTCGCTGCCATCGGCGGTGAGCTGGACCTGCTTGCCGCTGGCCAGGTCGATCACCCATAGGTTGCGTTCGCGCACGAAGCTGACGAAGCCGCCCTTGGGCGAGATCTTCGGGTCGGTGGCGAAGCCCTCGCCGTGGGTCAGCTGCCGCACTGCGGCGCCGCCCTGCTTGGCCAGGTCGTACAGATACAACTCGCCCCCCAGCGGGAACAGCAACGCGTGCGCGTCCGGCGCCCACTGGTAGTCGACGATGCCGCTGAAAGCGGCGATACGCTGGCGTTCGCGCCGCGCCTTTTCCTCATCACTGAGTTGCTCGCCGCCGGGCAGCACCACCTTCGAGTCCACCAGCAGGCGGGTCTGCCCACTGGCGATGTCGTACTCCCACAGGTCGAGCTGGTTGCGGTCGGTGTCCTTGCCACGCAGGAAGGTGACGCGCGAACCATCCGGCGCCACCTGCGGCTTCATCAGCGTCGGCCCGGACAGCGGCAACGCGCCGGTGATGGCTTCCAGGGTGAGCTTCTCGGCGTGGACGGGCGTGGCGGTAGCGAGCATGAGGGCGAGCGAGGCGAGCAGACGGCGCATGGATGGGCGTTCTCGAATTGCAGGTGCTGTAGCGGCTTTTGTAGGAGCGGCGGGATTCCGGCTATTTCTTGCCGAACAGGTGCTTGCGCTCTTCCTCGCTGAGCGGCTTGCCGGCATTCGGGTTGACCTGCTGCTTGAGCGCATAGGCGCGCGCAGTGGCCGGACGCGCGGCGATGGCGGCATGCCAGCGGCGAATGTTCGGATACGGCGACAGGTCCAGCGGCGCGGCGTCGTAGGGGTTGATCCACGGGTAGATCGCCATGTCGGCGATGCTGTAGTCGGCCCCGGCGACGAACTCGCGCCCGTCCAGCTGCTTGTCGAGCACGCCAAGCAGGCGCTGCACCTCGTGGGTGTAGCGGTCGATGGCGTAGGGCAACTTCTCCGGCGCATAGACATTGAAATGACCGTACTGGCCGGTCATCGGGCCCAGACCGGCCATCTGCCACATCAGCCACTGGTTGATCGCGATCTTCTGGCGTACGTCGCCCTCGAAGAAGCGGCCGGTCTTGTTGGCCAGGTACAGCAGGATCGTGCCGGACTCGAACACGCTCAGCGGCGCGCCGCCATCAACCGGCGCGTGGTCGACGATCGCCGGCATCTTGTTGTTCGGCGAGATCGCCAGGAAGTCGGGCTTGAACTGGTCGCCGGCACCGATGTTCACCGGTTTGATCGCGTATTCCAGCCCGGCCTCTTCCAGGAACAGGGTGATCTTGTGACCGTTCGGCGTAGGCCAGTAATACAGGTCGATCATGACGCGCTCTCCGGGGGTGGGGCCGCAGTGTAGCGCCGGCTCCGGCTTGGCAGGGCCGCCCGCGGGCCGTTACCCTGCCCGGCCCCGCCACGGACTGTTCCAGTCATGACGAATCTTTCCCGCCCCAACGGCCCGGCCCGCCTGAGCCCCATCGCCGGGCTGATCTTCGCCTCGCGCTGGCTGCAGCTGCCGCTCTACCTGGGCCTGATCCTGGCCCAGGGCGTGTACGTGTTCCTGTTCGGCAAGGAGCTGTGGCACCTGATCCACGAAGCGCCCAGCCTGGGCGAGCAGCAGATCATGCTGATCGTGCTGGGGCTGATCGACGTGGTGATGATCTCCAACCTGCTGGTCATGGTGATCGTCGGCGGCTACGAGACCTTCGTCTCGCGGCTGGGCCTGGAAGGCCACCCGGACCAGCCGGAGTGGCTCAGCCACGTCAACGCCTCGGTGCTCAAGGTCAAGCTGGCGATGGCGATCATCGGTATCTCCTCGATCCACCTGCTCAAGACCTTCATTGCCGCCGGCGCCCTCGGCGGGATGCCCTTGTGCGCGGCCGACAAGCTCAACGTGGCCGCCTCGCAGATCGGCGAAGCCAGCTGCACCGCGCTGACCGCCCAGGGCGTGATGTGGCAGACGATCATCCACTGCGTGTTCATCCTCTCGGCGATCGGCATCGCCTGGACCGACCGCCTGATGTCGGCCGCCGGAAATTCGACGCCTGCCAGCGGCCACTAGCCCGCGGGCCGTGCCCGGGGTCACAGAAGGCACCGGGCTGGCGTGGCGGTTCCTTGCCCGCAGGGAGGCGGTCAATGCTAGATTGCGAGCCTGGCCGTCCGTCTTCGGGAGGGAAGGTGGCGGCCCCGCAACATTCACCAGAATTCGGGGTCAAGGGGGAAACATGTTGGATGTGATTTCGCGCCGCAAGGTACGCCTGGTCGTGCCGATGTTAATGCTGGTGGCCCTGGCCGCCTGTTCGAAGAAGGAAGAGGCGCAGCCTGCTGCCGCTACCCCCGCGCCCGCCGCAGGCGGTAACGCTGCCGCGCCGGCAGCCGCCACTACGCCGCCGCCGGCGACGCCCGCCGCCACGCCGGATACCGCGGTCTCGGCCGAGGTCCAGGCGATGTCGGTCGAGCAGCTGCGCGAAGCGGCCTCGCTGGCACTGCGCGAAAACCGCATGTACGCGCCGGCCGGCAACAACGCGTTCGAGTACTACCTGGCCCTGCGCGACAAGCAGCCGCAGGACGCCACGGTGAAGAGCGCGCTGACCGACCTGACCCCGTATGCGTTGATAGCCGCCGAGCAGAGCATCACGCGCGAGGAGTTCCCCGAAGCGCAGCGCCTGATCGCGCTGATCGAAAAGGTGGACGACAAGGCCCCGGCCCTGCCGCGCCTGAAGGCCGGCGTCACCAACGGTATCCAGAGCGCGGCCACCCGCAGCGCGCAGGAAACCGAGAAGCTGAAGAAGCAGGCCGAAGAGAAGACCCTGCAACAGGCCGAGCAGAAGAAGCTGGCCGAACAGCAGGCCAAGGAAGCCGAGGCCGCCAAGCAGATTGCCGCACAGCAGGAATCGGCACGCCAGCAGGCCGCCGAAGCCGAACGCCAGGCCGCCGCCAAGCGCGAAGCCGACCAGCGTGCCGCCGCGGCTTCCACGCCCAAGCCGGCAGCGCCTGCGGCCACGGCTGCGGCCGCCGCCACGCTGCGCCCGATCAGCACGCCGGCACCGCGTTATCCGCCTGAAGCCCTGCGCGCCGGCACTTCGGGCGAAGTGTTGGTGGAAATCACCGTCGGCACCGATGGTTCGGTCACCAGTTCGCGCGTGTTGCGGGCCAATCCGGCGCGCATCTTCGACCGCGAGGCGCTCAACGCCACCAAGCGCTGGAAGTTCGAGCCAGTCGCCGCGCCGGTGACCACTCGCCGCACGCTGTCGTTCAGCCCGGGCACCTGATTCGCCGCCGCAAGCGCAGATAGCACGAGGCCCGGGTGATCCGGGCCTCGTGCATTTGAGCGATGTGGTTTCTCTACATTTCGTTTGATGCGTGCTTCATCGCCTTATCGTGGCCGGCCTGCATTTCGGCAGCGGTGATTTTGCCGTCGCCATCGGCGTCCATCTTGCCGAACATCTTCTGCGAGCCGGCGGCGTGTTCGGCGGCGGAAATTTTGCCGTCGCCATTCGTATCGATTTCCTTGATCTTGTCGGCCGCGGACATCTTCATGCCGTCCATCTTGGCGTCCTTGCCCTTCTTGGCCGCCCACTGCGCCTCCATCTCGGCGGCGGTGACCGAGCCGTCCTTGTTGGTGTCCATAGCGGTGAACATCTTCTGTGCGCCGGCCGTGTGTTCGGCGCTGGAAATTGAACCGTCGCCATTGCTGTCCATCTGCTTGAACTTGTCTTCATTGGCGCTGGCCAGGGCAGGCACCAGCAACATCGCGCCAACAGCCACCATCAGAGTCTTGCGCTTCATTCGAAACTCCACGATTGGGGTGTGCGTCGAGGCTGCGCGCGGTTTCGTTGTCGTACCGTCAATTGGATGCGCAGCGCAGGAGGTCGGCGAGCACGGAGCTGAACAGCGGGGGTTTCGCGTTGCATGGAAACGTTTGCTAGGTGGCGCAGCCAGTCGATTGGCCACAAAAAAGCGAAGGCCCGGCTTCACAGCCGGGCCTTCGGTCATCCGCTGATGAGTTTGCTCAGCCGCTGATCGCCAGGCGCTCCTGGTGATAGCGCCGCACCGCTGCCCACCACAGCAAGGCGGCCAGGCCGAAGCCCGCTGCCAGGTAGACGGCCCACACCTCACCGTCAATGGCCTCGTGCCGGGTGATCTTCTGCAGCATCTGGTTCTGCGCCAGGAACGGCACCGCGAAATGCCACAGATGGGTCTTCAGCGGATATACCAGCAGGGCGTAGCCGGGCAGCATCGGCAGCAGCATCAGCCAGGTCATGTGGCTCTGTGCCTCCTTCATGCTTTTGGCGGCAGCTGCCAGATAAGTGAGCAGCGAAGTGCCGATGAACAACATCGGCAGCAACACGAACAACATCTGCACCATCGGCACGAAGCCGACGTTGAGCTGGCGCCCGACGCCGGTGGCGAAGGTCGCACTCAGCTTGAACGCCAGCAAGGTCAGCACCAGCGAGATCATGCCGATCACGCAGGCCGCGGCGATCTTGCCGCTGACCACCGCGCTGCGTGGCGCCGGCGTAGCCAGTAGCGGCTCAAGCGACTGGCGCTCGCGCTCGCCGGCGGTGGCATCGAGGATCAGGTACGCACCGCCGAGGAACGAGGTGATGATCAACAGCACCGGGAGCAGCAACGACATGTACAACCCGCGCTTGGCGTCGGCTGTTGCCAGGTCCTGGAGGCCGATATCGACCGGACGCGCGACCTGTGCGTCGATACCGCGCGCCAGCAAGCGCAGCGCACCGACCTGCTGCCCATAGGCGCCCAGGGCCACCTGCAGCCGCGTGGTGGGGATGTCGGCGTCGCGGCGGGTGGTGTCGCGCAGCACTTCCACCAGCGCCGGGCGGCCCTCGCGCCAGTCCTTGGCGTAGTCGTCGCTGATGCGCAGCGCCACGTCGATGTCCTGGCTGCGCAGGGCGGCGGTCAGGTCGTCCGGCGCGGCCACCGCGTTCAAGCCTTGCGCCTTGAGGAAGGCGATCAGGTTGGGCGCGGCCTGGGCGTTGATCGTGGGAATGTCCAGCGGCTTTTCGATCTGGGTCTTGACCCGCGACTCGGCCAGGGCACCCATGCCCAGGATCAGGATCGGATAGAGCAACGGCGCCAGCAGCAAGGACAGCAGCAAGGTGCGACGGTCGCGGGAAATATCCAATAGTTCCTTGCGCAGTACGGTGAGGACCGCAGCAAACAGGCCCTTGGAATGTTCTGGGTGGCTCATGCGTGCAATCCTTCTTCCGAACCAATCGCCTTGACGAAGGCGTCTTCCAGGTTTTCCTCACCGGTTTGCGCGCGCAGTTCCTCAGCGGTCCCGGCTGCCACGACCGTGCCCTTGGCGATGATCGCGATGCTGTCGCACAGCGCGGCCACCTCCTGCATGATGTGGCTCGAGAAAATCACGCAGCGCCCCTCTTCGCGCAGCTGGCGCAGGAAGCTGCGCAGCGCACGCGTGGTCATGACGTCCAGGCCATTGGTCGGCTCGTCGAGAATCACGTTGCGCGGGTCGTGCACCAGGGCTCGCGCAATCGCGGTCTTGGTGCGCTGGCCCTGGCTGAAGCCTTCGGTCTGGCGGTCGAGGATGTCGTCCATGTCCAACGCCTTGGACAGTACGCGCACGCGCTCGGCGATATGCGAAGAAGACAGCCCATGCAACTGGCCGAAGTAGGCGATGTTCTCGCGCGCGGTCAGGCGCTTGTAGACGCCGCGGGCATCAGGCAGTACGCCGAGACGGCGGCGGACTGCCACCGGGTCGAGCGCGGTATCGATGCCGTCCACGGTGACGCGTCCGCTGTCGGGGGTCATCAAGGTGTAGAGCATGCGCAGCGTGGTGGTCTTGCCTGCGCCATTGGGGCCGAGCAGGCCGGTGATGCGGCCATCCCCGGCGCTGAAACTGACCCCGTCGACCGCCTTCACCAGGCCGGTGCGGGTCTTGAACGACTTGTGCAGGTCTTCGGCGATGATCATGCCGCGTCCTCCCTATCGACGATTACGTGCATCAGGGTTCCCATCCATTGAACGAAGTGAAGGCCGGCACGCGGTTGAGATCCTGCACGCAGGCGACATCGAGCGACTTGGCATCGCCTTTTTCCAGGAACTGGCCGATCAGCTTCGGCATGCAGCCCACCGCCATCACGCTGTGGCCCTGGCCGGGTGCGATCAGGTGGCGGCCGTTCGGCAAGCTGGCAACCACGCGCTCGGCATAGCGCGGCGGGGTGACCGGATCGAGCTCACCGGACAACAGCAACACCGGTACCTGGCTCTTCAGCGGCGCGGTGAAATCGGCCGGTGCGGCGCCGCTGGCCCAGGTAGGGCAGGCAGCGAAGAACATCCGCGCGACCTCGGGGCCGAGCAGGGTTTGTGCTGTCGCATCGGAAGCCTGGTAGCGGCCGGCGTCCTCGGCGCAGATCACCGACCATTGCATCAGCCGGTTCATCTGCCCGCCCATTTGCCGGGTGGCCAACTGCGCCAGCGACATCAGGGGCGCGTAACGCCCATTGGCAGCCTCATCGAGCACCAGCGGCAGCAGCGACGCGGTTTGCGGTGCGTAGGAGAAAGCGAATGCCAGGCCCACCACGGTGTCGGCGGTGACTTTGCCGTGCGCGGTCTCGCCCGTGCCCGGTTGCCGGTATTCCACGTCCACCGGCGCCGCGCGCAGGCGAGCCAAGACGTTGCGCAGTTGCTCGTAGGTATCGACCGGGAACCGCTTGGCACACGCCGGCACCTCGCGGCACTGCGCCGCCTGTAGCTTGATCGCGTCTTCAAACGTGGTGGCGAACTCGCCGCCGACCACCAGGTCGTTCGGCGCGACGCCGTCGAGCACGATGGCGCGGACGTGGTCCGGGTAACGCTTGGCGTATTGCTGCGCCACCCGGGTGCCGTAGGAAACGCCGACCAGGTCGATGCGCGGCGCGCCCAATGCCTCGCGTACGGCATCGAGATCGGCGATCGCCTCGGTGGTGGTGAAAAAGCGCGTGTCGGTGTGGTCCTTGAGCACGGCGGCGCAGCGGGCGGCGTAGTCGGCAATGGCCTGGGCGGCGTCGGTCACGTCCTCTTGCGGCTCGGCCAGCGGCTTGCCGTCCGGCCCGTTGCATTGCAGCGGGTGCGAGCCGCCGGTGCCGCGCTGGTCGATCAGGAAGACATCGCGGCGCTTGCGCGTCTCGGACATGGCGACATCGACGATGCCGGCGACCTCGGTGGCCGACTGTCCTGGACCGCCAGCAATAAAGAACACCGGTTCCAGGTCGCCGCTATCGTTCTTGGCCTCGAGCCAGGCGATATTGAGGGCGATCTTGCGGCCCTCGGGCGCGGCAGGATTCTCCGGCACCTCCATTGTTGTGCACTGGGCGGCGACGTTGGCGGCAGCCTGCGCCGAAGTGAGCGTGCACGGATGAAACTTGAGGCGGCCGCGCGCGCGCGTGACCGGCTCGTCCTGCACCACGGCCCCGCGCGTGCCGGTCTTGGTCGGCGCCGCGGACTGACGCGAGTGCCACTGCCAATAACCGAACAGCGCTGCCGCCACGAGCAACGCCAGGATGATCCTGACCTTCTTAGACATCTGCGTTTCCTTCCTGAGTGCCTGTTCCAGGACGCGCCGGTTCGACCAATGTGACCAAGCCCGCGCCTCCCACGTTTACCGTCTCATGCTTCGTACAAGAAAATGCGCTCGATCGCCTGCCCGAACAGGCCGGCGATGCGAAACGCCAACGGCAGGCTCGGGTCGTACTTGCCCGTCTCCAGCGCATTGATCGTCTGCCGCGACACTCCGAGTTGCTCGGCCAATTCCCCTTGCGACCAGCCCTGCGCCTCGCGCAGTTCCCGCAGCCGGTTGTTCATTGATACTTGCGCCGCAGCCAAACGCTGGCCCCCAGCCGCACCGCCATGATGCACGCGAACACCCAGGCCATGGCGGCCTCGGCGTCCAGGTGGATCAAACCAAAGCGCTGCATGACCCATGCCCCGAAGTACAGCTCGGCCACCACCAGCGCGGCGATCGCCCAGGATTCGAGTTCGATCTTGCGCTGCAGCTCGTCGGCCTCGGCCAGGTAGCGCCACGCCGCGCGCAGCGTCCAGCCCAGCGCGAACAGCGGCAAAAGGCTCAGCACGAACAGCAGCCACGCCGGTTGCGGATGCGCCGCCAGCCAGGGCGCGGCGAGCAGCAGCGCCAGGTAGATCAGCAAGCCTGGCGCGGCATCGCGCAGATAGCGACGCGCCAGTTGCCGTTGGCGGTTGTCGCTTTCATCGGGCAGCCACTGCGGGCGCCACCAATGCAGGGCCGCGACCACCAGCAAAGCGGCGCCCATGCCCCAGGCCAGGCCGGCGGTGAACTCGTGGTAGCGAGCTGGCCAGCCGAGTGCCGGCACGTAAGCAGCCAAGGCCAGGAGCGCGGTAAGCACGGTCAAGGCGCGCAGGCGATTGCCGCGCGAAAGTACCCCGGTGGTCCCCATGAAGGTGCTGCCCCCTGTCAATGTTGCTTTACAGGAGGATCGGGCGTGGCGAGATGGCTGTCAAGGGTCTTTTACAGGAGGATGGGGACTCGATGTGCCGCCGGATGCCCCACGGGGACTAAAGAGACCCTTCCTCAATAAACCGCCGCGCCAGGTTGGCGCCGGCATCCAGTGCGGCATTCATGCCGTGCTGCACCAGCAAGTGGCCGGCAGGAACCGGAATGCCATCGACATCGACGCGATGGACGAAGGCCTCGGCGTTCTCGCGCAGCCAGGCTTCGACGAGGAAGATGCTGCCATCGTGGCGACCGTCGATGACGCGCTTTTCCACGATCGTTCCGAAGGCTTCCATGGCAAGTTTCTCCCGATACCGCCCGGCGTGTCCTGCGCGCTCGAAGCGGCAGGACGACACCGTGGACTACTGCTTGGCCAGTTCGGCCTGTGCGGCGGCCGCTTCGGCGATCAATGCGGCCTTGCGCGTAGGCGTGTTGCCGAGCTTTTCGATCTGGCCGCCGGAACTTTGAAATGCGGCGATATCCGCCGAGATCTTCTCTTTGGTGAGCTTCGAATTGGCAACGCGATCCGAAGTGAAGTGCGAGGCGTTACGGGGCTGCATGGTCACGTCCTTTCAGGAATGCACCACATACCGACGGGCGATGCCCGTTGGCGGTTCGAACGCAACTGTGAGGTGCTCCAAGGAGGTACTTGCAATGGCAGGCAGCTTGGAACGCGCAGGAGCGAGGGCAACCCCACGCTACACCCATCCCCCGCCCCGCGCCAGCCCGGGGATGAACGCGCTACTTGCTGCTGACGTACTTCTCGCGGCGAATCTGCGCGCTTGGCAGGCCCGCCTGCTTGAGGGCTTCGAAGCACGCATCGACCATGTTCGGGTTGCCGCACAGGTAAGCGATATCGGCGGCAGCATCGGGGGCGAATTCGACCAGATGTTGCTGCACGTAGCCATGGCGCGCGTCGGCATGGGCATCTGCCGGCAGCTCGCGCGAATAGCACGGCACGTAGCGGAAGGCGGGATGAGCATCGGCGAATGCGCGGAAATCATCGCCATACAGCAGTTCTTCGTGCGTGCGCGCACCTTGCAATAGCACCACTTCGATGCCGCGCTCGGCGATTGCCTGCGCCAGCAACGGCAGCATGGAACGATACGGCGTCACACCGGTGCCGGTAGCGATCAACAGGTAGCGGCGGTTGTGATCGCCCGGCAGCAGGCAGAAACGCCCGAAGGGGCCACTGGCCTGCAACGGATCGCCCGGCGCCAGGTTCTCGAACAAGGCCGTGGCCGCGCCGCCGGTGACGAAACTCACCGCAATCTCCACCGCCTCGCCCGGGCCCAGCGCATGGTCGTGGATGGTGGCCAGCGAATAGCTGCGCTTGGCAGGCGTGCCGTCAGCGTAGTGGAAATGCACCTGGATGAACTGCCCGGGCTGGAAATCCAGCGGCTGGCCGTCAGCGCGGACGAAACGGTAGTGGCCGACCGTGGGCGCGATCATGCGGCGGTCGACGAGCTTGAGCGGGAATTGGACGGGCACGGAGCGGAATGGAACAGTCTGTAGCCGGGGCCAGGCCCGCGGGGAGCTTCTATAATA
>Ga0160435_1000121_pt1 | contig 45549 bp, 41 predicted proteins | sample HID1973K_E0MG_FD_108213 | JGI IMG/M metagenome (GOLD analysis project Ga0160435, IMG submission 108213) | Enriched mosquito-associated microbial communities from UW Madison campus, WI, USA - HID1973K_E0 MG | ecosystem: Host-associated > Arthropoda: Insects > Digestive system > Unclassified ...
GATGCCGTACCGGTCGGCGAGCGACATCATGTGCCGCGCGCGATCGCGCACCGCACCGGCGATCGCGCCGACGCCGACGTCGCGGATCTCCCTCGCCGCGGCGGCGAGCCGGCCCGCCGCCAGGGTGTCGACGCCGCCCACGGCGTAGGCGGCCGCTCCGGCCACGGGCGCGGGGACCCCGTCCCCTGCCGCTCCGACCTCCGCGTCCATTCCGATGAAGCCCGACAGCACGGGCGCGATCCGCTCCCGTGCGCGGCTGCTGAACCGCGCGAACCCGGTGCCCCGACCGGCGCGCATCCACTTGTAACCGTGACCGCAGACGACATCCGCCGCCGCGTAGTCGGCCTCCACCACGCCGAACCCCTGGATCGCGTCGACGATCAGAAGACGGTCGCCGATGACGTCGCGCAGGGCCCCGAGATCGGCGAGGAACCCCGTGCGGTAGTCGACGAGGCTCACAGCCAGGGCTGTGACGTCGTCGGTGAGGGCGTCGCCGACCGCGTCGGGGGTCACGAAGCCGCCCGGGGCGTCGAGCTCCCGGACGCGCAGGCGTCCGCGGGCGTCCTGCGCGCGACGCGCGGTCACCGTCAGCGCGGGGAACTCGGCGGGCGAGAGGAGGAGGTCGCCGCTCAGCCCGAAGAAGGCGTGCTGCAGGCCGTACGACGTCGAGGGCTGGAGCGTGAGCTCGTCGACATCCGCCCCGAGGAGCTCGGCGAGGATCGTGCGCGCCTCCACGCCGCGTCCGTCGACGAGGCTGATGCCCGCGGGGCGACCGGATGACAATTGGTCCGCATCGGCAGCGGACTCATCGCGAACGGTCGGCGACAGCGGCCCGAACGACGCCCAGTTGAGGTACCCGGGCTCCTCGTCGAAGCTCTCCAGGTACGTCTCGAGCGCGATCACCGATCCAGTCTGACACGCGCCGCGTGCCCCCGCCGAGGCTGCCGCCCGAACTGCCCCGCCCGGGTCAGCCGCCGTAGCGGCGGTCGCGCGTCGCGTAGTCGCGGATGGCGCGAAGGAAGTCGACCTCGCGGAGGTCGGGTCCGAGCGCCTCGACGAAGTAGAACTCCGAGTGTGCCGACTGCCACAGCAGGAAGTCGCTCAAGCGCTGCTCGCCCGACGTGCGGATGACGAGGTCGGGGTCGGCCTGCCCTCCGGTGTAGAGGTGCTCCCCGATCTGCTCGGGGGTGAGGCTCGCCGCGAGCTCCTCGAGGGAGCCGCCGCGCTCCTGGTGCTTGCCGATGATGCGCCGCACGGCGTCGACGATCTCGCCGCGCCCCCCGTACGCCACGGCGAGGTTCACGTGGAGTCCCGTGTTGCCTGCGGTGCGCTCCTCCGCGGTGCGGAGTGCTCGCGCGAGGTCGGCGGGGAGGAGCTCCGTCCGGCCGACGTGCTGGACGCGCCAATCGGGTTCGTGCGAGATGGCGTCGGCGAGCTCCGCGATGATCTCGATCAGGTCGGCGAGCTCCCGCGAATCGCGCTTGGAGAGATTGTCGGTCGACAGCAGGTAGAGCGACACCACGCGGATGCCGAGCTCGTCGCACCAGCGGAGGAACTCGCGCATCTTCGCCGCGCCCGCGCGATGCCCGTCCGCGACCGTCGCATATCCGGCCTGCCTCGCCCACCGGCGGTTTCCGTCGATCATCATCGCGACGTGGTGCGGAACCGTCTGCGGCGCGAGCTGGCGCTTGAGGCGCGAACTGTAGAGCCGGTAGAGCAGCCCCCTGCCCTCGCCCGAACCGTTCGCCGTCACGCGTCTACGCTACCGCTCGTGGCCGTGAGCCGTATGTGCGGCGCGGCATACCGAGCGGCGTAGGCTCGGAGGCGTGACCGCTTCCGACGAGGGCGCCGAGATGCCCCAGCTCCCGCTGATCGATGCGGCGGCCGCGGGCGCGCAGGTCGAGCTCCGCCCGACGTGGCGCGGCTGGATCCACGCCGGCACCTTCCCCGTGGCGATCGCCGCCGGGATCGTGCTCATCGTGCTGGCGGAGGGGGCGCCCGCCAAGTGGGCGAGCGCCGTGTTCATGGCGACCTCGCTGCTGCTGTTCGGCAACTCGGCGCTCTACCACCGGTTCGACTGGGGACCGACGACCAAAGCGGTCCTCAAGCGGATCGATCACGCCAACATCCTGCTGCTGATCGCGGGCACGTACACGCCGATCGCGGTCCTCGCCCTTCCCCCCGAGAAGGGCACCCTGCTCCTCATCCTGGTGTGGTCGGGGGCCCTCCTGGGCATCCTCTTCCGCGTCTTCTGGATCGGCGCGCCCCGGTGGCTGTACGTCGCGCTGTACCTGCTTCTCGGCTGGGCCGCCGTCATGTACATGGTCGACCTCTTCCAGGCCAACGTCGCGATGATGTTCCTGGTGATCGCCGGCGGACTCCTCTACACCGGCGGCGCGATCGTCTACGGCCTCAAGCGGCCGAACCCCTGGCCGGGGCACTTCGGCTTCCACGAGATCTTCCACGTGTGCACGGTCCTGGCCTTCCTCTGCCACTGGACCGCGTGCCTCTTGATCGCGCTGCGCCCGCTCAGCCCTTCGCTGGGTCTTCCGGGCTGACCGCGGCGTCCCCGTCCGGGGCGTTCAGGCCTTCGTTCTCGGCTGAGGCCTCGGCATCCAGCTGCTCGGCGATCTCGGAGCGGTAGCGCCCGCGGCGGATGCGACGGAGCATGTCGACGAGCAGGAAGACGACGGCCAGTGCGATGACGGCGATGGCGATGAAGCCCGCGACACCGGGGGTCACGTTGTCGGGGTTCACGGTGGGCGACGGAGAAGGGACGAACGGCGTATTCGTCGCGATCCACGTGAGCGGGTGCATCTGTCCTCGATCCGCGCGCGAAGCGCATAGCCTGGAAGTCCAGCCTAGAACGTCACGGAAGCCGACATGACCTCGTCCGACACGACCGCCCTGCTCGATGACCGGTACGGTCGCGCGACCCCGCGCAGCCGCCGCCTCCGCTGGCTCGTGTTCGGCGCACTGGCCGCGATCGTCGTCGGCTACCTGGCCTGGTCGACCGTGGCGCGGTCGCTGGACGCCGTCGACGTCGACACGACGGGGTTCCACTCCGTGGACGACCACAGCATCACCGTCGACTTCCAGGTCACGCTTCGGGCCGGCGAGCCGCTCGTGTGCGCTCTGGAGGCGCAGGACACCGAGCACGGGATCGTCGGCTGGCGCGTCGTCGAGTTCCCGGCCGACGCCGCGCACACCCGCCGCTTCAGCGAGACGATCCCCACGACCGCCCTGGCGACGACAGGATTGGCGACCTCCTGCTGGATCCCGTAAACTGATCCGACATCCTCAGCGCCCCGGCACGTTCGCCGGGGCGTTCGGTTTACGACCGAACCCGACCCCTCGCAAGGAGACGACGTGTCCAGCGACAGCACCGTGACCTTCCTCACCCAGGACGCCTACGACCGGCTCGTGGCCGAGCTCGAGCACCTGTCGACGACGGGTCGCGAGGAGATCGCGAAGCGCATCGAGGCCGCCCGGGAAGAGGGCGACCTGAAGGAGAACGGCGGCTACCACGCTGCGAAGGACGAGCAGGGCAAGCAGGAGGCACGTATCCGCACGCTCCAGCAGCTCCTGAAGGACGCGCAGGTGGGCGAGGCCCCCGAGTCCGACGGCACCGTCCAGTCCGGCACCGTCGTGACCGCCCTCGTCGCGGGTGGCGAAGAGGTGTTCCTCCTCGGCAACCGCGAGATCGCCGCCAACTCCGAGCTCGACGTGTACAGCGAGGCCTCGCCGCTCGGCGCGGCGATCCTCGGGCTCGCCGAGGGCGCGAAGACGTCCTACACGGCTCCCAACGGCCGGGAGATCTCCGTCGAGATCGTCAAGGTCGAGACGTACGCCGGCCAGTAAGGCCTGCGGAGAGCCCGCTCAGTCGGGCATGACGCGGGCTTCGAACCCGGCGCCCTCGAGGATCGAGATGACGTGGGCGCGGTGGTCCTCGCCCCGCGTCTCGACGCTCAGCTGCAGGATCACCTCGCTGATCTGCAGGCCCTGCCCGTGACGCGTGTGGAGCACCTCGATGACGTTCGCTCCGGCGATCGACAGCAGCTCCGACACCCGGGCGAGCTGACCTGGCCGGTCGGGAAGCGGAATCTGCAGCGTCATGTAGCGACCGGATGCCGCGAGCCCGTGTGCGACGACGCGCTGCAGCAGCAGCGGGTCGATGTTGCCCCCGGAGAGGATCGCGACGGTGGGGCCGGTGGCGGGCACCTTCCCGGCGAGGATGGCGGCGACGCCGACCGCTCCGGCGGGCTCGACGACCTGCTTCGCGCGCTCGAGCAGGACGAGGAGGGCGCGCGCGATGTCGTCATCGGTGACCGTCACGACGTCGTCGACGAGGTCGCGGATGACGGCGAAGGGGACATCGCCCGGACGGGCCACGGCGATGCCGTCGGCGATGGTGGGCGTCGTCGCGACGGTGAGGGGCTCCCCCGCCGCCAGCGACGAGGGGTAGGCGGACGAGTTGGCCGCCTGGACCCCGATCACCCGCACGGTCCGTCCCTCGGCCGCGGCACGCGCCTTGACGGCTGCGGCGACCCCGGCGATGAGCCCGCCGCCGCCGATGCCGAGGACGACGGTCTCGACGTCGGGCACGTCGTCGTAGATCTCGAGCCCGACGGTCCCCTGCCCGATGATCACATCGCGGTGATCGAACGGGTGGATGAGGACGGCGCCCGTGCGCTCGGCGAACTCCGCCGCGAGCCGCAGCGGGGTCTCCACCGTCTCGCCCTCGAGGATCACGTCGGCGCCGTAGCCGCGGGTGGCCAGGAGCTTCGGCACGGGCACGCCGAGCGGCATGAAGATGGTGGCGGGGATGCCGAGCTTCTGCGCGGCGCGCGCGACGCCCTGCGCATGGTTGCCCGCCGAGGCGGCGACCACGCCACGGGCCCGCTCCTCCTCGGTCAGCCGCGACATCCGGTACGCGGCCCCGCGGATCTTGAAGGATCCGGTGCGCTGGAGATTCTCGAGCTTCAGGTGGACCGTCGTGCCGAGCACGTCGCTCAGGTGCTCCGAGACGTCCATGGGCGTCCGCACGGCGACATCGCGCAGGAACGCCGCGGCATCCTCGAACTCGGCGAGCGTCGGGTGGGTCGTGTTCGCTACGTCCGTCATGCGGGGGTCCTTCTCGTGCGCGGCACGGTGCTCCAGATGAGGTCGGCCGGATCGGGTCTGCCGCCGGTCTCCCACTGCCGGCGCGAAAGGTACAGGGTCACGACGTTCACGAACGCCGCGAGCGGCACCGCGAACAGGGCACCGGGGATGCCCGCGATCATCGCGCCGCCGGCGACCACCAGCACGACCGCGAGCGGGTGCACCTTCACGGCAGCGCCCATCATGAGCGGCTGGAGCACGTGGCCCTCGAGCTGCTGGACGCCGAGCACCACGAGGAGCATCCAGAGCGCGATCCAGGGGCCGTTGTAGACCAGGGCGAGGAAGACGGCCAGCGCGCCGGTCACGACCGCGCCGACGAACGGGATGAACGAACCCAGGAAGACGAGCACGGCCACCGGGATGGCGAGGGGGACGCCCAGGAGGAAGGCGCCGAGGCCGATTCCGATCGCGTCGATCGTCGCGACGAACATCTGCGTCCGCGCATAGGTCACGACGGTGACCCAGCCGGCGCGCCCGGCGCCGTCGACCGCTGCACGCGATGATGACGGGAAGAGGCGGACGACCCAGCGCCAGATGCCGCCGCCGTCGGCGAGGGTGCACAGGAGGATGAAGAGCGTCAGCAGAGCACCGGTGGCGACGTGGCCCACCGTCGAGCCGATGACGAGGGCCCCCGACCACAGCAGCTCCGCCTGCTGCTGCAGGAGCGTCCAGGCCTGCGACAGCAGATCGTCGATCTGCTGCGCGGTGAGGTGCAGAGGTCCGTCGATGAGGTACTGGCGCAACTGCTGGATGGACCCGACGGTGCGCTCCCGCACCGAGGACCATTCCCGCGTGATCTGCCAGATCGCGAGATAGAGGAGCCCCGAGACGATGGCGATCGTGCCGAGGACGCTGATGACCAGCGCGAGCCACCGCGGCATCCGATGACGGAGCATCCAGGTGAACGCGGGCCAGACGAGCGCCGTGAGGAGGAGCGCGATCAGGAGCGGGATGACGAGGAGCTTCAGCTGGATGACGATCCAGATGAAGACCCCCAGCGCCGCTGCGATCACGACGAATCGCCACGCATAGGCCGTGGCCACGCGCAGTCCCCGGGGCAGCGAGCCGCCAATCTCCGTCGAGACCGTCCGCGCGCGGATCGACTCGAGGAAGGATCCGCGAGGCTTCGGATCGGTCATCAGGTCAGTCTACGACTCGGCATATGCGCCCGTCGGCACGGGAGCGAGCGACAGAGCCGCGGTGTCAGAACTGGATGCGCGGCGGCTCGGCGATGGCGGCGCCGTCGACGACCTCGAAGAACTCCCGCTCGGAGAAGCCGAGGTTCCGGGCGAAGAGGTTGTTCGGGAAGACCTTGATCTTCGTGTTCAGCTCGCGGACACCGCCGTTGTAGAAACGGCGCGACGCCTGGATCTTGTCCTCGGTGTCGACGACCGACTGCTGGAGCTGTAGGAAGTTCTGGCTCGCCTGGAGCTGCGGGTAGGCCTCCGCCACCGCGAAGAGCGACTTGAGCGCCTGCTGCATGTGGCCCTCGGCGACGCCCGCGTCGACGGGCGTGCTCGCCGTGAGCGTCTCGGCGCGCGCACGCGTGACGTTCTCGAAGACGGCCTTCTCGTGCGCGGCGTAGCCCTTGACCGCTTCGATGAGGTTCGGCAGCAGGTCGGCGCGACGCTTCAGCTGCACCGTGATGTCGCTCCACGCCTCGTCGACACGGACGTTCAACGCCACGAGCGAGTTGTAGGTCGCCCACAGATAGATCCCGACGATGACGGCGAGACCGACGACGATCAGAACGGGGATCAGGATTTCCATTGGGCTCCCATCAGGTGTGTGCTCATCTTATCCGCGGTCTTCCGTTCATCGGACACGCCCGGGAGGCACTCCCAGCCGTTACCCACCGAGCACCCGGTCGAGGTAGGCGTTGCGGAATCGCCGGTCGGGGTCGAGCCGGTCGCGCAGCGCGACGAAGTCGTCGAACCGCGGGTACACGGCGCGCAGGCTCGCGGCATCCTGCGTGTGGAGCTTGCCCCAGTGGGGCCGACCACCGTGCGCCCGCATGACCTCCTCGACGGCCGCGAAGTAGTCGGCGTGGTCGGCCCGCCAGTAGCGGTGCACGGCGACGTACCCGCTCGCGCGTCCGTGCGCGGTCGACATCCAGAGGTCGTCGGATGCCGCGACGCGCACCTCGACCGGGAACTCGATGCGCCAGTCGTGCGCATCGATCACCTCCTGGAGTCCGCGGAACGCGTCGGCCAGCCTCTCGACGGGCACGGCGTACTCCATCTCGCGGAAGCGGACGCCGCGCGCGGTCGCGAAGACGCGGTGCGACGCGTCCGAGAACGTCCGATCGCCCCACACCCGCGCCGACAGCCGGTTGATGGCGGGGACGGATGCCGGCGCCGCCCGACCCACCGAGCACACCGCCTGGTGCAGACCGTTGCCGACGAGGATGTCGTCGACCCACTTCGACATCCGCGGCTGGGGTGACCGCTCGGCGTCGGCGGGCAGCCGCGTGTTGGTCTTCGTGAGCGCCACGTCGGTGTGGGGGAACCAGTAGAACTCGAAGTGGTCCTCGGCGGCGGCGCGCTCCGGAAGCCGCGCGACGACGTCGGCGAGCGGCTCGGGGCGCTCCACGGCGCGGAGCACGAACGCGGGGACGCACTGGATCGTGACGTCCACGAGGATGCCGAGGGCGCCGAGCCCCAGCGTCACCGCCGGGAGCATGTCGGCGTTCTCGGTCTCGTCGACCGTCAGGAGCTCGCCGTCGGCGGTCACGAGCGTCGCCGCGACCACCTGCGTCGCGATGCCGCCGAAGCGCGCACCGGTGCCGTGGGTGCCGGTGGAGATGGCCCCCGCGATCGACTGGCGGTCGATGTCGCCGAGATTCTCCATCGCGAGGCCGTACGGGGCGAGGAGCGCCGGCACCTGGTGGAGCCGGGTCCCGGCGAGCATCCGCACGCGCGAGCGCTCGCGATCGACCGAGACGAGCCCGCTGAGATCGGTGAGCTCGAGCAGGACGCCGGGCGCCGCCGCGATGCCGGTGAAGCTGTGGCCCGCCCCCACCGCCTTCACGGGAAGGCCCCGGGCCGCGGCAGCGGCCACCGAGCGCCGCACCGCGGCCACCGTCGGCGGATACTCCACGCGCTGCGGGCGCACGCGCTCGGTGCGCGCCCAGTTCTGCCAGACGCCGCCCGGTCGTGTCACAGGAAGCTCTTCCCTTCGCCTCGGTAGGTGACCGCCTCGCCGACGAGGTCGGCTCCTCGGGTCAGGTGGTAGCGGTCGACGCGTTCGGCGAGCTCGCCGCTCTTGGCGTGGCGGAACCAGACGCGGTCGCCGACCCGCAGCCCGCGCGCCGCCTCGCCCTGGAGCGGCGTCTGCACCTCGCCGGCTCCTTCACGGGAGAGCGTCCGGAGACCCTGCGGCCACACCGGCAGCGGCTGCCGCGAGGCCACCGGCGGGCCGGAGGCGATCCAGCCGCCGCCGAGGACGGTCGCGATGTCTGCCGTGGGCTTGCGGACGACCTCGAGCGCGAAGGCGGCCGCGGGGGCCGGGGTGAAGGCCCGGTAGCCGTCGAAGAGGTGCCCTGCGAGCAGGCCGCTGCCCGCCGTCGTCTCGGTGACGGCGAGGTCGGCCGCCGTCGTCTCCAGGGAGCCGGTGCCGCCGCCGTTCACGAACTCGACGGGTGCGATCTGCCGGAGCGCCGAGACGATCGCCCCGCGGCGTTCCACGAGCTCGTGGCGGCTGCGCCCCTGCATCCAGCGGATGACGGCATCCCCCGAGCCCGTGTCGTCCGGCTGACCGGCGATCTGCGCCTCGTACATCATGAGGCCGACGAGACGGAATCCGTCCCGCGCGACGATGCCGCGAGCGAGGCGTGCCACCTCGGCCGCGTCGTGGACAGGCGAGCGGCGAACGCCGATGTGCCCGAGGACGGGAGCCCGCCACGAGGCGTCCGCGTCGATCGCGACGCGCAGCACGGGGCGGGCGGGCGGCGGCACGACGGCGTCGACGAGATCGAGCTGAGCGAGGTCGTCGACCATGAGCGTGATCCGCGCGGCGGCCTGCTCGTCGGAGGCGAGGCGGGCGATCGCGTCGCGGTCGGCGGTCGGGTAGCCGAGCACGACATCGTCGTGGGTCTCGGCGAGCCACAGCGCCTCAGGCAGAGTGAACGCCAGGATGCCGCGGTAGCCCGCGACGCGTAGTGACGCGTCGAGCACCTCGCGCACGCGGATCGACTTGCTCGCGACGCGGATCGGGACCCCACTGGAGCGCACGACGAGGTCCAGGGTGTTGTAGCGCAGGGCCTCGACGTCGATCGACGCCACCGGCCCGGAGAGGCCGGAGATCGCAGCGGTGCGCGCCGACCAGTAGGCAGCGGCATCCTTCCAGGGCTCGGCCACCTCGGACGGGGCGCTGAGCAGGTCGAGACTCATCTGGGCTCCTTCGTGCGCAGGCTCTCAGCCTAGAGCGAGACGGAGTCTTCCCCGTAGTGAGACTCGGACCCGGTTCGATGTCGCTCCGCGCCGACCCGCGAACCTGTGAGGCGCACAGACTGGGGGCGTAACGTCCAGTCATGAGTACATCCACACGGAAGACCGGCGACTCCGGCCCCCTCGGACTGAGTTCGGTGCTGGTGGCGTCGCTGCCGGCGACGCTCCTCACCGACGCGGCGCCCGACCGCTACACGATCGAGGCGATCTTCACCCGACGCCCGGACCCCGACGAGGTGACCGAGATCCTCGGCGACGGCACCCGGGCCGTGCTGACCGACGCGGGGCACCCCGACGTCACCCTCGCCGTGTCCGATCGCCGGCTCGAGATCGGACACACCACGCTCGAGGAGCTGCGCGACGGACTCGCCGGCATCCTCTCCGACCGGCTCGCCGCCATCAGCGCCGCCGTGAGGACCCGACGCGATGAGGCCGCGACGCGGTTCCAGGACGCCGCCGACCACGAGAACGAACGCGCGGCCGCCGTGACCGCGCTCGCCGAGTCGGTGACGTTCTCGGCTCCGGCCGTCAGCGCCCGCTGAGTCGCCTCGGACCCCGGTCGGGAGTCTCCCATGACCGCCGTACGCACCACCGGCTCGACCGCTCGCGGTCGTGACGGTGCGACGCGCACCAGCGAGTTCACCGAACTCGCCCGCACCATCCGCGCCAGCGGCCTCCTCCGCCGACGCTACGGCTACTACTGGGCCAAGCTCGTCGGACTGCCGCTGGCGCTGTCGGCGATGATCCTCGTGTTCATCGTCGTCGGCGACACCTGGTGGCAGCTGGTGACCGCCGCCGCGTTCGCCTGCCTGTTCACCCAGATCGCGTTCCTCGGCCATGACGCCGCCCACCGCCAGATCTTCGTCTCGGGCCGGTGGAACGACTGGACGAGTCTCGTCCTGGGCGATCTGCTCGTCGGGATGAGCTACGGCTGGTGGCAGCACAAGCACACGCGTCATCACGCGAACCCCAACCGCGTGGGCTCCGACCCGGACATCGAGCTCCCCGTGATCGTGCTGACGGCCGACCAGGCCTCGCGCACCGCCCCCGGGCCCATTGTGTGGCTGCGGGCGCACCAGGGGCTGTTCTTCTTCCCGGACTGTTCGCGTCGTACGCGATCGTCGTCCGCTACATCAACCGCGTCGGGCTCGGCGAGCGGGATGTGTTCACCTGTCCGCTCGTCGAGCAGCGGAGCCATCTGGTCACGGAGTGACGGAACCGGCCCGGCGGCATCGCGGTGCCGGTCAGGAGCGGTCGGGAGGATAAGACGCGATGCCGCGAGGCTTCTGAGATCGGCTCACGACCTCGGCGTCGTCAGCGGGGCGTTCCTCCGACTGCGACGAAACGGCGTCCTGCCGCGCGATCGCGCGAGGACCCCGGCTCCTCGAGACCTGGTCGCGTCCGGAATCGTCGGTGGCTCGCTCGCGTTCGGTCATCATGCTCCGACCGTACGCGGCCAACATGTACGCGCTCCCAGCGAGGAGCGTCCGCGTACCCCCGCTGGGACTCGAACCCAGACTGAAGCGATTTTAAGTCGCCTGCCTCTGCCATTGGGCTACGGGGGCCCGGGTGTGGATCACCCCGTCCCACGATAGCCGGGGCGTCAGCCGGCAGCCGGCTCCGTGGCCTTCTTGGCGACCGGCTTCTTGGCGGCGGGCTTCTTCTCGGCCGGCGCCTTCTCGGCGGCGACGCTCTTGGGGTCGATCGGCGCCGAAGCCGGAGCCTCGGTCACGGCCGGACGCGGACGGGCCGCGAACTCCTCGAAGACGTAGCGCGGGTTCTGAACCGTCTGCAGCGACACGTTGTCGCGGTTCAGCCAGAAGTTGTGCCACCAGTCGCCGATCACGCGCCACTTGCGCTCCCACGACGGCATGGCCATACCGTGGTACCCGCGGTGCGCGACCCAGGCGACGAAGCCCTTGAGCGCGATGCGGCCGGACTGGAAGACGCCGTTGTAGAGGCCGAGGCCGGCGACGGCACCGAGGTTGTGATGGATGTACTCGCGGGGCACCTCGCCGCGGAGCACCGCGACCAGGTTCTTGGCGAGGAGCTTCGCCTGACGAACGGCGTGCTGGGCGTTGGGGACGCAGTAGCCGCCGACGCCCTTGCCGGTGAGGTCGGGGACGGCGGCGACATCGCCGGCCGCCCACGCGCCCTCGATGATCTCGTCCGCCGTGCCGACGCGGAGGTCGGGACGGGTCTGGATGCGACCGCGCTCCTCGACGAGCAGGTCGCTGCCGCGGACGACCGTCGGGTTCGCCATGACGCCGGCGGTCCAGATGATGAGGTCGGTCGGGATGACCTCACCGGTCGACAGCTCGACGTTGCCGTCGACGGCGCCCGTGAGCTGGGTCTCGAGGTGCACGTTCGCGCCGCGCTTGGCGAGGTCCTTCAGCACCCATTCGCTCGTCTTCAGCGACACCTCGGGCATGATCCGGCCCATGGCCTCGATCAGGTGGAAGTGGGTGTCCTCGAAGCGCAGCTGCGGGTAGTCCTTCAGGAGCGAGGACGCGAGCGCGCGGGTCTCGGCGAACACCTCGATGCCGGCGAAGCCGCCGCCGACGACGACCACCGTGAGGAGCCGGTCGCGCTCGGGCCCGGCAGGCAGGTTGGCGGCGCGGTCGAAGTTCGTGAGGATGCGGTCGCGGATCGCGACGGCCTCCTCGATCGTCTTGAGACCGATCGCGTTGTCGGCGATGCCGGGGATCGGGAAGGTGCGCGAGACGGCACCGGCGGTGACGACGATCTGGTCGTACGACTCCTGCCAGGGCTCACCCGCGCTCGGGGTGATGGTCGCCGTGCGGGTCGCGTGGTCGATCCCGGTGACCTTCGCGGTGACGACGCGCGTGCGCTTCAGGTGACGACGGAGGCCGACGATGACGTGGCGCGCCTCGATCTCGCCCGCCGCGACCTCGGGGAGGAAGGGCTGGTACGTCATGTAGGGCAGCGGGTCGACGATCGTGACCTCGGCCTCGCCCTTGCGGAGGTGCTTCTCGAGCTTCCACGCGGTGTAGAAGCCGGCGTAGCCGCCGCCGACGATGAGGATCTTGGGCACAGCCTTGGCCTCGGGACGGAGGGCAGGGCTGGTCTCAGTGCTGGTCACAGGAAGGAGAGCTCCTTGAATCAACGGCTCGGCACGCGCGGGGTGCGCGCCGATCTAACTCGCCGGGCAGCAGCGGTGACGCCGAGCCCCATCAGTATAGCGGCCAGCGTCCCCCCCAAGAGCGGCACGGTGCCGTACAGGAGCGTCTCGGCCGTGGGAAGAAGGGGCGATCCCGGGCGCGTCGCGGCATCCGGGGCGGGCAGCGGCGTGACCTCCTCGGGCTCGACGGTGGGCTGGGGCAGCGGCGTCGCCTCGGCCCGGCGGTGCAGGCGGATCCACTCCGACAGGCTCCCCATCGGGTTCTCGTCGACCTGCGCGACACGGCTGCCCACCGCCGCCGCGGCATCCATCAGCCCTCGCCCGTAGAGCTCGGGCTTGGCCCGCGACGCCGCCGTGGAGCGGGCCGTGGCGATGATCCGGTTGATGACGTTCGCGGCATCGAGGTCGGGGTGCGCGGCGCGGACGAGCGCGGCCACGCCGGCGACGATCGGCGCCGCGCCGCTCGTGCCGTTCCAGACCACGAGCTGGCCGTCGGCCGAGACGCCCAGCAGCTCCTCGCTGGGCGCCATGACGCCGATCGAGATGCCCTGCGTCGAGGCCTCGACGCTCGCCTTGCCCGAGCGGTCGACGCCGCCGACGGTGAGGACCCCCGGGATCGTCGCGGGCGCGCCGACCTCGTCGGTGCCGCTGCCGCGGTTGCCGGCGGCGACGACCACCACGACGTCGTGCTGGAACGCGTAGAGGAATGCGGCATCCCACGACACGTCCCACTCGAGCGTGTTGGTCGTGAACGAGAGGTTGATGACGTCGGCCCCCGCGTCGACGGCCCAGCGCATGGCCTCGGCGACCTGGTCGACGAAGGGGACGGATGCCGACGAGCCGAAGCCGACCGACAGCGACAGGAGCTCGGCCTCCGGAGCCGCGCCGAGCATCCCCGCGCCGTCGCCGGTGCCGCGCGAGGCGGCGAGCGAGCCGACCCAGCTGCCGTGGTTGGAGTCGACGGCGCCCACGGGGGTCCTGCCGTCGGCGGATCCCTGCCCCGAGAAGTCCGCCCCGCCGGTGACGGCGCCGTCGAACTCCGCCGGCCCGTCGCCGATCCCGGTGTCGATGACGGCGATCGTCACGCCCTTGCCCCGCGTGGTCTCCCAGGCGTCGCGGATGCCGTAGTCCTCGAGCCAGTACTCGGCCGCCTGCGCGGGATCGACCTCCTCCTCGGCCACGGGGGTCTCTTCGACGAGCGCGGTCTCCTCGGGCGCGGGCGCCGCCCCCGTCGTCCCGATGACGACGAGTGCGAAGGCGACGCCGGCCGCACCGACGCGGACCCTCATGCGGCCGTCCGCGGCGTGGCGCAGGTGCAGACCTCGGGGGCCCAGTCGCCCCGGGCGAGGGCGAGGTCGCCGATGGGGTTGACGCCGGGTCCGGCGGCGAGGGCGTGCGCCGCCAGGGCGTGCAGGCACTTGACCCGCGTCGGCATCCCGCCCGCCGAGATCCCGTCGATCTCGGGCACATCGCCGTAGTGCGCGCGGTCGGCGAGGTAGGACGCGTGGGCCGCGGAGTACGCCGCCGCGACGTCCGCGTCCTCCGCCAGCACGTCGGCGAGCTCGCGCATCACTTGGGTGGCCTCGAGGGCGCTCATGGCGGCCGTGGCACCCGGGTGGGTGAGGTAGTAGAAGGTGGGGAACGGCGTGCCGTCCGGGAGCCGCGGCTCCGTCGCCACGACCGTCGGATTGCCGCACGCGCAGCGCGCCGCGATTCCCACGACGCCCCGCATGGGACGGCCGAGCTGCTCGCGCATGGTGTCGAGGTCGGCGTCGGTTGCGGGTGTCAGCGGCACCCCACCAGGCTACCGGCACTCGCCTGAGCGGCACCTGTCGCGACGGCTCGGCGGGAGCGGCGGGCTACTCCGTGCTCGTGGCGGTCTGCGAGACGCCCGCTCCGGCCACCGAGCGCAGCAGCTGCGACATCCAGTCGTTGCGGGTCTCCTCGACCTCGTCGCTCACGGCGGCCTGCTCGGCGGGGATGGCGCTGGCCGGCAGGTCGTCGTCGACGAGATAGACCACTTCGCCCGGCTTGACGTAGTACAGGCGCTCGCGGGCCTGCGAGGTGATGTAGGCCGGATCCGTCCAGCGCTCGCGCTCCGCCTCGAGCGCCGCCACCTCGTCCTTCCCGAGCGACACCGCGCGTTCGAGCGCGGCGACCTGCTGGCGCTGGTCGAGGTAGATGCCGACGCTCGGCACGAGGACGAACGCGGCGAGGACCACGAGGCCCAGCATGATGCCGGTGAAGGCCGACAGCCGTATACCCCCGACCCAGTCCCGCACGTCGACGCGTCGGGATCCGCGGCTGCTCGCCCCGGGCACACCGCTCTGCGCGCGGGCACGAGAAGAGGGAGCCGGCGCAGTGCGTCCGGCTCCCTCTCTCGTCATGTCCTCAGCCTACGTCGCGCGTACGCGGACGTCGGAAGGCGCTCCGCGCGGGCTCAGCCCTTGAAGCGCGGGAACGCTCCGCGACCGGCGAAGACCGCGGCGTCGCCGAGCTCCTCCTCGATGCGCAGGAGCTGGTTGTACTTCGCGACGCGCTCGCTGCGGGCGGGCGCACCGGTCTTGATCTGGCCGGCGTTCACGGCGACGGCGAGGTCGGCGATCGTCGTATCCTCGGTCTCACCGGAGCGGTGCGAGAGCATCGAGCGGTAGCCGTTCTGCGTCGCGACCGCGATCGCGTCGAGGGTCTCGGACAGCGTGCCGATCTGGTTGACCTTGACGAGCAGCGCGTTGCCGACGCCCAGGTCGATGCCCTTCTGGAGGCGCGTCGGGTTCGTCACGAACAGGTCGTCGCCGACGAGCTGCACCTTCGTGCCGAGCGCGTCGGTGAGGTTCTTCCAGGCGTCCCAGTCGTCCTCGGCCAGCGCGTCCTCGATCGTGACGATCGGGTAGTTCGCGACGAGGTCGGCGAAGTAGTCGGTCAGCTGGTCGGCCGACCAGGCCTTGCCCTCGACGGTGTACACGCCGTTGTCGAAGAACTCCGTCGCGGCGACGTCGAGGCCGACGGCGATGTCCTTGCCGGGCGCGAAGCCCGCCTTCTCGATCGCCTTGATGAGGAAGTCGAGCCCTTCGCGGTTGCTCGGCAGGTCGGGGGCGAAACCGCCCTCGTCGCCCAGGCCGGTCGCGAACCCGGCGGCCTTCAGCTCGCCCTTGAGGACGTGGTAGACCTCGGTGCCCCAGCGCAGCGACTCGGCGTACGTCTCGGCGCCGATCGGGGCGAGGAAGTACTCCTGGAAGTCGATGCCGTTGTCGGCGTGCTCGCCGCCGTTGATGACGTTGAACAGCGGGACGGGCAGAACGTGGGCGTTCGGTCCGCCGATGTAGCGGAAGAGCGGCAGGTCGGCGCTGTCGGCGGCCGCCTTCGCGACGGCCAGCGAGACGCCGAGGATCGCGTTCGCGCCGGTGCGCGACTTGTTCTCGGTGCCGTCGGTCTCGATGAGGATCTCGTCGATGATGCGCTGCTCACTCGCCTCGACGCCCTCGATGGCGGGTCCGAGCTCGTCGATGACGGCGGCGACGGCCTTCAGCACGCCCTTGCCGCTGTACCGGCTCTTGTCGCCGTCGCGCAGCTCGTACGCCTCGAACGCGCCGGTGGATGCGCCGGAGGGGACGGCCGCGCGCTGGACGATGCCGTCGTCGAGCAGCACCTCCACCTCGACGGTCGGGTTGCCACGCGAATCCAGGATCTCGCGTGCGCCTACAGCCTCGATCAGTGCCACAGGGGACTCCTTGCTTGTGGAGGATGGATCTCGGAGCGTCGTCGGTCCGCAGTCGAGTCTAGTGATGCCGGGAGGGGTGCCACAGGAGGGTCCGCCGGATCAATGCTCCTCACGCCCGCCCGGTCGCACGATGAGGGCGAGCGCGATCCCGTCCCACCCCTTGGCGTCGAGCGTCTGCAGCGCGGTGGCGTCGAAACGCGGATCCCCGCCGAGCAGTTCGAGCCCGCGCCGGGTGCCGATGATCTGGGACGAGGCCGTGCCGGCGTCGGCGACGGCGCCGCCGCGCCCGACGTTGTCGACGACGACGACCGTCCCCTCGCGGCCGAGCCGCGCCGCCCAGTCGAGGTAGACCGGGTTCGACTCCTTGTCGGCATCGATGAAGACGAGGTCGAACGGCTCCTCCTCGGCGAGGGTCGGGAGGACGTCGGCCCCGCGGCCGACGCGGATGTCGACCTTCCCGCCGATCCCGGCGCGGTCGATGCTCGCCCGTGCGACCGCGGCGTTGCGAGGCTCCGCCTCGATCGTGACGACGAGGCCGTCATCGGGGATGCCGCGGGCGAGCCAGATCGTCGAGTAGCCGCCGAGGGTGCCGATCTCCAGCACCCGCCGTGCTCCGGAGAGCCGCGCGAGGAGGTGGAGGAATTTGCCGTTGACGGGCGCGACCTCGATCGCCGGCATCCCGGCTTGCGCCTGGTCGGCGACCGCCGCCTCGAGGTCCGGGTCGTGGCCGACGAGGGTCTCGGTGAAGTAGCGGTCGACGGCGCGCCAGCCGTCGGGAGTCGGTGCGGGCTGGGTCATGCCCCCAGCGTCCCGACGCGGACCCGATCCGTCAAGGGCGGAGCGCTGGCGTACCCGCGCTTCTCCGAGACGGACACGGCCGACGACTCAGGTGAGGAAGCTCACGAGAGAGGCTTGCGCTCCAGCGCCGCGCGGTCCTGGCCTGCGACGACCGTCGCGAACGACGTGTAACCGTCGGCGGCGGCGCGCTCGAGGAGGGCTTTGAGGTTCTTCGTGCGCTGCTCGAGCCGCACGCGGAAGCCCTCGGCCACGAGATCGGCCTTGTGAGCCACCAGCTCGGTCACGGGCACGTCGCGGTCGTGCACGAGGACGATCGCGGAAGCCGCGGCATCCTCGGCCGTCGAGACGAGGTCGACAAGTCGCTCGAAACCGAAGGAGAACCCGACCGCGGGAACCTCCTGCCCGAGGAACCGGCCGATCATCCCGTCGTACCGTCCGCCGCCGCCGAGCGAGTAGCCGACCGACGGGTGGGCGAGCTCGAAGATGGTGCCGGTGTAGTACCCCATGCCGCGGACGAGGAAGGGATCGAACACCAGCGGCACCTCTCCCCCGGCCGGGGCCCCGGCGGAAGGACGGGCGGCGGCGACGGCGTCGCCGATGCCCGTGAGGTGGGCGACCAGGTCGTCGGAGACGCCGGCGGGGAGGGCCTTGCGGATCTGCGCCTCGCCGAACGGCAGGTACTCGAGGGTCTGCGGGCGGTGGAGGAAGGCGGCGAACGCGTCGACGGCGGCCGGCGTCGCCCCGCGGGCCCGGAGCTCCTCCGCGACGCCGTCGGCCCCGATCTTGTCGAGCTTGTCGATCGTGATGAGGACGCCCGGGCGCTCCTGCGCATCGAACCCGAAGGCGTCGAGCATCCCGTCGAGCACGCGACGGTCGTTGATCCGGATGGTGCCGCCCTCGAGCCCGAGCGCGTCGAGCGCGTCGAGGCTCGCGACGAGGAGCTCGGCCTCCGCGCGCGGCGAGGCGTCGCCGATGATGTCGATGTCGCACTGCACGAACTGGCGGTAGCGACCCTTCTGCGGTCGCTCCGCCCGCCAGACCGGCGCGATCTGGATCGACCGGAACACCGCCGGGAGCTCGGCGCGGTGGCTCGCGTAGAAACGGGCGAGGGGCACGGTGAGGTCGTAGCGGAGTCCGAGGTCGGACAGCGCGGCCGGGTCGTCGGCGGCGGCGCGGATGCCGTCGGCATCCAGTCCGCGCTTGAGCACCGCGAAGGCGAGTTTCTCGTTGTCGCCGCCGATGCCGGCGTGCAGCCGTGCGTACTCCTCGACGACGGGGGTCTCGATCTCGTCGAAGCCGTGCGCACGGTAGCGGTCGCGGATGACGGCGAGCACGCGCTCGCGGCGGGCCTTGTCGGACGGGAGGAAGTCGCGCATGCCGCGCGGCGGGTTCACGGATGCCACGGACCTAGTTTCCCAGATCCTGCTTCTCCCTCTTCCGCGCCGCGGCCTCGGCCTCCCGGATGTCGGCCTCCAGCCGCCGGAGCCTCTCGCGCAGGGCCCGCTCGGCATCCCACCCGTGGTCGCGCGCCGTCGCCACGAGGGCGAGGAGCGCGTCGCCGAGATCGGCCTCGCTCTCCGGCGGTGCGCTGCGCGCGGGCGGCGCCGGGAGCGCGGGCACCGCGGCGGCGCGAGCGAGGAGCTTCTGCGCGTGGGCGAGCGGCGGCATGTGCGGCGACACGCCGTCGAGCACGCTCGTGCGCGTGCGCTTCTCGGCCGCCTTGGCGGCGTTCCAGTGAACGAGCACCTCGTCGGGTGTCGTCGCCACGGCATCCGCGAAGACGTGCGGATGCCGCCGGATCATCTTCTCGGTGAGCCCGCGGGCCACGTCGTCGATGCCGAACGGCTCCTCCCCCGCCTCGGCGGCGACGGCGGCGTGGAAGAGCACCTGCCAGAGGAGGTCGCCGAGCTCCTCGCGGAGGTCTGCACGCGAGCCCGCCTCGACGGCGTCGATGAGCTCGGCGGACTCCTCCTCGAGGTACGGCACGAGGTCGCGGTGGGTGATGCGCGCGCTCCAGACGCAGTGCTCTCGCACCGCCTGCATCGCCTCGGCGGCGGCGCGCAGCGGATCGTCGGAGCGCGGAAGGCGGCTCCGCCCGCCGGAGCCCGCCGGGCTCAGGCCGCCGGGACCGGGAGACGTCGGTGATGCCATGCCCGCCACGATACGAGGATCGCGGCCAGAACGAGCGACACGAGCGATCCGGCGAGCACGCCCAAGGTCGCCTGGTCGCGGATCGCCCCGTCTCCGGCGAAGGAGAGCTCGGCGAGCAGGAGCGACACCGTGAAGCCGATGCCGCCGAGGGCGCCGGCGGCCAGGAGGTCGCCGGCGGCGAGCCGAGGGGCACCGGGGACGTGCGCCAGGCGCTGGGCGATGGCACCGGCGACGGCGATCCCGACGATCTTCCCGACCGGGAGGGCGAGGACGACGGCCCAGAACGCGGGAGACAGCTCCCCCGGCGACACCCGCGGGATCGCGACGAGCGCGGCCGAGAGCGCGAAGACCGGCAGCACCACCGCATTCACCCACGGCTCGAGCGCGTGCCGCGCGCGCAGCGCCGGCTGCTGCGCCATCACGAGCCCGAGCGCGACGCCGGCGATCGTCGCGTGGACGCCGGATGCCAGCACGCACCACCAGACGAGGAGGGCGACCGCGACGAGGGCGACGATGAGGACCCGGCGGGTGGAGGTGTCCAGGGCGCGGCTGAGCAGGCGGAACGCGACGAGCCCCACCGCGGCGACGCCGAGGAGGACGAGGTCCACGTCGGTCGTGAAGAGCACGGCGATGAAGACGATGCCGACGATGTCGTCGAGGATCGCCAGCGCCAGGAGGAAGACCCGCAGGGCCGACGGCAGCCCCTTGCCGAAGACGGCGAGCACACCGAGGGCGAAGGCGATGTCGGTGGCGGTCGGGATCGGCCATCCGCGCGCGGCGTCGGAGCCGCCGGCCACCAGCAGGTACACCGCGATCGGCACGAGGACCCCGCCCGCGGCCGCGATGGCGGGCTGGAGCGCGGTGCGCGCAGAGTTCAGTCGGCCGCTCGTGAGCTCGAACTGCAGCTCGACCGCGGCGACGAAGAAGAACACCGCGAGCAGTCCGTCCGAGATCCAGTGCCCGACCGACAGGTCGACGATCCCGGGGATGCCGAGATGAGCGGACTTCAGGTCCTGGGCGCCGTCGGCCCAGGGCGAGTTCGCGAGACCGAGACCGGCCACGGCCGCGAGCAGGAGCAGGACGGCGGGGAAGCGGGCCGAGCGCAGCAAGGCCATGCGGCCTCCTTCGGGGGTCGGTGAGCAGGACGCCGACCAGACTTCCCGGCACACCTTCCCCCAGCGTAATGCGTGACGAGCACGAAACGTGGGGCGGTTACCGTTGAGGCATGCGTGAACTCACCCGGACCGAAGCGATCGACCTCGTCGGGCGCGGCGAGGCCGAGCAGGAGCTCCCCGAGCGGATGCGCGCCGACGTGCGCCTGCTCGGCGGCCTTCTCGGCCAGGTGCTGCGCGAGAGCGGATCGCCGGGTCTCTTCGACGACGTCGAGCGGCTGCGGACCGCGACCATCGCGGCGTACACCGACGAGTCGCCGGAGGCGTTCGAGCGCGCCGCCGCGATCGCGGAGTCGTTCTCGGTCGACCGCGCCGACGAGGTCGCGCGGGCATTCACCGTGTACTTCCACCTGGTGAACCTCGCCGAGGAGCATCAGCGCGTGCGCGTGCTGAAGGAGCGCGACGGCCGTCCCGACCGGGAGGACGTCACCGACTCCGTGGCGGCCGCCTTCGTGCGCCTGGCCGCCGAGGTGGGCGACGACACCGCCCTCGACCGTCTGCAGAACCTGCGCTTCCACCCGGTCTTCACCGCGCACCCCACCGAGGCCCGCCGCCGCGCGGTCTCCTCCAGCATCCGGCGTCTGGCGGCCCTGCTCGTCGAGCACGACGCGGCCCTCCGGGGCGGAGCGGATGAGCGCCGCGCCGAGCGTCGCATGATCGAGGAGGTCGACACCCTCTGGCGGACGGCGCCGCTGCGCGCCGAGAAGCCGACGCCCGTCGACGAGGTGCGCGCCATCATGGCGGTGTTCGACGAGACCCTCTACACCGCTGTGCCCCACGTCTATCGCCGCGTCGACGACGCGCTCCAGGGGCCCGGCGCGGGCAACCGCGCACCGGTCGTCCGCCCGTTCGTGCGCCTGGGCACCTGGGTCGGCGGCGACCGCGACGGGAACCCCTTCGTCACCGCCTCCGTCACGAAGAAGGCGGCCGCCATCGCCGCCGAGCACATCCTCCTGGGCCTCGAGCGCACCGCCGACCGCGTCGCGCGGAACCTGACGCTCGCCGCCGACACGACGCCGCCGAGCCCCACGCTCCAGGGGCTCCTCCAGCGCCTCGCCGCTGCCGATGAGGAGGGCGGGGCGGATGCCGTGAAGCGCGCGACCGGCGAACCCCACAAGCGCGCGATGCTCCTCATCGCCCGCCGCATCACCGCGACGCGGCGCCGCGACGCCGACCTCGCCTACCGCGACCCGGAGCATCTCCTCGCCGACCTCCGGACCGTGCAGTCCTCGCTCGTCGACGCGCGCGCCGCCCGCCAGGCGTACGGCCACCTGCAGCAGCTCATCTGGCAGGTCGAGACGTTCGGCTTCCACCTCGCCGAGCTCGAGGTGCGCCAGCACTCCGCCGTGCACGCCAAGGTCCTCGCCGAGTGCGAGGCGGGCGGCGCCCTCAGCACGCAGGCCGAGGAGGTGCTCGAGGTCTTCCGCACGATCGCGCAGGTGCAGCAGCGCTACGGACCGCGCGCCGCCGGACGCTACATCGTGTCGTTCACGCAGTCCGCGCAGGACCTCGCGAACGTGCACCGCCTCGCCCGTCATGCCGTCGGCGCGGCGGGCACCGCTCCCGTCCTGGACGTCATCCCGCTTTTCGAGACCTTCGCCGACCTGCAGGCGGCCCGCGACATCATGGCGGAGGTCGTCGAGCAGCCCGAGTTCGCCGCGCGCCTGGAGGCGACCGGCCGTCGGCTCGAGGTGATGCTCGGCTACTCCGACTCGTCGAAGGACGTGGGCCCGGTCGCCGCCAACCTCGCGCTGTACGAGGCGCAGGCGGAGATCGCGGCGTGGGCGCAGGAGTCCGGCATCCGCCTCACGCTCTTCCACGGTCGCGGCGGCGCGCTCGGCCGCGGCGGCGGGCCCGCGAACTCGGCGATCCTCGCCCAGCCGCCGCACTCCGTCGACGGACGCTTCAAGCTCACCGAGCAGGGCGAGGTGATCTTCGCACGGTACGGCGACCCCGCGATCGCCATGCGCCACATCGACCAGGTGGCGGCGGCCGTGCTCCTCGCCTCGGCGCCCTCGATCGAGACGCGCAACCACGAGGCCGCGGCGCGGTTCGCGGAGGTCGCCGCCACGATGGACCGCGCCTCGCGCGACCGGTTCTTCTCGCTCGTGAAGGCCCCCGGCTTCGCCCCCTGGTTCGCCACCGTCACCCCCATGGAGGAGATCGGACTGCTCGCCCTCGGGTCGCGCCCGGCGCGCCGCGGCCTCTCGGTGGAATCCCTCGAGGATCTCCGCGCGATCCCGTGGGTGTTCGCGTGGTCGCAAGCCCGCATCAACCTGGCCGGCTGGTTCGGCCTCGGGACGGCGCTGGAGGCTGTCGGCGACGTCGAGCTCCTCCGCCGCGCCTACGACGAATGGCCGCTCCTGCGCACGGTGATCGACAACGTCGGCATGAGCCTCGCGAAGGCCGACACCCGCATCGCGCGCCGCTACCTCGATCTCGGCGACCGGAGCGACCTGGCCGACCTCGTGATGGCCGAGATGGAGCTCACACGCGACTGGGTCGTGCGGATCACCGGCGGCGACGAGCTGCTCGCCAACCGGCCGGTGCTCCAGCGCGCCGTGAAGATGCGCGACCCGTACGTCGATGCCCTCTCGCTCCTCCAGCTCCGCGCGCTGCGCGTCCTCCGAGCGGAGGACACGGCGGCGCCGGAGTGGCAGCGCCTGCTGCTCCTGTCGGTCTCGGGAGTCGCAGCCGGCCTGCAGAACACCGGCTGATCGTCAGGAGTCCACGCGGCGATCGTCGGCGTGGCGTGCGAGCGAGGAGGCGTAACGCTCCGTCAGCTGCACGAGGAGGTCGGGGGTCGCCCGGTCCAGGCCGAAGACGTACCCCGGGAAGTCGAGGTCGTGCTGGAGCGCCCAGATGTCGTCGTGGCGATCGGGCGGGAGCACCTGCGCGGGGTCTCCGACGGCCACCCAGCCGATCGGCACGACGGACTCGGCGGGCAGGACCGTCCGCAGATGCACGACGGCGTTGATCCGCACCTCGCTGCGCGTGCCGACACGCGCGCCGTTGAAGACGCGGGTGCCCGTGGCCAGGAAGACCTCGTCTTCGATGGTCGCGCCGGACACGCTCGCCATCGGGCCGACCAGGACGTGCGAGCCGATGTGCACGGGGTGGGCGGCGCTGGCCCGGACGAGAGCGTTCTCCATCACGATGACGTGCTCGCCGAGGGTGATCGGCCCGCCCTCGGCGGTGATCACGGCGCCGTGGAGCACCTGGCATCCCGCCCCGATCGTCACATCGCCCGACACGACCGCGGTCGCCGCAACGACGGCGTCCGGATGGATGCGGGGCTGCGCCCCGAGGTGCTCGAATCGCATGCGGCCAGGCTATGCCGACGCCGTCATGTTCGTCGAGGCGCCGGCGCCGCGCCGATAGGGTGAGAGCTTGCCCCACCCTCGGCCAGAAAGCTCCACCGTGCCCGAAACCCTCGCTCCCCTGCCGGCATCCGTCCAGTCCGTGTTCGACACCGTGCTGGCCCGAAACCCCCACGAGTCCGAGTTCCAGCAGGCCGTCCACGAGGTGCTGCACTCCATCGCGCCGGTGCTGGAGACCCACCCGCAGTTCGCCGAGGGCGGCATCCTCGAGCGCCTCGTCGAGCCCGAGCGTCAGATCCTCTTCCGCGTCCCCTGGGTCGACGACGCCGGGCGGCTGCAGGTGAACCGCGGGTTCCGCGTGCAGTTCTCCTCCGTGCTCGGCCCCTACAAGGGAGGCCTCCGCTTCCATCCGTCGGTCGACCTGTCGATCGTCAAGTTCCTCGGCTTCGAGCAGATCTTCAAGAACGCCCTCACCGGCCAGGGCATCGGCGGCGCGAAGGGCGGCAGCGACTTCGATCCGCACGGCCGGTCGGATGCCGAGATCATGCGCTTCTGCCAGTCGTTCATGAGCGAGCTGTGGCGCCACCTGGGCGAGCACACCGATGTCCCCGCAGGCGACATCGGCGTCGGCGCCCGCGAGATCGGCTACCTCTTCGGGGCCTACCGGAAGATCACGAACCGTCACGAGTCCGGCATGTTCACCGGCAAGGGCGTGCAGTGGGGCGGCGCCGAAGTGCGCACCGAGGCGACGGGCTACGGCGCGGTCTTCTTCGCCGAGCAGATGCTCGCGGTGGCCGGCTCGACCCTCGAGGGTGCGCGCGTCGCGGTTTCGGGGTCGGGTAACGTCGCGATCTACGCGATCGACAAGGCGCGTCAGCTGGGCGCCGTGCCGGTCACGGCATCCGACTCCTCCGGGTACGTCGTCGACGACGCGGGGATCGATCTCGAGCTGCTCCGCCAGGTCAAGGAGCACGAGCGCGCGCGGATCTCGGAGTACGCCGCCCGCCGGTCCGGTGCGCGATTCGTCGAGGGCGCGCGCCCCTGGGACGTGCCGGTGGATGTCGCGATCCCATCGGCCACCCAGAACGAGCTCGATGAGGACGACGCACGCGCCCTGATCGCGGGCGGGGTCCGCGCCGTCGCCGAGGGCGCCAACATGCCCTCCACCCCTGCCGCCGTCGCCGCGTTCCAGGAGGCCGGCGTGCTGTTCGGACCGGGCAAGGCCGCCAACGCCGGGGGTGTCGCGACCTCGGCGCTCGAGATGAGCCAGAACGCCTCGCGCCAGCGGTGGAGCTTCGCCGACAGCGAGCGCAAGCTGCGCTCGATCATGAAGGACGTCCACGACGCGGCGTTCGACGCCGCCGAGCGCTACGGACGTCCCGGCGACTACGTCGTCGGCGCGAACAGCGCGGGGTTCGAGCGCGTCGCCCACGCCATGCTCGCCCAGGGCGTCATCTGACCCACCCGAGGATGCCGTGACCACCACCCCTTCCCCCGACGGAGCACGCACCGCCGCGAAGGTGTCGGCGCTGACGCTGGCCGGACTCGTCGTCGGATCGATGGTCGGGGCGGGCGTGTTCTCGCTGCCGGGACGGTTCGCCGCCGAGACGGGCGTCACCGGGGCCGTGATCGCGTGGGCGATCGCCGGCGGGGGCATGCTCATGCTCGCGCTCGTGTTCCAGCGGCTGGCCCTTCGCCGCCCCGACCTCGATGCCGGCGTGTACTCCTACGCACGGGCCGGCTTCGGGCCCTACGCCGGCTTCTTCTCGGCGTTCGGGTACTGGGCGAGCGCCTGTGCGGGGAACGTCTTCTACTGGGTCTTCATCATGTCGACCCTCGGCGCGGTCTTCCCGGCGCTCGGCGCGGGCGACACCCTGCTCGCCGTGGTCGTCTCCTCGGCGGGCCTGTGGCTCTTCTACGCCCTCGTCCGCAGCGGCGCGCGTGAGGCGGCGGCCGTCAACCGCATCGTCAGCGTCGCCAAGGTCCTGCCGATCGTCGTCTTCGTCCTCCTCTGCGTCTTCGCCTTCGACCCGCAGGTGTTCGCCGCCAATCTGACGGGCGCCACGGGCGCGCCGGTGCTGTACGAGCAGGTGCGGGCGACGCTCCTCGTCACCGTCTTCGCGTTCATCGGCGTCGAGGGTGCGAGCGCGTACTCCCGCCACGCCCGGCGCCGGTCCGACGTCGGGCGGGCGACCGTGCTCGGGTTCCTCGCGGTCCTCGCGGTCTTCATGTCCGTGACGATCGTGTCGTACGGGATCCTCCCCGCCGAAGAGATCGCCGCACTCCGGCAGCCGTCGATGGCGGGCGTGCTCGAAGCGGTCGTGGGCGGCTGGGGCGCCGTGTTCATCGGCGCAGCCCTCGTCCTGGCGGTGCTGGGCGCCTACCTCTCGTGGACCCTCATGGCCGCCGAGGTGCTCCTCGTGGCCGCGCGCGCGGGCGACCTCCCGCCCGTCTTCGCCCGCACGAACGAGAAGGACGTCCCGGTCGGGGCGCTCACGCTGTCCACCGCGCTCGTGCAGGTGCTCCTCGTCGTGGTGCTCTTCGCCGCCGACGCCTTCGACGTGGCGCTGAACCTCACGAGCGCGCTCGCGCTCATCCCCTACTTCCTGACCGCCGGCTTCGCGTTGAAGCTCTCGCTCACGGACCGGACGGGCCTCTCTCGCGCCGCACGGACAGCGCAGACCCTCGTCGCCGTGCTCGCCACGGCGTACACGGGATTCCTCCTCTACGCCGCCGGCGCCGAGTACACGCTGCTGTCGCTCCTCATCATCGTTCCGGCGACCGTGCTGTACGCCGCTGCGCGACGCGCGCGCGGAGAACGCGTGTTCTCGGCCGGAGAGTGGGTCCTGTTCGCCCTCGCGGCCGCCGGCGCGATCGCCGCCGCCGCGCTCATCGCGACCGGCGTCCTCGTCATCTAATGCGGTCGGCGGTCAGTGCTCGGCGCAGTCGTCGTCCGCCGGGACGATGGTGACCTCGACCCCGGTCGGACCGGTCAGACCGTCACGGTCCAGAGCGCGGTAGACCAGGCGCACCGCCTGGGCATGACCGGAACGCGTCGGGTCGGCCAGGCGGTAGCCGATCTCGACGTATCGCTCGGTCCCCGCATCGACGGCATGGTCCACATCGCGAAGATCGAATCCCCGCGCGGTGCCGATGAGAGTCCCCTCGAGAGGCCTCGTCCGCCACCCGACCACCTCGAGGTTGTCCCCGTCCACCAGCTCGACGCCGACGACCTCCGCGTCCACCGTCGACGACACGAACGTCGTCCCGATCGTCACGTGGGACCCATCGGCATCCACCGGCGCACAGACGGCGTCGCCGGGATCCTGTGCGGACACCGGTCGCAGCGCCGAACACGCGACCGCGCTCATCGCCGTGACAGCCAGAACGACGGCGGCGCCGGCGGCGACGGGAACGCGGAGGCGACGGCGCATGCCCCGACTGTAGCGGGACGCCGCCGCAACGCGCTCTCCTAGCCGGCCGAAGCCTCCGCAGCCCGGGTCGACGTCGAAGCCCCCGCCGACGCCGTCGAGGATTCGGGCAGCGGGAAGAGCTGATCGAGCAGCTGCCGTGTCCACGCGATGAGATCGGCGTCCGAGAACGCCTCGCCGCCCGCCGTCGGCAGGGGCACGATCATCGCCTCGCCCCCGGCCAGGATCTTGGCCTTGGGGTGCAGGCGCTGCAGCCGCACGCGTAGCGAGTCGGGCAGCTGCGCGGGGGCGACACGGAGGTTCGGCCCCATCGCGACGACGTCGGTGAGCCCGGACTGCGCCGCGCGGCGGCGAAGGCGCGCCACCTCGAAGAGCCCCTCGACGTCGGAGGGCGGTGCGCCGTACCGGTCGCGCAGCTCGTCGGCGACGAGGTCGATGGCGTCGGCCGCGGCGGTGACGGATGCCGCCGCCGACAGCTTCTGGTAGGCCTCCAGGCGCAGCCGCTCGCTGTCGATGTACGTCTCGGGGATCCGCGCGTCGACGGGGAGCTCCAGCCGCAGCTCGGCGGGCCCCTCGGTCTCCTCGCCCCGGAAGGTCGCCACCGCCTCGCCGATCATCCGGAGGTACAGATCGAAGCCGACCCCGGCGATGTGACCGGCCTGCTCGGCGCCCAGCAGGTTCCCGGCTCCGCGCAGCTCGAGGTCCTTCAGGGCCACCTGCATTCCCGACCCGAGGTCGTTGTTGACCGCGATCGTCTCGAGGCGGTCGGCGGCCGTCTCGCTGAGCGGCTTCATCTCGTCGTACAGGAAGTACGCATACGCGCGCTCGCGCCCGCGCCCCACCCGGCCGCGGAGCTGGTGCAGCTGGCTCAGCCCGTACTTGTCGGCACGATCGATGATGATCGTATTGGCGTTGGAGATGTCGAGGCCCGTCTCGATGATCGTGGTCGACACGAGGACGTCGGCGCGACGCTCCCAGAAGTCGTCGACCACCTGCTCGAGCGCGTGCTCGCCCATCTGGCCGTGTGCGACGGCGATCCTCGCCTCGGGGACGATCTCGGCCAGATGGGCCGCGACGCGCTGGATCGACTGCACCCGGTTGTGGACGTAGAAGATCTGCCCCTCGCGCAGCAGCTCCCGCCGGATCGCCGCGGCGACCTGCTTGTCGCCGCGTGGGCCGACGTACGTGAGGATCGGATGCCGGTCCTCGGGCGGCGTCTGGAGCGTCGACATCTCGCGGATGCCGGTGACCGCCATCTCGAGTGTCCGCGGGATCGGCGTGGCGCTCATCGCGAGGATGTCGACGTTCGTCTTGAGCTTCTTCAACTGGTCCTTGTGCTCGACGCCGAAGCGCTGCTCCTCGTCGATGATCATGAGGCCCAGATCCTTGAAGACCACCTTCTCGGTGAGGATGCGGTGAGTGCCGATGACCATGTCGACGGTGCCGTCGAGGAGCCCCGTCAGCGTGTCGCGCGCCTCTTTGTCGGTCTGGAAGCGCGACAGCGGGCGCACCTTGACCGGGAACCCGGCGAAGCGCTCGGTGAAGGTCTCGAGGTGCTGCTTGACGAGGAGCGTCGTCGGAACGAGCATCGCGACCTGCTTGCCGTCCTGGATCGCCTTGAATGCTGCGCGGACGGCCACCTCGGTCTTGCCGAAGCCGACGTCGCCGCTGAGGAGCCGGTCCATCGGGATCGGCCGCTCCATGTCGGCCTTGATCTCGTCGACCGTCTGGAGCTGATCGAGGGTCTCGGCGAACGGGAACGCCTCTTCGAGCTCGCGCTGCCACGGCGTGTCGGGGCCGAAGGCGTACCCCTTGGCCGCCATGCGCGCGGAGTAGAGCTTGACGAGCTCGACGGCGATGTCGCGGACGGCCTTGCGCGCCTTGCCCTTGGCTGCCGCCCAATCGCTGCCGCCCATCTTCGACAGCGTCGGCGCCTCGCCGCCGACGTAGCGGGAGAGCTGATCGAGCTGGTCGGTAGGCACGAAGAGCTTGTCACCGGGGTACCCGCGCTTCGAGGGCGCGTACTCGAGCACGAGGTACTCGCGCTGCGTCTTGACCGCGTTGCGCCCGCCGGTCGACACCTCGCGCTGCACGAGCTCGAGGAACTTGCCGATGCCGTGCGTCGCGTGGACGACGACGTCGCCGGGCTTCAGCTGCAGCGGGTCGACGACGTTCCGCCGCCGGGAGGCGAGCTTCTTCACGACGCGCGAGTCCGCCCCGATCGTTCGGCCGTAGAACTCCGACTCCGTGAGGACCGCCAGGCGCGCCGCCGCATCCTGGAACCCCGCCTCGAGCGCGCCGACGACGGCGACCGCCACCCCGGCGTCGGGGGTCTCGTCCAGACGCTCGACGGTGCGCGCCGCGATCCCCCGCTCGGCGAGGACGTCGCGCGCGCGATCGACCAGACCCGCGCCGCCGGCGGCGACGACGACGCGCCAGCCGTCGGCCAGGAGTCCTCGCACATGCTCGGTGGCGCCATCGACGTTCCCGTGGAAGGACGGCACCGGCGACGCCTCGACCCGCACCACCCCGGCCGACTCGACGAGCTCCGACACGTCGGCGTCGGCGAAGCCGGGGTCGAAGGCGCTGAGCGTCCACCACACGCCGTCGCGGTCGCCCGTCGCCTCGTGCAGCTGAGGGAGCGTCAGGAAGTCGCCCGCGCCGAGGTCGACCGGGGTGTCGGCGCCCGCGGTCGCGGCGCTCCAGGCGGCCTCCAGGAACTCCTGGTTGGTCTCGCCGAGCGTCATCGCGCGCGCGACCGCGCGCTCGGGGTCGAGGAGGGCGGTCGCCGTCCCGTGCGGCAGGTAGTCGACGAGGGGGACGACGCCGTCGGCGACGACGGGCAGCAGCGACTCCATCCCTTCGACGGGGATGCCCTCGCTCATCTTCTCGAGCATGCCGCGGAGCCCCGGGAAACGGTCACGCAGCCCCGCCGCGCGCTCGCGCACGGCCGAGGTGAGGAGCAGCTCGCGGCTCGGGATCAGCGTGACACCGGGCACCGCGCCGGGCAGCGAGCGCTGGTCGGCCACGGAGAACGCACGGATCTGGTCGACCTCGTCGCCGAAGAACTCCACGCGCAGCGGGTGGTCGGCGGCGGGCGGGAAGACATCGAGGATGCCGCCGCGCACCGCGAACTCGCCGCGGCGCGACACCATGTCGACGCGGTGATAGGCGAGGTCGACGAGCCGCCGGACGACGTCCTCGAGCTCGTGACCGCGCTCCCCCGCGACGAGCTCGACGGCGCCGGCATCCGTCAGCCCCGCCGCGATCGGCTGGAGGGCGGCGCGCACCGACGCGACCACGACGAGGGGCGCGGATCCGTCCCAGGCCGCGGCGTGGCGGAGCACGTCGAGCCTCCGGCCGACCGTTTCGGCGCTCGGGCTCAGCCGCTCGTGCGGGAGCGTCTCCCACGCCGGGAACTGCAGGACCGTCGCCTCGGGGATGAGGCATTCGAGCGCCGCGCCGACGCTCTCGGCCCGGCGGCCGGTGGGTGCGACGACCAGCAGCGACGGCGGCGACCCCGCCGCTCGCCGCGCAGCGAGGAGTCCCGCGAGAAGCGGCGCATCGAGCCCGGTGACGACCGAGAAGTCGGTGTCGCGACGGCTCCCCCGCAGGGCGGCGGCGAACGGCTCAGACTGCGTGAGGGCGCGCACGATCCCGGCGACTGTCATCCCTCCAGTCTAGGACGGCGTCCGACATCGCCGACCGGCCCGCGGCGCGACACCCGGCATCCGCCCCTCGTTCACCCCGCCGACACGCGGCCTGCCTAACGTCGCTGATTCACGGCGTCTCCGTGGGACGGCGTCACGGATTCACCGCGCGCGACGGAGAGGGGACGAGGCATGGGAGCTGCGATGACGCACAGGCGGACGACGATCGAGACGCCGACCGGCAACCGCGTGGTGCTCGAGCCCGCCGCCGAGGCGTACGCGTTCCTCGGCAGCGACGTTCCGCTCCAGCGGATCGCCGTCACCGAGGTGACCCTGCGCGAGGGCGAACTGCTCGTCGAGGTCGAGCTCGCCACGGTCTGCGACGGCGACGTCCGCACCGCGCGGGGTGACCGGGTCGTCCCCGTGCCGCAGGTTCTCGGTCACGAGCAGGTGGGACGCGTCGTCGCCCTGGGCCCAGGGGCGCCCGCCGCGACCTACGACGGCCTGCCGCTGAGCGTCGGCGACCGCATCGTCTGGGGTGTCGCGGTGGAGTGCGGGGAGTGCGCGCACTGCCGGGACGGCGCCACCGCCGAGTGCCTCCGGCCGCAGCGCTACGGCCACGAGCGCGTGCGCCGCGGATGGGAGCTGTCGGGCGGCGTCGCCACGCACGTGCACCTGCTCCCCGGCACCGTGATCGCGCGTGCACGCGACTGGATCCCCGCGGCGGTCGTCGCACCGGCGTCGTGCGCCACGGCGACCGTGACCGCCGCGATCGAGGCCGCCGAGCGCATCCGTCCCCTGGCCGGCGAGACGGTGCTCGTGTCGGGCTGCGGGATGCTCGGGCTCACAGCGGTGGCGATGAGCAGCCAGAAGGGGGCCCGAGTCGTCGCCGTCGATCGCGACCCCCAGCGCCGAGCGCTCGCGCTCGATTTCGGCGCCGCCTCGGCGCACCTCCCGGGACGCGCGCCGGACGGCTTCCGGATCGCCCTGGAGCTCTCCGGCGCCGCCGATGCCGTCGCCGACGTCATCGCGGGAGCCGGCGTCGGCGGTGTGATCGTGCTCGCCGGCAGCGCGTTCGACGCGCCCCCGATGTCGGTGCCCGCCGAGTCGATCGTCCACCGGCGGCTGACGATCCGCGGCGTCCACGACTACCGGCCGGAGCATCTCCTCGATGCGGTCCGCTTCCTCGAGCGGGTCGACCACGACCTGTTCGGGCAGCTGGTGGGCGAAACGGTGCCGTTCGCCGACGCCGCCGCAGCGCTCACGCGGCCCGCTGCGCGCGGCGCGCGGATCGCCGTCCGGCCCTAGAGCTCGACGGACCGACTTCGACGACGCTTCGCCCGTCGAAGGGCGTGCACCGTCTCAGGCGCGCGGCGCGTGCCAGCGCTGCTGAGCGGCCAGCAGCCCGTCGCCGACGAGGACCTCGACGGCATCCGCGGCGTCGCCGATCAGGCTCGGGAGCACGCCGCGCTCTGCCGACGAGAACGGATCGAGCACCCAGTCCGCCGGGTCCTGCCGCCCCGGCGGCCTCCCGATGCCGACCCGCACCCGCGGGAAGTCGGCGGTGCCGAGCGCCTTGGCGACGTCGCGCACGCCGTTGTGCCCGCCGTGGCCGCCGCCGATCTTCAGCTTGACGGAGTCGAAGGGGATGTCGAGCTCGTCGTGGACGATGACGACGCGCTCCGCGGGCACGTCGTAGAACCGGGCGAGCGACGAGACCGGGCCGCCCGACACGTTCATGAACGAGTTGGGCGTCGCGAGGACGAGCTTCTGCGCGCCGGGGCGCAGCCACGACTCCGCGACGCGCGCATGGGCCTTATGCGCGCGGAGCGTCTCGCTCCGGCGCGCGGCGAGCTCCGCGATCACCATCTGCCCGATGTTGTGCCGGGTCGCCTCGTAGCGCGGCCCGGGATTGCCGAGTCCGACGACCAGCCACGTCTCTGCCATGGGGATCCCTTCCGACGACGACGCCCGCCGCCACCAGTATCGGCGGCGACGGGCGTCGGGGAGTGCGATTACTCGGCCTCTTCGGCCGCCTCGGCCTGCTCCTCGGCGACGGCCTCGTCGGCCGCCTCGATCTCGTCGGCCTCGGCGATGGTCGCCGCGGGGACCGCGATCGCGACCACGAGGGTCTCGGGGTCGGTGACGAGCGACGCGCCCTTGGGCAGCGTGAGGTCGGCGGCCGTGATGTGGGTGCCGTCCTCGAGGCCCTCGACGTCGACGACGACGTGCTCGGGGATGTGGGTGGCCTCGACCTCGAGCGTGACGGTCGTGTTGTCGAGGTTGACGATCGTGCCGGCGAAGGGCTCGCCCTCGACGATGACGGGGACGTCGACCTGGACCTTCTCGCCCTTCTTCACGACGAGGAGGTCGATGTGCTCGATGATCTGGTGCACGGGGTCCTTCTGGACGTCCTTGACCAGCGTGAGCTGCTCCTTGCCGTCGACCTGCAGCTCGAGCACGACGTTCGCGCGGCGAACGAGCAGCGCGACCTGGTGGCCCGGCAGGGCGACGTGGACGGGCGTAGTGCCGTGGCCGTAGATGACGGCGGGGATCTGGCCGGCGGCACGGAGGCGGCGGGCGAAACCCTTGCCGAAGTTCTCGCGGGTCTCGGCGACGACCTTGGTGTCGGTCTCAGTCGACATGGTGATTCTCCTTGGGGCCGGTTCCCTCTTCGGGGGCCCTGATCTGTGGTCTGGTGGATTCGACTCGAACGCCCGCGCGTGAGGAAAGCCACAGGACCGCCGTCAGACAGGATTTCTGTGCCGATTCACCGCGTCGATCACGGATGCCGGGGCATCCCTCGCCGAAGTACGCCCTCAGTCTACCAGCGCCCCCGCTACGATGGTGACGCACCCTTGCGCCGACTGAGGAGGACCCATGGACTACGGCTGGATGTCGCACGCTCTGCTGTGGCTGATCGGCCTGATGTCGGTCGGCGCCACCCTCGGCGCCCTCGGCGCGCTGTGGTCGCTCGGCCGCGCCGGCTACCGCAAGGACTGAGCCTCCCGGACCGCGGCGATCCGGCTGACGACCGACTCGAGGTCGGCGTCGTTGGCGAAGCGCGCGCCCGCCTCGTCGGTAGCGAGCGGCTCCAGCGTCGCGAGCTGGGAGTCCAGGAGCGTCGCCGGCATGAAGTGGTCTCGCCGCGACACCCGCTGGCGAAGCGTCGTCTGCGGCACGACGAGCTCGACGAACCAGGTGTCGCCGGCGCTCGCGCGGATGCGGTCGCGGTAGGAGCGACGCAGCGCGGAGCAGGCCACCACCACGGGAGACTGCCGCGCCAGCACGAGCGCGACCGCGTCGAGCCACGGCGCGCGATCGTCGTCGTCGAGGGGAGTCCCGGCGGCCATCTTCGCCACGTTGGCGCGAGGGTGGAGGTCGTCGCCGTCGACGAACCGGGCGCGCAGCCGGGCGGCGAGCGCCGCACCCACCAGGGACTTGCCCGATCCGCTGGGTCCCATGACCACGATCCTGCTCACATCCGCTCCTTTGCCGCGACGACCTGCTCTGCGTCCTCCGACACTACGGCGATCTCCGGGTGACGCGGGCGACGTCACGCGGCGACGCCGCACCCCCGGGCGGACTACGCTGGGAGTGATTCCCCTCCCCCGTTTCTCCGAGGAGTTCTCTGTGTCAGAAGCCGTCCAGCCTGCAGCCAACATCGGAGTCGTGGGACTCGCCGTCATGGGCTCGAACCTCGCCCGGAACCTCGCCTCGCGCGAGGGCAACACGGTGGCGGTGTTCAACCGCAGCCGGTCGAAGACCGATGAGCTGCTCGCGGCGCACCCCGAGGCCGAGTTCGTGCCTGCGTTCTCGTACCAGGAGTTCGCGGCATCGCTGCAGAAGCCCCGGACGGCGATCATCATGGTCAAGGCGGGCTTCCCGACGGATGCCGTCATCGACGAGCTCATGAAGGTCTTCGATGCCGGCGACATCATCATCGACGGCGGCAACTCGCTGTTCACCGACACGATCCGCCGTGAGAAGGCCGTGCGCGAGGCGGGGTTCAACTTCGTCGGCATGGGCGTGTCGGGCGGCGAGGAGGGCGCTCTCAACGGCCCGTCGCTGATGCCCGGCGGCCCCGACGAGGCGTGGGTCACCCTGGGCCCGATCCTGAAGTCCATCGCGGCGGTCGCCGAGGGCGAGCCCTGCGTGACGCACGTCGGCCACGACGGGGCGGGTCACTTCGTGAAGATGGTGCACAACGGCATCGAGTACGCCGACATGCAGCTGATCGCCGAGGCGTACGACCTCATCCGCCGCGGCACGGGCAAGTCGCCCGCCGAGATCGCGGACATCTTCGCCGAGTGGAACCGCGGCGAGCTCGAGAGCTACCTCATCGAGATCACCGCCGAGGTGCTGCGCCAGACCGACGCTGCGACCGGCCTGCCGCTGGTCGACGTGATCGTCGACGAGGCGGGCGCCAAGGGCACCGGCGCCTGGACCGTGCAGACGGCCCTCGACCTCGGCGTCCCCGTCTCGGGCATCGCGGAGGCGACCTTCGCCCGCTCGCTGTCGAGCCACCGCGAGCAGCGCGACGTCTCGGGCGCGCTCCCCGGCCCCTCGGGGACCGACGGGGGCTTGACCGGCGGCTTCACCGTCGAGGACGCCGACGCGTTCGTCGAGCAGGTGCGCCTCGCGCTGTACGCCTCCAAGATCGTCGCCTACTCGCAGGGCTTCGATGAGATCCGCGCGGGCGCCGCCCAGTACGGATGGAACATCGACCTCGGCGCGGTGTCGAAGATCTGGCGCGGGGGCTGCATCATCCGCGCGCAGTTCCTGAACCGCATCGCCGAGGCCTACGACGCCGACGCGGAGCTCCCGGTGCTGCTGACGGCCCCCTACTTCGTCGAGGCGCTGGGTCGCGCGCAGGACGCGTGGCGCGGGATCGTCCAGATCGCCGCCGGCGCCGGCATCCCCGCCCCCGCGTTCTCATCGTCGCTGGCCTACTACGACGGCCTGCGCGCCGAGCGCCTCCCCGCCGCCCTCATCCAGGGGCAGCGCGACTTCTTCGGCGCGCACACCTACCGGCGCACCGACAAGGAAGGCACCTTCCACACGCTGTGGTCGGGCGACCGCAGCGAGACCGAGGCCGAGGACACCCACTGACCCGGGACATCGTCGCGCGGCGCGAGGACTCCCCCGCGCTGCGGGTCCACCGCGTCGCAGCGCGGGTGGTGCTGGCGATCCTGTCGGCGCTCTACCTGTGGGCGGTCGCCTGGATGACGCTGCGCGCGAGGCCCTACGGCTCGGACATCGCCGCCGCCCTCGACCGGCTGCTCGCCTGGTTCGCCGAGCGGGAGTCGACCGCGTGGATCACGTTCGACCGCGTGGAGTTCGGCGCGAACGTCGCGATGTTCGTGCCGCTCGGAGTCTTCGCCGTGCTCTGGTTCGGCGTGCGCGGCTGGTGGACGGCGCCGGTGCTCGGCCTCCTCGCGAGCGGAGCGATCGAGCTGGCACAGGCGGTGTTCCTCGACGCGCGGGTCGCCGATGTGCGCGACCTCGTCGCCAACACGCTCGGGGCCGTGACCGGCATGCTCCTCATGCTCCTCCTGGCCTTCCTGCTTTCACCGCGGCGCTGACGCGCACCCGGATCCTGCGGGCGCGCGTCAGCGGGCGTGTCACCGGCGGCTCACCGCGTGATGTCGCGGATGGTTCCCTTGTCCAGGCGCAGCCGGCGTCGCGCGCGGCGGGCGACGGCCGAGTCGTGCGTGACGACGAGCAGTGTCAGCCCCTCGGCGTTCAACTGCTCGAGCACGGCGAGGATGTCGTCCCTCATCGACTCGTCGAGATTGCCGGTCGGCTCGTCGGCGAGGAGGACGCGCGGCCGCTTGGCGATCGCGCGGGCGATCGCGACGCGCTGCTGCTGGCCTCCCGACAGCTCCCCGGGCCGGTGATCGGCGCGGTCGGCGAGACCGACGCGCTCGAGGGCGTCGGCGATACGCGCGTCGCGGTCGGCGCGGCCGAGGCCGAGGGGCTCGAGACCCATGTCGACGTTCTCGGCGGCCGTGAGCGTCGGGATGAGGTTGAAGGCCTGGAAGACGAAGCCGATCTCCGTCGCTCTCACGCGCTCGAGGTCGGCGGCAGACGCCTTCGCAAGGTCGGTGTCGCCGATCATCACGTGGCCGTCAGTGGGCCGGTCGAGGGCGCCGAGGAGCTGCAGGAGGGTGGACTTCCCGCCGCCGGTCGGTCCCTGGATGGTGACGAAGTCCCCCTGGGCGATCTCGACGTCGACGCCCTTCAGCGCCTGCACGACCCGCCCCTTCTGCCGGTAGGTCTTGGTGACCCCCGCGAGCCGGTAGGCGGGCGTGGCGGGGGCGGCGACGGCATCGGTCGCGCTCCGGTCGATCATGGTCATGTCGGTGTCTCCTCGATGATGCGTCGGTGGATGGGGGGCGAAGCGGGCGGGCTCAGGCGACGGCACGGAGGGCCTCGGCAGGGCTCAGCCGGGCGGCGCGCCAGCCGCCGAACGCGCCGGCGACGAGGCCGCCCGCGACGGCGAGCAGCAGGGCCACGACGATGATCCAGAGCGAGAGCGGCGCGGTGAGCACGATGTCGGCGGCGGTCTGCGAGACCGGCCCGGCGAACCCGCCCATGCCTCCCGGACCGCCCTGCCCCATCGTGTTCTCGGCGGCGGGCGCCGAGGAGATCGTGGGCGAGATCACGGTGACGGCGAGGACGCCCGCGAGACCGAGAGCGACGCCGAGCACGCCGCCGATGAGCGCCTGCACGACCGACTCCCCGGCGACCTGGCCGACGACGCGCCCGTTCGACCAGCCGATGGCCTTCAGCGTGCCGATCTCACGCGTGCGGCGGGAGATGCCCGAGATCGTGAAGAGCACCGCGAGGGCGACGGCGACCGCCAGCACGATGACCGACAGCCACGTCCCGAGGCTCGTGATGAGGGACGACGCGCTCGACAGCGACCCCGACACGGTCGACGCGAGGTCCGACTGCGAGCTGACGGTGGTGTCCGGAAGCGCCTCCTCGAGAGCGGACTGCACGGAGGAGATCTGGTCGCTGGATGCCGCCTGCACGTAGACGGTCGACACCACGTCGCCGGCACCCGAGAGATCCTGGGCGACGTCGAGCGGGATGTAGACGTTCGCGGCGGTGTCGGCATCCGCCGAGGTGGATGCCACGATCCCCACGATCTCGAACGCCGTCCCGCCGATGTCGACGGTGTCGCCGACCGCGAGCTCGGCGCTGGCCGCGTACGACGCGTCGAGCACGGCGACGTCCGCCCCCGCGTCCGCGTCGGAGAGGGCGCGACCGTCCGACACCTGGGCGGCCGACAGCGGGCCCACCGAGGTGTCGGAGGCTTCGACGCCGAGGACCGTGAACGAGTCGACGTCGAACGATCCGCCGCCGAATCCGCCCCCACCGCCCGGCATGTCGCCGCTCTGGCCATCGGCCGGCATCTGCTGCGCGTCCGTTCCCTCGGTGTCGGAGGCGTCCGGTCGCTGCGGCAGCTCGCCGTCGAAGGTCGTGTTCGTGAGGCTCAGGGCGCCGGATGCCGCGGCCACACCGTCGATCCCCGCGACGGTGTCGAGCGTCGCCGCGTCGATCGTGCCGCGCAGGAAGTCGGTCATGAGGCGGGACTGGCTGAGGCTCGTCGTGCCGTCGTCGTCCGTGGTCCCCTCGTCGTCACCGAAGTCGAACTGCGGGCCGCCGCGGCCGCCGCCCTCGCCGGGCTCGGTCTGCGCGCCCGTGACGGTCAGGTCGGTCCCCACTCCGTAGACGGACTCGAGGGCCTGGGCCTGAGCGTCCCGCACCCCGGCGGACAGGGCGTTCACGATGATGACGAGGGCGATCGCGATCGCGAGGCCGGCGGCCACGATCGTCGTCTGCTTCTTGCGGCCGGACAGCTCGCGGCGCAGATACGTCCAGTACATGGGTCTCCTTCTCGGCGCTGTGGTCGCGGCGCACGCTCGGTCGTCGTGGCCCGGGGCACGCCGGCGGATCCGACGCTAGGAAGCGTCCTTCTGTGCGGGTCCTGGTTCGGGTATGGAGAGGCTATGAGGGCGGAGGAGGCGCCCGGATGGCGATTCACAGAGCACGCATAGGTCACCCCATAGGAAGCGCATAGCTCCAGGTCCACAATGGATGCCATGACCGCTCCTGCCGCTGCACCCGCCCTCCGCCGCCCCGACGGCTCCCCGCTGCGCGTGCTCGTCGTCGACGACGAGCAGATGCTCACAGATCTGCTCTCGATGGCGCTGCGCATGGAGGGGTGGGAGGTGCGCACGGCCGGCTCCGGCTACGACGCGCTCACCGCGACCCGCGAGTTCGACCCGGACGCCCTCGTGCTCGACATCATGATGCCCGACCTCGACGGCATGTCGGTGCTCCAGCGACTCCGTCATGGCGGCAACGACGTGCCCGTGCTGTTCCTCACGGCGAAGGATGCCGTCGCCGACCGCGTCGCGGGGCTCACCGCGGGAGGCGACGACTACGTGACGAAGCCGTTCAGCCTGGAAGAGGTCGTCGCGCGGCTCCGGGGCCTCATGCGGCGAGCCGGGAGCGCCACGGCGGGCGGGGCGGATCCGATCCTCCGCGTGGGCGACCTGTCGCTCAACGAGGACTCCCACGAGGTGGAGCGCGGTGATGCACAGATCGAGTTGACGGCGACCGAGTTCGAGCTCCTGCGCTTCCTCATGCGCAATCAGCGTCGCGTCGTCTCGAAGGCGCAGATCCTCGACCGCGTCTGGAACTACGACTTCGGCGGCCGATCGAGCGTCGTCGAGCTGTACATCTCCTACCTCCGCAAGAAGATCGACGCCGGGCGGGAGCCCCTCATCCACACCGTGCGGGGTGTCGGCTACATGATCAAAGCCCCGCAGTGATGAGCTCCGTCTCCGAGGGGCCTGCGCCGCAGCGCCGCCCCCGCGCCGCCCATCGCTGGAGTCTGCAGACGCGGCTCATCATCGCCGTGGTGTCGCTGGTGGCGCTCATTCTCGTGGCGATCGGATTCGCGACGGGGACCATCCTGCGCTCGATCATGATCGAGAACCTCGACGCGCAGGTGACCTCGGCGTCCGAGCGGGTCCATCTGGCACCGACCGGCACCGCCGCCGACGTCCTGAACGAGGGCCGCCAGGAGGTCGGCACCCTGCTGATCATCCAGAACCTCTCGGGATTCACCGGCGCGTACGTCGGTGAAGACGAGGCCGCCGTGGCGCTCTCGGACGACGAGGTGCGCGGTGTCATCTCCAGCATCCGCACCGTCGACCGCCTCGGCTGGGGCGACGCCACGGTGGAGGGCGCCGGCGACTACCGGGTCCGCGTGCAGGGCACCGTCTCGGGCGGGACCTTCGCGGTCGGCATGCCCACCTCGGAGCTCACCTCGACCATCGCGCAGATCCTCACGACCGTCACCCTGCTGACGCTCGGGGGCCTCTTCGTCCTCGCGTCGGTCATCGCGGTCGTCATCCAGCAGGCGCTGAAGCCCCTCCGGGTCGTCGCCGACACGGCGGCGCGGGTCGCCTCGCAGCCGCTGGACTCCGGCGACGTCAGCATCACCGAGCGCGTACCGGATGCCGAGGCCGACGCGTCGGATGAGATCGGCCGCGTCGGCGCCGCCTTGAACACCCTCCTCGACCACGTCGACACCTCCCTGGCGGCGCGGCAGCGCAACGAGGAGCGCATGCGGGCGTTCGTCGCCGATGCGAGCCACGAGCTGCGGACGCCGCTGGCCGCCATCCGCGGCTACTCGGAGCTTTCTCTGCGGTCGTTGCAGCGCTCGGACGCGACCGTCGACCAGCGGCTCGCGGCGACCGAGCAGTCCGAGCAGGGCCTGGAGCGGATCCAGGCGGCGTCGCTGCGGATGACGACGCTCGTCGAGGACCTGCTGCTCCTCGCCCGCCTCGACGAGGGCAAGGAGCTCGTCTACGGCGCGGTCGACCTGAGCCGCATCGCCGTCGACGCCGTCGCCGACGCGCAGGTCGCCGGTCGGGGCCACGCGTGGCACGTCGAGGTCGGCGAGGACCCGGTCGTCGTGGCGGGCGACGGCGCGCGCCTGCACCAGGTGGCCGCCAACCTGCTCACGAACGCCCGTGTGCACACCCCCGCGGGGACGCAGGTGACCGCCACCGTCGCCCTCGACGGCGGAGACGCGGTGCTCCGCGTCCACGACGACGGACCCGGCATCGACCCGACCATCGCCGATGAGCTCTTCGAGCGCTTCTCGCGCGCGGACTCGTCACGCGCGCGCCAGACCGGCGGCACCGGTCTCGGGCTGTCGATCGCCAAAGCGATCGTGTCTGCCCACCACGGCACGATCACCGTGGACAGCCGGCCCGGCTCGACGACGTTCGAGGTGCGGCTGCCGGCGCGGCCCGCGGATCCCGCGTCGGCCTGAGCGCTTCGCACGGCCTGAACGCTGCGCACGGCCTGAGCGCTGCGCACGCCCCGGTCCCGCTCCACTGCTGGGAGGGCGGGACCGTGACGCTCAGTAGCCCGAGAAGGCGTCTGTCGTGATCGAGCGCGCCTTGTCGAGAGCGGGAGCGAGCTCGGCGATGAGTCCGGGAGGGCCGGAGATGTACGCGTGTCGTGAGGCGATGTCGGGGACGACCTCGAGCAACCCGTCGGCATCCAGACGCACGCCCCGCGCCCAGCGCCAGTGCGCCGGGAGGTCGGTGGGTTCGTCGCGCGTGAACACGATCACCGGGATGCCGGAGTCTTCCAGCTCGGAGCGGAACGCGAGCTCCTCCGCGCCCGACGCGACGTACACGAAGACGACGTCACGGTCCTCGCGGGCGAGGCGCAGGTGACGCAGCTGCGAGACGAACGGGGTGACGCCGATGCCGGCGGCGACCATGAGCACGGGGCTCGAGGTCTTGGCCGGCAGGACGAAGTCGCCCCACACGCCCGTCACCGGCAGCGCCTGCCCGGGCTCGACGAGCGCGAGGGCCTTCTTGTAGGTCGACTGCGAACCCTCCCGGAGCGCGATCCGGACGATCGGCAGCTCCTCGGGCGCCGAGACGATGCTGAACTCGCGCCGGGTGCCGCGGGAATCGGCCCGCGCGTGCGCGACCTCGAGCTCGAGATACTGCCCCGCAGAGAAGCGGAAGCCGCGCCGGGCCCGGAAGACGAGCTCGCGCACCGTCGGGGTGAGGATGACGCGATCGACGAGCGTGAGCCGGACCGCCGAGCGGAAGGCGAAGGCGAAGGCGAGCAGGTTTCCGAGGAGGAGCGCCCGCTCCTGCCCGAGGCTCACCTCGCCGATGTCGATCGGCCACCCCGCGAGCACACCCACGACCGCCGCCACGGCGAACTGCTGCCACCGGCGGGGCGGGAGCGTGAGCGGCTCGGACAGCATGAACGCCCCGAGGAAGAGGAACGGGGATGACCACAGCAGCTGCCAGAAGACTGTGCCGGGGTCGTACTCGAGACCGGCGGACTGGTACTGGCTGACCGTGCGGACGAAGGCGACGGCGACCGCGATCACGAGGAAGACCAGGATGACCCGCACCTTCTCGGTGCGCAGCAGCACGACCAGCCCCGCCAGGATCACGGGCGCGGCGAGGTAGGGCGATCCCACCCACCAGGCCGAGGATCCGAGATCCGGGAGCCACACGCTCAGCACGGTGAGCACCGTCGCGCCGACGGCCGCCGGGTTGAACAGGTGACGGCCCTGCCAGGCGAGCACGTACTTCGACGCGGATGCCACGACGCCCGCGATCGCGAGGCCCACGAGCCCCAGGGGCTCGAGCGTCGGACGCAGGACGAACAGGAGGATGAGGACGGTGATGAGCGTCGATTCCCACCGCCACGCCTTGCCGAGCACGCGGTGCGCGAGCGCATCGGTCGCCGCACAGGCGACGCCGAGGACAGCCCAGGAGGCGAGCAGTTCCCACGGCGTCGGAGCGAGGACTCCGGCGAAGGAGACGACGAAGGCGATCGCGGCCAGTGCGGCCAGGGCCAGCACGACGAGGCGGTACATCGAGAGGCGGCCGACGACCCCGTACACGCGGGTCCACAGGGCGGTGAGGGAGGAGATCACGAGAACAACTCTGCCTTACAGTTCGGCGACCACTCCAGGCGGCCGTCAGTGGTCATGCGCACCCACGACACGCCCCAGGCGTGCGCGAGGGCGGGTCCGCCGTCGAAGAAGAGCGCGGTGGCGGTGGCATCCGCGGTCATGGCGTCGGGAGCGAGCGCCCAGGTCGCAGCGATCGTGCGCACCGGGTGGCCGGTGCGCGCGTCGAGGACGTGATGCAGGCCGTCTCCCCACGCGCGCCGGTTCGTCGCCGACGCGCAGAGGGCGGCATCCGTCACCTCCCAGACGCCGATCGCGCGCCGCGGGTCGTACGGGTGCTCGAGTCCGACCCGCTCGGGACCGCCGCGGACGGCGAGGTCGCCGCTCGCGTCGACCACGATGCGGCCCTCGACCCACGGCGCGATCTCGTCCAGGACCCGGTCGACGAGACGTCCCTTGCCGAGCGCGCCGACGTCGATCGTCGCGGGCGCCGAGAGCGCGAGGCGCTGCGCGTCCCAGGTCAGCAGAGAGCGCCAGTCGGCGGGCGCGGGACTCGCACCCGCGTCGACGAAACCGTAGCCCGGGTCGTAGCCGCGTCGGGCGAGGGCTTCGCCGACGAGAGGGTTGACGGCGCCGTCCGTCGCGTGGGACAGCTTCGCGAACGCGCTGAGCATCACGTCGGCGTCCGGCGGCGCCGCAGCGGTGCCGCCGTCCCGCCCGAGCATCGTCACGAGCGAGTCGGACCGGAAGCGCGACCAGTCGCGATCGAAGTCGTCGACGAGGCGCAGGACGGCGTCCCGGATGCCGCCGGGCAGCGGCAACACGGTCTGGATCTGCCACGCGGTGCCGATGGCGGTGAAGTCCCACCGCGCATCGGCGGTGTGATCCATCAGGCGGCCGCTTCGGCCTTGATCGCCTCGATGGCCTCGTTGAAGCCGCCGCTCGTGAGCGAGGATCCCGCGACGCGCGACACCGAGATCTCGTCGATGTCCTGACCGACCACGGCATCCTGGATGCCGCCGATGAACTGCGACTGGTACTGCTCGGACTCGCGCTTGGTCGGGTTTCCTGTGACCTCGACGGCGGTGATGACGTCGTCGGCGAGGGTGACCGTCACGCTGATCGTCTCGACGGATTCGGGCGTGGCGTAGGAACCCTCGGCGGTGTAGCTCCCGTCGGTGTATGTCGCGGCGCCGCTCGACGTGCCCTCGTCGGTCGTGTCGACGGACTGATCGGTGCTCGAGGTGCCGCTGCCGGCATCCTCGGTGGTCGTCGCCGTGCCGGCGCATCCGGCCAGGACGGCGATGCCGAGAACGGATGCGGCGGCGGCGCCGACGCGGAGCGGGCGGGGTACGGCGGTGGTGCGGATCATGACGGTCCTCCTTCTGTCGTGTCCCGCCGGTGCGCGGGGGCGGACCGGACTGCGGGGGTAGGAACAACGGTAGCCGGGCAGAGGTTGCCGGAGCCTCGGCGTCGGCTATGCATTCGCAGTGAACGCGTGAGGCGATCGCGACGGCACGCCCCGACCGCGTGGCGGATCTGGATCCGGGGTGAAGACGAGCGTCCGTGCGGGTGTGTCGGGGTGGTGTCTTCCGGTGGGGCTGACCCAGTGGAGGACGCCGTCGGGTGTTTGTCTGACTCTCCAGGCGGAGTGGTGTTTGAGGGTGTGGTGCCGCCGGCAGAGGTGGGCGAGGTTGCCGATCTCCGTCGGTCCGTCGTGTTCTCGGGCGGTGGTGTGGTCGATGTCGCATCGGCGGGTGGGGATCCGGCATCCGGGGAACCGGCAGTGCTCGTCTCGGACCCGGAGCGCCCGTTTGAGTTGGTCGGAGGGCCGGTACCGGTCCACGGCGAGGACGGTGCCGGTGATCGGGTGGGTGAGGACCCGGTTCCACCCGGATGCGGTGCCCGCCAGTTGCAGTGCGGTCGCGGTGTCGATGGGGGTGTGGCCGGTGAGTTCTGCGGGTGTGGTGTCGTGTCCGAGCGCGGTGAGCACCGGGATGGTGATCTGGACGTGTGCGACGATCGCCTCGTTCTCGGGGATGGACGCGTTCGACACCTCGGGGCTCCCGTGTCCGGTGAGCAGCAGGTCAGCGAACACGTCCGCCCGGATCTCGTCGACCCGGCGGGTGTCGTGCACGGCGGGCTCGTGGAAGAGTGTTGCCTCGCCGCCGCGGTCACCGTTTGACGCGTCGTCGCGGTCGCTTTCGCCGGCATCGCCGGACGTGCTGGCACCGCCGATCGCGCCGCTGCCGCTCTCGCGGCGGGCGTCGATCACGCGTCGCGCGTACCGGTCGAGGCGGTCGCGGATGCCGTGCGCGATCACCGCCGGCAGGGTCGCGATCAGCTCCGCCATCCCGTCGTCGAGGTCCCGCACCCACACGCACCGGCCCTTCGCTGCTTCCGCGTGCCGCTGCTCTAGGGGCACCGGGTGCAGTCGGGCCGCCAGCATCCGGGCAGCGGGTCGCAGCCGGCCGGGCGTCTCGCGGCGGGCGACCTCGACCGCCGCCGCCTCGTACGCCGCGCGGGCCTCGTCGTCCTCGATCGGCAGTCCCGCCTCGACGATCACCTGC
>Ga0160435_1000124_pt1 | contig 45166 bp, 34 predicted proteins | sample HID1973K_E0MG_FD_108213 | JGI IMG/M metagenome (GOLD analysis project Ga0160435, IMG submission 108213) | Enriched mosquito-associated microbial communities from UW Madison campus, WI, USA - HID1973K_E0 MG | ecosystem: Host-associated > Arthropoda: Insects > Digestive system > Unclassified ...
ATCCCCTACCTCGTGCACATGGGCACGCAAGCGCAGAAGGAGAAGTGGCTTCCCGGCATGGCGACCGGCGAGATCCTCGGCGCTCTCGCGATGACCGAGCCGGGTGCGGGGTCCGACCTCCGCGGCATCAAGACAACCGCCAAGAAGGTCGACGGCGGCTACATCGTCAACGGCGCGAAGACGTTCATCTCGTCCGGCAAGACCGCCGACATGATCGTCACGTTCGTGAAGACGGGCGAGGGCAACCGTCCCGACGCCTTCTCGCTCCTCATCATCGAGAACGGCATGGAGGGCTTCGACCACGGCAAGAAGCTCCACAAGATGGGGTTCCAGGGCCACGACACGGCGGAGCTGTCGTTCAGCGACGTGTTCGTGCCCGAGGAGAACCTCATCAGCGGCACCGAGGGTCAGGGCTTCGTCCAGCTCATGATGAACCTGCCGCTGGAGCGCCTGTCGATCGGCGTCGCGGGCGCCGCGGCGGCGGCCGCCGCCCTCGAGTGGACCCTCGCCTACACGAAGGACCGCGAGGCCTTCGGCGAGCGCATCATCGACTTCCAGAACAGCCGCTTCCAGCTGGCCGACGTCGCCACGACGGTCGACGCCCTCTGGGCCTACATCGACCGCGCGCTCAAGGCCTACGCCGAGGGCAAGCTGTCGGCCGAGGAGGCCGCGAAGGTGAAGTTCTGGGCGACCGAGCGCGAGTGGGATGTTCTCGACACCTGCGTGCAGCTGCACGGCGGCTACGGCTACATCACGGAGTACCCGATCGCCCGGGCCTTCCTCGACGCCCGCGTGCACCGCATCTACGGCGGCACCAACGAGATCATGCGCGAGATCGTCGGGCGCCAGCTCGCCGGCAAGCGCTGAGGGTGCTCGCGTACAGGCAGGATTGACGCCAGAACCGCCCCGGCCACCCGGTCGGGGCGGTTCTGCCTGTATCCGGGCCGGCGGCTCACCGAATCGGGCCCTGACGGGACCCGCGGCGTGGCAAAAGCAGGCTGAACCGCGCCTGCGGGCCCGAACCGCTGCCCGCGGAGTCGTTCCGGCCTGCTTTTGCCACGCCCGCTCGTCGGCCGCGCCCGCCCGTCGGCTGCGGCGTGGCGGGGTGCCCGCATACAGGCCGAATCAGGCCCCGCGACGGCCGCCCGCCCCGTCCGGGCCGATTCTGCCTCTACCCGGGCCACTCCGCCCCGGGCACATGACGCCGGATGACGGCGGATGAAGTCGCGTAACGGATGCCGTCCGGCCCTCGCCGGGCCCGCTCCTACCGTGGGGGATCCCCACCCACCAAGGAGCAGCATCCATGAACTCTCACGCCCGCCGCACGGCATCCGGCCTCGTCGCCGTGGCCGCGGCGCTCGCGCTCGCCGCCTGCAGCACCCCGTCCGCGTCGCCGCAGAACGCCGCCGCCGCGGCGGGCGAGCCGGTCACCGGCGGCACCCTCACCTTCCTCGAGTCGCAGGTCCCGACGTGTTTCTACGCCGGTGGCGGCGGCTTCTACCCGGTGGCGACGATCCTCAACCAGGTCGCCGACAAGCTCACCTACCAGGACCCCGAGACCCGCGAGATCTCGCCGTGGCTCGCCACCGACTGGGAGATCAACGACGACGCGACGGAGTACACCTTCCACCTCCGCGACGACGTGACCTTCTCCGACGGCACCCCGCTGGATGCCGAGACCGTCGCCCTGAACTTCGACCACTTCGGCCTGGGCGACGAGTCGCTCGGCCTCGCCGCGCAGGAGTTCGTCGCGAACTACGAGGCCTCCGAGGTGATCGACGAGCACACCGTGCGCTTCACCTTCTCGGCTCCCACCCCCGGCTTCCTCCAGGCCACCTCGGTCGTCGGGTCGGCGATCGTCGCGAAGGCGACGGCCGAGCTGCCGTACGAGGAGCAGTGCCAGCTCGAGAACCTCGTCGCGACGGGCCCGTTCACGGTCGGCGACGTCGTTCCCGAGCAGGAGTACTCGCTCGCGGTGCGCGAGGACTACGACTGGGCGCCGGAGGTCTCCGAGCACCAGGGCCGCGCCTACCTCGACGCGATCGACATCATCGTCACGCCCGAGGACAACGTGCGCACCGGCGCCCTCACCGCCGGCCAGGCCGACGCGATCCGCGCGGTGCAGGTGTACGACGCGGATGCGCTGACCTCCGCCGGCAACGAGGTGCACTACGCGCCGACGAACGGCGTGAACCCGCAGTTCGCACTGCGCTGGACGAACCCGCTCCTCGCCGATATCCGCGTCCGTCAGGCGCTGCAGAAGGCGACCGACACGGCCGCGATCGTCGACACGATCTACCAGGGCAAGTTCGCCCAGGCGACGTCCGTGCTGAGCCGCGGAGCCACCGGCTACGTCGATCTCTCCGACAAGCTCGGCTACGACCCCGAGGCGGCCGCGGCGCTTCTCGACGAGGCGGGCTGGGTGCCCGGGGCCGACGGCATCCGCGAGAAGGACGGCCAGCGCCTCGAGCTCGAGACCTGGGTGGGCGCGGTCTTCCCGCTGAACCAGCAGCTCGACGAGCTCGTGGCCGAGCAGTGGGAGAAGGTCGGCGTGAAGCTGAACATCGACACCCCGGATGCCGCGACCGCCACGGCCGGTCAGAAGGACCCGCTGCAGCTGCCGGTGGCGATCACGCACGTCGGCCGCGTCGACCCGGACGTCCTGAAGAGCAACTTCCACAGCGCCTCCAACCGCAACGCCCTGGTGTCGGACGACGACGTGCTCGACGGCCTGCTCGACGAGATCTCGACGCTGTCCTCGACCGAGGAGCGGTATGCGAAGGCCGCCGAGGTGCAGGAGTACCTCATCGACAACGCCTACACGATCCCGCTCTACGAGCTGCCGCAGACCTACGCGACCTCCGCGAAGACCCACGGCCTCACGTGGGAGCCGGTCGGCCGCGTCGTGCTCTACGACACGTGGCTGTCGGAGTGACCGGCCGCGCGTAGCGAGCACGGCACTGGAGCAGGGAGAGGGGAACGGACATGCGCTACCTCATCGGACGGATCGGCCAGGCGGCACTCGTGCTGTGGGCGGCGTACACCGCGACCTTCTTCCTGCTCTCGGTGCTGCCGGGCGACGGCATCATGATCAAGTTCGAGAACCCCGAGATGGGGCTCTCGGCCGAGCAGATCGCCGCCATCCGCGACTACTACCGGGTGGACGATCCGGTGCTGCTGCAGTACGTCCACGCGCTGCTCGGCACCGTTCAGGGCGACTTCGGCTACTCGATCACGAACGCCGTCCCGGTCTCCGATCGCCTGGCGGCCGCCCTGCCGCAGACGGTGCAGCTGGCGGGCGCCGCGTTCGTACTGGCGCTGCTCATCGCGGCGGCGATCGCCGCGGCATCCGCCTTCGCCCCCTTCGCGTGGGTGCGGCGGGCACTGGATGCCGTGCCGTCGCTGTTCATCTCGATCCCGGCGTTCTGGCTCGGCCTCGTGCTCATCCAGGTGTTCTCCTTCCAGCTCGGCTGGGTGCCGATGATCGGCGCGACGCCGACCGAGGCGCTCATCCTGCCGGTGGTCACCCTCGCGATCCCGATCTCGGCGCCGCTCGCGCAGGTGTTCTGCCGGAGCCTCGACGAGGTGACGACCCGTCCGTTCGTGCAGGTCGTCACGGCGAAGGGGGCGAGCCGCTCGTGGATCCTCCTCCGCCACACCGCGAAGAACGCACTGCTGCCGACGCTGACGATCAGCGGTCTCATCGTGGGTGAACTGATCGCCGGGTCGGTCGTCACCGAGACCGTCTTCGGGCGGAACGGCATCGGCCGTCTCGTGAACGACGCGGTCGCCGGGCAGGACCTCCCCGTCATCCAGGCGGTCGTGCTGCTGTCGGCCCTCGTCTTCGTGACGGTCAACCTGATCGTCGACCTGCTCTTCCCGGTGCTCGACCCGCGCCTGCGCACCCGCGCCCGGGTGACCGCCGCCGCGTCCGCGCCCTCGCCCGAGCCGATCGGAGCCCCCGCATGACCGCCCTCGCCACCGCGCCCCTCCTCGGCGACCTCGCCGACGCCGAGGGCTCCGCCGCCACGCCCGGCTCGCCCGGCTCTTCGGCGTCGCCGGCGTCCGAGCCCGCGCCGCGCCGCCTGCGCCGCGTGCGCCTCTCGCCGACGCTGCTCCTGTCGAGCGCGGCGCTCCTCGTCGTCGTCGCGTGGGCGGTCGCGCCCGCGCTGTTCTCCCCGTTCTCGCCGTACGCGCAGGTCGCCGGGGCGCTGCAGGCGCCGTCGCTCGCGCACCCGTTCGGCACCGACTCGGTGGGACGCGATCAGCTCGCCCGCGTCATCTTCGGCGCGCGGGAGTCGCTCCTCGGCGCGGCGCTCGCCGTGTCGGTCGGTCTCGTCGTCGGCGTGCTGCTGGGCGCGGTCGCGGCGAGCCTCGGCGGCGTCGCCGACGCGGTCGTCATGCGGATCGTCGACGTGCTGCTGGCGATCCCGGGACTCCTCCTCGCCCTCACGGTCGTCGTACTCCTCGGCACCGGAACCGCCAACGCGGCCCTCGCCGTCGGCGTCGGCTCGATCGCCGGGTTCGCGCGTCTCACGCGCTCGGAGGTCGTCCAGGTGCGGCGCACCGAGTACGTGGAAGCGGCCTACGGGAGCGGCGGCACCTTCCTCTCGGTGCTGTTCGGGCACATCCTGCCGAACTCGCTGCGACCGGTCCTCGCCCTCCTCGCCCTCCAGTTCGGCGGCGCGATCCTCGCCCTGTCGACCCTCGGCTTCCTCGGGTACGGAGTCACGCCGCCCGATCCCGAGTGGGGCATGATCATCGCGCAGGGCCGGAACCTCCTCGGCGCCGCGTGGTGGGTCACCGCGCTTCCGGGGCTCGTGCTGCTCGTCGTCGTCCTCGCGACCAACCGGATCAGCCAGGTGATCGGGTCCTCAGCGAGCGGAGCCCGGCGATGAGCGCCGGGAACGCGGTCCTCGACGTCCGCGACCTCGCCGTCGCGTACGAGACGCGACGCGGGCGCGTCACAGCGGTCGACGGCATCGACATCCGCATCGAACCGGGCGAGGCCGTCGCGCTCGTCGGCGAGACCGGCTCGGGCAAGACGACCGCCGCGCTCGCGTCGATCGGCCTCCTCCCGCGCGGCGCCGTGCGCCTGCGGGGATCGGTGCAGCTCGGCGCGCAGGACATCACGGGCTGGTCGCCGCGCCGTCTCGAGCGCATCCTCGGGCGTGACGTCGGTCTCGTCCCGCAGGATCCGACGGCATCCCTCGATCCGCTGAAGACCGTCGGCTGGCAGATCGGCGAGGTGCTCCGCATCCACGGCGAACGGGACCGCGCGCGGATCGCCCGCGAGGTCGAAGGGCTACTGGAGCGCGTGGGGCTCGCCGACACGGCGCGCATCGCCCGGTCGTATCCGCACGAGCTCTCGGGCGGGCAGCGCCAGCGCGTGCTCATCGCCGGCGCGATCGCGCTGCGGCCCGGGCTCATCGTCGCCGACGAGTCGACGAGCGCGCTCGACGTGACCGTTCAGCGCACGGTCCTCGACCTCCTCGACGACCTCCGACGCGAGGACCGGTCGGGTCTCCTGTTCGTCACCCACGACCTCGCTGTCGCCGCCGAGCGGGCCGATCGGATCATCGTGCTCGAGGGCGGCATCGTGCAGGATGCCGGCGACGTCCGCGCCGTGCTCGGCGGCGCCGGCGGCCACCGCGCCGCCCCGTACACGCAGCGTCTCATCGCGAACGCGCCCGCCCTGAGACCGGCGAGGTTCCGCGAGGCGCCGCCCACCCGGGACGAGCCCGCCGCGATCACGGTGGCGGGGCTCGGCAAGGTGTTTCCCGGGCACCGCGGACGCCCGGACGTCCGGGCTCTCGAGGGAGTGTCCTTCGCCGTGGCGCCCGGGACGACCCACGCGATCGTCGGGGAGTCCGGATCGGGGAAGTCGACCGTCGCGCGCATCGCGCTCGGCTTCGAGACGGCGACGGCGGGGACGGTGCGCGTCGCCGGCACGGACGTGCCCGGCGCCGGCGGGCGAGGCCTGCGCGGGGCCGACCTCCGCCGGTTCCGCCGCAGCGTGCAGCTCGTCTACCAGAGCCCGTACGCGTCGCTGAATCCGTCGCTCAGCATCGTCGACACGGTCGCCGAGCCGCTCCGCCGCTTCGGCGGGCTCTCGCGCCGGGCCGCACGCCGCGCCGCCGGCGAGCTGCTGGAGCGGGTCGCTCTCGCGCCCGCGCTCCACGACCGGCGCCCCCGCGAGCTCTCCGGCGGGCAGCGGCAGCGCGTGGCGATCGCGCGGGCCCTCGCGCCGCGACCCGACGTGCTCGTGCTCGACGAACCCGTCTCGGCGCTCGACGTGACGGTGCAGGCGCAGATCCTCGCCCTCCTGGACGACCTCCAGCGCGAGTACGGACTCACCTACCTCTTCATCTCGCACGACCTCGCCGTCGTCCGGCAGATCTCCGACACGGTGACGGTGCTCGCGCACGGCCGCGTCGAGGAGACCGGCACCACCCGCGACGTCTTCGAACGTCCGCAGAGCGCCTACACGGTCGCGCTGCTCGACGCCATCCCCGTCCCGTCGATCACCGTCGGCGACCAATCCCTTCCCCCGGCCGACCCCGCCACCATCGGAGCCTCCGCATGACCCAGCTCGCCCTGTTCACCCGCCTGCTCGACGACGCCTCGCCCGCGGACCGCTACGCCTTGGCGCTCGCGCAGATCCAGCAGGCCGAGCGCGTCGGCCTCGACCGCGCCTGGGTCGCGCAGCACCACTTCCGCGCGGCCGAGGGCGGGCTCCCGTCGCCGTTCGTCTTCCTCGCCCACGCGGCCGCGGCCACCACCGGCATCCGGCTCGGCACGGGAGTGGTGACCCTCACTCTCGAAGACCCCGTGCGCGTGGCCGAGGATGCCGTCGTGCTCGACCTGCTCACCGGCGGCCGCTTCGACCTCGGGCTCGGCAGCGGCGGCACCCCGACCTCCTTCGCGCCGTTCGGGCTCCACCTCGACGACAAGACCGCGGTGTACGAGGCCAAGCTCGACACCCTCGTGACGGCGCTGCGCGGCGGCGACATCGGCGGCGGCAACGCTCTCTACCCCGACGCCGGGACCCTCGGCGAGCGGGTGTGGCAGGCGACGTTCTCGGTGGCGGGCGGCATCCGCGCGGGGCGGCACGGCCACGGCCTGCTGCTCTCGCGCACGCAGCCGCGCCCCGACGACGACCTCGACGCGACGCTCGCCGCACTCCAGGAGCCCATCGTCGACGCCTACCTCGACGCGCTGCCGGACGGCGCGCGGCCGCACGTCACGGCATCCCGCACCGTCTTCGTCGCCGACGACCGCGCCGAGGCGCGCGCCTTCGCCGAGACGGGGCTCCGCCGCGCGGCGCGCTCGTTCCGCGGCGGGCGACTCTCGCCGGACGCGGACCTCGACGAGCTGATCCTCGCCAGCGACACCCACGTCGGCACGCCCGACGAGGTGGCGGCATCCCTCGCCGCCGACCCCACTCTCGCCCGCGCCGACGAGGTCGCCTTCCAGGTGCACTCCGTCGACGCTCCGCACGCGCACATCCTGCGCTCGATCGAGCTGTTCGCCGACGTCGTGGCTCCGGCCCTCGGCTGGCGGGCGCCCGCATCCCCGACCATCACCACCACAGGAGGACACGCATGACCACCGCCATCCGCGACGTCATCGACGAGATCTCGGGCGCCACGCCCGCGGTCGCGGCGAGGCGCCGACCCGTGACCCGCGAGCAGTCGCAGGCGAGCTTCGACGCGCTCTTCTCGCCCCTCGACGACAGCCACCTCGCCCAGGCCGATCGCTGGCTGCTGGCCGCCTTCGCGACCCGGCTCACCGCCGCCGACGCCACGGCCGACTTCTACGCCGACCGTGCGCGGGAGGAGGCACCGGGCCTCGCCGAGCGCGTGCTCGCCGAGGCCGCGGCCCAGTCGGCCGCCGGACCGTACGGCGTCTACGCCGAGGAGGGCCTGCAGAACGAGAACATCGTGGGGCCGCGCTACGCGCCCGCGGACGAGGTGCGCACCGCGCTCGGCGAGAAGCTCGCCGCGGGGCTCGCCCACGTGCACCTCCTCACCTACCGGCTGCGCGAGACCGACGGCGGCTCGCACGACGCGCTGCTGCAGGCCGGCTGGGACATCGACGGCATCGTCACGCTGTCGCAGCTCGTCGCGTTCCTCGCTTTCCAGCAGCGGGTGGCCGCCGGCCTGCGCGTCCTCTCGGCGACGGAGGTGGCGGCATGACCTCCGCAGCGACGACCGCGACCCGGGCCCTCCGCCACGACGCTCCGCATCCCGAGGCCTTCACACGCGGGCAGGTCGGCTGGCTGCCGTGGCTCGAGCCCCTGCCCGTCGACGAGCTCACCGACCGTCACCACGACGGGCTCGTGGACCGCGGCCGGGCGAACTCCGACTACTTCCGCCTCCTCGCGCGCGACCCCGAGATCCTCCGCGCGCGGACCCTCACCGACAAGGACATCTTCTACAACGTCGCCGAGGGCCTCCCGCGCGCCGACCGCGAGCTCGCGGCGGCCGCGGCATCCCGGGTCAACGGCTGCGTCTTCTGCGCGTCGGTGCACGCGCGGTTCGCCGCGCACTTCTCGGGGCGCGAGGAGGACGTCGACCGGCTCCTCGCCGAGGGCGTCGGCGCCGACCTCGGCGAGCGGTGGAACGCGATCGTCGCCGCCGCGACCGCGCTCACGCAGACGCCGATCGCGTTCGGTCCGGCGCACGTCGAGCGGCTCCGCGCCGCGGGCCTCGACGACCTGGAGATCTCCGACGTGGTGCACGGCGCCGCGTTCTTCAACTGGGCGAACCGGCTCATGCTGACGATCGGGCGGGCGGTCGCCCCCGAGTAGGCCGCACCGGTGCGAAAAGCAGGCTGGATCGACGTCGCGCGCCGCGGGGCGGGCCGCTCGGGGCGATCCAGCCTGCTTTTGCCCCCGCTCGGGGTCGGGCTCGCCGCGGCTGCCCGGCTCGGATACAGGCAGGATCGGCGGTTCGGCGGCCGCGGCCGGCCCCGCGCTGAGGTTCTGCCTGTACCCGGTGCGCCGACGCCGTGGGCCGCCGAGCGTGCGAAAAGCAGGCTGGATCGACGTCGCGGGCCGCGGGGCGGGCCGTGCGGCGCGATCCAGCCTGCTTTTGCCCCCGCTCGGGGTCGGGCTCGCCGCGGCTGCCCGGCTCGGATACAGGCAGGATCGGCGGTTCGGCGGCCATGGCCGGCCCCGCGCTGCGGTTCTGCCTGTATCCGGGCTCGGGGCCGCGGCGGGGATCAGCCGGCCGCGGGGGCCTCTCGGCGCCGGGCGAGCCGGGCGACACCGGCGCTCTGCAGCCGGTCGGCGATGAGGATGCCGAGCCAGGTCCCGGCCAGGCAGCTCACGAGGCACAGGGCGAGGAAGGCCAGGAGCGCCGGCACCGTCATCGACCACAGGTCGAAGGACTGCGCCGCCAGGAGCGGATAGGCGACGCCGATCACGGCGGCGCCGGCGTAGTGCATCCAGGTCGCCCAGCGGCGGTAGAGCGTCAGCAGGAACGGCAGCTCGGGGAAGAACGACCAGAAGAGGGTCGTCGCGACGGCACTGACCGTGTAGAACGGCGTGAGCACGAGGCCGGCGATGAGTCCGACGAGCAGCCCCGCGAGCGGCCGCCGCAGCAGGCGCAGCGCGATGACGGCGGGGATGACGTACAGGCCCGCGATCGCGACCGAGGCGAACGGCACCGTCGCGAACAGTCCGAGCGAGAGCAGCCAGCCGCCGATGAGCAGGATGCCGCCGGCGACGCCGATGGCGGCGCAGGTCAGCAGGTAGACGGTGGGGACGCGGCTCACCGCGACGCCTCCTCGGTCGACGGCTCGGTCGTCCCGACGCCGGCCGCCTGCGACTTCGGAGCGGGCGAGGCCGCGCCGACGCGCCAGTAGCCGACGAAGCTGACCGCGTTCCTGTCGAGCCCGCGCTCTCCCACGAGGTACCGCCGAGCCGCAGTCGGGAGGCTCTGCTCGCCGACGATGAACGCGTGGAGCGGGGCGGCGGGAAGCTCCTGCTCCCGCAGCGCCGCGAGGGCGAGCGTGCCGGGCTTGACGCCGGCGTCCCGGACGATCCAGCGCACCTCGACGCCCTCCGGTGCGTCGATCGGCAGGATGTCGTCCGCCGACGGGGCCTCGACGATCGCGAACCCGCGGGCGGTCGGCGGCAGCGAGGCGCAGACGCCCGCGACCGCCGGTGCGCCGGTCTCGTCGGCGACCAGGGCGACCCGCTCCACACCGCGCTCGGGGTTGAAGCCGAGCCCCTCGTCGATGAGGACGACCGACTCGCCGGGGGTCGCGGCATCCGCCCACCGCGAGGCGGGGCCGGCGGTCGGGCCCGACCCGTGCAGCACGAAGTCGACGTCGATCTCTGCTCCGGTGTCGGCCCCTCCCCGGCCTGCCGGCCGGTACGCGCGAACCGTGTAGTTGCGCATGACGGGACGCATGCCCTCGGGGATCCGGAGGTACTTCAGATACCCGAAGATCCGGTTCGCCTTCGCCGGGATGCGCTCGAGCCCTTCGTCGCCGCCCAGCGGCAGGAAGATGCGGAACCACTGGTCGAACCCGAGCGGCCGGAAGCGGTCGATGTCTCCGCCGCCGAGCGTGATCCGCATCCAGTGCGGGCTCAGGCGCTCGGTGCGCAGGACCGTCAGGTGCAGGAGTTCCTGCGTCGCGGGCTTCACCAGGCTGCTGGATCGCGCCATCGGGGGCGTCCTTCCGTCGGGGTCGGGGTCGGGGTCGGGGTCGGGGTGGCGCGCGGCGCGGCGGTCACGCGAGCGTCCACGGGAACAGGGCCCAGAGGATGCCGAGCGAGGCGATCCAGAAGGCGACCGCGAACACGGTGTCGCGCGCGCGCCACGGCACGAGGTGGCGCTCGGTGCGGTCCGGGTGCGCGCCGAAGGCGCGGGAGTCCATCGCGAGCGCCACCCTCTCGGCGTGGCGGATCGCGCCGGCCAGGAGCGGCACGATGTAGCCCCACCATCGGGCGAGCGCGGCGAACGGTCCGCGGCCGCCGTGGGATCCGCGGACGCGATGGGCCTGGCGGATGACGTCGAGCTCATGGCCGAACCGGGGCACGAAGCGGAACGCGGCGAGGGCGGTGTAGCCGATGCGGTACGGCACGCGCAGCTGCTGCACGGTGGCGCGCACGAGGTCGGGGCCGGTCGTCGTGAGGCCTGCGATGAGGGCGAGGGCGATGAGGGCGGCGAGGCGGAGCGAGGTGGCGAGCCCGACGAGGAACGCGCCGCCGTAGAGCGTCCAGGGGCCGATCGCGAGCACCACGACGGACTGGTCGACACGGCTCGCGTCGGTCCAGACGGCCATGCCGAACCCGAGGACGGCGACCGCCACCGGCAGCGCCACGAAGATCAGCAGCACCCGGCGCAGGTCGAGGCGCGCCCCGACCAGCAGCACCGCGTAGCCCAGCGCGATGAGGGCGAGGGGGGTGACGAGGTCGCGCACGAAGACCAGCACGATCATCGCGGGGATCGGTGCGGCGAGTTTCGCGAGCGGGTTCAGTCCGGGGAGGAGCCGGCCGCGCGCGGCGATCTCGGCGTACGGGTCGACGGCGAGCGAGGTCACGAGGCGGCCTCCGCGACGGGTGCGCCGGAGGTGGCATCCGGGGCGGCGGGACGCGGCAGGTCCGCGAGTCGGGTGACACCGGCGAGCGACGGATGCCGCGAGCCCTGCAGGGCGCGGCGCAGCGGCGGCAGGCGGAGCCCCGCGCGGCGCAGCAGTGCCGCATCGGAGAAGATGTCGGGGGTCGCGGCATCCGCGACGATCCGGCCGCCCTCGACGACGACGGTGCGGTCGGCGTAGTCGGTGACGAGCTGCATGTCGTGGGTCACGACGAGGACCGTGGTGCCCGCCTCGTTGAGGGTGCGCAGCAGTCGGAGGAGCTCGTCGGCGCGTGCGCGGTCCTGGCCGAAGGTGGGCTCGTCGAGCGCGAGGATCGGTGCTCCCGCGACGAGCGCCGTCCCGACCGACAGCCGCCGCTTCTGGCCGCCCGAGAGGAGGAAGGGGTGGACGTCGGCCCGGTCGTCCAGCCCGAACCGGGTGAGCACGTCCAGGGCACGGCGGCGCACCTCGTCGTCGGGGAGCCGCTGCAAGCGCAGGCCGTGGGCGAGCTCCTCGTACACGGTGTGCGCGATGAACTGGTGCTCGGGGTTCTGGAAGACGAAGCCGATCCGACGCGAGAGCGTGCGGAGGTCGGTGCGGGCGGGGTCGACGTCGTCGATCCGCACCCGACCGCGCGGCACCGGGATGACCCCGGCGATCGCCTGCAGCAGGGTGGTCTTGCCGGCGCCGTTGGCCCCGACGATCGCGACGAACTCGCCCGCGCGCACCTCGAGGTCGATGCCGTGGAGGACCGCCGTCCGCCCGCGCGACACCGTGAGGTCCCGCACCGCGATGACCGCCGCCGCCCCCCGAGCCCCCTCCGGTCCCCGAGCCTGTCGAGGGGCCGCCCCCTCCGTCCCCCGAGCCCCCTCCGCCCCCCGAGCCCCCTCCGGTCCCCGAGCCCCCTCCGGTCCCCGAGCTTGTCGAGGGGCCTCCGCCGCGTCGACCGCGGCGCGCAGCTCGTCGGGCGTGAGGGGCAGTCGGCCCAGCTGCCACCCGGCATCCCGCAGCGCGAGAGCGGCCAGCGTCGAGACCGGCAGCCACACGCCGAGGGCGTGGAGCTCGTCGGCGCGGCCCCGCAGGACCTCGTCGGTGCTGCCGTCGGCGACGGTGCGACCGGCTGCGTCGAGGGCGACGACCCGGTCGGTGATCGCGACCGCCTGGTCGAGGTTGTGCTCCACGAGGACGATCGTCCGGTCGCCGGCGGCGACGACCTCGGCCAGGGTCGCGTAGACCTCTTCGATCCCGGCGGGGTCGAGGTTGGCGGTGGGCTCGTCGAGCACGAGGAGCGGCGAGCCCATCGCGAGCGCGCACGCGATCGCGAGCCGCTGGCGCCCGCCTCCCGAGAGCCGGTCGGGGTTCTCGGTCCGCCGCTCCCAGAGGCCGACGCGACGGAGCGCGTCCTCGGCTCGGGCGAGCACGACGTCGACGGGCAGGCGGAGGTTCTCGGGTCCGAACGCGACCTCGTCGAGGAGCGTGCCGGTGACCAGCTGCGCATCGGGGTCCTGGAAGACCATGCCGACGAGGGTGCTGAGCGTCGCTACCGGGGTGTGCGCGGCATCCTGCCCGTCGATCCGGACCGATCCGGTGATCGTCGCGGGGATCGAGTGGGGGATGAGGCCGTTCAGCGACAGGGCGAGCGTCGACTTGCCCGATCCGCTCGGACCGAGCAGGAGCACCACCTCGCCGCGGCGCAGCGTGAACGACGCGCCCGCGGGAGTGGGCGTCGACTCGCCGTCGTGGGTGATCGCGACGTCCTCGACCTGCACGAACGGGGTGCCGGTCGCCGTCTCGTCCGCTGGGCTGCCCACCCCTCCAACTTAGCCCACCCTAACTTCGCCCGTTCCGCCGCGGGAGAGCGGGTGTGGATGCCGGTGCGCGCGGATGCCGTCAGGCGCGCGCGCGGGCGACGCCGGCCCGGCGAAGGCCCCGGCCGACGGCGAGACCGCCGGCGGTCCAGACGATCGGCGACAGCACCGACAGGGCGAGGTAGGCGATCTGCGCCCACAGGGCGAGCTTGCCGAGATCGGCGGCGAAGAAGACGACCACGGCGATGATGACGCCGATCACCCCGGCCGAGATGAAGAAGCGGGACGGACCCCACGCGCGGTAGCGGGTGACGGCGGCGACCGCCTCCTGGATCGCGCCGAACAGGAGCGCCGTGCCGAGGAAGCGGCCGATCCACATCGGCGCGAACGCGCTCGCGACGAGCGCGGCGAGGACGTGGGTGAGGAGCGCCACCAGCGGGAGTCGCAGCACCTCCTGCGCGATGATCCCGGGCAGCACGTGCGCACCGAGCAGCATCCCGTACAGGAACGGCGCGGTGGCGAGGACGACAAGGCTCAGCGAGCCGGCGATCCCGCCGACGATGCCGGTGGCGACGCCGATCGCCGCGCAGACGAGCAGCACGCGCGTCGACAGGAGCGAGGTTCGGGCCACCCGTCCAGCGTAGTCGCGTGCGCGGTGGCGGAGCCGCGTCAGCGGCCGGGGAAACCCGGTCGCCGGCGCTGCGTCAGCCGCACGCCGGGAAGCGGCGGGGCGGGGATGCGCTCCTCGCCGTGACCGACGACGTGACCGAACCGGTCGGTTCCCGCCTCCCACGCCTCGCGTGCCTCGGCGATCTCCTCGTGGGTGCGACCCACGAAGTTCCACCACATGACGATGTCGTCCTCGAAGGGCTCGCCGCCGAGGAGGAACACCGTGGCATCCGTCGTCGCGGTGATCTCCACGTGGCTGCGCTGCACGCCCAGGTGGAGAAGCCCGAGGTCGGGCACCGCGACCGGATCGTCCACGAGCACCGTCGGCGCGCCCGATATGCCGACGACGGCATACTCCCACTCGGGGGTGAGCGGCAGGCGGACGCTCGCCCCGGCGGGCACCGTGATCTCCGCCCCGACGATCGGGGTGTACATGCGGGCGGGGGATGCCGTGCCGGCGAACTCGCCCACCACCACCTGCGCCGCCGCGCCGCCGCCGAGATCGACGACGGGCAGGTCGCCGATCCGCTCGAAGTCGCGCTCGCCGTGTCGGCGCGACTCGGGGAGGGCCACCCACAGCTGCAGGGCGTCCAATGGCACGGGGTCGTCGCCGACGGAGTACTCCGAGTGGGAGATCCCCGCCCCGCTCGTCATGATGTTGAGGACTCCGCGGCGGACGACGACGTCGCTGCCGATGGCGTCGCGATGGCGCACCTCGCCGACGAAGGGCCAGGTCACCGTCTGCAGCCCGATGTGCGGGTGGGGCTCCACGCGCATCCGCGCGTGCTGCGGTCCGAAGCGGTCGAGGAAGCACCAGGCGCCCACCATCGGCAAGGCCCGCTGCGGGAGGCTCCGGTGCACCGACATCCCGCGCACGCCGCCGAGCGGCACCTCGCGCGCCTCGAGGAGCAGCGCCTGCGGCCCGTCGCAGGCGACAGGGCTTTCGCGCTCGGGCTCGTGCGGGGCGTCGAGTCGTGTCATCGGTCCTCGGCGTCGATGTCGTCGCTGCCGGCGTCGTCGGCCGTCGGCCGCCAGTGGACGTCGAGTCCCTCGACCTCGTGCGTGTGCAGGTACTTCACGACGAACGGGCACACCGGCACGACCGTCTCGCCACGCGCAGCGACATCGGCGAGCGCCCGCCCGACGAGCACCGAGCCGAGCCCGCGGCCGCTGAAGGCCGGATCGATCTCGGTGTGCGGGAACACCAACCGGCCGCGATCATCGGCGCGGAACAGCGTGAAGCCGGCGACGGTGTCGCCCTGGCGCACCTCGTACCGTCGCTTCTCGTCGTTGCGCTCGACCGTGACCTCGACGTCGTCGCTCATGGATGCCCCTCTCGTCGCTGTCTCCAACGTAGGCCGCGGCCGGGGTGTTCCGCGAGGATCCGGCCGGAGGAAGCGGGCGCGGGGAGCGGGTGGGAGCGTCGCGGATGCCGTTCGTCGCGGCATCCGCGCCGCTCGTCGCACCCGCACCCGCCGTCGCCCCCCTGCGCCGCGGCGCGCTCCCTACCCTGAAGCGCACGCAACGACGCGCCACGAGGAGATCCGATGACTGCACCTTCCCCGACCCTGCCACCGGTAGCCGTAGCCGACGACGACCATTCCCGCGAGGCCCGCTGGACTCCGCTGAAGATCGCGATCTGGGTCGCGATCGCCCTCCTCGGCGGCGTCGCCTGGGTCATGCTCGCGCTCGTGCGCGGCGAGACCGTGAACGCGATCTGGTTCGTGTTCGCGGCGGTCTGCACCTACTTGATCGGCTACCGCTTCTACTCGAAGGTCATCGAGCGCTACATCACGCGGCCCGACGACCGCCGCGCGACGCCCGCCGAAGTGCGCTCGGACGGCAAGGACTACGTCCCGACCGATCGCCGCGTGCTCTACGGCCACCACTTCGCCGCCATCGCCGGCGCCGGCCCGCTCGTCGGACCCGTCCTCGCGGCGCAGATGGGCTACCTCCCCGGCACGATCTGGATCATCATCGGCGTCGTCCTCGCCGGCGCCGTCCAGGACTACACCGTCCTCTTCTTCTCCATGCGCCGCGGCGGCCGCACGATCGGTCAGATGGCGCGGCAGGAGCTCGGCAAGATCGGCGGCACCGCCGCGATCATCGCGTCGCTGCTCATCATGCTGATCATCGTCGCGATCCTCGCCCTCGTCGTCGTCAACGCGCTCGGCGAGAGCCCGTGGGGCGTCTTCTCGGTCGCCATGACGATCCCGATCGCGCTCTTCATGGGCGTGTACCTGCGTTACCTGCGCCCGGGCAAGGTCACCGAGGTCTCGCTCATCGGCTTCGTGCTCCTCATGTTCGCGATCATCGGCGGCGGCTGGGTGGCCGGCACCGAATGGGGTCAGGCGATCTTCCACCTCGACCGCACCGCGATCGCGATCGGCATCATCATCTACGGCTTCATCGCCGCGGTGCTGCCCGTGTGGCTGCTGCTCGCGCCCCGCGACTACCTGTCGACCTTCATGAAGATCGGCGTCATCGTCATGCTCGCCGGGGCGATCGTCATCGTCATGCCCGAGATCTCGGTGCCGGCGGTCACGATCTTCGGTGAGAACGGCCTCGGGCCCGTCTTCGCCGGACCGATGTTCCCGTTCCTCTTCGTCACGATCGCGTGCGGCGCCCTGTCGGGCTTCCACGCGCTCATCGCCTCGGGCACGACGCCCAAGCTCGTCGAGAAGGAGCGCCAGACCCGCTTCATCGGCTACGGCGGCATGCTCATGGAGTCCTTCGTCGCGATCATGGCGCTCGTCGCCGCGATCTCGATCGACCAGGGCATCTACTTCGCGATGAACGCACCCGCCGCCGCGACCGGCGGCACGGTCGAGGGCGCCGTCGCGTTCGTGAACTCGCTCGGGCTCACCGGATCGCCGCTGACGCCCGACATGCTCACGGGCACGGCGGCCAACGTCGGCGAGGAGTCGATCGTCTCGCGCACCGGAGGTGCCCCGACCCTCGCGCTCGGACTCGCGCACATCATGCAGCAGGCCCTCGGGGGCCAGGCGCTCATGGCGTTCTGGTACCACTTCGCGATCATGTTCGAGGCGCTGTTCATCCTCACCGCCGTCGACGCCGGCACGCGCGTCGCCCGCTTCATGCTGCAGGACTCGATCGGCGCCTGGTTCCCGAAGTTCCGCGACGTCTCGTGGCGTCCGGGCGTCTGGATCTGCACCGCGATCATGGTCGCCGGCTGGGGGACGATCCTCATCCTGGGCGTCACCGACCCGCTCGGCGGCATCAACACGTTCTTCCCGCTCTTCGGCATCGCCAACCAGCTGTTGGCGGCGATCGCGCTCGCGGTGGTCATGGCGATCGTGGCCAAGCGCGGCCGGAGCTACGTGAAGTGGCTGTGGATCGTCGCGGCACCGCTCGCCTTCACGGCGGTCGTCACCATCACGGCCTCGCTCTACAAGATCTTCTCGCCGGTCCCGGCGATCGGATACTGGGCGAACCACTTCAAGTACCGCGCGGCGCTCGACGCCGGCGACGACACCCTCGGCACACCCGAGGTGATCGGCGCCGTCATGCGCAACACCGCGGTGCAGGGCACCCTGTCCATCGTGTTCGTCACGCTCGCGATCGTCGTGATCCTCGCGGCCGTCATCGTGACGATCCGCGCGATCCGCGCCGGGGGCGGCGAGAACACCGAGGACGAGGCCGTGGCATCCCGCCGCTTCGCTCCCGCCGGGTTCCTCCCCACCCGGGCCGAGCGGGCGCTCGAGAAGGAGTGGGAGCCGATCCTGGCCGACGAGCGGCGCGAGACCGCCCGTCGCGGGCACTGACGGGAGCGAGTGACCGATGACCGCTGTGCACAACTCCGGAAGAACCGACGCCCACGGGACGGAAACGGGTGTTTCCGCCCCAGCCGGGGCCGGTCTTCCGGAGTTGTGCCGCCGGGCCGGCGGAGCCACTGTCCGCGGTGTCGTCCGCGGCGCCCGCGCCGTCCGGTGGTACATGTCGGAGCTCATGGGCGACGGCGCCTACGACGTGTACGTCGCTCATCAGCGGCGCACGCACCCGGACGCCGAGCCGCTCACCGAGCGCCAGTTCTGGCGCCAGAAGATGGACGACCAGGACCGCAACCCCGGCGCCCGGTGCTGTTGAGACCCGGTGCTGTTGAGACCCGGTGCTGTTGAGACCCCGGCGCCACGCGCCGGGTAGCCACCGCCGTTTCGTCTCCGGCGCTGCGCGCCCTCGCTCAACGACCGGGGTTGCGCGCCCTCGCTCAGCGACCGGCACCACGCGCCGGGTCCCCCTCCGTAGGCTGAGCGCATGACCGATGCCGCCGTCCTCGCCGCCGTCCTCGGCGTCGCGGGCGGCGTCGCGCTGACGGTGCTGCTGCTGCTCGCACGCCGCCTCGCGAAGGGCACCGCCGACCTCGGCAGCGACGCCGACCAGGCCGCCTTCCGCGCCCTCCACCAGGCGAGCCTCGCCGCGCCGCACCTGCGCGGTGGCCTGGGCGGCGCCGACGTTGCGCCCGCCGCCCGGCACCTCCGGGTCCTCCTCGGAAGCACCGCCGTCGCCCTCGTCGGGACGGACGGCGTCGTCGCCATCGACGGACCCGCGGATGCCGACGAGCTGGCGGCCACGGCATCCCGCCTCGCCGAACGGGTCCGCGCCACAGGCCGACGGCAGGTGCTCCCCCGCCGGGAGGGCGCCGACAGCGAGGCGGTCGGTGCGCCGATCGTCGTCGACGGACTCGTCGTCGGCGTCGTCGTCGCGTTCGCGTCGCCGGTGCGCGCCGCGCTCGTGAGGGCCGCCGGCGAAGTCGCGCAGTGGTGCGCCGCGCAGCTCGAGGCGGGAGAGCTCGATGCCTCGCGCACCGCCCTCGCCGAGGCGGAGCTCCGGTCGCTGCGCGCGCAGATCTCGCCGCACTTCATCTACAACGCGCTCACCGCGATCGCCTCGTTCATCCACACCGACCCGCCCCGCGCGCGCGAGCTCGTGCTGGAGTTCGCCGACTTCACGCGATACTCCTTCCGCCGGCAGGGGGAGTTCACCACCCTCGCCGAGGAGCTCCGCAGCATCCACTCGTATCTCGAGCTCGAGCGCGCCCGCTTCGGCGACCGCCTGCGGGTGACGCTGCGGATCGCCCCCGAGACCCTCGCGACCGTCATCCCGTTCCTGTCGGTGCAGCCGATCGTCGAGAACGCGGTCCGCCACGGCCTCGAGCCCGGCGAGGGGGGCGGCACCATCCGCATCGTGGCGCGCGACGACGCGACCCACACCGAGATCACGGTCGACGACGACGGCGTCGGCATGGATCCCGAGGCCCTGCGCGACCTGCTGTCGACGGCCGCGGACGGCGCGCACGTCGGCATCCGCAACGTCGACACGCGGCTCCGCCAGCTCTACGGCCCCGACGGCGGGCTGGTCGTGGAGACGGCGACCGGCGCCGGTACCCTGGTCAGGATGCGGATCCCCAAGTCGCAGCCCCTCCACGAGCTCGACCCCGGCTGACCGCTCCCACCCGACACGACCCGGACGGCGGAAAGGTGCTCCCGTGATCGACGTGCTCGTCGCCGACGACGAGCGCCCCGCGCTCGATGAACTGGTGCACCTCCTGCGCGCCGACGGGCGGATCGGCGACATCCTCACGGCCACCTCGGGCGCCGACGCGCTGCGGCAGCTGTCGGAGCGGGCCGTCGCCGTCGCCTTCATCGACATCCACATGCCGGGACTCACCGGGATCGAGCTCGCCCCCGCCCTCGCGGCGCTGGCGAGCCCGCCCGCCGTCGTGTTCGTCACGGCCGACGACGCGCGCGCCGTCGACGCGTTCGACCTGCGCGCCGCCGACTACCTCCTGAAGCCGGTCCGGGGGGAGCGCCTGCGCCGCGCCGTCGACCGCGTCGTCGAACTCGCCGCGGTGACGGCGGGAGAAGCGGATGCAGACGAGGTCCTCCCCGTCACGGTCGGCCAGGCGGTCCGCTTCGTCCGGCGCAGCGACGTGCGGTGGGTGCAGGCGCAGGGCGACTACTCCCGGCTCCACGGCGACGACGGCGTCGGACACCTCGTCCGCATCCCGATCTCCGAGCTCGAGCAGCGGTGGGCGGAGTCGGGCTTCGTCCGGGTGCACCGCTCCTACCTCGTCCGCGCCGCGGCGGTCAGCGAGGCGCGGCTGTCGGGTGCCGAGCCGACGGTGTCGGTGGGTCCGGTCGCGCTCCCGGTGAGCCGCCGCCTCCTCCCCGCGGTGCGCGAGGCGCTGGTCGGCGAGGCGCGGCCCCGCGAGTCCGGAACGGCGTCGTGAGCGACGGCGCCCCTCGGCGGGTGCGCGTGACGGCCGACGTCCGTCGCCTGCCGGCATCCCGCACCCAGCCCGTCCGGCTCGCCTCGCCCCATGCGGACGCCGCGGCGGATGCCGTCGACGACGCCGATGCCGTGTACAGCCGGGCCCTCCGCCGCACGCAGCTGCGCCTCGCGCTCGGCACGGTCGCCGGCTTCGTGGTCGTCGCGGTCGCGCTGACCGTCGCCATCGCCGGCATCCCCGAGCTCGACCGCCACGACATCGGCGGCGTGCCGCTGTCGTGGCTCCTGCACGCCTTCGCGTTCTACCCGGTGATCTTCGTCTTCGCGCTGCTGTACGCCCGCGGCGCGGCCCGGAACGAGCAGCGCTACCGGACGCTCCGGGAGCGGGAGTGAACGCCCTCCTCGACCTCGTCGCCGTCGCGCTGGTCGCCCTCGCGACCGTGCTGATCGGCGTGTACGGCCTGCGGGCCTCCCGCACCACGAGCGACTTCTTCGTGGCATCCCGCACGGTCCGTCCCGTCTGGAACGCGTCGGCGATCAGCGGCGAATACCTGTCGGCCGGGACGTTCCTGGGTCTTTCCGGCCTGGTCCTCCTCGGCGGCGCCCGTGGGTTCTGGTTCCCGATCGGATACGCGGCCGGCTACCTGCTCGTGCTCGTCTTCGTCGCCGCGCCCCTGCGCCGCAGCGGCGCGTACACGATCCCCGACTTCATCGAGGCGCGGCTGCAGTCGGGAGCCGCGCGCCGGGTCACGAGCGTCCTCGTCCTCCTCATCGGGTGGCTCTACATCGTGCCGCAGCTCCACGGAGCGGGAATCACGCTCGTCGTCGTCGCGGGCCTCCCGCCGTGGATCGGCGCCGTCCTCGTGGCGGTGCTCGTCGGCGGCGCCGTCGCTGCGGGCGGCATGCGCGCGATCACCTTCGTGCAGGCGTTCCAGTACTGGCTGAAGCTCACGGCGCTGCTGGTGCCCGTCGTCCTGATCTCGTTCGCGGCGGCCGGCGGGCCGCACGAGATCGACCCCGCGACCGTCTTCCCACCCGCGGCCGGTCCCGGCGGCATCGACGCCTACGAGACGGCATCGCTGCTGCTCGCGCTGCTGCTCGGCACGATGGGGCTGCCGCACGTGCTGGCGCGGTTCTACACGAGCCCCGACGGCGTCTCCGCCCGGCGGACCACGGTGCTCGTCGTCGCGATGGTCAGCGTCTTCTACGCCGTCTCGAGCGCCATGGGACTCCTCGCCCGTGTGCTGGCGCCCGACCTCGCCCAGCCGGGAGCGGCCGACACCGTCGCGCTCGTGCTGCCGTCGCGGGTCTTCCCGGGGCTCGCCGGCGAGCTCCTCACCGCGCTCGTCGTCGCGGGCGCCTTCGCCGCCTTCCTCGCGACGTCGGCGGGGCTGGTGGTGTCGCTCGCGGGCGTCATCAGCCAGGACGTCTTCTCGGGCTCGGTCCGCTCCTTCCGTCTGTCGGCGGTGCTCTGCACGGTCGTGCCGCTCGCGGTCGCGCTCCTCACCGCGCCCGCCGGCCTCGTCTCGAGCGTCGGCGTCGTGTTCGTCTTCGCGGCGTCGAGTCTGTCGCCCATGCTCCTCCTCGGCGTCTGGTGGCGGGGCCTCACCGCTCGCGGCGCCGTCGCCGGGATGGTCACGGGCGCGGTGGCGTGCGGCCTCGCCCTCCTCGTCTACGCCGCCGTCGACGGCGTCGGCCTCGCCGCGCCCTACCTCGCCCAGCCCGCCGCGTGGACGATCCCCCTCGCCACGGCGGTCACCGTGGTCGTCTCGCTCCTCGATCGGCACGGCCCCCCGACCCGCACCGACCGGTACCTCGCCCGGCTCCACAGCCCCGAGCGGCTCTGAGGCCTGCCGCGTCCGACGCCACCGGCTCGCTCGGCGGCACCGGCGGCGCGGCGGAGGCCCGAGCGGGCGACGGACCCGCACCGGGTGCAGGCAGAATCGACGCGGCCGGCGCTCTTGGGGCGGCCGGAGGCTGGTTCTGCCTGTATCCGGGTCGCTGCGGGGCGGTGGCGGGGGCCGGGCGCGTGCGAAAAGCAGGCTGAATCGGCCTTTTCGGCCCCCTAACCCGTCCCGCAGGTCGATCCAGCCTGCTTTCGCCACGTCGCGCGGCCACAGCTTCGTCGAGTCCGACTCTGAGAGGATCGTCTGCACGGGGAGGATCCGATGAGACGTGCGGTCGCCGCCGCCGCCCTCGCGCTCGGCCTGCTGCTGAGCGCGTGCGCGGCTGTCGCGCCGGCGACCCCGGATGCCGGTCACGCCGCGCCCCCGTCGACGTCGACGACGGCGACCCCCGCGCCCCGCCCCCTCTTCACGTCGACGCCGACTCCGACCCCGATCTCGACCGCGGCGGCGGATCCGCTCGCGGACCTCACGCTGGCGCAGCGGGTCGGGCAGCTGTTCATGGTGGGCACCCCCGTCGAGCGGGCGTCGCGGACGACTCTCCGCGCCGTTCGCGACCGCCACGTCGGCAACGTCTTCCTCCACGGCCGGTCGGAGGACGGGGCGGATGCCGTCGCCGGCGTCGTGCGCCGGTTCACCGATCTCGTCGGCCCCGACACCACCGGCGGCCTCCCGCTGTGGGTCGCGACCGACCAGGAGGGCGGTCAGGTCCAGGTGCTCCGGGGTCGGGGCTTCTCGGACATGCCGTTCGCCATCCGGCAGGCGGATGCCGACGACCGCGCGCTCGAGAAGCAGGCGCACCGCTGGGGCGCGCAGCTGCGCCGGGCGGGCGTGACCATGAACCTCGCTCCGGTGGCCGACATCGTCACGAGCAGGAAGACCCGGTTCGACAACGCCCCCATCGGCGCGTACGGGCGCCAGTACGGGTACGACGAGCGCACCGTCGACGAGAAGGCCGGGGCGTTCGCCCGGGGGATGCGCGCCGCCGGCATCCTCCCGACGTTCAAGCACTTCCCGGGCCTCGGCCGGGTGACCGACAACACCGACACGACGCGCCACGTGACCGACACGGTGGTGCGTCCGGGGTCTCCGGATGTCGACGTCTATCACGATCTCACCGGCGCCGGTCCCTCGGTCGTGATGGTCAGCAGCGCGGTCTACGAGCGGATCGACCCGCGGCGTCCGGCGATGTTCTCGAAGGTCGTCGTCGAGGACGTCCTGCGCGGCGACGTCGGCTTCGACGGCGTGGTCATGACCGACGACGTCTCGGCGGCCCGGGCCGTCGCCGGCGTCGCGCCCGGCCGTCGCGCCGTTGCGGCGATCTCCGCCGGCGTCGACCTGGTGCTCGTCTCCGCCGACCCTGCGGTGCTCCCCGAGATGTACGACGCCGTCCTGAAGCGCGCGAAGACCGATCCCGCCTTCGCGGAGCGGGTCGACGAGGCCGCGCGGCGCATCGTCGAGGCGAAATCCGGCGACTGACGCTCGGCCGGGCCCGCAGATCTCCTTCGATCCGTGTTGAGCCGAGCCCGATCCGGCCCTGGCAGCTCGCCGAGCGACAGGATCCGAGGAGTTGCGCAGACGACGCCCGTGCGCCGGGCGGCGCGATGTCCGGCAGACTCGGAGGATGACGGATCCGGCGCGGCTGATGGACGGCATCCCGGCGCAGGCGACGTCGGATGCCGTGTACGACGCGTTCGTGCACTGGACGACGAGCCGCGGGCTGGCGCTCTACCCGGCCCAGGATGAGGCGATCATCGAGCTCGTGTCGGGGGCGAACGTCATCCTCGCGACCCCGACCGGCACCGGCAAGTCGCTCGTCGCGGTCGCCGCGCACGCCGCCTGCCTCGCCGCGGGGGGCCGCTCGTATTACACGGCGCCGATCAAGGCGCTCGTGAGCGAGAAGTTCTTCGCCCTCGTCGAGATCTTCGGCGCAGACAACGTCGGCATGGTCACGGGCGACTCGGCGGTGAACCCCGAGGCCCCGATCGTCTGCTGCACGGCGGAGATCCTCGCGAACATCGCCCTGCGGCTGGGCGCCGCGGCGCCCGTCGATCAGGTCGTGATGGACGAGTTCCACTATTACGGCGACCCCGACCGCGGCTGGGCGTGGCAAGTGCCGCTGCTGACCCTGCCGCGCGCGCAATTCCTGCTCATGTCGGCGACCCTCGGCGACGTCACCCCGATCGCCGACGACCTGACCCGCCGCACGGGGCGGGAGACCGCGCTGGTCACGGGCGTCGAGCGTCCGGTGCCCCTCCACTTCTCCTACGAGCGCCGGCCCGTGCACGACGTGCTCGAGGGCCTCATGGAGTCCGGCGAGGCGCCGGTCTACATCGTCCACTTCTCTCAGGCAGCGGCCCTCGAGCGGGCGCAGGCGCTCACGAGCGCGCGCATCACGTCGCGCGAGCAGCGGGATGCCATCGCCGCCGAGATCGGCGCGTTCCGCTTCACGACCGGGTTCGGCAAGACGCTGTCGCGCCTCGTGCGCGCGGGGGTCGGCGTCCATCACGCCGGGATGCTTCCGCGGTACCGGAGGCTCGTCGAGACCCTCGCCCAGAAGGGCCTCCTGCGGGTGATCTGCGGCACCGACACGCTCGGCGTCGGCATCAACGTCCCGATCCGCACGGTTGTGATCACCGCGCTGTCGAAGTACGACGGGACGAAGATGCGTCAGCTCTCGGCGCGGGAGTTCCATCAGATCTCCGGCCGCGCCGGCCGCGCCGGCTTCGACCCGTACGGCAACGTCGTCGGGATGGCGCCGGACTGGGAGATCGAGAACGCCGTCGCGCTCGCGAAGGCGGGTGACGACCCGGCCAAGCGCAAGAAGATCGTGCGCAAGAAGGCGCCCACGGGTGTCGTCAATTGGGGACAGGGGTCGTTCGACCGCCTCGTCGAGGCCCCGCCTGAGCCGCTGGAGCCGCAGCTGCAGCTGACGGCCGCCATGCTCATCAACGTCATCGGCCGCGGCGGCGACGTGTTCGGCAACGTCCGGGCGCTGGTGTTCGACAACCATCAGTCGCGGGCGCGCCGCTACGAGCTGGCCCGCCGGGCGATCGCGATCTTCCGGACCCTCGTCGTCGCGGGCGTCGTCGTCGCGGATGCCGACGGCATCCGACTCACGCTCGACCTCCAGCCGAACTTCGCGCTCAACCAGCCGCTGTCGCCGTTCGCGCTCGCCGCGATCGAGCTGCTCGACCCCTCGACGAGCTCGGGGACCGGAGAAGGCGACCCCTCGACAGGCTCGGGGACCTCGACAAGCTGGGGGACCGGAGGGGGCTCGGGGACCGGGGTGGGGACCGGGCACTACGCGCTGGACGTCGTGAGCATCATCGAGGCGACCCTCGACGACCCGCGCGCGATCCTCGGGCAGCAGGAGTACCGGGCCCGCGGCGAGGCCGTCGCCGCCATGAAGCGCGACGGCATCGAGTACGAGGAGCGGATGGCCCTCCTCGAGGAGGTCACCTGGCCGAAGCCTCTCGCCGAGCTCCTCGCCCAGGCCTTCGAGACGTTCGCGTCGAGCCAGCCATGGGTGCGCGACTTCGCCCTCAGCCCGAAATCGGTCGTCCGCGACATGTTCGAGCGCGCCATGTCGTTCGCGGAATACGTCTCCTTCTACCAGCTCGGCCGCAGCGAGGGCCTCGTCCTCCGCTACCTCAGCGACGCCTACCGCGCGATCCGCCAGACGGTGCCCGCCGAGGCGCGCACCGACGAGCTCCTCGACATCATCGAGTGGCTCGGCGAGCTCGTCCGACAGGTCGATTCGAGCCTCGTCGACGAATGGGCGAGCCTCGTGAACCCGACCGCGCCGACCGATGCGCCGGTCGTCCCGCCCGCTCCGCCGTCCGTGCTCACCAACCGCCGTGCGTTCACGGTGCTCGTCCGCAACGAGCTGTTCCGGCGGGTGCAGCTGGCCGCGCTCCAGGACGACGACGCCCTCACTGCACTCGATCCCGATGTCGACTGGCCGGGCGTCCTCGACCGCTACTACGACGAGCACGACGAGATCCTGACGGGCGGCCCGGCGCGCTCGCCGCGGCTCCTCACGATCCAGGAGGATGCCGGGAGTTGGCGCGTCGAGCAGACGATCGACGATCCGGAAGGCCATCACGACTGGCGCATCCGCGCCGAGGTCGACCTCGCGGCATCCGTCGAGGAGGGCACGGCGGTCGTCCGGGTGACCGAGGTCGTCCGGCTGGACTGACCGCCCCCGGCCCCGTGCGAGCGGGGGACGGGACGGGCACAATGGGGCGATGGCGACCTTTCTCGCGTTCCTGCGCGCGATCAATCTCGGCAGGACGCGGGTGTTCCCGAAGGGCGACATCCAGCGGGTCGTGTCCGAGGCCGGGTTCGAGAACGTCGAGACCCACATCAACACCGGCAACGTGAGGTTCGAGTCGCGCATGCGATCGCGGGCCAAGATCGAGGCGGCTCTGGAGGGGTCCTTCGCGCGCGACCGCGGGTTCGAGGTGCCGACCATCGTCTTCTCCACGACGGAGTTCGAGGTCATCGGCCGCGACACCGCCGAGCTCGACGCGGCCCACCCCGGGCTCGCGCGCCACTACGTCTACCTCCTGAAGGACGAGCCGGATGCCGATGCGCTCGCCGCGATCGCGGCGACCGCGACCGACAAGGGTGAGATGGTCGTGCGCGGCCGCGCCGCCCACGCCCTGCTCCGACCGGGGTACCAGAACGGCCAGGTCGATCCGCTGGGTGCGGCCAAGCGCCTCGGCGTCGCGACGAACCGCAACGCGACGGTGATCCGCACCCTCGCCGAGAAGTGGTGCTGAGAGCACGGCCGGAAATGGTAGAAGGGTGGACTCTCGCGGTAGAATCGGCACCGTGAGCCTCAACATCAAGAACGACAGCGTCCACGCGGCCGTGCGTCTCCTGGCCGCACGTCTCGGTGTCAGCCAGACGTCCGCCGTCGAGCATGCCGTGCGCGCCCAGCTCGCCGCCCTCGACGAGCAGGCCGGCCGGCACGAGATGTCCCGCGCGGTCCGCGTGCGGGAGGCGTCTGCGGCCGCCCGCGACGCCTTCCGCGGTGAGGACCTGCCGCTCGCCGCCGCCGACCTGTACGACGACGCGACGGGCCTTCCCCGGTGATCGTCGACAGCTCCGCGCTCATCGCCGTCCTTCAGGGCGAGCGCCACGCCGAGAGGATCGTGGAAGTCCTCGCCTCCGCCGACGCCCCGGCGATCTCCGCGGCGACGCTCGTGGAGGTCTCGGTCGTCGCGGATGCATCGGGCGACCCGGTGCGCAGCGCCCGATTCGACGAGCTCGTCGAGGCGATCGGGCTGGAGGTGGTGCCGCTGACCGTGGCGCAGGCAGCGATCGCCCGCCGCGCGTACCGCGACTACGGCCGAGGCTCCGGGCACCCCGCGCGCCTCACCCTCGGCGACTGCTTCTCGTACGCCCTCGCCAAGGAGCGCCGGGAGCCGCTCCTGTTCGTCGGCGACGACTTCTCCCGCACCGACCTGAAGCCGGCATTGACCGACGACTGACGGCCGGCCTCCGATGTCGGATGCCGCGGCTATCGTTGACCGGGTGAGTGACGGCGGCTGGAGCAACGACCCCTACGCCGATCTGGTGTGGGATCCCGACGACCAGGCGCCGCCGCCCGATCCCGACGCGCCGCTGCCGCCCGATCCCGCCTTCGACGGTTACGGTGCCGCGCTCGCCCGCGCGACGCGCGCGGGGTCCGGCGCGGGCGTCCCGGCGGCCGCCGCGCAGCCGGCATCCGTCCTCTCCCTCGAACGGCGCGACCACACCGGCGCCGACCCCCGTGCGGTGCTCAAGGAGGTCTTCGGCTACGACGACTTCCGCGGCGATCAGGCCGAGATCGTCAGGCAGGTCGTCGACGGCGGGGATGCCGTCGTGCTCATGCCCACGGGCGGCGGCAAGTCGATCACCTACCAGGTGCCGGCCCTCGTGCGCCCGGGCACCGGCCTCGTCGTGAGCCCCCTCATCGCGCTCATGCACGATCAGGTCGATGCGCTCGTGGCCAACGGCGTGCGGGCCGCCTACCTGAACTCGACGCAGACACCGGGCGAGCGGGCGGGCGTCGAGCGGGCGTTCCTCGACGGCGAGCTCGACCTCCTCTACGTCGCACCCGAGCGACTGAGCGTGCCGGCGACGACCGCCCTCCTGCAGCGCGGCCGACTGAGCGTCATCGCCATCGACGAGGCGCACTGCGTCAGCCAGTGGGGCCACGACTTCCGGCCCGACTACCTCGCGCTCGGCGATCTCGCCGTGCGTTTCCCGGGTGTCCCCCGCATGGCGCTCACCGCGACGGCGACGCGGGCGACCCACGCCGAGCTCACCGAGCGGCTGTCGCTTCCCGACGCCAAGCACTTCGTCGCGAGCTTCGACCGGCCGAACATCCAGTACCGGATCGAGCCCAAGGTCGATCCGCGGCGACAGCTGCTGCAGTTCATCCGGCGCTTCGACGGCGAGGGCGCGGCCGGCGCCGGCATCGTCTACGCGCTCAGCCGCAAGTCGGTCGAGCAGACGGCCGAGTACCTGCGCGGCCAGGGAGTCGACGCGCTGCCGTACCACGCGGGCCTTCCCGCCGAGGTGCGCGCGGCGAACCAGTCCCGCTTCCTCCGCGATGACGGCGTCGTCATGGTCGCCACCATCGCGTTCGGCATGGGCATCGACAAGCCCGACGTCCGCTTCGTGGCCCACATCGACCTGCCGAAGTCGGTCGAGGGCTATTACCAAGAGACCGGTCGCGCGGGCCGTGACGGCGAGCCGGCGATCGCCTGGATGGCCTACGGCCTCGGCGACGTCGTGCAGCAGCGCCGACTCATCGACCAGTCGCCGGGCGACCGCACCTTCAAGATGCGGCTCGGCCAGCATCTCGACGCGATGCTCGCGCTCTGCGAGACCGTCGCGTGCCGCCGCCAGAACCTCCTCGGCTACTTCGGGCAGGAGTCGGGGCCCTGCGGCAACTGCGACACCTGCCTCGAGGCCCCCGACACGTGGGACGGCCTGATCCCCGCGCAGAAGCTCCTCTCCACGATCGTCCGCCTGCAGCGCGAGCGCGGCCAGGCGTTCGGCGCCGGGCACCTCATCGACATCCTCCGCGGCGGCTCCACCGAGCGGATCGCCCAGCAGGGGCACGACAAGCTCGCGACCTACGGCATCGGCGCCGACCTGTCCGACCAGGACTGGCGGTCGGTGGTCCGCCAGCTGCTGGCCCGCGGCATCCTCGTGGCACAGGGCGAGTACGGCACGCTCGCTCCCGGGCCGGATGCCGCGGCCGTCCTGCGCGGTGAAGGGTCGGTGCCGCTGCGGCGCGACGTGCTCGGTCGCGCGAGCACGACCCGCGTGCGCAAGTCGAACGCGCCCGAGGCGGTCGCCGAGGGTGATCGCGATCTGTTCGAGGCCCTCCGCGCCTGGCGGGCCGAGCAGGCTCGCGAACAGGGCGTCCCCGCCTACATCGTGTTCGGCGACGCGACGCTCCGCGCACTCGCCGACAAGCGGCCGCGCACCGTCGACGCGCTGTCGGGCATCACCGGGATCGGCGCCAAGAAGCGCGAGGCGTACGGCGACGCCGTGCTCGCGGTGATCGCCGACGCCTGAGCCGCCGGCATCCGGCGACGGTGCCGTTCGTGGGGTGCTGGAACTGGGTCTCACGAAACCCGGGTGTGGGTTTCACACAATCGCGCGCACCCGCGTCGGGCGGAGTGGTTGTGCGAGTCGGCCAATCGGCTTGGCGTCGCGTTGTGGAACTCCTACCGTCGAGAGTGACCCCTTTCTGTCCGTCGACGCCGAGAGGTATGCGATGACCGACGCCGCCGTCCGTCCCACCAAGCCCGCCACGAACAAGCGCACCCCCGCGGGAGGTGCGCCGACCGCCGCGCACACCGCGGAGGAGGCGCACGAGCCGCGGATCGACGTGGCCGCCGTCGAGCAGGCCCTGCTCGGCACGTGGGCGGACACTCGCCGGAGCGCCCGCGAGATGATCAAGGACCCGGCCTTCTGGCGCATCGAGGGCCAGCCGATGGCCGACCATCGCGAGCGCGTCCTCGGTCAGCTGCATCTCCTCGTCGAGAACGACGGCTCGCGCCGCGCCTTCCCCGAGGAGTACGGCGGCCTGAACGACAACGGCGCGAACCTCGCGGGCTTCATGGAGCTCGTCCTCGCCGACCCCAGCCTGCAGATCAAGTCGGGCGTGCAGTGGGGTCTCTTCGGCTCGGCGATCTATCAGCTCGGCACCAAGGTCCACCACGACAAGTGGCTCCGCGACGTCATCACCCTCGACCTTCCGGGCGCGTTCGCCATGACCGAGACCGGCCACGGGTCCGATGTCGCGGCGATCGGCACCACGGCCACCTACGACCCCGACACCGAGGAGTTCGTCATCCACACGCCGTTCCGCGGCGCGTGGAAGGACTACCTCGGCAACGCGGCGCTGCACGGCAAGGCGGCGACCGTCTTCGCTCAGCTCATCACCGGCGGCGTCAACTACGGCGTGCACTGCTTCTTCGTGCCGCTCCGGGACGACGACGGCGCTTTCCTTCCGGGAGTCGGCGGTGAGGACGACGGGGTCAAGGGCGGACTCAACGGCATCGACAACGGGCGGCTGCACTTCGACCACGTGCGCGTCCCGCGCGAGAACCTCCTCAACCGATACGGCGACGTCGCCGCCGACGGCAGCTACTCGAGCGAGATCCCGACGCCTGGCCGCCGCTTCTTCACGATGCTCGGCGCGCTCGTTCAGGGTCGCGTCTCGCTGGACGGCGCCGCGACCACCGGCACCGCGCTCGCGCTCTACATCGCCCTGACCTACGCGAACCAGCGGCGGCAGTTCGACTCGGGCTCGGGCTCCGACGAGGTCGTGCTTCTCGACTACGGCAAGCACCAGCGCCGACTGCTCCCGCGGCTCGCTCAGGTCTACGCGCAGTTCTTCGCGAACGACGAGCTGCTGCAGAAGTTCGACGGGGTCTTCGGCGGCACCACCGACACCCCCGAGGAGCGTGAGGACCTCGAGACGCTCGCCGCGGCCCTGAAGCCCCTGTCGACGTGGAACGCGCTCGACACGATCCAGGAGTGCCGCGAGGCGTGCGGCGGCTCCGGCTTCCTCGCCGAGAACCGCCTCGTCGGTCTCCACCACGACCTCGACGTGTACGTCACGTTCGAGGGTGACAATAATGTCCTCCTGCAGCTGGTCGGCAAGCGGCTCCTGTCGGACTACGCCCGTCAGTTCCGAGGGGCGGATGCCGCGAAGCTCGCGGGGTTCGCCGCCCGCCAGACCGCGGGCAAGGTGTTCCACGGCGCGGGTCTGCGTCAGCTCGGGCAGACCGTCGCCGACTTCGGGTCGACCGCGCGGTCGGTCGAGCTCGGTCTCCGTGCCGACCAGCAGCACGAGCTGCTCGCCGGCCGCGTCGAGCAGATGGTGTCGGACATCGCCGCGCGGCTCCGTCCCGCATCGAAGGCATCGCCCGCCGAAGCCGCCATCATCTTCAACGCCAATCAGGCCGAGCTCATCGAGGCCGCCCGCGCGCACGCCGAGCTGCTCCAGTGGGAGGCGTTCAGTGACGGGGTGCACCGCATCGAGGACGAGGGCACGCGACAGGTGCTCACGTGGCTGCGCGACCTCTTCGGTCTGAGCCTCATCGAGAAGCACCTCGCCTGGCACCTCATCAACGGCCGGCTGTCCACGCAGCGCGCCGCGGCGGTGACGCGGTACATCGATCGCCTGTGCCTGCGGCTCCGCCCGCACGCGCAGGACCTCGTCGACGCATTCGGGTTCGCGCCCGAGCACGTGCGCGCGCCCATCGCTTCGGGCGCCGAGCAGGCGCGGCAGGACGAGGCGCGCGCCCACTACGCCGACCTTGCGGCATCCGGGACGGCGCCCGTGTCGGAGAAGTCGCTCAAGAAGAAGTAGGGCGCCCGGGGCGACGGGTGCGTCCAAACGCCGCGGTCACGAACCGGTAACGATCACGGATCTGATGTCCGTGACTGGCGAGGTGCGGACACTTCCCTGTGAAGGCAGTGCGCTGCCGCGCGCCCGTTCGGCTTCGAGGCGCCGGTGGCGGTCTTCATCGGGGGGCCGTCTCGGGTGGGCGGCCCCCCTCCTCCTGCTCCGTCCTGCCCTGTCCGTCGCGTGTCGGGGTGCGCGGATACGCTGACGAGGTGACGCTCGACATCCGCACCGGACCCGACGGCGTCGACCGCTGCGCGTGGGTCGGCGACGACGCCGAGTATCGGCGATACCACGACGAGGAATGGGGGCGACCGCTCCACGGCGACCGGGCCCTCTTCGAGAAGATGAGCCTCGAGGGGTTCCAGGCGGGCCTCAGCTGGATCACGATCCTCCGCAAGCGCCCGCGGTTCCGTGAGGTCTTCGCCGGTTTCGAGCCCGCGGCCGTCGCCGCCTTCACCGCCGAGGACGTGGAGCGGCTCATGCAGGATGCCGGGATCATCCGCAACCGCGCGAAGATCGAGGCGACCATCTCGAACGCGCGCCTCGCGCTCGCGCTGGCGCCAGGCGAGCTCGACGCGCTCATGTGGTCGTTCGCTCCGCCGGCGAAGCCGCGGCCGCGGAGCTTCGCGGAGGTTCCGGCGACGACGGCCGAATCGGATGCGATGTCGAAGGCGCTCCGCAAAGCCGGATTCCGGTTCGTCGGCTCGACGACGATGTACGCGCTCATGCAGTCGGCGGGGATGGTCGACGACCACGTCGAGGGATGCCACCGGGCGGCCTGAATCAGTCCGCGGACAGCGTCACGGTGCGATCGGCTGACTCCGCGACGGCGGGGTCGTGGGTGACGAGCAGGATCGCCGAGTCTCGGCAGACCTCGTACATGAGGCCGAGGATCTCGTCGCGGAGGCCCGTGTCTAGTGAGCCGGTGGGCTCGTCCGCCAGCAGGAGCGTCGGCCGCCGCACGACGGCACGAGCGATCGCGACGCGCTGCTGCTCCCCGCCCGAGAGTCGGGCCGGACGATGCCGGAGACGATCACCGAGATCGACCCGTTCGAGAGCGAGCGTCGCTCGCGAACGCGCATCCGCTCGACTCGCCCCCTTCAGGAGGAGCGGCAGCTCGACGTTCTGCAGCGCGGTGTAGTTGGGCAGCAGCCGGAAGTCCTGGTGAACATGCGCGACGTGGTGCAGGCGCACATCCGCGCGTTCGTCGACGCTCAGCGCGCCGAGGTCCTCGCCGGCGACCGAGACCGTGCCGCCGGTGGCCGTCAGGCGCCCGGATGCGAGATTCAGCACGGTCGACTTGCCGGTGCCCGACCGGCCGATGAGTGCCACGCGCTCGCCGGGTGCGAGCTGGAACGAGAGCCCGCGCAGGACCGAGACAGGCACCCTGCCGCGCGCGGTGTAGTCGAAGTGGACGTCGTCGAAGCGAAGGGCGAGGTCGGTCATGAATCTCCTTGAGTGGATGCCGTGACGCGCGGTCTCCGGCGACGGATGCGCCGGTCGACGGCCAGGGCGACGAGGATCGTGGTCGCGCCGAAGAGCACGCCGACGGTGACCCAGTGGAGGGTCTGGATGTGAAAGGCGGCCATGTGCCATAGCGCCTCTCGGGCGCCCCAGGCCGCGCCGACCGCCGCGATGACAGCGAGCACGCCGACGACCAGCACGTACCCGGCGCGCACGCGGGCCGGACGGATGCCGAGGTCGAAAAGCAGGTCGCTGGCGGGCTGCATCTGTTCGTGCACGCGGCGCGAGGTGCGCCATCCCATCAACGTCCACAGGCCGAGACCCACGAACAGGATGACCGGGAGGAGACCCGAGACCTTGACGTCCGTTGCCGCGAGGGCGACCTCGAAGAGACGCTCGGCCCATGTCTGCGATCCCGCCGAAGGCGCGGCGGCATCGAACTGGAGCAACGATGCCTCGTTCTCGCCCCATGTGGTTGTCAACTCAGGACAGGCGTCCGAAGGCACGACCAGCAGGCCGCTGGTCGATGGGCCGCCGACCTCCTTGAATGAGCGAAGGATGCCGCTCAGGCGGAGGCGGCATTCGCCCGCGGACTCCGTGGAAAGGACCACGTCGTCTCCTGTGCGCACCCCGAGTGCGGCCGCCGTCGCCTCATCCAGGAGGACGCGGCTCTCTCGCGCCTCGCCACTGACGATGTTCGATCCGAGGAGATCGCCGAGGCGCGTCCCTGTCGCGTCGGTGTGCGTCCACACCACAGGACTCACTGAATCGCTGAAGTCGCCGCGCCAGCGCGCGGGATCATCGAACCGCTCCTCGGACATCACCCTTGTTCCGGCGGTGACCGCGATGACCAGCCCTTCCGTGGTGTTGTGGGTGAGCGACGCTCGGCTGTCATAGCGCAGGCCGCTCTCGAACAGGAGCGCGTCGACGTTCTGGAAACTTGCGAGCAGGACGACGAACATCGCGAGCATCCCGACGGCTGCCATCATCAGGGCATCGATGACGAGCGCGGCGACGCTGAGGACGCGCGTCTGTGCGAGGAAGGCGGCGATGGTCTTCACGATGGGAAGGTCTTTCGTCTCTGATGGATGGCGGTGAGAGCGGTCGTGAGCACGCCGGCGCCGACCGCGGCGGCCGCGGCGAGCCACCAGACGGGGACGAGCAGAGGCGGAAGCCCGGGACCGGCGAGTCCGGTCGTGTACGCGAGCATTCCGAGAGCAGCGCCCAGGACGAGCGCTGCGGTGCTGATGGCGGCAGCACCGAGAACGAGGCCGCCGTACAGCGTCGTGGATCGAGTGCCCAACTCCGCGAGCACCTCGGCGCGGCGCGCGAACCCGCGAACGAGTGCGAAGCATTCGCCGATGGCGATCGACAGCAGCGCGAGCAGAGCGATGGTGCTCAAGGCGAGGACGAGCCCGAAGTTCGCCACGGCGTGGTCCCGCGCTGCCTGCAGGTGGTCGCTGAGCTTCTCGGACGTGAGCGGCAGTCCGTACAGCTCCCCCATGCGCTCCGGCCATGGTGACGCGGTGAGCATGCGCTCCACCTCTGCGGCCGACGCGGCGGTGACCATCGAGTTCGACCTGAGTTCGACGGTCGGTTCCAAACGAGCGACGGCGTTACCGGACACGAGCGCGTGGCCGCTGAGTCCCGTGGCTCGGGCAGCGTACACGCCGCGAACCTGGAAGCTCGTCGGCTCGTCGGCTCCGAGCTCGGCCCGCACGGTGTCGCCGGGCCCGATGCCCAGCGCTCGCGCGACATCGGCGTTGACGTCGATCCAGTCGCCCCCGTCGTCGGGATCGCGCGGCGGGCCGCTGAGGCGCGTCGACTCCGGCAGGAGCGTCACCTCCGTGTCGGGGGAGTCCCCCAGCAGCGCCCAGAGAGAGACGTGCCCTATCGTGCGGTCATTCGCGTACAGGACGGTGTAGAAGTCGATGTACACGGCGGTCTCGGCACCCAGCGATCGCCTGATGTCGTCGACCTCTTCGGGCAGCGCCTCGATGGGCGCCAGAGCGCGTGCCGAGGTCTCGCGGTACCCAGCGGTGTCCAGCTCGTACTGAACAGGGAACACCATGCCGAGAGCGATGGTCAGACCGGCGGCGGCGCAGAGGACCGCCGCCAGTCGCACCAGGTCTCCGGCGATCGTCCGAATGGTCTGAACGATCGACGGACTCACTTGACGGTGATGAGGATGGCCGAGTTCGCGTCCACCGCGTGACCGGTGCCCGTGCCGGCGTGGAACCGCTTCTTGCTGCTCGTCACAGCCGTCGCGCTGCCCTTCAGCGACACCGTCAGATTGCCCCAGAATCCTTTGTCGCCCCGGACGATCCACTGATCGGTTCCCAACCACGAGTCCCGCATGACCGAGTACCGCATCGAGTCGAGGTCGGCGTTGTCCACGTCATCCAGCTGCGGCCTTCCGAAGCTCAAGGGGATCGAGTTGAAGTACGCAGCCGTCAGGGGGAGCGGAAGCCCCAGAACCTGAGCCTCGTAGGTCATGGTCGCGCGCGCGTGAAGCCGCTCTCCTTTGGCAAGGGACGAGACGCTCGTCCGAGCCATCGTCGTGACCTGCAGCGCGGCGTTGCCGTCGATGGTCACCGACACCGCCGCCTGAGCCGGCACCACCGCGCCGAGGATCAGCGCCATCGCCGCCAACGCGCCGTAGGTGGTCTTGCGTCCCCATCCGATCTGCGTCTTCATGTTCACTCCGTTCGTCTCCCGCACCCGGCGGGCGCGATGGAGTGAGCATATAAGCGCTCTGCATTCGAGAACTCTCCGTGCGACAACCTGTGGATAACTGAGCGGGCACGGGCCGCCTGGGCGGTGTCCCCGGGAGGCGGTATCGTTCGCAACGACTTCACCTCGGACTCGAGAGGACTCCCATGCCCGACGCCGACAGCCGCGCTTCGCACCCCGCCGACGGTCACGACAGCATCCGCGTGGTCGGCGCCAGGGAGAACAACCTCCAGGGCATCGACGTCGAGATCCCCAAGCGGCGTCTGACCGTCTTCACGGGGGTGAGCGGCTCGGGCAAGTCCTCCCTCGTCTTCGGCACGATCGCGAACGAGTCCCAGCGCCTCATCAACGAGACCTACCCGACGTTCGTCCAGCAGTTCATGGGGCAGCTCAGCCGCCCCGAGGTCGACGCCCTCGAGAACGTGAGCCCCGCGATCATCGTCGACCAGGAGCGGATGGGGGCGAACGCGCGGTCGACCGTCGGCACCGCGACCGACGTCCACGCGATGCTCCGGCTCCTGTTCAGCCGCCTCGGCCAGCCGCACGTCGGCTCGCCGCAGGCCTTCTCCTTCAACGTCCCGTCGGTCTCCGGGGCCGGAGCGGTGACGATCGCCGTCGGGAAGGACAAGGGCAAGAAGGAGCGCCGGTCTTTCGAGATCACGGGCGGGATGTGCCCGCGGTGCGAAGGTCTGGGGGAGACGAGCGACGTCGACGTCGACGAGGTCGTCGACCGGTCGCTCTCGCTCAATGCCGGCGCTATCCGGGTGCCCGGGTACAGCGCCGACGGCTGGATGGTGCGCATCTTCGCGGAGTCGGGATTCGTCGACGGCGACAAGCCCGTCGGCGAGTACACCGAGCAGGAGCTGCACGACTTCCTCTACCGCGAGCAGACGAAGGTCCGCGTCGCGAACACCAACATGACCTACGAGGGTCTGATCCCCAAGATCACCAAGTCGATGCTCCAGAAGGATCGCGAGTCCCTGCAACCGCACATCCGCGCGTTCGTCGAGCGCGCCGTGAAGTTCCTCCCGTGCCCCGACTGCGGGGGGACGCGGCTCAACGACGGCGCGCGTTCGTCGAAGATCGGCGGGCGGAACATCGCCGAGGTCGCGGCGATGCAGATCACCGACCTCGCGGAGTGGCTGGACACGATCGACGACCCCGAGGTCGCGCCCTTGATGGCGGGCCTCCGCCAGACGGTCGCCTCGTTCATCGACATCGGGCTCGGCTATCTGTCGCTCGACCGGTCCAGCGGCACGCTGTCGGGCGGCGAGGCCCAGCGGACGAAGATGATCCGTCACCTCGGTTCGAGCCTCACCGACGTCACGTACGTCTTCGACGAGCCGACCGCCGGCCTCCACCCGCATGACATCCAGCGGATGAACGCCCTCCTCGGCCACCTCCGCGACAAGGGCAACACCGTGCTCGTGGTCGAGCACAAGCCCGAGGTCATCGACATCGCCGACCATGTCGTCGACCTCGGACCGGGAGCGGGACGACAGGGCGGACGCATCATGTACGAGGGCGATGTGGCGGGCTTGCGGGCGTCCGACACGCTCACGGGGCGGCACCTCGATCACCGCGCCGCTCTCAAGCCCTCGACGCGCACCGCGACCGGGCATCTCGAGATCCGCGGTGCGACGCAGCACAACCTGAAGAGGGTCGACGTCGACATCCCGCTCGGCATCCTCACCGTCGTGACCGGCGTCGCCGGCTCGGGGAAGTCGTCGCTGATCCACGGCAACGTCCCCGCATTCGACGACGTCGTCGTGGTGGACCAGGCCCCGATCAAGGGCTCGCGTCGCAGCAGCCCGGCGACCTACACCGGCATCCTGGATGCCATCCGCACCGCGTTCGCGAAGGCCAACGGCGTGAAGCCGGGACTGTTCAGCGCGAACTCCGAGGGCGCGTGCCCCGCGTGCCGCGGGTTGGGCGTCATCATCACGAACCTCGGCTTCACGCAGAGCGTCGAGACGCGCTGCGAGCTGTGCGAGGGCAGCGGGTTCAGTGACGACGTGCTGGAGTACACCCTCGACGGCAGGAACATCGCCGAGGTGCTGGCGATGTCGGCATCCGAGGCGGCGGAGTTCCTCCCGAAGGGTCCGGCCAACGCGACGCTCGCCCGGATGGTGGACGTCGGCCTCGGCTACATCACGCTCGGCCAGGCCCTGAACACCCTCTCGGGCGGTGAGCGGCAGCGTCTGAAGCTCGCGATCTCGATGGCGAAGAAGGGCGCGGTGTACGTGCTCGACGAGCCGACGACCGGACTCCACCTGGCCGATGTCGACAACCTGCTGGGCCTGCTCGACCGGCTGGTCGACGCGGGCAACTCGGTCATCGTCATCGAGCACCATCAGGCGGTCATGGCCCACGCCGACTGGATCATCGACATCGGTCCGGGCGCCGGTCACGACGGCGGAACCGTCGTCTTCGAGGGAACGCCGGCCGATCTCGTGGCCGCCGGGTCGACGCTGACGGCGCAGCACCTCAGTGCGTACGTCGGCGCCTGACGGCTCGGCACCGATGAGTCGCCCCCCGGACCGGCCGGAGGAATTGGGGAGTTCTCCCCTGTGTCCGGGCTCGGTGCTCGCCGGTCCCTGACGTAGGCTGACTCTGTCCGTCAACAGTGAGCGACTGATTCAGCGATCAGTTCCCGACGCCACGCCGAAGATACGCCCGGGGGGAGCCGAGCCCGATGAAGTCCTTCGCGTGGCTTCGTGCGCGCCCGCGCACGCTCGCATCCGTCGGTGTGGTCGGCGCGGTCGCCGTGACGATCGGAACACTGGCCTTCGCCTACGAGGGCAACCCCACGACCGAGGTCGACCTGCACGACGGCGGCGTCTGGGTGACGAAGCAGTCGAGCATGCTCGTCGGCCACTTCAACCACGAGTCGCGCGTGCTCGACGGTGGGCTGCGCACCGCGACGTCGACCTACGACATCCTGCAGTCCGGGTCCCGCGTGCTCGTCGTCGACGAGACCACCGTCACCGCCGTCGACCCCGCGCGCGTCACCCTGAACGGCAGCACGGACCTCCCGCCGGGGGCGACCCTCGCGCTCGGCGCGGAGTCGGTCGCGGTGCTCGCTCCCTCCGGCCAGCTGTGGACGACCGACTTCTCGGGGGTGTCGTCCTTCGCACCCGAGACCGTGGAGCCGGTCGCCGAACTCGGCGAGGGCGCCGTCACGGCCGTCGCGACCGACGGCACGGTATACGCGGCATCCGCGAAGGACGCCTCGCTCCTCGCCTTCGGGCCCGCCGGCGACGGCACGGTCGCCGTCACGGGCGAGCGCGAGCTCGACGGCGTCGAGAAGGGCCACACCCTTCAGCTGAGCGCCGTCGGACATGTCGCGTTCGCGCTCGACGTCGACACGGGCACCCTCTACGGCAGTGACGGCACGCGCGTCGAGGTGCCGGCCGGCTCGGTGCTCCAGCAGCCTTCCGATGAGACGGATGCCGTCACCCTCGCGACGCCGAATGCGCTCGTGCGCGTGCCGCTCGGCGGCGGCGAGCCCACGACCGTCGACCTCGAGGGCGGCGACGGCGCGGCGGCGCAGCCCGTGTTCGTGGCCGGCTGCGCGTACGGCGCATGGTCGGGGACCGGTCGGTTCGTCCGCGACTGCCCCGGCGAGGCGAACGACCTCACCGAGACGATCTCGGGCCTCGACGAGGCGAGCGTCCTGCAGTTCCGCGTCAACCGCGACGTGGTCGTGCTCAACGACGTCTTCGGCGGAGCCGCGTGGATGGCCAGCGACAGCATGCAGCGCGTCGACAACTGGCAGGACATCACCCCGCCCGAGGGCGAGGGCGAGGAAGAGGAGGAGACGACCGAGGAATCGGTGCAGACGACCCTCCCCGAGCGCACCGACAAGAACACCGACCCGATCGCCAACGACGACCAGTACGGGGTCCGTCCGGGCCGGACGACGGTGCTCCCGGTGCTCGAGAACGACACGGATGCCGACGGCGACGTCCTCGTGGCGTCCGTCGAGCGCGAGCCCTCGTTCGGGACGATCGAGCCGATCCACAACGGTGCGGCGCTGCAGATCACGGTCCCCGAGGACGCGTCGGGCTCCACCACCTTCACCTACAAGGTCGACGACGGCCGCGGGGGCGACGACACGGCATCCGTGACGGTCACGGTGCGCCCGCTCGACCAGAACAGCCCGCCCGTGCAGCGCCGGAAGACCTCGGTCCCGGTCGAGACCGGCGGAACCGCCTCGTACAACGTGCTCTCGGACTGGATCGACCCGGACGGCGACGACATCTTCCTGCTGGCGGTGACGCCCGACGGCGGCGACGAAGCGGACTTCACCTCGGACGGGCAGATCACCTATCGGGCGATCGGCGGTGTCCAAGGGCGCAAGGAGGTGCCGGTGTCGGTGTCCGACGGGACCGACACAGGCACCGGCGTCGCGGTCTACGACATCCGTCCGCTCGGCACGACGCAGCCGATCACGAACGCCGACCACGTCGTGACGCGCGCGGGTCAGCCGGTCACGGTGACGCCGCTCGCGAACGACACGAGCTCGGGGAGCGAGCCGCTGCGCCTCACGCGCGTGGACGAGGTCGAGGACGCGAAGATCGATGCGGACTTCCCCGACAAGACCTTCACCTTCACCTCGACGAAGGTCGGCACGCACTACGTGCAGTACCTCGTCTCGGCCGGTCCGAACTCGGTGCCGGGCCTCGTTCGGGTCGACGTGCTGCCCGACGACGACAACGATCTCCCGCCGGTCGCCGTGCGCGACATCGCTCTCCTGCCCAAGGGCGGCGACGTCCTCGTGAACGTGCTCGGCAACGACTCAGACCCCGGCGGCGGCATCCTGGTCGTCCAGTCCGTCACCGTCGAGCCCGGCACCGGCGTCGCGGCGGCGGTCCTCGGCCACGAGACCGTGCGTATCACCGACCAGAGCGGCGTCGACGGCCAGGTGCGCGTGACGTACACGATCTCGAACGGCGTGGCCTCGGCCTCCGGAGAGATCGTCGTCATCCCGGTGCCCGCGCCCTCGCGGCTGCGCCCGCCGGTCGCCGAGTCCGATCAGGCGGTCGTCCGCGTGGGCGACGTCGTGACGATCCCGGTGCTCGACAACGACTACCACCCGAACGGCGACACGATCCACGTCGCCGACGAGCTCGTGGAGACCGTCGACCCCGCCGACGGCGAGGCGTTCGTCGCCGAGGACACCGTGCGCTTCCGCGCCGGCGACGAGGCGAAGACGGTGAACCTGACCTACGACGTCGTCGACTCGACGGGCCAGCGGGATGCCGGGTTCGTCCGCATCCAGATCCTGCCGATGAACGAGGAGGGGAACGCGGCTCCGCGCCCGCGCGACCTCACCGCCCGCGTCCTCGGGGGCTCGAAGGTCGAGATCCCCGTGCCCCTCGACGGCATCGACGAGGACGGCGACTCGGTCGAGCTCGTGGGCCTCGCCTCCGCCCCCGAGAAGGGCCGCATCGTCGAGACGAAGGTCGCCTCGTTCGTCTACGAGGCGTTCGAGGAGTCGATCGGCGTCGACACCTTCACCTACCGGGTCCGCGACCGCCTCGGCAAAGAGGCGACCGCCGCCGTGCAGCTGGGCATCGCGCCGGTCGCGTCGGCGAACCAGGCACCCTACGCCGTGCGGGATGCCGTCATCATGCGGCCCGGCCGTCAGGTGGCGGTGCCGGTCCTCGACAACGACTCCGACCCCGACGGCGACCAGTTCGGTTTCGCGGAGAACGCCGTCGAGATCCCCGACGATGTGCCGGGTCTGGATGCCACGGTCTCCGGTCGCTACCTGCTCATCACGGCGCCCGCCGAGGAGATGCAGACGAGCGTCAACTACACGATCGCCGACGAGCGCGGTCTCGAGGCGACCACCTCCGTGCAGATCACGGTCGACGAAGAGGTGTCGCTCATCCCTCCGATCGCGCGCGATGACCGGGTCCTCGCCGAGGACGTGACCGAGGAGGGCACGGCCGACATCGCGGTGCTCGAGAACGACGACGACCCGGACGGGACGCGCTCGGCGCTCGAGGTCGAGCTCGGCACCGGGGCCGGTGACGCCCGGGTGCGCGACGGCGGCGTCGTCCGCGTGACCCTCACCGACCAGCCGCAGCTCATCACGTACACCGTGACCGACGTCGACGACCAGACGGCATCCGCGTTCATCCGCGTACCCTCGCTCGACTCGCTGCCGCCGAGCCTCTTGTCCACCGAGGCCCTCGTCGTCGACAGCGGCGAGACGGTCGAGCTTCCGCTCGCCGAGTACGTGCGCGCCGTGGGCGGCAGGAAGGTCGTCATCACCGAGGCGGCGAAGGCCACCGCCGCGCACTCCGACGGCGCCCCGCTCGTGAAGGACCAGACGACGCTCGTCTACACGTCCAAGGACCGCTACTTCGGGTCGGATGCGCTCACCTTCGAGGTCACCGACGGCACCGGTCCCGACGATCCGAACGGCCGCAAGGCGACCCTGACGATCCCCATCACGGTGCTGCCGCCCGAGAACCAGCCGCCCACGTTCGTCGGCGCCTCGCTGTCGGTCGCGCCGGGCGAGGATCCGGCGGCGCTCAACCTCCGCGAGCTCGTGACCGATCCCGATCCCGGTGATCTGGAGAAGATCGCGTTCACCCTGGCATCCGATGCCCCCGCCGGCATGAGCGCGTCGATCGACGGCGGCTCCCTCCGTGTCGGCGCGGACGCGAACGTCGCCAAGGGCACGAAGTTCTCGCTCCAGGTGCGGGCCACCGACGGCCAGACCGAGCCGGTCGAGGCGGCGATCACGGTCACGGTGACGGCGTCGACGCGAGAGCTCCCGAGCGTCAACGACGACATCATCGAGCAGGCCGACCAGGGCGTCATGGTGTCCGTTCCGGTGCTGAACAACGACGTCAACCCGTTCCGGGACACGCCGCTGAAGATCGTGGCGGCCGAGCAGGAGTCGGGCAAGTTCCAGTCGGTGCGCGTCGCGGGCGACCGCGTCGAGGTGACGAGCGCCTCCGACTTCGTGGGCACGCTCGTCGTCCGGTACACCGTCCAGGACAAGACCGAGGACCCGGACCGTCGCGTCGAAGGCCGCGTGCGGGTCACGGTCCAGGGCCGCCCCGACGCGCCCGGCAAGCCGACCGTGACCGCGGTCGAGAGCCGCACGGTCGTCCTGTCCTGGACGCCGCCGATCGACAACGGCCGGCCGATCTCGGGCTACACGGTCACGGCCGTCTCGGGCGGCACCTACAGCAAGAGCTGCCCATCGACGACCTGCACGCTCGACGGACTGACGAACAACGTCGAGTACAACTTCGTCGTGACGGCCACGAACAGCGTGGGCACCTCCGATCCGTCGGTGCCGTCCGAGACGGCGCGCCCGGATCAGCGCCCCGACCAGCCGAACCCGCCCACGCTCGCCTTCGGCGATCGCAGTCTCGACGTCTCGTGGACGGTGCCGCGCACCGAGGGCTCGCCGGTCGAGAGCTACACGCTCGAGATCTCCCCGGCTCCGCCGTCCGGCGTCGCGCAGAAGACGAACGTCACGCAGACGCGCATCACGTGGGACGGCCTCGAGAACGGCGTCGCGTACCAGGTGCGCGTCCGCGCCCACAACCGCGCCCCCGAGCCGTCGGACTTCAGCGGCTGGTCGGCGACCGAGATCCCGGCGCGTCAGCCGGATGCCCCGAACGCGCCGACGACCGAGCGCATCGACTCCGTCGGCACGCAGAGCCAGATGCGCGTCTCGTGGAACCAGCCGGCCGAGAACGGCGACGCGATCGCCGGCTACCAGCTGCGGGTGCTGCAGGGGTCGAGCGTCGTCCGCACGATCGACGTCGCCGCCGGGCAGACGAGCCAGGCCGTGACCGTCGACAACTCGACGAGCTCGTACACGTTCAGCGTCCGCGCGTCCAACAAGGCGGGCTGGGGCGAGTGGAGCGCCGCCTCCGCGCCGCGCCAGGCGGCGGGCACGCCCTCGGCGCCGACCATGGGCGCGGCGTCCGCCGGCAACAACCAGGTGAGTGTCACGTGGACGGCCGGGTCGCTCAACGGCGCCAGTGCCAGCCAGGTGACCTACCAGTACTCGGTCAACGGCGGCGGCTGGCGCGGCGACTGGGTCGCGGGCGGCAACGGCGGTTCGGGCACGATCGGCAACGGGCAGACCAACAACAACGGGACGTACACGGTCCGCGTCCGCGCGGTCTCGTCGGTCGAAGGTGTGACGAACGAGGGCGACCCGTCGGCCGCCTCGAACCAGGTCGCCCCGTACGGTCCGATCGGCAACCCCACGGCGCGGGCGACCGCGAGCGGCACGACGATCACGATGACCTGGTCCTCACCGGCGCGCAACGGCCGCGACATCACCACGGAGATCCGCACCGGCGACGGGCGCGGGTGGCGCACGGTCGCCGCGAGCGGCAGCGAGAGCTACAACGTCGGCTACAGCACGACGCGCACGATCGACGTGCGGACCACCGCCGCAGGACAGACGACCACGGCATCCGACTCGGCCCGCACGCAGGACGAGCCGCCGCCGCCGTCGCCGAAGGTCTGGGTGACGAAGGGCAGCGGTGGACCGCAGGCGTGCACGAACGGCTGCTACTACTTCCGTGTCAATACGGAGAACTTCCCCGGCGGCAGCTACCGCGTCGACTGCTACACGTCGAGCTCGAACAAGTTCAACTCGTACGACGGTCCGTTCAACATCCCGTCGAACGGGTCTGTGCAGCTGCAGTGCTGGCACGGCTCCGACGACGTCGACGTCTGGGTCGACATCAAGGGCTGGGGCGGCGCGGTCGACACCGAGAAGCGATTCTGGGCCAGATAGCCCCACGAGACCAACGAGAAGGACG
>Ga0160435_1000127_pt1 | contig 44573 bp, 32 predicted proteins | sample HID1973K_E0MG_FD_108213 | JGI IMG/M metagenome (GOLD analysis project Ga0160435, IMG submission 108213) | Enriched mosquito-associated microbial communities from UW Madison campus, WI, USA - HID1973K_E0 MG | ecosystem: Host-associated > Arthropoda: Insects > Digestive system > Unclassified ...
CCGACCCCGACTCCGACGCCGACCCCGAGCGCCACACCGGCGCCGACGACGACGACCATGTACGCCCGCGCAGCGACGCACCTGCGCTCCGCCGCCGGGTCGTCCACCTACCTGTCGTCGGTCACGCAGGCCACGAAGGTGAGCGTCACGGCGACCAAGGGGACGTGGTCGAAGGTGAAGCTCGGCTCCGCGAGCGGCTGGATCGCCTCCAGCAAGCTCGTGGCGAAGAAGCCCGCCGCGGCCGCCGCCAGCACGATGCAGGTCAAGACGACCGTCACGGCGCGCGTCGCGGCATCCGGGTCGTCGAAGGCGCTGAAGAAGCTGACCAAGGGCACCAAGGTGACCGTGGTCGACGGCATCGGCACCTGGAAGGCCATCAAGGTCGGTTCCTCGACGGGGTGGGTGCCCACGTCGTCGCTCACGAAGGTCGCCGCGACGACGATGCAGACCACGACGTCCCTGAACCTCCGATCGAGCGCCTCGACCTCGGCCAAGGTGATCACCACCCTGAAGAAGGGCACCAAGGTGAGCGTCACGGGGACGAGCGGATCGTGGCGGAAGGTCGCCGTGTCGGGCAAGACCGGCTGGGTCCACGGGTCGTACTTGAAGGCCGTCACCACGACCGCGACGAAGGTGGTCAAGACGACGACCGCGAGCCTCAACCTCCGGGCGTCGGCCTCGACCTCGGCGAAGATCATCACGACCCTGAAGAAGGGCACGAAGGTCACCGTCACGGCTACCAGCGGCGCGTGGCGCAAGGTCACCGTGTCCGGCAAGACCGGGTGGGTGCACGGCTCGTACCTGAAGTGACAGCCGCGTCCAGGGTCGACCCAGCGCAGTTCCGTTAGGATGGCCGTTGGCCCGCCTGGCCTGCGATCCGGGCAGGATTCTCCCGTTCTGCTAGGAAACCCGTGACACAGATCGACTACAGCGCCTTCGACATCCCCGGGCGCGGCCGAGGCGTCCTCGACGTCTTCCGCTACCGCTACCTGCTGCGGCTGCTCATCGGCAAGAGCACGTCGTTGCGCTACCGCAACTCGGTGCTCGGCTGGTTCTGGTCGTACGTGCGCCCCACGGTGCAGTTCCTCGTCTACTACCTCGTCATCGGGCAGATCCTGCGGATGCACGAGCGGATGCCGCTCTTCCCGCTGTACCTGTTCAGCGGACTCGTGCTCGTCAACCTCTTCAACGAGACTCTTGCAGCGTCCACCGGATCGATCGTGAGCAACAAGGCGCTCGTGCGGAAGATCTATCTGCCGCGGGAGCTCTTCCCGCTCGCGGCGATCATCGGCGCCTTCACCCACTTCCTGCCGCAGCTGGCCGTGCTCATCGTCGCGAGCCTCCTGTTCGGCTGGCTGCCGTCGCTGGCGTCCATCGGCCTGATCCTGGCCGGTGTCCTCATGGTGCTGTCTTTCGTCATAGGTCTGGGGCTCTTCTTCTCGGCCATCAACGTGCGCTTCCGAGACGCCAGCAACGTGGTCGAGATCATCCGCACCATCGCGACCTGGTCGGTGCCGATCCTCTACACGTGGTCGATGGTCTACGACCGCTCCCGCGACATCCCGTGGCTCTTCCACATCTACATGTCGAACCCGCTCGCGGTCGCGGTCGAGTTCTTCCACCATGCGTTCTGGGGTTCGCTGCCGCAGGTGACGGAGTACTCACCGGCCCCCGACAACCTCGGCTGGCCTCCGCTGTTCGGGTGGTACGTCATCGCCGCCATCGCGGTGATCATCTTCTCCCTCGTCGTCGGCCAGTTCGTCTTCCGCCGCTTCGAGCGCACCTTCGCCCAGGATCTGTGATGCCGAAGAACACCACCCCCCAGCAGCAGCCCCGCATCGTCGTCGAGAACGTGTCGAAGTGGTTCAACAAGCGCAGCTCCCGCTCGATGAAGGACGCGTTCATCAACCTGGTGCGTCGTCGCCCCGTGCGCTCGACGCAGTTCCAGGCGCTCGACGGCGTCTCCTTCACCATCGGCGCGGGGGAATCGGTCGCCGTCATGGGTCTCAACGGCTCGGGCAAGTCGACGACACTGAAGCTCGTCTCCGGCGTCCTCGAGCCCGATGAAGGGCGTGTCTTCACCCGCGGCAAGGTGGCCGGGCTCATCGAGGTGGGCGCCGGGTTCCACCCCGAGCTGACCGGGCGCGAGAACGTCTTCCTCAACGCCGCGATCCTCGGCATGAGCGAGAAGGAGACGAAGGCGCGCTTCGATGAGATCGTCGCCTTCAGCGAGATCGAGGACTTCATCGATCAAGAGGTCAAGCACTACTCCTCGGGCATGTTCATGCGTCTCGCCTTCAGCGTCGCCATCCATGTGCCGCTGGACGTGCTGCTGGTCGACGAGGTGCTGGCCGTCGGCGACGCGCCCTTCCGCGCCAAGTGCAACGCCAAGCTCAAGGAGCTCGCCGGGCAGGGCGTCACCATGATGGTCGTCAGTCACAGCAAGGGGCAGGTCAAGCAGCTCTGCACCCGGGGGATCGTCATCCGCAAGGGCAAGGTCGTGTTCGACGGCCCCATCGCGGAGGCGCTCGAGGCCCTCGAGAGTTCGTGACCCCCTCCCGCGAGCGGGTGCTGGTGCGAGCGGGTAAAGACCCGCTCACGCCGATGTCGGCGCCCCGCTCGCTGTCGATCCGCCGAGACGGCGTCTTCGGCACCAATGCCGGGAACATGCTCTTCTCCACGGCGGTGTGGCGCACCCTGCTCACCGACGAGGCCGACCTCGTCGCCGACGGCTACGCGACGGAGCGCGGATCGTCCCGCCGCGAAGCGGAGCGGATCACACGCGAGTACGACCGCGTCGTCATTCCGCTCGCGAACGCGTTCCGCAAGAGCTTCCTGCCGAAGCTCGACCGGCTGACCGAGGTCATCCGAGGCCTCGACGTGCCCGTGAGCGTGCTCGGCGTCGGTGCGCAGTTCCCGCTCACGGCCGATCTCGCCGACGCGCCCGAGGAGCTTCGCAGGTCGGTGCGCGCCTTCGTGGCCGCCGTCCTCGACCGCTCTCCCTCCATCGGCGTCCGCGGCCACTTCACGCGCGACTTCCTCGTCGGCCTCGGCTTCTCCGACGACCGGATCGACGTCATCGGCTGCCCGTCGCTGTACGGCTACGGGGGCGACGGGTCGCTCCGGCCGCGCCAGGCCCTCACGAAGCGGTCACGCTTGGCCGTCACCTACTCGCCGTATCTGCGCGACGCGGGGCCGTTCGTGAGCGAGGTGACGACCGCCTACCCCAACAGCTTCGTCGTGCCTCAGACCGTCGAATCGCTCGCGCTCCTGCTCTGGGGGGAGCCGACGCAGTACGCCCGCACGCCAGAGCTGCCGGAGACCGTCGATCACGAGCTGTACCGCAGCGGCCGGATGCGCTTCTTCGTGGACGCCACGACCTGGATCGACGCGCTCCGCGACCGGGACCTCGTCGTGGGCACGCGGGTGCACGGCACGATCGCGGGCCTGCTGGCCGGCGTGCCGTCGCTTCTCATCGCGCACGACTCCCGCACCCGCGAGCTCGCGGAGTTCCACGCCATCCCGTTCGCCCCGAAGTCGGCGCTGCGGCGTGTCAGCCTGCGGCGCCGCTACGAGCGGGCCGACTTCGACGCGTTCACCGCGGCGCACGCGCGCAACGCGCCGGTGTTCCGAGCCTTCCTCGATCGGCACGGACTCGCCCACACACTGGGGGAGGAGAACACGCGCTTCGACCGGGAGCTGGGTCGCGTCACCCTCGCCGCGCCGGTCCGCCCGCCGAGCGCCGACGACGTGGACGATCCCCGCACGCTGCGGGCGCGCCTCACACGTCGCGTCCTGCGCGCGTCGCGGCGCTGACCTCGGGTCAGAGGGGGCTCAGAGCGTGAACGGGCTGTCGGGCGCCTTCAGGACGTCGATCATGCGAGCCACTCCGTGGTCGAGGTCGAAGGCGGGCGTCCACCCGAGCGCCTCGAGCTTGTCGGAGGCGAGCGACGAGTTGACCATGAGGTTGTGGGTCACGCTGTCGGCGCCCACGGGGAGGTCGAAGCGCACCTCTACACCGCCCGCGTGAGCGACCGCCTCGGCGAGCTCACGGATCGTGGAGATCGAGTGCGGGTTCGAGATGTTGTAGGCGTTCGACGGCTCGCCCTCGAGGAGGACGGCGAGGATCGCGGACGCGCAGTCCAGCGAGTAGCAGTGGGAGCGCAGCTGGGCGCCCGGGCTCTTGAGGACGATGTCCTCCCCGGCGACGGCGCGGCGCGTGATCTCTGCCGAGATGCGGTTGTCGGAGCTCCGGATGGACGGACCGTAGATGTGGCCCGGCCGGACGACCACCGAGTCGATGCCGTACTCCATGCCGTACGCGACGCAGAGCGATTCGCCGGCCCGCTTGGAGGAGGGGTAGCCGGCGCGCTGGTTCAGGATGTCGAGGTAGCCGTAGTCGTTCTCGCCGAACGGGAGGTTCCCCTCCTTCTGCCCGTAGACCTCGCTCGAGGAGATGTAGAGGAGGCGCCCGGCCGATGACGCGCGCGCGAGGTCGAACATGGCAGAGAGGCCGACGATGTTGGCGAGCATGGTCTCGACCGGCAGCTTCATGTACGCCGCGGGATTCGCGTTGCTCGCGCCGTGGATGATGTAGTCCAGGTCGGCGCCGAGGGCGATCTGCTCGCTCGACGTGGCGTCGTAGGGAACGAAGACCACGCCCGCCTCGCCGCCGAACCTGGCGACGGCATCCTGCTCGCTGCGGCCGGCCACGTAGACGGTGATGCCCGCGTCCTGCTCGCGGTTGAGGAGAAGGAGCAGATCGACGACCGACGAGCAGATCATGCCGGTCGCGCCCGTCACGAGGATGCGGCTGCCGTGCAGACGGGACGCGTCCGGGATGCTCCCGAGAGCGGTGCGGAGATCGTCGTCGTACGAGAGGCCCGTCATCGTCGGATCAGCTCGCGGCGTGACGCGCGTCGAGGATCGACTCGAAGATGTAGAGGTCGTCCATCGTCGTGATCTTCAGGTTCTGCTCGGACCCGGCCGAGAAGTAGACCGTCTCGCCGAGCTCGTGCATGAGCACGCAGGATGCCGCGGTGTCGCCGATGCCGCGCACCTTCGCCTGCTCGTGCGCCCACATGAGGGTGCCCAGCGTGTAGGAGTGCGGCGTCTGCGTGCGGAAGAGCTGCTCCCGCGGGATCGACACCGTCGAGGACACCCCGTTGTCATCGCTGCGGAAGACCGCCTCGACGCAGGGGATCGCGGCGACGGCGCTGCCGTTCTCGCGGAACTCGGCGATGTTGTCGGAGATGATCTCCGACGACACCAGGCAGCGGTTGCCGTCGTGGATCATGACGATGTCCTCGTCGGTGGCGCCGTCCTCGCGGATCTTCGACAGGCCGTTGTGGATCGACTCCTGGCCGCTCGCACCGCCCGGGACGATCGCCTGCAGCTTCGTGATGCCGTACTGCTTCGCGTACGCGGTCACCACGTCGATCCACGAGGGGAGGGTCACCACGACGATCGCGTCGATCGCGGGGTGGTTCTGGAAAGCCTCCATCGTGTAGACGATCAGCGGCTTGTTCTTCACGTGCATGAACTGCTTCGGGATGTCCTGCTTCATCCGCGAACCGGTTCCGGCCGCGGTGAGGAGTGCAGTGATCATGGAGGAGCTCCTGGAGGAATCGACGGTGGTTCTCAGTGGCGGGCGGCGGCGAGGATGCGCGGCAGGTAATCGGTGACGCTCTCCTTCGCCTTGTCCTTCATCGCGGACAGGAGGCCGTCGTCGATGCCTTCGGCGAGGGCCTTCTCCATGGCGTCGACGATGAACTCCGGCTGGAAGTCCCTCTGCTTGATCGCGCGCTCGGGGTAGCCGATGATCTCCATCAGCTTCTCGACCTTGTCGTTCCACGACAGGATGACCGAGGGGACGCCCATGGTGAACGCCGCGATCGAGGAATGCATGCGGCACGTGATGAGGGCCCGGTAACCGTTGATCGTGTCGACCAGGACCTCGTCGTCGACCGGCCGCTCGACGAGGTACGAGTCGGGCAGGCGCAGGCGCTTGAGGACGCGCTTGCCGAGCGTGATGTCGCCGGGCAGACCGTTCGTGAAGAACTCGAACTCGTAGCCGCGCTCCTGCAGGACCGTCGCGATGCCCGCGAAGAGCGTGGTCCACTCCTTCGAGCCGAACTCCACCCCGTAGCCCTGGAGGGAGTTGCCGCGGATGAGGCCGATGCCGATCTTCGACCGCTCGACCGTCGTGTCGATGCCGTACGCCTCCTTCATCCAGAAGGCCGAGTCGGCGAGGAGCTTGACCGTGTGGCCGGGGCCTGCGCACGCCTGCACCTCGGTCACGTTGTCACGGGCCGACACGTAGGTCACGGCCCGCGAACGGATGGCGCGCTTCAGGATCGTGCTGCCGAAATCGCGCTCGTCGAAGGCTCCCGCGCGGCCGATCGCGTTGTAGACGACCTCGAGCCCGTGCTTCTCGGCGTACTCGCTGATGAGCAGCAGTGACCAGTGGTACTCGTTGTAGCTGTACTCGAGGAGCCCCGCACCGTCGATGACGATGTAGTCGACGCCCTCGAGCTTCAGGTCGAAGTAGCTCGCCAGGCGCTTGCGGTAGTTGCGCCCGGTCGACCAGATGAGGTGGCGCGCGCGGCTGATGAGGTTCTGCGTGCGCTTGCTCTTCGCCTTCCGCCCCCGGCGCTGCAGGTCGAGGAAGACCTTCTCGGTGAGGCGGCCCTTCTCGCTGTACCGGTAGTAGTTGCGAAGGCGCCGCTCGCGCGCGTCGGGGATCTCGTAGATCGTGTCGTTGCGGCCGAGGAGATCGACCTCCACGTACTCGACCTCGATGCCGGGCTCGACCTTCTGAGCCTCGTCGGCGATGAGGTGCTCGAGGCTGCGAGCGATGAACATCTCGCCGAGGTTCTCGCTCTTGACGAGGCCGCACATCGCGATCTTCACGGTCTTGGTCTCTGTCGTCGTCGCCACGGTCACGCCATCTCGTCTTGCATCTCGTCGTCGTCGGCGACGGGGGCGTCGTCGACAGCGGCTTCCATAGGCTCCGCGATCACGCGCGGCTGCTCGCCCGGCTCGTGGGGGAAAAAGGTGACGAAGTCGTGGCGCGGCACGCGCTTGTGCACCGGCAGCCACTCCATGTACCGCGACCCGTAGAGCTGGCGGAGGTAGACGTCGTAGCCCGCGGGAGCGGACAGCGGGTGGCCCTCGAAGTCGAGCTTGATGACCGGCGCGTACTCGGCCTTCACGACGCGCTCCTCGGTCGTGTGCACGTTCGTCATCATGACGCCGACGTGGGTGGAGTCCTCGTACGACAGCGAGGTGGCGTGCTCGATCACCTTGTCGAAGAGCGGCCCGACGCCGACCGAGCGGTAGATGCGCGTCGCGAGGCGGTTGCGGAGGATCCGGTAGGGGTTGCGCCCGCGGTACTTCCGGACGTTGCGCGCGTGGCGCACGCGGTCCTTGCGGCGCTTGATCTCCGCGTAGTGCTCGCGATTGCCCTCCGGGGTGTCCGGCAGACCCTCGATCGGGAAGATGTCGAGGAAGATCGGGTAGACCTTGCCGCCGATTCCGCCCTTCGTGCGCTTCGCGACGAGGATCCGCTCGGAGTAGAGCTTCCAGTGGTAGGCGAAGTACCGCTGCGAGTGGTTCGGGGGCATGAGCTCGAAATCGCCGATCCGACCGCCGGAGAGCTCCATCAGCTTCTCGCAGTCCTGCCGCGGCATGTTGACGTCGACGTCGTCATCCCAGGGGATGAAGCCCTGGTGGCGCGCCGCGCCGAGAAGGGTGCCGCCGGAGAGGTAGTACGTCAGACCGTGCTCCTCGCAGAAGCGGTCGAACTCGAGCAGGAGCTCCAGCATCGCCGCCTTGTGGTCCGCGTCGGAGGCGAGATCCTTGAGGTCGTTGTAGGTGTAGTCCCGCATTCCCGATTGTTCTCCTCTAGGCCGCATTCGTCCGGACCCGGTGCTCCGAGCCGCTGGCGGCGGTGTGTCGTGAGCCCGGCGACGAGCCCTGTGACGGGCCCGCGGAGGGGTCCCGCCGCAAGGCGGACGACCCAGGTGAAGCGCCGGTGAACCCGTCGTGACATCCTACCCCAGGAGCCTCCCGTGCCCCGGGCTCACCAGAGGGCGGGCTCCGCCACGCTCGACTGGCGAAGCTTCGCCTCGAGCGGCTTCGCGAGGGTCCGCGCGTAGGTCTCGGTGAAGTGGTGGGCGTCGCGGAACACGATCACGTGCCCGACGACGGCGGCGCACGCCTCGGCATCCGGGCAGGCCCAGTTGCTCATGTCGATGACGTCCGCGTCGGTGAGGCCGTCGACGGCGCGCTCGACGTACCGGCTCCCGGTGCCGAACGCCTCCTCGCGGGGGGTGGCGCAGGCCGTCAGCCGGTCGAGGTTCTCCGAGATGCACTCGGGGACGTCGCTGTTCATGCTCGGCGTCGTGTTCATGACGAGGGTCGGGATGCCGGCGGCGTTCAGGCGCGCGAGGTTGTCGTGGAGGCCGTCGGTGTAGAGCAGGCGTGCCTCCGAGCGCGTCAGCCCTTCCTTCCAGGCCGCCCGGGTCGCGCGGTTCGCCGTCACGACGAGGTCCGGCTGCTCTGTCAGGATCTGGTCGAGACTCGTGGCCGCCCACTTGTTGCAGGTGGTGTACTCGTTGCCGTCCCGGTCCGCCTGGCTGACGTCGGAGAAGCCGCAGGAGGCCTTGCTCGTGATCCGGAGCTTCCAGCCGTTCTTCTCGGCCAGGGCGATGTACGGCGAGGACCAGTTTGCGGCGTGCGAGTCGCCGATGAGCACGACGCTCACGTCGCTGTCGGGGTCGCCGAAGATGCAGCCCTCGATCTTCGGGGTCGCCGACCGGCTCGAGCGGTTGCAGCCGAGCTCGTAGACGACGGTGTTGTCCTCGCGGGCGTTGATGGCGGAGGGCGTGAAGCCTCCCTCGACGACGTCGACGGGCGCACCGGCATCCGTGAAGCTGGCGAGGTCGTCGTTGCCGAAGTCGTCGGTCAGCGCCTCCGCGCCGATCCGGTCGTCCGCGGCGACCCGGTACTCCGGGTTCATGCTGGCCGGGGCGATGAACACGAGCGATGCGGCGACGGCGGTCGCGGCCATGAGTCCCGCGCCGGCGGTGAGGGAGCGGCGGGTCGAGTGCTTCAGCCAGCTCCAGTCGCGGAACGGGTTCTCGACGAAGCGGTAACTGAGCCAGGCCGGGAGGATCGCGAACGCGACGATGAGGAGGCCGTAGCGGGCCCGCAGCTCTCCACCCAGCAGATAGGTGCCGACCACGATGAGGGGCCAGTGCCAGAGGTACAGCGAGTACGAGATGTCGCCGATCCACCGCATCGGCCGCAGGGTGAGCAGGCGTCCGACGCCGGTCTGGGCGCGTCCGTTCATCCCGCCCGCGATGATGGCGGCGGCGCCGAGGGTCGGCACGAGAGCGGCGTATCCCGGGAACGGCATCGCGCCGGAGAAGAGCAGCGTGGCGGCGATGATGGCCGCCAGCCCCGCCCAGCCGAGCGCGGTGCCGAGCCAGTGCGGGATCCGCGCGACCTGGGCTGCGAAGACGGCGAGGGCGGCGCCGATGGCGAGCTCCCACAGACGCGTCGTCGTCACGAAGTACGCCGTCTCGGGCTCGACGGCGGTGTAGTAGACGGAGAAGACGAGCGACGGGACCAGGATGAGGAGGACGCCGATGCGCGCGCCGTGCATCGCCCGTGCTCTCCGGCGGTCGGCGGCCGCGTCCACCGACATGCCCTCGAGGTCCCGGGGACGCAGGAGCGCCAGGAGGACCACGAGGACCAGCGGCCACACGATGTAGAACTGCTCCTCGACGGCGAGCGTCCAGAAGTGCTGCAGCGGGCTCGCGGCGACCTCGGCGTTGAGATAGTCGGTGCCGGCGGCGAACACCCAGTTGACGAAGTACGCCGCCGAGGCGATCGCCTCGAGTCCGATCGACTCCCAGCGGATCTGCGGGAGGAGCAGCACGGTCAGGATGAGCGTCGTCAACAGGACGATGGTCGCGGCGGGAAGGATGCGTCGCGCGCGCTTGGCGTAGAAGTCGCCCAGCCGGATGCGGCCGGTGCTCTGGGCCTCGCGCAGCAGGATGCCGGTGATCAGGAAGCCGGAGATGACGAAGAAGACGTCGACGCCCACGAACCCGCCGCGGAAGAGCGACAGGTTCGCGTGGTAGAGGAGGACCGCGCCCACCGCGACGGCCCGGAGACCCTGGATGTCGGGCCGGAAGCTCGACGTCTTCCCGTGCGTCGCGGCGCCCGGCGCCGCCGAGTCGCGTCGCCGCGCATCGGCGCGGAAGCGTCGCAGGGTGGGAGCCGAAGTCGCAGATGTCACCTGAAGATTGTGCCACCCGAACGCGCCCGGTCCTGCCCGGCCGCGCTCCGCGCGGTGTCAGCCGCCGATCTGGCTGCGTTCGAGGACGTCGAAGAACGCGCGGCAGATGTAGTAGTCCTCGGCCGTCGTGATCTTGATGTTCGAGCGCGGACCGTCCACGCGGAACAGGGCGTGACCGTAGCGGCGCAGCAGGGTGGCCGTGTCGATGGAGTCGTCGTCGCCGTCGGCGACCGCACGGTCGTAGATCTCCTGCGCCACATCGAGGCGGAGGCTCTGCGGCGCCTGGGCGATGTAGAGGAAGTCGCGGGCCAGCACCTCGTCGATCTCGGGCCCGGATGCCGAGACGATCGTCTCGTTGCCCTTCGTGCAGGTGATCGCCGCGCCGTGCTCGCGCACCGTCCGGATGTTGTCGGAGATCAGCTGCGCGGTGATGAGCGGCCGGACGCCGTCGTGGACGAGGACGACCGTGTCGCCCGGGCAGTCGGCGGCGACGGCGCGGATCGCGCGGTGCCGGGACTCCTGACCGGTCGGGCCGCCGTCGACGATCCACCGCACCTTGGTGAGCTCGTAGCGGGCGACGAGCTTCGTGAACCGGTCGCGCCACGCCGGGAGGATCGACACGGCGACGCCGTCGATGTCGGGGTGGTCCTGGAAGTGCTGGATGGTGTGCACGATCAGCGGCGTCCCGTGGATCTCCAGGAACTGCTTCGGCAGGTTCGCCGACGACATCCGGGAGCCGATGCCACCCGCGAAGATCACTGCGATGTTCATGGTCGTTCCGCCTTCGTCGCTGGTGCCGGAGCCGCCGCGGGCGGCGCGGCGGCGGGGGACCCGGGGTGCTCATCGAGGATGAGCCAGTCGATCACGCGATCGCCCGCTCCCGTGTCGATTCTGTCGAAGTTCTCCGCCCGGAACCGCGCGAGCCTGTCGGTCGCGTAATCGCCGTCGCGCAGCGCTCGGACCAGGTCGTCGAACGTCTCGCACACCCGGCCGGGCGCCGTCTCCTCGTAGTCGCGATGGAAGCCGCGCGTCGCCGCGTAGGTCGCCCGGTCGGGCGCGAAGAAGAGCATCGGCCGGTCGAGGAGGGCGAACTCGTAGATGATCGACGAGTAGTCCGTGATCAGGAGGTCGGTCACGTGGAGGAGCCCCAGCCCGTCGGCGAACCGCGTGAAGTCGAAGAAGCGGTCGCGGTGCCGCTCGGGGATGCGGACGGCATCCTTCACGAAGTGATGCATCCGGAAGAGGACGACGGTGTCCGGCCCGCACGCCTCGTACAGCGCGTCGAAGTCGATGACCCCGTCGTCGTAGAAGGCGGTGTGGTACGAGCTGCCGCGGAAGGTCGGGGCGAACAGGATGATCCGCTTGCCGCGCAGGTGCGGGTGCTCCGCCCAGAAGGCCGCGGTGAAGGCCGTCGTGCGCTCCTCGTCGAGGAACCAGTCGATCCGGGGGAGCCCGGTCGGGATGACGGCGGACTCCTCGATGCCGAAGGCCTCGGCGTAGACGGGGCGCAGATGCTCGGAGCCGCAGATCGCGTAGGTGTACTGGCGGTGGGGCTGGCGGAGCTTCGGCGAGTCGCTGCTGCCGAACCGGCTGTATCCGACCGACTTGAAGCCGCTGCCGGCATGCCAGAGCTGGATCACGCGCGTCCGGCGGTCGATCGTCACCGTGTTGAGGAGGCCGAAGTAGTCGTCGAGCAGGATGATCTCGCTCGTCGCCATGAGGTAGAGGATGCGGGTGGTGGTCAGCCAACCCGTCGTCCCCGGCAGCCGGAACGACCGGCGCAGGTCGAAGCGCGCGTCGAGACCGCGCTGCAGCATCCGCTCGTGGACGCGGAGGAGGTTCCCCTCCATCGTGGGCTGCTGGTCGGAGGCGAAGAGGATACGACCCGCCTTCGGCCCGATCAGACGCGCGAACGCGCGGTAGATCCCGCGTACGAGCCGCTGCTTGGCCCCGGCCCCGGCGATCTTCGACGCGAGGCGCCGGACGGGCGAGGACGCGCGGGGCGTGCGGTGGAGATGGTGCGCGTGGACGAGGAGGTCGAGGCGGGTGGGATCCTCGCTGCTCTCCTCGACGCCGAACGAGACGGTCATCGCCGAGCGGTGGGCGTCGTAGAGGAAGACGCGGGAGGCATCGTCGAGCGCTTCCAGGTCACTGCCGTCGTGGGCGGCCAGGGGCCCCGGCATCCTCGAGAAGAAGGCGCGGAGGCGCCAGGTGCCATCGGGGACCGCGCGACGGTCCGCGAAGTTCGTGACGTTGACGCGCACGCTGTACGCGCCGGCGCCGTCTTCGACGGAGGGGACGGCGACGACACGCTCACCGTCCGTGAACGCGAACGAGACGTCTCGGCTCTCGCCGGGCGCCGGCGACAGTCGCAGCCGGATCGTCAGATGGATGCGCTCCCAGGTGAGAGCGGTCACCAGCAGTGCGCCGCCGGGGGGTCCGGACGCGGACGCCGTCACAGTGCGCGGCGTTCGTCGTGCCCGGTGGGCGTGCGGTCTGTCCCGACGGTCATGCCGGTGAGCTCCTCGATGCGGTCGACGATGCGCGATGCGGCGCGCCCGTCTTCGTCGTCGCGCGACGCCCGCCGGTGCTCTGCCACGCCGCGCTCGTGCGCGTCGGCGTCGAACCCGGCGATCGCGCGGAGGAGCCCGTCGCTCGAACGCGCGACGATGAGCGGAGCGGAGGAGGGGGCCTCGGCGCTCGACGTGAGAACGAAGGCCGGCCTGCCGGTGAGGAGATAGTCCGCGATCCAGCCGGGCCCTGTCGCGAGGCCCGCGTCGGCGACGGCGAGGAGCTCCTGCAGATCGGGGTGGAGCGCGGCGTTCCGGCAGAAGGCCGGGAGTCCGGCGAGCATCATGGCGGACTCGGCGGTGCCGGTGTGCGGCGGGCGCACGAGGATCTCCCACGTCCCGCCGAACCGCTCCGACAGTGCAGCCCGCACGCGGACCGGGTCGAAGCCGCCGAGCGACACCGCGCCGGGATGACTGCCGGGCGCCGGCGTGTACAGCAGGAAGCGCTGCCCGGTGTCGGCGACGGCGAGGCGGTCCAGCACTCTCTTCCGCACGGCCGCGCGGTCCTCCTCGGTCGCGCCGACGAGGAGGTCGTTGCGCGCGTGGCCGCGCGCGGACCACTCGCCGGACGCGGCCGCGCCGGATGATGCCGCGTCCCGTGCTGCCGCGTCGCCGACGACGGTGCCGTCGGCCTGCAGCCAGAGCTGCGCGGGTCCACGCCGTGCGCCGCTCTCCTGGAGCGGGCGCCCGTCCTGGATGACCACCCCGGCGCCGGCGACGGTGCGGAAGAAGGCGGCGGTGCCGAACCGGACGAATCGGAACTCGCGCGGGAACGGACCGCGCGCGCGGTCGTGCAGCGCCCACGTGATCCGAGCCGATCCGCCTCGGCGCAGGATCTCCTCGGCGATGTACTTCAGGTCGCCGGTGTACTCGCCGTCCTTCCGGACGAGGACGATCGAGGACCGGTCGACCCGCGCCTGCCGCGCGATCGCCCGCTTGCCGAAGCCGGAGAGCCATCGGTCGATCCGCGAGGTCACCGTCTCCTGGACGAGGAGCCGGATGCCGCGCACGGTGATGTGGACGGTGCGGACGAGGATCTCGACCAGGCGGAAGACGCTGCCGACGATCAGGGTGAGCAGGCGCCCCTCGAGCAGTCTGTCGATCATGCGGTCCTCCGCGGCACGGTCTCGACGAAGCGGGTGAGCTGCGTCCGCGTGCGCTCGCGCAGCTCGGCGCGGCGCTGCGCATCCGGTGCGGGGAGGTCGTTGCCGGCGAGGAGGCCCGCGATCGCGGTGACGTCGAGCTCGTCCTCGGTGAAGTAGCGGTCGCGCAGGCCCGTGATCTCGGTGAGGAACTGCAGCTTCTCGCCCCAGATGAGGCCCACCACGGGCACGTCGATCGCGTACGCCGTGATCCCGGCGTGCATGCGGGCGCTCAAGATGATGTCGAAGCCGGCGACGAGGTTCACGAACTCGGCGGACGTGGTCGGCCGGGGGATGAGCTGGTCGCTTCGCAGATTCATGGTCGACACGAGCGACTCCCCGAACGCCTGGTCGACCGTCATCCCGTTGGAGAACAGGAAGAAATCGGCATCCCGTCGCTGGAGCTCGGCGATGAGGCTCCGGTAGAAGTTCACGACCTCGTCCGGCGAGATGGAACCTCCGTACACCGAGAAGTTCTGCGGGTTGATGAGGTTGATCCCGATGCCGCCGCGCTCGGCGCGCGAACGGGCGCCCTCGTCCACGATGCCCATCTCGTTCAGCCAGAACACGGGATCCCCGACGCGCTCGGTGATCGTCCGCGATCCCGAGACGTAGTGATCGTTCAGGGTGTCGATGTCGTCGCGGGTGGTGATGACCCGGACGTTGTCGAAGTTCAGTGCGCGCTTCAGGCGCTGGCAGCGGATGTCGGTCTCGCTGTACCCCTCGACGCCGACGGCGTTCATCATCACCGGGATGCCGCGTTCGCGGGCGGTCTCGAGGATGAGCTCGTCGATGTAGTTCAGACCCTGCGTCTTGTACTTGATGAAGCCGCCGCCGGTGAAGACGACCGCGTCCAGGTCTTTGATGCGCTCCTTGAAGTACCAGCCGAGCTTCGTCTTCCAGTACAGCGAGTGGTAGGCGTAGGCGAGGCGCGGGCTGCGCAGGAGTGAGAGGATCGGACGCTCGAACACCTTCATGATGGCCGCCGCACGGAAGTTCAGGCGCCGCATGCCCGTCCGGACGCTCTCGTTCTTCGGGTCGACGTCGATGTCGACGAGGACCGTGTCGGGGTCATGGGTCCGCAAGAGGTACTTCGTGGCTTCCACCAGGAGGTAGTCACCGACGTTCTCGTTGGTCATCAGTCCAACGACCCCTATTTCTCTTCTCATGCCGGGGTCAGTGTATCGGCCGGGGCCGGGCGGCCGCTGGGCGCGGTCACCGGCCCTCCGTGGCATAGAACGCCTCGGCGCCGGCCTTGGCATCCGCCCACCACGCCTCGTGCGTGCGATACCAGTCGATCGTGGCCTCGAGCCCGGCCGCCAGATCGCGGTGGGCGGGCTCCCACCCGAGCTCACGGCGCAGACGGGTCGCGTCGAGCGCGTAGCGACGGTCGTGACCGGGACGGTCGGGGACGCGGTCGTACTCGCCCGCTGGACGGCCCATGAGGCGGAGGATCGTCTCCACGACCTCGCGGTTGCTGTGCTCGCCGTTCGCGCCGACGAGATAGGTCTCGCCGATCCGGCCGCGCTCGAGCACCGCCAGGACGGCAGCGGAGTGGTCGTCGACGTGGATCCAGTCGCGCACATGCGCGCCGTCGCCGTAGACGCGGGGGCGCTCGCCCCGCAGGACGTTCGTGATCTGGCGGGGGATGAACTTCTCGACGTGCTGGTGCGGGCCGTAGTTGTTCGAGCTGTTCGACAGGGTCGCCCGGATGCCGAACGAGCGCACCCACGCGCGCACCAGCATGTCCGACGCCGCTTTGGTGGCCGAGTAGGGGGAGGACGGGTCGTAGGGCGAGTCCTCGGTGAAGCGCCGCTCCTCGTCGAGGTCGAGCGCTCCGAAGACCTCGTCGGTGGAGATGTGGTGGTAGCGCGTGCCGTGCCGGCGGACCGCCTCCAGGAGCGTGAACGTGCCGACGACGTTGGTGTCGATGAAGGGCCCGGGGTCTGCAAGTGAGCGGTCGTTGTGGGACTCGGCGGCGAAGTGGACGACGGCATCCGCACGGGCGACGAGCTCGTCGACGAGCGGGGCGTCGGCGACGTCGCCCGTCACGAAGGTGAGCCGAGCCGGGGGCAGATCTGCGAGCGATGCCGGATTCGCCGCGTACGTGAGCTTGTCGAGCACGGTGACGTGATGCTCCGTGCGGGCGATCACATGGCGGACGAAGTTCGCGCCCACGAACCCCGCGCCTCCGGTCACCAGCAGCGAGGACACGATCGTCAGGACAGGGTGGCGGGCGCGGCGCCGCGCATCGCGGCGACCTGCACGGTGACGATCTGCCCGGTGAGGGGGGAGGCCGCGACGTTCAGGGTGACCCGGGCCACGTCGGCCGGGTCGAGGAGCGAGTCCACCGGCTCGTCGCCGAACGCCTGGGTGCGCATCGGGGTGCGGGTGCGCTGCGGGTTGATGCAGTTGATCCGCACCCGCGACTCCTCCCACTCCTCGGCGAGGGCCTGGGTGAGGTTCACGACGCCGGCCTTCGTCGCCGAGTACGCGCTGTAGCCCGCGCGACCGCGGGTGTAGGAGCTGGAGGTGAACAGCACGACCTGGCCGGAGGTCTCCGCCAGATAAGGATGGGCCTCGCGCGCGACGATCGCCGGTGCGATGAGGTTCACCTGGATGGTGTCCTTGAGGTCGCGCTTGGGGCTGTCGACGAGGGGGGCGATGCGGAGCACTCCGGCCGTCACGATGACGACGTCGATCCGTCCGACGGCCTTGCGGACCGAGGCCAGGGCGCTGCGGACGGCCTTGGCCGACTTGATGTCGGTGCCGGTCGTCGACCGGCTGAACTCGCTGACGATGGCCCCGGCGCTCTCGGCCTGCGCGACGATGCTCTCGCCGATGCCGTAGCTGCCGCCGAAGACGACGACGCTCTTGCCGGTGAAGTCGGGGACCGAGGTGAGGCTCTCCAGCGACAGGCTCGCCGACTGCAGCTGGAAGAGCTTGTCGGCGATGTGCACGTCGATGGGCTCGGTGACCTTCATGTTCTCGGCCGTGCCGTCGACGACGTAGATCGGCACCTCGGGGAGGTAGGTGAAGACGACGCCGCAGTCGTCGGTCGCCTTGAAGTTCGGGTCGCCCGCGGCGATCTCGTACGCACGGCGGATGGTGCCGAGGCGGAAGGCCTGCGGCGTCTGGCCGCGGCGCAGCAGCGAGCGGTCGGGGATGCCGGTGATGATGCGGTCCTGGTCGACCTGGATGATCGTGTCGGCCGACGGGATCGCGGTGTCGACGGCGTCGTACGCGTCGAGACCGCGCACGCAGTCCTCGATGATGCGGTCGTCGATGAACGGACGGACGGCGTCGTGGAAGAGCACCTTCGTGTCGTCGCCCTCGATCGCCGCGATCGCGAGCTGCGTCGTATCGTTCCGGGTCTCGCCGCCGGGGAGGATACGGGTGAGCTTCGCGAAGCGCTGGTTGTCGAGCAGGTGGTCGAGCTCGCCGATGGCGGCCGCGTTCATCATGATGATGATCTCGTCGATCAGCGGACTCGCGTCCAGCGCCTCGAGCGTGTGCTCGACGATGGCCTTCCCGGCGATCTTGATGAGCTGCTTCGGGATGCCGAGGCCGACGCGGACGCCGATGCCCCCGGCCAGCACGACGGCGACGGTGCGGGGTGTGCTCACACGGCAATCCTACGCGGCTCGCGTCGTCGGTCCCCGAGATCGGCGCGGGGTCGGTGACTCCCGGTCCCCGAGCCTGTCGAGGGGTCGGGGTGTGGTGGCTCCTGCCGGTCCCCGAGCCTGTCGAGGGGTCGGGGTGTGGTGGCTCCCGGTCCCCGAGCTTGTCGAGGGGTCGGCGGTGTGGTGACTTCCGGTCCCCGAGCCTGTCGAGGGGTCGGGGTGTGGTGACTCCCGGTCCCCGAGCTTGTCGAGGGGTGGCAAGCTCGGCGGGGAACCGGCAAGCTCGGCGGGGCGCCGGCGACGCCCGCGTGAACGTCTCGGCAACGAGCGGTGAACCGGGCCCGATCCGGCGGGGACGGGGCCCGTGCCGTCCGTAGGATTCCTGCACATGGACCTCCTCATCGTCGGCTCCGGATTCTTCGGCCTCACGGTCGCCGAGCGCGCGGCATCCGCGGGTCGCCGGGTCACCGTGATCGACCGCCGGCCGCACCTCGGCGGGAACGCCTACAGCGAGGTCGAGCCCGAGACCGGGATCGAGGTGCACCGCTACGGCGCGCACCTGTTCCACACCTCGAATCCCGGCGTGTGGGAGTACGTGAACCGCTTCACGGACTTCACCGACTACATCCACCGCGTCTACACGACCCACCGCGGCGTCGTGTACCCGCTCCCCATCAACCTCGGCACGATCAACCAGTTCTTCCAGGCGGCCCACTCGCCCGGCGCCGCGCGCTCTCTCATTCAGGCGCTCGCCGGGGAGTTCGATCCGAAGCAGGCGCAGAACCTCGAAGAGCGCGCCATCGGTCTCATCGGACGGCCCCTCTACGAGGCCTTCATCCGCGACTACACCGCAAAGCAGTGGCAGACCGACCCGACCGAGCTGCCCGCCGAGATCATCAGCCGGCTCCCGGTGCGCTACACCTACGACAACCGCTATTTCAGCGACACGTGGGAGGGTCTTCCCGTCGACGGGTACACCGCCTGGCTCGAGCGGATGGCCGACCACCCGAACATCGAGGTGCGGCTCGACACGGACTTCTTCGACGAGACGCAGCCGCTTCACCGCCGCGCCGTCGTCGGCCAGGTCCCCGTCGTCTACACCGGCCCGGTGGATCGGTACTTCGACCACGCGGAGGGGACGCTCTCGTGGCGCACCCTCGACTTCGAGCAGGAGATCCTGCCCGTCGGCGACTTCCAGGGCACGAGCGTCATGAACTACGCGGATGCCGATGTGCCCTACACCCGCATCCACGAGTTCCGTCACTTCCACCCCGAGCGGGCCGACCGCCACGCTCCCGATCGCACCGTGATCATGCGGGAGTTCTCGCGATTCGCCGAGGCCGACGACGAGCCCTATTACCCCGTGAACACCGCCGCCGACCGCGCGCGGCTGCTCGCCTACCGAGAGCTCGCCCAGGGCGAGGCCGACGTCCACTTCGGCGGACGGCTCGGCACCTACCAGTACCTCGACATGCACATGGCGATCGGTGCCGCGCTGTCGATGTGGCGCAACGACCTCGCCTCGGCGTCCGAGCGCGCCCAGCCGTAGCGGCCGGCGGGCTCGCGTCGCCCGACTCGGCGCTCAGCCCGCGAGGACCTCCTCGACGCGCGTCGACAGGAAGGGCGCGAGCGTGCGGGCGAAGGTCCGGGTGAGGTGGAGGCGGTCGGCGTAGACGACGGTTCCGCCGATGACCGCGTGGCAGCGCTCGCCGCCGCGGCACAGGATCTCGTCGAAGGTGATGATCGGCAGGCCCAGGGCACGTGCCGCCGCGTTCACGGGGTCGGTGCGCTCGGGCTTGTCGCTCGCGCACGGGTCGTCACGGCGATCCGAGGCCTCGACGCATGCCGGGCCCCGCGTGCCGGGCGGCATCCCGGGGGTGTCGTCGAGCACCGCGACCCGCGGCACCCGGTCGCGAAGCGGGTCCAGCACCTCGGTGACGTCGGCTACGCGGATGTTGCGCGCCGCGGCCCGGCTGCTCAGCAGGACGAGGTCGGGCTGCGTGCGCTCGAGCTCGTCCCACACGGCATCCGCCCAGTCGAAGCACGTGCTCATGACGCGCCGGGCGTCGACCGAGCGGGTCCGCTCGTACGACGCCGCGCTCTCGAACCCCGAGCAGCTGGACTGCACGTACATCCGGACGTCCCACCCTTCGCGCCGCGCGTTCTCGGCGAAGGCGTCCCACAGGTGGAAGGCGTGGGAGTCTCCGACCAGGGCGATGCGGGGACCGTCGCCGGCGATCCGGCAGCCGATGCCGACGCGCGCGGGCGCCGCGAGGTAGGTCTCCTCCGTGCAGTCGAACCCGTCGGGCGCGGCGACGTAGTCCCACTGGTCGCCGGCGGCGAAGACCGGGTCGACCGTGTCGGTCACCGCGTAGGGGTCGGCGCAGCCGCGGGTGACCGCCGCCGCGCCGAAGCAGCCGTCGGCGTCGGCGACGAGGTCGTCGACACGCGAGGCGAGGGCCGCGGTCTGCGCGGTCTGCACGGCCGCCTGCGCGGGCGCGACGGCGACGAGGACGGTCACCCCCACCGCCATGAAAGCGTAGGCGGGAGCGCGGCGGCGCAGGATGCCGGGGGCCCGGCGCACGGGGTCCTCCACCAGGACCTTCGTGGCCGCCGCGAGGGCGACGGTCAGGACGAGGATCGCCGCACCGCTCGCGAGACCGATGCCGTGGCCGAGCACGAGGGGCGCGGCGACGATGAGCGGCCAGTGCCACAGGTAGATCGCATAGCTCGTGTCCCCGACGTACTGCACGGGTGCGAAACGCGCGAGCGCCTGCGGTGACCCGCGGCGGTCGTCGGCTCCGACGGCGAGGAGGAGGGCGGCGCCGGCGACCGGCACGGCCGCCGTCCAGCCGGGGAACGGGGTCGCGGCGTCGTAGAGGAGCGCGGATCCGACGATCGCCGCCGCGCCGATCCAGCCGCCGACGACGCCGACGGCGCGGTGGGCGCGCAGTCCCCGAGCGGCCGGGAGGAGCGCGACGAGCCCGCCGAGGGCGAACTCCCATGCCCGGGTCGGGGTGACGAAGTACGCGAGCGCGGGGCTGGTGGCGGTGAGCGACACGGAGGCGACGAAAGAGGCGATGAAGACGGCGCCGACCATCAGCGTCACGGCGCGGCGCGGGGTCATCCCGCGGGCCGGCGACCGCGGGGCGCGCGCCGCGAGCCCGGCGGCCCCGGCGGCGAGGAGGACCAGGAGCGGCCACAGCAGGTAGTACTGCTCCTCCACCGACAGCGACCAGTAGTGCTGCACGAGCGAGGCGGAGTTCTCGGCGGCGAGGTAGTCCACGGCATCGGCGGCCAGGCGCCAGTTGAGGACGTAGCCGGCGGCGGCCGTGATCTCGGCGAGGTTCTGCGAGAGGACGGTCCGGGGGAGCAGCCAGAACGCGAGCGCGATGCTCGCCGCGAGCACCAGGAAGGCCGCGGGGAGGAGGCGGCGGATCCGGCGCGCCCAGAACCGGCTGAGCGACACCGTCCCGGTGCGCTCGAGCTCTCCGACGAGGTGTCCCGTGATGAGGAAGCCCGAGATCACGAAGAACACGTCGACGCCGACGTAGCCGCCGGGAAGCACCCGCGGCCACAGGTGGAAGACCACCACGAGCGCGACGGCGAGGGCCCGGAGGCCCTGGATGTCGGCGCGGAACGGGCGCGCAGGCGCGTTCACGTCAGCGGAGCGCACCGGCGAAGGCGTCGGCCTGGGACTGCAGCTGTCCCCAGAGCTCCTCGCGGCGCGCGGCGATGCCCGAGGCCAGCTCGTCCTCGCGGGCGATGAAGCGCGTCAGGGTCGCGATCATCCGGTCGGCCATCTGGTCGAGCTGCGCGCGGCTCATCGTCGTGTTCCGCGGCACCGCGCACAGGAACTCGTCATCGCCGAAGTAGTCCCGCGGCATCCCGCGCCGCGCGCCCATGCCGATGAAGGCCGAGGGCTTGTCGTAGGCGAGGAACGGCAGCCAGCCGTGGAGTCGCTTGCCGAAGGCGAAGCGGCAGTCGGCGTACCGGCGGGCGAAGGACGGATGCCGCAGGAGCGCCTCGTTGAAGGAGTCGTGGAACTCGCGGCCCTCGAGGTCCGCGCGCAGCAGATCGCCGAAGTACGGCTCGTCGATGTCGATCAGCGGGAAGAGGTCGAGCATGAGGCGGTTCGAGTCGCCCGACGCGTTCACCATCGAACGCACCTCGAGTCCCTGCGCGGCCGCGAAGTCGCGGAACCGTCGCAGCGGGTGGTCGGCGATGTTGTCGGGCGTGAAGAGGAAGCTGTCGAAGTTCACGACGACGACGTCGCGCGCGGTGCGCTCGGCATCCAGCAGCCGATCGGTGAACAGCGACGTGCACGGCGCCCACTCGGGGCTCGTGACGGGTCCGGCCGCGCGGATGAAGTCGGCCTCGCGGGTCGCGCGGACGACGATCCGCGGGGCGCGCGAGGTGACCCGCCGGACGGCGGCGAGCTCGTCGGCGGTCGGCTCCTGGAGGATGCCGGTCGACCACAGGAAGTACTTCGAGCCCTCGAAGCGGTCCCACTGCTTCTGCAGCTTGGCGTGGAGGTGGCGGGACGAGTTGGTCTGGACGAAGAGGCCGCCCGGGCCGATCACGACGTTCTCGGGCGCGGCATCCGATCTCCCGAGGTAGGCGGGGGCGCTCACATGCCGGAAGTCGAGGTCGATCCGGCCGTCGAAGAGCTTCTCGGTGACCTGGTGGAGCAGGGCGTCGCCGGCGTTGCCGCGCACGCCGCACGTGATCCAGAGCGCCTTCTTCACGCGACCTCTCCCGTCGCCGGGGCGTGGGCGCCCGGGACCCCGAGCGCTGCGCGTTCCTCGTGCAGCATCCGCCGGTAGCGCTCCGTGAAGCGCGCGAGGGAGAAGTGCTCCTCGAAGACCGCCCGGTTGCGCTCGCCCCACATGACCCGGTCGCGGGTCTCGAGCACGCGGCACGCGTCCTGGATCGTGTCCTCGTCGACGAAGAGCACGTTGCTGCCGAGGTCGACCTCGAGGTTGCCGCCGACGGGCGACAGGATGAGCGCCTTGCCGGCTCGCATGGCCTCCAGCGTCGCCAGATCGAAGATGGCGTTCCGGTGCATCATGACGTAGTAGTCGGCGTAGTCCATGAGCGCCAGGAGCCGGTCGTGCGTCGTGCGCGTGCCGATGAGGCGCGCGGTGAAGGGCCAGGAGCCCTTCTGCCGGTCGAGGTCGTCGAATCGGGAGCGATCGGACGAGGCTCCGATGGCGATCCAGACCACCTTCCGACCCGACAGCTCCGCGTGGCGGGTGAGCAGGGCGGGGATCCGGTCGAGTCCCTTGTCCTCGTTGAAGTCGCCGACGCTGAGGAACACGTCGGTGTCGTCGCCTCGCGGGGGGAGGTCGTACTCCCGCACGAGCGCGTCGCGGAGCGCCGCTCGCGCCCCGCCGTCGTCGGCGCGGTCGATCGCCGAGACGGTGTTGTAGAGCGCCCAGTCGGCGAAGTTGCCGCCGTCGACTCGGCTCTCGGAGGTCGCCAGGTAGGTGTCGCGCGCGCCGATGCTCGGGAAGAACACTCGGCGCGCGTTGTCGCAGATGAGCTTCTCGAGCGCCCCGGCGACGCTCGTCTCGTGCGCGGTCGGGGTGCGGCCGATCGAGCGCATCTCCTGCAGCGTGCTGCCCTGCTGGTGATAGACGAGGACGTACGGGATGCCGAGGCGGTATGCGCCGTAGGCTGTGCCGAGCTCGTGGCAGACCATCAGCACCTCGCCGCGCTCACGGGCGGCGAGGACGTCCGGGTGGGTGCGGATGTACTCGCTCGCCTCGACGATCTGCGCGATCTTCGTGCTGAGGCCGCGTGTCGTCACGGCGAGCCGGTCGCGGATCTGCGCGGCATCCGCACCTTGGAAGAGGTAGGCGAGGCGCGCGCCGGCGTCCTCGTCGCCGAGCGCGAGGCGCTGTGTCGCCAGCACGCCGCCGGGGCCGCCCGTCTTGCCGGTCGCCGGGTCGTACTCGCGGTACGCGCAGCCGAAGATCGTGAGCTCGCCGGTGGCGGCCCCGTCGACGGCCGGATCCTCGTCCCGCTCCGCGACGACGTGCTCGACCAGGAGCGAACGCAGGAACGCGCCCTCGAGCTCGACGTCGTGCCGCGCTCCCATGTCGCCCAGCGTGTCGAAGTAGTGGCCCTGGTCGCCGCCCGTGATCGAGGAGAAGCCGTACACGTCCACGCCGGAGAGCGATCCCCGGGCCTCGGAGAGCATCCAGAGGATCTGGGCGCCCGAGGTGGGCAGGAGGAGCCCCGAGCGTCGTCGCAGCCGCGCCTTCGTGCCGGTGTCGATGTGGGTGACACGGTCGGGGGAGAACAGGACGTCCCGGTAGAGGATGTCCGCGTGCCCGGGGACCTCCAGGAGGTTCCGGAAGAAGTCCATCTCCCAGACGACCAGGGCGCCGCTGTCGACGGCCACCCGGTCGCGGACGTCGCGGTGGGCGCCCCGCACCCAGACGTCGGTGCGGGTGCCGTAGTCGGCCTCGTAGCCGGTCGGGTGGTTGTTGAAGCGGATGACGACGTCGTGCGCGTCGATCTCGGCGCCCTTGCCCGACCCGAGGTTCCCCGGGCCGTTCCCGACGACGGCGACGGTGCCCTTGGCCACGAGCCGCGCGAAGAGTCGCTGCTCGCTGTTGCGCTGGAGCACATCGGCGACCTGAGCCGCCCGGGCGACGTCGTCGCCCCCGAGCCGGAGCTCGCCGGCGAACTGCGCGACGGGGAGGCACCGTGCGAGCACCTCGACGGGGAGGCCGCGCGAGAGGTAGGTGCGCAGGAGCTGCTCGGCGGCGGCACGGTCGCCGGCCTCGATCAGCACGCCTGCGTAGACGGCCCACATCGATGCGGGGAGGACGCGCCACGCGACCGTGTTCTGCGCCATGGTCCGAGCGCGCTCGACGAGATACGGCGTGGCGCCCTGGTCGCGCCACTCGACCCGGCTGAGCGCGAAGTCATCGCTCGGGCGCCGCTCCTCAGCGCTGAGGCCGACCGGCGACCGGCGTCCGGCGGTCGCCGAGGCCAGGGACGCGCGGAGGTCCGCGACGCGGGCGCGCCACCGCGAGCGGAACGCGCGGGTGCGACGCGCGAGGGCGCGCAGGAGGGGGATCTTCCGTGCGAGTTTCTTCATGGAGCCCATCTCGGTCGGGCGCCGCCGGGGAGGCGTGGCGGCGCGGGATCGAGGGATCCTAGCGGACGGAAATGGCGCGTCGGCGACGCGGTGGTGACGCCCCGGTGGACGCGGTCGACGCGGCCGCCCTGCGGTTCAGCGGGTGTCGACGGCGGCGATGACGCGCCGCGCGATGTGGTCGGCGCAGGGCGTGGAGCCCGCGGCGGGGGAGGGGTCGCCGGGCACCTGGACCCACCGCCGGGCGAACGCCGCGGCATCGTCGACCGTCGATCCCTGCGCCTCGACCGCCGCGGCGAGCTCGTCGACGGTGCGGACGATAGGTCCGGGGAGGTCGTGCCGGTAGTCGAGGTAGAAGTCCCGTGACGCCAGGTATTCGTCGAGATCGGGTACGAGGAAGTAGCTGGGCACCCCGACGACGGCCGCCTCGTACAGCGCTGACGAGTAGTCGGTGATGAACAGGTCGGCGATCAGAAGCATCTCCTGCGTCGAGAACCCGTCGGCGGTGTCGACGTCCGACCCGAAGCGCCCGTGCATGAGCGGATGGAGCTTCACGACCGTGTGGACGCCGATGGCGGCCAACGCCGTGCTCAACGCGCCGGCGTCGACGGTCACGGTGCCGTCGAGGCGGAACGTCGGGGCGAACACCGCCACCTTCCGGTCTCGGAGGTGCGGATGCCGGGCGTAGATGCGCTCCCGGGTCTGCGCGGCCCGCGCGGGATCGCGGAGCCGGTCGACGCGCGGGAGCGGCGCGACCACGACCTTCGAGCCGTCGGTGCCGAACGCATCCGCATAGGCCGGACGGCACTCCTCGGCGCTCGTGAGCACGACGTCGTAGCCCTCGTGCATGCGCATCGCGGCGGCCAGCCGCGCATCCCGCCCCTCCTCCTGGCCGAGGATGCTGAGACCGAACTTCTTGAAGGCGCCCAGCGCGTGCCATATCTGGACGATCGTGAGCTCGTCCTTGTGTCGCAGGACGCTCGCGACGATCGAGTAGGTGTCGACGATCAGCACGCGCGCCGTGGCGACCTGGTAGAGCTGCGCGAGCATGTGCAGGCTGTAGCGGATCTTCCCGGGGATGCCCGGCGGCACCATCCGCACCATGGAGACGACGCGGACGGTCGGGTCCTGCGCGCGGATCGCGGCCCGGAGGTCGGCGAAGTCCGCCGGTTCCTCGGGGTGCTCCCGGCTGATCAGGACGACCTTGCGCTGGGTCGGGAGGAGCTTCAGCGGCGCGTACAGGAGGCCGAGACCCGTGCGCGCGAGCCAGGCCACCGCCAGCTGCCCGGCGATGCGCCCGCCCACCGTGGTGGGGGCGGGGCTTCCACCAGGGGCGACGGCCGCGGTGTCGACGTCGGCGCGCCGGCCGAGGATGACGTCGCGCGTGATCCGCTCGCTGGAGCGCCCGTCGCACGCGCTCATGAACCGGTCCCGGAACGCGGCGGCCTCAGGTCCGACGGCGGCCGTCGCGATGGCGGCGGCGAGACCCTCGCCGTCGGTGACCAGCGGGCCCGTGACGTACGTCTCGAACGGATAGTAGAAGTCGCGCGCCGAGGTGTACTCCTCGAGGTCCGGGCAGAAGTACACGATCGGACGATCCAGCAGCGAGTACTCGAAGATCGCCGACGAGTAGTCGGTGATGAGCACGTCGGCCGCCATCAGCAGGTCGTTGAGCTCGCGCTCGCCCGAGACGTCGAGCACGCCGGTGACGTTCGGCCGCTGCACCTCCAGGGGCGCGACGAAGGGATGCATCTTCACCATCACGACCCAGTCGTCGCCGAGCTCGGCCGACATCCGCTCCCACGGCACGGCGTCGACGTCGTAGGTCGCCGTCAGCTGCCCGTTGCCGCGGAAGGTCGGTGCGAACAGGGCGATCTTCTGATGCCGGCGGATGCCGTAGCGCTTGCGCAGGGCGGCCGCGGTCGCTGCGACGCGCTCCGCGTCGAAGAACACGTCCGTGCGGGGCACGCCCAGGGCGTGCACGCGGTCGACATCGATGGCGAACGCCTCGGCGTAGTCGCCGCGGATCGCCTCGGCGCTCACGGTCGCGTCGGTGTAGTTGCGGTGGGCGAGCGATCCGGGCAGGGGCCCGCCGGGAAGCCCCTCCCGGCTCCAGCCGACCCGCTTGAACGCGCCCGCGGCGTGCCAGACCTGCAGCAGTCTCGTCTCCGCCCGCAGGCGCAGCGGGTAGATGAGCGGGTAGAAGTCGTCCACGACGACGGTCTGCGCGGAGGCGACGAGCCACGGCAGGGCCACGAGGTCGCGCAGGGGACGCCGGGCGCGCAGGCGCTTCTTGAAGACGCCGACGATGTCCGCATCCGGCCGCTGGCGCCTGATCTCCGCCTCCAGGAACGCGAAGTTGCCGGAGAAGCCGGCCCGCGAGTCGGAGAGGAAGAGGACGCGGCCATCGCGGACCGGGGTCGTCCGCCGGGCGATCGCGTACGCGAGGATGTACGGCGCGAAGCGCCACTTCTGAAGGAACGCGTTCCCACGCAGCAGGCTGCGGAGTGTGGGCACGGAGTCCTCCAAGGGATGGGGGGACGGGCGCGGGGGTGCGCGACCGGATCGGTCAATCCTAGTTCGCGCTTCCTGTGCCTCTCCTGGTCCGGTGTCCTCGCTGTGCGGTGCCTACGCCCCGGGCGCCGGACGCCGCGGCATCCGCCAGCCGGGGGACTCCGGGCCGGTATCCAGCCCGCTGCGCCATCCCCGCACGAGCGAGGCCCGCGTCGCGCAGACGACGAGGAGGAACCAGCCGAAGCCGCCCAGCAGCGAGCTCGTGACGACCGAGTCCGCGAGCAGGGTGATGATCACGAGCGCGGGCCACGTGTACACCGTCGAGCGACGCTCCGACGCGGTGACCCATGCCCGGGCGAGAGCGAGGCCGGCGAAGCCGACGAAGAGTGCGACGCCGACGGCCCCCGCCTGGAGGAGGACATCCATCCAGGCGTTCAGAGCGGAGCCGTGATCGCGCCCGGTCGCCCCCCGGATGAAGTAATAGGGCATGAGGTTCTCGGGCCACGTCCCCACCCAGCCCCAGCCCTGCACGGGGCGCAGCGCCGCCATGTCGAGCACCTCGTTCCACAGGCGCGACCGCGTGAGGAAGTCCGGCTCCGCGTTCAGCCAGTAGACGAGCGGACGCCGGAACGTGAAGACGAGGGTCGCGGCGATCGCGAGCGCGCCGGTGATCGCCCACTGAAGGGCCGTCCTCCGGTGCGCGGGCGTGCGGCGGACGATCACGAGGATGCCGGTGGCGAGCCCCGCGATCACCGCCATCCCGAGAACGATCGGCGAGGCGGTGAAGACCGCGAGAAGCCCCGCCAGCGACACCGAGTAGACCGAGAGGCCCGGGGCCACCGAGCGCGTCCGCCACTCCACGAGGAAAGTGATGAGCGCGAGGATCGTCACGAGCCCCAGCATGGTGCGCGTTCCGAACAGACCCTGGATCGGCCCGCCTTCCGCGAGGTTCCCCGCGATTCCGAGGAAGGGCACCGGCACGTCGAGCAGGATGCCGCTGAGGATCTCGATCGCGAGCGAGCCGGTGAGGAGGAACCGCAGCACGTCGCCCGTCGCCCGCACCGTCTGCAGTGTGTCCCGGAACTGCGCGACCACCACCGCGAGGAAGGTCGGCGCGGCCAGTTGGAGCCAGCCGGCGAGGGTCGCTCCCGTCGATCGCGACCAGAAGACGGTCAGCAGCAGCCAGAGGAGGAGGAGCAGCAGCAGCGTCGGCATGATCTCGAACGCACGCAGTTCGCGCCGACGCGCCACGAGCATGCCCGCCCCGATGACGCAGAGACCCGTGATGACCGCGCCGTACCCGGCATCCCCCATCAGCTGGCGGATGAGGTGCGTGGAGAAGAGGGCGCCGATCGCCGCGGCGGTGAAGGCGGCCGCCAGCGCCGAGGACCGGAGGAGGTCCAGAAGGGAGCGTCGCGTCGTCGTCATCGTTCGGCGAGCCGCTCGCCCTGCTCGCCGGCGAGGCGCAGCTCGGACGGGCCGCGGCCGACCAGCGGCGCCTGCTTGATCTTGAACGCGAACATGACGAGGAACATCCAGCCCCAGCCCAGCAGCGGCGTCGACTCGGCGAGGCCCTGCACGAGGAGCTGGGCGGCGGTGAGGGTCGGGAGGAGCGTGAGAGCCGCGTACGGCCGATCGGCGACGAGGTCCCATCGGGGGCGGTCGACGGCGAAGAACCACGAGCGCCAGATGAAGGCGAGGTAGGTGAGACCCATGAGGACCGCGCCGACGACGCCGAGCTGCAGGAAGACGTCGAGCCACATGTTGTGCGCCTGCATGACGGTCTCGCCGTGGTCGACGATCCAGCGGTCGAAGTGCGGGTCGGTCGGGACCCACGGCGACGAGAATCCCCAGCCGAGCACGGGGCGCTCCCCGGCCCGTGCGGCGACCGCCGCCCAGATCGACTCGCGTCCCGTCAGGTCGGCCGAGCGGCCCAGGAGCGAGAAGATCGCGTCGCGCCCGAGCCACAGCGCGGTGAGACCGCCGACGGCGACGACCGCGTAGATGACGTAGTACCGCGTGCGCTCGCCGGGACGACGTGTCGTGCGCATGAGGAGCGCGGTCACGAGGACCACCGCGGTGAGCGCTGCGGCGAGGTACGCGGTCGCCGATCCCGCGCGCACGAAGAGGAAGGCCGCGAGGAGGAACCAGCCGACCAGGAGCGCCCGCCGCGGTGCCCGCGACGCGAAGCGGATCGCGAAGACGATCATGCCGAGGAGCGCGACGTACGCGAGGGCGTTGGAATTGCCGAAGAGCCCCTGGATGCGGCCGCCGTCGAAGAGGTTGTCGCGGCTCCACAGGACGATCGGGTCGTACTCGCCCTCGGGCCGGCCGAACTCGGGGAGGATCGGGCCGCCCCACACGAGCGACACCCACAGCTCGAAGAGCAGGGAAAGTCCGAGGATCCACTTGAGCGCCGAGGCGATCGCACGCACGAGCTCGCGCCAGGTGAGGACGGACGCGATGAGTCCCGCGTGCACGGTCGTGCTCAGCAGCAGCCCGAGCGTCAGTGCGCTCGCCGCGGGCCAGGCGGTCCAGATGAGCGACGAGACCGCGAGGAGGATGTAGCTCACCGCGAACCAGGGCAGGCGGCGCCACTGCACCACGGGCCGGACGACGAGCCACAGGACGAGCGAGACGACCGCGGAGCCGTAGACCGCGACCCCCGTCCCCACCACGCCGAAAGCCATCAGCAGGCTGGTCCCCGACAGGGCCCCCGCGAGCACCAGGATGCACCAGCCGCGCAGCAGCAGGTGCCCCGTCGTCTCGCGGATCGGCGCTGCGGGCGGGGCGGCGATGGGGTGCTGGGTGTGGGTCGTCATGTGCACATCAGGGTATCGCGGGCGCGCCTAGGCTGAGGGGTGTGCTGATCCCCATCTCCAACGCACCGCGTGAATACTCGTGGGGGTCGCCCACGCTCATCCCCGGACTCGAGGGCCGTGAGCCCACGGGGCGCCCCGAGGCCGAGATCTGGTACGGGGACCATCCCGGATCGCCCTCCCACACGGCCGACGGACGGACGCTCGACGCCGTGCTGGCGGATGCCGGGGCGGCGCCGCTGCCGTACCTGCTGAAGGTGCTGGCCGCGGGCATGTCGCTGTCGATCCAGGCGCACCCCTCGAAGGCGGAGGCGGTCGTCGGATTCGCTCGGGAGGAGGCGGCCGGCATCCCGCGGGACGCCGACGCGCGCACCTACCGCGACGCCAACCACAAGCCGGAGATCATCGTGGCGCTCAGCGATCGCTTCCGCGCCCTCGTGGGCCTGCGCCCCCTGTCCGAGACCCGTCGGCTCCTCGCCGCCCTCCCGGGCGACGGCGTCGCCGCTCTGCGCCAGCGGCTCGAGGGAGCGGACGAGCCCGCTCTTCTCCGGGATGCGCTCGCCTGGGCACTGTCGCCCGATGCGCGCGGCGAGGTGAAGGGGATCATCGCCGCGCTCGGCGACGCGGAGGACGACGAGTTCGGGCCGGAGCTCGAGGTGCTCCGCCGGATCGCCGCCGATTTCCCCGGCGATCCGGGCGTCGTCGTCGCGCTGCTGATGAACCTCGTCGAGCTGCGCCGCGGCGAGGCGCTCTTCGCGCCGGCCGGTGTCCTCCACGCCTACCAGGAGGGCCTCGGCGTCGAGCTCATGGCAGCCAGCGACAACGTCCTGCGCGGCGGCCTCACGCCGAAGCACGTCGACGTGGCCGAGCTCCTGCGGATCGTCGACACGACGCCCGGTCCCGCGCCCGTCGTCACTCCCGTCTCCGTGGAGGGCGTCGACTCCTATGACGTCGGCATCGAGGACTTCTCGCTCCTGCGGACCTCCGTGGCTCGGGGCGCAGAGAGGCGGCTGCCCGTGACGGGCCCGACGATCGTCCTCGCCGTGCGCGGAGAGGTCGTCCTCGACACGCCCGGAGGGTCCGCGACCCTCGTTCCCGGCGCGGCGGCCTTCGTCAGCGCAGACGAGGGTGAGCTGCGGCTCGGCGGCGAGGGAGAGGTTTTCCTCGCCCGACCGGGCGTGCACTGATTCCTGGCCGCTGGCGCGACACGCCCACGGCGCGCCGTGAAGGTTCAATCACGCATTGAGGGTTTACGATCTGCGACTTGACCTCACCGAATGACAAGGGTGTAATTATCCCAACACGCGCAACAGCGCGAGGCGAAACAGGTGGGAGAGCGATATGGCGGCTTACCGTTCCGGCGTCCCCGAGAATTGGTTCGTCGATCCGGTCAATCTCGGAGTTCCGGGCGTGCGCCGTCCGTCCGAGACCGAGGGCGACGGTGCTCTGGCCTGGCAGACCGACGCGCTCTGCGCGCAGACCGACCCCGAGGCGTTCTTCCCCGAGAAGGGCGGCTCCACCCGTGATGCCAAGCGCATCTGCACGTCGTGCGACGTCCGCGGCGAATGCCTCGAGTACGCCCTGCAGAACGACGAGCGCTTCGGCATCTGGGGCGGACTCAGCGAGCGCGAGCGCCGCAAGCTCAAGCGCCGCGCGGGCTGATCCGCCCGATCCCCGGAATCGCGGCGTGCACTCCCGGGAGCGCCCGCCGGCCCGCTTAGGCTGACGTCGTCATGCCCTCCCGAGTCCACGCGCTGCTGGTTGTGCGCTCCGATGGACACGTCGCCCCCGACATCCATCTGCGCCGCACGCTCGCCGCGCTCGCCGAGCAGTCCCGTCCGGTCGATGCGCTCACGATCGTCGTCTGCGGGGACGATGCCCGCGTGCGCGAGGTCGTGGCCTCGTCGGGCGCCGAGGGGGTCATCACCGCGTCGCGCACGACGCGCTTCGCCGAGGCGCTGCGCCTGGCCTCCCATCGGCTGAACGGGGATGCCGTCTGGCTCCTCGCGCAGGACACGGCGCCCGCGCCCGAAGCCCTCGCGCGCCTGGTCGCCGCGCTCGAGACAGCCCCGTCCGTCGCGTTCGCCGCCCCCAAGCTCGTGCGCTGGAAGGACCGGTCGCACATCGTGTCGCTCGGCGTCACGATGACCCGCTTCGGCCGGACGGTGGGTCTGGCCGACGGCGAGCACGATCAGGGACAGCACGACGCCCGCGAGGACGTGCTGGGCGCAGACGTCCGCGGCCTCCTCGTGCGCACCGACGCGTGGCGCGAGCTCGACGGAATCGATCCGGCCCTCGACGGGGCGGACGAGGGTCTCGACCTCGGCGTCCGAGCCCGCCTCGCCGGGGGGCGCGTCGCGATCGCGCCGACCTCGATCATCGCGGTGGCCGGCGACGGCGTCGCGGGCGCCGACACCGACCCCGGTGTCGCCGCGCGAGCGCGCACCGCCTACGCCGAACGCAGCGCACAGCTGCATCGGCGCCTCGTCTACGCAGCCCCCGGTGTCGTCGTCCTCCAGTGGCTGGCGCTCCTGCCGGCGGCCATCGCCCGCTCCCTGGGCCACCTGCTCGCCAAGCGGCCCGCCCTCATCCTCCCCGAGCTCGCCGCCGCGGTCGTCGCCCTGGTGCGGGTGCCGTCGGTCGCCCGAGCCCGCGCCGGCATCCGTCGACGCCGCCGCGTGACCTGGCCGCAGCTCGCGCCGCTGCGGATCGGGTCGAGGCAGCTGCGGCACCGGCTCGACGACGAGGGCGGCGACGCGCTCGCCCGCCCCGATCTCCGCTTCTTCAGCAGCTCGGGCGGCGCCTGGATCGTCCTCGGCGCCCTCGTCGTGTCGCTGGCCGCCTATCCGGCGCTGCTGGCCTGGCCGGTGCTCGGCGGGGGAGCGCTCGCGCCGCTGCGGACGAGTGTCGCCCAGCTGTGGACCGATGCCGTCGCGGGACCCCGTCCTCTCGGCTGGAGCACGATCGGTCCGGCCGACCCCTTCAGCGCGCTGATCGCGCTGCTGGGCAGTCTCTCGCCCGCCGAGCCCTCGCGCGCGCTCGTCGTCCTCTGGCTCCTCGCGCTGCCGCTGGCCGCGCTCGGCGGCTGGTTCGCCGCGACGCGGCTGAGCGAGAAGCCCCTCCCGCGCGCGCTCGTGGCGATCGCGTGGACCCTCGCGCCGACTTTCCTCACCGCGCTGATCGAGGGACGCCCGACCGGTGTGCTCGTCCATCTCCTGCTGCCGTGGCTGCTGTTCACCGCGTCGGTCGCGCATCGCTCGTGGACCCACGCGGCCGTCGCCTCGCTCGTCCTCACCGCCGTCGCGGCATGCGCGCCGTCACTCGTCCCGGCCCTCCTCGTCCTGTGGATCGTCGCGGTCGTCCTCACCGTCGTCCGGCGCTCGGGCCGGGGGATCGCGCGCGTCATCTGGCTCGTGGTGCCGATGATCGTCTTCGCGCTGCCGCTCGTCTGGCGTCGACTCGGCGACGGCGATCCGTGGGCGCTCCTGGCCGACCCGGGGGTGCCGGCCGTCAGCGCGGTCCCGGCATCCGACCTCGTGGGCCGGCTGCTCCTGCTCGCCGGCTTCCCGACCGCGGACGCGGCGGGATGGACGCCGTTCCTCGGCGTGGAGGCCGTGCCGGCGTGGGTTCCGCTCCTGGTCGTCCCGGTCGTCCTCCTCGCCGCGCTCGCCCCCGTGCTCGCGCGCCTCCTCCCCGCGGCGGTGCTGCTGCTGACCGCCCTGCTGGGGCTCGCGACCGCGGTGATCGCGAGCGGCAGCGTCCTGTCCGCGACCGGTGCGACCCCCGTGACGCTGTGGTCGGGAAGCGCCCTCAGCCTCGCCTGGGCGGGGATGCTCGGGGCTGCGGCCCTGGCGGCCGACCGGATGCCGCGGGCACGCGCCGTGCGCGGACTCGCCGTCGGCGTCGCCGCACTCGCGCTCGTCGTAGTGGCGGTGCCCGCGCTCACCGCTCTCCACCGCGACGAGGCGACGCTCGCGAACGGCCCCGACAGCACCCTTCCCGCCTACGTCGATGCAGAGGGGCGCGGCGACCCCCGGACGGCGACCTTCGTCCTCACTGCGCAGTCGCGCGGGGGGATCGCCGCCGAGGTCGTCTGGGGAGCCAGTGCGACCCTCGGCGGACAGACGACCCTGCAGTCGGTGCGGTCCGGCACGACGCCGGGCGATGAGGCGACGGCGACCACGACGGCCGACCTCGTGACGGGCTCGGCGGGCGACGTGGTCGAACGGCTCGCCGCGCAGGGCATCGGCTATGTGCTCCTGGCATCCGCCGCCGAGGGCGAGACCGACGCGGCCCGCGCCACGCGCCTCGCGGCGAAGGCGTCGCTCGATCGACGCGGCGACCTCGAGTCGGTCGGAGACACCGGCAAGGGCGAACTGTGGTTCGTGAGCGGCGACGTCGTGCCGCGCTCGCCCACCGCCGCGGAAGAGGCGCAGGCGTGGCGGGGCGGCGCGCTCCAGCTGGGCGTCGTCGTCGTCGCGCTGCTGCTCGCGCTGCCGACCGCCGCGACCATCCGACAGGCCCGACGGGAGCCCCGCATCGTCGGAGGGGGGACGACATGACCGCACGCTCCCGCAGGACCCTCCGCACCGGCCTGGGCATCGCCGTCGCCGCCGTCTTCGTCGCCGCGATCCCGGCCGCCGCCTTCGTGACGTGGCCCGCCGCCGTCCGCGAGCCCGTCGCCGTGACCGCGCTCCCCGAGCCCACCGCCTCCCTCGTCTCGTGCACGGGTCCGGTCCTCGCCGTCGGGCGCGACGCGACCGACGCGGCGCTGCTCACCGACGCCGCCGGCCAGGACGTCGCCGCCGCGACCGCTCCCGGCCAGCCCGACGCGGCGGCCGCGCGACTGGCCGCCCCCGACGTGTCGGGCGGCGCCGGTCCCGACGCGCTGAGCGCGCAGCCCGCCGAGGGGGTCCGCACCGACGTCGCGGCCGCGGGCTCGGCCACCCTCGCCGACGAGGACCTCGCGGGCTTCGCCGCCTCGGCGTGCGCTCCCGCGCTCATGGAGTCGTGGCTCGTGGGCGGCAGCGGTGCCACCGGCGCGGCCGATCTCGTCCTGCTCTCAAACCCCGCCGGCGTGGCGTCTCAGGTCGACATCACCGTCTACGGCGCTGAGGGCCCCGTGCAGCCAGCGGCGGCTGCCGGCATCATCGTGCCGCCGGGGACCCAGCGCGTGCTGCCGCTGGCAGCGCTGGCGCTCGGTCAGGAGAGTCCCGTGGTGCGCATCAACGCGTCGGGTGCGCCGATCCAGGCCTCGCTGCAGACGAGCCTCACCCGCACGCTTCTTCCGGGCGGCGTCGATCAGGTCGGCACGACTTCCGCACCCGAGACGACGCAGGTGATCCCCTCCGTCGGCGTGGTCGTCGCGCCCGGCGAGGAGGGGGCGTCGGAACCGGCGACGGTCCTCCGGGTGCTCGCTCCGTCCGACGACGCGGAGGCCGTGGTGAAGCTGACTCCGCTCGGGCGAGGGTCGGCGACCTCGGAATCGCTCGAGCTTCCGGCGGGCGTCCCCGCCGAGCTCGAACTCGGCGCGCTCGAGCCGGGTGCCTACCGCGTCGAGGTCACCGCCGACGCTCCGATCGTGACGGCCCTGTGGGCGACGACGGGCTTCGGGGAGGGCTCGGACTTCGCCTGGCACACCGCCCCGTCCGAGCTCGCCGTCCCGAGCCTCGTCGCGGTCGCCGTGGGGCCCTCCCCGGTCCTCTCGATCTCGAACGAGGGCGACGAGGAGGCGCGGGTCCGCGTGGCGGGACCCGCGGAGGAGGCGGACGTCGTCGTCCCCGCCGGCGGCACCGTCCGGACCCCGGTGCAGGACGCGGCCGTCTACCAGCTCTCGGCCGAGGGCGGCGTGATCCGTGCGAACGTGACCTACAGCGGTCCCGGCGCCCTCGCGGGCTATGACGTCATCCCCGCGGATGCCGCGGCGGAGCCCGTCGTCGTCTTCCCGCAGTAGGCGGACGGTCCTCGGCGGACGGCGGACGCGGATCGCGTCAGAAGAAGCGGAACCGCTCGGGCCCGAGGTCCCACGGGTCGCGGTCGAGATACTCCGCCGCCGCGCGGAAGACGCAGCTCTCGATCATCATGCGGCGGTGCAGCTCGTCGTCGCGGTGGAGGTGGCTCAGCCGCTCGATGGGCAGGCGGTACAGGGTGATGCGCTTCTGCTCGGTCGACACGCTCCAGCGAGGGATGCCGTCGTCGTCCGACGCCGCCGGCATCGACCCCACCTCGAAGCGCACGTCGCGCAGCTCCGACCACGCGCTGCGCAGGAACTCCGCCGCCGTCCCCACCGCGAGGTCGAACTTGTCCGCGCGGGTCTCCAGCGGCGGCAGCGGCGGCCGGACGACCGGGCTCCGATCCTCGCGACCGTGGCGTCCGTGGCGCGAGGGCCGCGGCGCGGCGGAGCGGCGGCGCCTCATCATGCCCCCATCCTAGGTCGGCCGCCGAGCGCCCGGGCTGCGCGCTCGGCGGCGCGGCGGCGCGGCGGTGTCGGCGCCGGTGGGTAGCGTGAACGCGATGCGTGACAGACTCTGCTCCAAGGTGGGCTGCGCCCGTGAGGCCGTGACGACCCTGACCTACGACTACGGCGATCAGATGGCCGCTCTCGGGCCTCTGGGCGGCGGCGACGACCCGCACGCCCACGACCTCTGCGCGATCCACACCGGCCGCCTGTCCGTCCCCAAGGGCTGGGTCGTCGTCCGCCACGAGACCCTGCGCGTCTGACGGGGCCGGCGCACCTGCCGCGAGGTGGGAGAATGGGCGGATGCCGACTCCCGTGAACACCCTCGACTTCGTCGTCGCCGACATCGCCCTCGCCGAGGCCGGTCGCCACCAGATCCGCCTGGCCGAGAACGAGATGCCCGGCCTCATGGCCCTCCGCGAGGAGTTCGGCCCCACGCAGCCGCTCGCGGGCGCGCGCATCGCGGGTTCGCTCCACATGACCGTGCAGACGGCGGTCCTCATCGAGACGCTCGTCGCGCTCGGCGCGCAGGTGCGCTGGGCGAGCTGCAACATCTTCTCGACGCAGGACGAGGCGGCCGCGGCGATCGCGGTCGGTCCGACGGGCACGCCCGAGGCGCCCGCCGGCATCCCCGTCTTCGCGTTCAAGGGCGAGACCCTCGAGGAGTACTGGCAGCTCGCCGACCGCATCTTCGACTGGTCGGCCGAAGGCTTCGACGGCCCGAACCTGATCCTCGACGACGGCGGCGATGCGACGCTCCTCGTCCACAAGGGCGTCGAGTTCGAGCGCGCCGGCGAGGTGCCGGCCGCGGCTGAGGGCGACTCGACCGAGTACCGCATCGTGCTCGAGACGCTGCGGGCGAGCCTCGCACGCGACCCGCAGCGCTTCACCCGCATGGCCGAGGGTCTCATCGGCGTCACCGAGGAGACGACCACGGGCGTCCACCGCCTGTACGAGCTGCACGCGGCCGGGAAGCTCCTCTTCCCGGGTATCAACGTCAACGACTCCGTGACGAAGTCGAAGTTCGACAACAAGTACGGCATCCGGCACTCGCTGCCCGACGGCATCAACCGTGCGACCGACGTGCTCATGGGCGGCAAGGTCGCGTTCGTCGTCGGCTACGGCGATGTCGGCAAGGGCGCCGCCGAGGCGCTGCGGGGCCAGGGTGCGCGCGTGATCGTCGGCGAGGTCGACCCCATCTGCGCCCTCCAGGCCGCGATGGACGGCTTCCAGGTCGCCCGGCTCGAGTCGGTCCTCGGTGACATCGATCTCCTGATCACCGGCACGGGCAACACGCAGGTCGTGACCGTCGACCACCTCCGCGGTCTCAAGCACCTCGCGATCGTCGGCAACGTCGGCCACTTCGACGACGAGATCGACATGGCGGGACTCGAGTCCCTCCCGGGCGCCGAGCGGATCGAGATCAAGCCGCAGGTGCACGAGTGGCGCCTTCCCCCCGTCGCCGACGGCGAGCCCGGACGCAGCATCCTGGTCCTGTCCGAGGGGCGGCTGATGAACCTCGGCAACGCCACCGGACACCCGTCGTTCGTCATGAGCGCCTCGTTCACCAACCAGGTGCTCGCTCAGCTGGAGCTGTACACGAACATCTCCGCCTACCCGGTCGGCGTCTACACGCTGCCGAAGATCCTCGACGAGAAGGTCGCGCGCCTGCACCTGGACGCCCTGGGCGTCGAGCTCACCGAGCTCACCCCCCACCAGGCCGCCTACATCGGAGTGCCCGTCGAGGGACCGTACAAGCTCGAGCACTACCGCTACTGACGGTGGATGGGGGACACGCCTTGTTTTGATTCGCTCAAAACAAGGCTACAGTGGAGGCCATGACCTCCGCTCCTCCCGCCGCCGCCGCGCACGCCGCGCGCGAGGCGGTGCCGCCGACGGCGGCCGAGGCGCTGCGGACGGCGGGCCTGCGGGTCACCGAGTCGCGGACGGCCGTCTACGAGGCCCTCGCCGTCGCTCCGCACGCCAGCGCGGACGACGTCTTCGCCGTCATCGCCGAGCGGATGCCGCGGGCGAGCCGGCAGTCGGTCTACAACGCGCTCGGCGACTTCGCCGAGGCCGGGATCGTGCGGCGGATCGAGCCTGCCGGCCGGCCCATGCTCTTCGAGCTCCGCGTCGCCGACAATCATCACCACCTCGTCTGCGTCGTCTGCGGCGCCGTCGAGGACGTCGACTGCGTCGTGGGCCACGCGCCGTGCCTCACGCCCGGCGACAGCCACGGCTACGCCCTTCAGGCGGCCGAGGTCACCTTCTGGGGCACCTGCCCCGCCTGCGCGGCCGCCTGAACGGCATCCGCCCCCGTCCGTCCACTCCGTCACCACCACCCGCTGAGGAAGGAACACCATGAGCGCCCACGACGACAGCGTCTCGCCGATCGGGGAGAACCCGACCGACATCGACCAGTCCGTCACCGTCACCGACACCGACGAGGCCTACGCGGAGGAGGCGGCGACCTGCCCGGTCGTCCATGCCCAGCCGCACCCCACCAGCGGGTCCGCCAACAACGTGTGGTGGCCGAACCAGCTGAACCTGCGGATCCTCAAGAAGAACCCCGCCGTCGCCAACCCGCTGGGCGAGGACTTCGACTACCGCGCGGCCTTCGCAGAGCTCGACCTCGCGGCCGTGAAGACCGACATCGCCGAGGTCCTCACGACGTCGCAGGACTGGTGGCCCGCCGACTTCGGCAACTACGGCCCCCTCATGATCCGCATGGCCTGGCACTCCGCGGGCACGTACCGCGTGATGGACGGTCGCGGTGGCGGCGGCGCCGGGCAGCAGCGCTTCGCGCCGCTGAACAGCTGGCCCGACAACGTCAACCTCGACAAGGCGCGCCGCCTCCTCTGGCCCGTGAAGAAGAAGTACGGCCAGAACATCTCCTGGGCCGACCTCATGATCCTGGCCGGCAACGTCGCCCTCGAGTCGATGGGCTTCTCGACCTTCGGCTTCGCCGGCGGCCGCCCCGACGTGTGGGAGCCCGACGACGACGTGTACTGGGGCCCCGAGACCACGTGGCTCGGCGACCAGCGCTACTCGGGCGACCGCGACCTCGAGAAGCCGCTCGCCGCGGTGCAGATGGGGCTCATCTACGTGAACCCCGAGGGCCCGAACGGCCAGCCCGACCCGCTCGCCTCGGCGCGCGACATCCGCGAGACGTTCGGCCGCATGGCGATGAACGACGAGGAGACGGTCGCCCTCATCGCCGGAGGACACACCTTCGGCAAGACCCACGGCGCCGCACCCGACTCGAACCTCGAGGACAACCCCGAGGCGTCGGGCATCGAGCAGCAGGGTCTCGGCTGGAAGAACAACCACGCATCCGGCAAGGGCGACGACACCATCACCTCGGGCCTCGAGGTGACCTGGACGTACCACCCGACCCGCTGGGACAACGAGTTCTTCCACATCCTGTACGCCTACGAGTGGGAGCTGTTCCAGAGCCCGGCCGGCGCGAACCAGTGGCGCCCGGTCAACGGCGGCGGCGCCGACATGGTGCCCGAGGCCCACTCGAACGGCCGCCGCGAGCCGCGGATGCTGACGAGCGACCTGGCTCTGCGCGTCGACCCCGAGTACGACAAGATCTCGCGGCGCTTCAAGGAGGACCCGGAGGCCTTCGGCGACGCCTTCGCGCGTGCATGGTTCAAGCTGACCCACCGCGACATGGGGCCGATCGAGCGCTACCTGGGACCGGAGGTCCCGACCGAGGAGCTCATCTGGCAGGACCGCGTGCCGGCCGTCGACCACGAGCTCATCGACGCCGCCGATGCGGCGGCGCTGAAGGCCCGGGTGCTCGAGTCCGGCCTCACGGTGTCCGAGCTCGTCGCGACGACCTGGGCCGCGGCCTCGACGTTCCGCGGCAGCGACAAGCGCGGCGGGGTCAACGGCGCGCGCATCCGCCTCGCGCCGCAGAAGGACTGGGAGGTCAACAACCCCGCCCAGCTCCACAAGGTGCTCGGCGTCCTCGGGGGGATCAAGGCCGACTTCGACGCCGCGGAGCCCGCGGGCAAGAAGGTGTCGCTGGCCGACCTCATCGTCCTGGCGGGCAACGCCGCGGTCGAGAAGGCGGCGCGGGATGCCGGTGTCGACGCCGAGGTGGTCTTCCACCCCGGCCGCACCGATGCCTCCGCCGAGCAGACGGATGCCGAGTCGTTCGCCTACCTGGAGCCCGCCGCCGACGGCTTCCGCAACTACCAGGGTCCGCTGGCGACCGCGTCCGGGCTCCCGGCCGAGCACCTGCTGATCGACAAGGCCAACCTGCTGTCGCTCAGCGCGCCCGAGACCACGGTCCTCGTGGGCGGCCTCCGCGTGCTCGGCGCCAACTGGGACGGCTCGTCCTACGGCGTCTTCACCGAGCGGCCCGGTGTGCTCACGAACGACTTCTTCGTGAACCTCCTCGATCTCGGCACGACGTGGAAGCCGCTCGACCCGGGGGCGCACGCCTTCGCCGGCACGAAGGACGGCTCGGGCGCCCCGGTGGGCATCGGCACGCGCGTCGACCTCCTGTTCGGCTCGAACTCCGAGCTGCGCGCCCTCGCCGAGGTCTACGCCTCCGACGATGCCACCGAGAAGTTCGTCCGGGACTTCGTCGCGGCGTGGGGACGGGTGACCGAGCTCGACCGGTTCGACCTCCACGCCTGACCCGCGGCACGCAGAAGGCCCGCTCCTCTCGGGGAGCGGGCCTTCTGTGCGTGTGGCGTGCGGGCGTCAGCCGGCGGGCTTGGCGTCGAACAGCGCGCGGTGCGCGAACCCGGCGACGAGCGCACCGACGATCGGGAAGACGAGGAACACCCACAGCTGCAGCAGCGCGTCGCCGCCCCCGTAGATCGCGGTCGCGATCGAGCGGGCGGGGTTCACCGACGTGTTGTCGATCGGGATCGAGGCGAGGTGGATGAGTGTGAGCGTCAGGCCGATGACGAGGCCCGCGAGGGAGGTCCCGCGCGTGGCGTGGGTGACGCCGAGGATCACCAGGACGAAGATGCCGGTGAACAGGATCTCCGCCGTGATCGCCGCCCCGAGGCCGAAGCCGCCGGGGGAGTGCTCGCCGAATCCGTTGCTGGCGAATCCGCCCGCCTGGCGCTCCGCGAGCCACCCGTCCGGGCCGAAGAGCCCGATGAGCACGATGAGGCTCGTGCCGATGGCGCCGCCGACGACCTGGGCGATGATGTAGCCGATGGTGTCCTTCCAGGGGAACCGGCCCGCGGCGGCCAGACCCAGAGTGACCGCCGGGTTGAAGTGCCCGCCCGAGATCGGGCCCCACGCGTAGGCGCCCGCGACGACCGTGAGGCCGAACGCGAGGGCGACGCCGACGAAGCCGATGCCCAGCGGGGTGCCGTTGCCGCCCACGCCGAAGTCGGCGGCGAAGAGGGCGGCACTGATCGACCCGAAGACGAGGAGGAACGTGCCGGCGGCCTCGGCGAGCAGTTTGATGCTCGTCGACGGGCCCGCGGGTGCGGGCGTGTGGTCCAGCGGCGTGGGCGCCACCGGGGTGTCCGGGATCGGATCGGGGCTCATGAGCAGTCCTTTGTTCGGTGAGCAATCCTGCTGGGGTGATTCTGCCGCGGTTCGCGGCGGCAGCACAGGTAGAGACTCGCATGTTGACGATCGATGACGTGGTGAGACGTCGCGAGAGGGGTCGCGCGGACACTCGGGCACCCGCCACCGGCGACCCTCCCGGCCTCGTCCGATACTGTGTCAGTCAGCGCAAACCACCCGGTGCGCGACGGCATCCGCCGAACCCGAAGGACGAATGGGTCAGATGGCTTCCCGCATCCTGGTCGTCGACGACGACACCGCACTCGCAGAGATGATCGGCATCGTCCTGCGCACCGAGGGGTTCGAGCCGAGCTTCTGCGCCGACGGCGCCGCCGCCGTCGAGGCATGGCGTCAGGAACGGCCCGAGCTCGTGCTGCTCGATCTCATGCTCCCGGGGATGGACGGCATCGAGGTCTGCACCCGCATCCGCGCCGAGTCCGGCGTGCCGATCATCATGCTCACCGCGCGCACCGACACCGCCGACGTCGTCCGAGGTCTCGAGTCCGGCGCCGATGACTACATCGTCAAGCCGTTCAACCCGAAGGAGCTCGTCGCCCGCATCCGCACGCGGCTGCGTCCGGCATCCACGGCGCCCGCCGAGGTGCTCCGCATCGGCGACCTGTCGGTCGACGTCGCCGCTCACGAGGTGCGGCGCGGCGACGAGGTCATCGCGCTCACGCCCCTCGAGTTCGAGCTGCTCGTCGCGCTCGCATCCAAGCCGCAGCAGGTGTTCTCGCGCGAGGCGCTCCTCGAGCAGGTGTGGGGCTACCACTACAAGGCCGACACGCGCCTCGTGAACGTGCACGTGCAGCGTCTGCGGGCGAAGGTCGAGATCGACCCGGACAACCCGCGGATCGTCATGACCGTGCGCGGTGTCGGGTACCGCGCCGGGGCCGCGGTGTAACGACCGTGACTTCGGCGACCGGCCCGGTGCGCACGGCGTCACTGCCGACCTGGCGCGATTGGCAGGCGTGGCCCGACAACGTCGTGCACGCGTGGCGTCGTTCGCTGCGCTTCCGCACGCTCGCCGTGACCCTCGGGCTCACCGCGCTGACGATCCTGGTGGCCCTCGTCTGGATGGCGCTCGCGATCCAGAACGACCTGTTCGAATCGCGTGTGAGCCAGGTGGAGGGCTCGGCGCAGCAGGCGACGCTCGCCGCGCAGACGACCCTCGACTCGGCGTCCATCGACGGCAATGCGGTCGCGCTGCAGAACGTCATGAGCGATGTGCAGAACACGCAGTTCCGTCAGGCGGCGACCGACATGTACGCGCTGCTGCGGATCTCATCGACCCCCTCGGTGGTCGCCCCGCAGGACGTCGAGGTCGGCGGGCTGCGGGCGACGCTGCTGTCGGCGGACCTCCGCGCCGCGGTCGTCGCCGACGCCGACCACCAGTACTGGCAGTCCGTGAGCCTCCCGACCGACGACGGCGGCACGGTGCCCGGCGTCGTCGTCGGGCAGCAGATCGTCCTCCCCGAGGCGGGGGCGTACGAGCTCTACTTCGCGTACGACCTGGCCTCGGAGGCCTCGACGCTCCGGTTCGTGCAGGTGACCCTGTGGGGCGTCGGCCTCGTGCTCGTGCTCCTCATCGGGGCGATCTCGTGGTTCGTCCTCCGGTCCGTCACCGTCCCGATCGGCCAGGCCGCCGAGACGAGCGCCAAGCTCGCCGCGGGCGATCTCAAGGTGCGCCTGCCCGTCCAGGGAGAGGACGAGTTCGCGACGCTCGGCCGCTCCTTCAACGCCATGGCCGACAGCATCGAGAGCCAGATCCAAGAGCTCGCCGACCTCTCGCTCGTCCAGCAGCGCTTCGTCTCGGACGTCTCGCACGAGCTGCGGACGCCGCTGACGACCATCCGCCTCGCCTCCGACATGCTGAACGACCAGCGCACCGAGTTCGACCCGACCACGGCGCGGGCCGCCGAGCTGCTGCACGCGCAGGTGCAGCGTTTCGAGACCCTCCTGACCGATCTCCTCGAGATCAGCCGCTACGACGCCGGGTCGGTGCAGCTCGAGACCGAGCCGACGAGCCTCGCCCACCTCGCCGAGGATGTCATCGCCTCCATGCAGCAGCTCGCCGACCAGCACGGAACCGACGTCCGCCTGGTGGCTCCGGGCGGGTATTCCCCCGTCGACATGGACCCGCGCCGGGTGCGGCGGATCGTCCGGAACCTCCTCGGCAACGCCATCGAGCACGGCGAGGGACGGCCGATCGTCGTCACCGTCGACAGCGACCAGCGCGCGGTCGCCGTCGGCGTCCGCGACTTCGGGCTCGGCATGCGCCCCGACGACGTCGAGCGGGTGTTCGACCGCTTCTGGCGGGCCGACCCGTCGCGCAAGCGGACGATCGGCGGCACCGGACTGGGCCTGTCCATCGCCCTCGGCGACGCCCGGCTGCACGGCGGCTCGCTCGCCGTGTGGTCGGAGCTCGGACGCGGCACGAACTTCGTCCTCACGCTGCCGCGCGGCGGCGCGAGGATCGGC
>Ga0160435_1000128_pt1 | contig 44445 bp, 42 predicted proteins | sample HID1973K_E0MG_FD_108213 | JGI IMG/M metagenome (GOLD analysis project Ga0160435, IMG submission 108213) | Enriched mosquito-associated microbial communities from UW Madison campus, WI, USA - HID1973K_E0 MG | ecosystem: Host-associated > Arthropoda: Insects > Digestive system > Unclassified ...
CGGGAGGTCTGGCTGGCGCTGTGCGCCGAGGCGGATGTGCCCGTCGCGCGCCGCCACGGGGCGGGCTGGCTCGAGCCCCGTCGCTGATTCCCCGCGTGTCGTATCGAACAGGTGTTCGATAGCGCGTAGTCTCCTGCACAAGAGGTGTCGCAGAGACGTTGTCCTCCGATGCGCAGGATGGATCCGACCGATGTCGGACGTCCTCCGTAGCGTGGTCCTCGTCGTCAGACACCTCCGCCTTGTCGCAGCATCCCTCCCGTCGGGTGGGAGCGCGACAGCCTACAGGCGACGGAAACGCGAGCACGAAGGAGCACGTCATGCCATCACCCGCAGACCGCGAGAAGGCCCTGGAATCGGCCCTCGCCCAGATCGACCGCCAGTTCGGAAAGGGCTCGGTCATGCGACTGGGCAGCGACGAGCGCGCCCCGGTCGAGGTCATCCCCACGGGGTCCATCGCCCTCGATGTCGCTCTCGGCGTCGGAGGCCTGCCGCGTGGCCGCATCATCGAGATCTACGGTCCGGAGTCGTCGGGTAAGACGACGCTGACCCTCCACGCGATCGCGAACGTCCAGCGCGCCGGTGGCATCGCCGCCTTCATCGACGCGGAGCACGCCCTCGACCCCGACTACGCGCAGAAGCTCGGCGTCGACATCGACCAGCTCCTGGTCTCCCAGCCCGATACGGGTGAGCAGGCGCTCGAGATCGCCGACATGCTGGTCCGCTCCGGTGCCATCGATCTCGTCGTCATCGACTCGGTCGCCGCGCTCGTGCCGAAGGCCGAGATCGAGGGTGAGATGGGGGACTCGCACGTGGGCCTGCAGGCGCGCCTCATGTCGCAGGCGCTCCGCAAGCTCACGGGTGGTCTCAACCAGACCAACACGACGATGATCTTCATCAATCAGCTCCGCGAGAAGATCGGCGTCTTCTTCGGTTCGCCCGAGACCACCGCGGGCGGCAAGGCGCTGAAGTTCTACGCGTCGGTGCGCCTCGACATCCGTCGCATCGAGACCCTCAAGGACGGTACGGATGCCGTCGGCAACCGTACCCGGGTGAAGGTCGTGAAGAACAAGATGGCTCCGCCCTTCAAGCAGGCGGAGTTCGACATCCTCTACGGCGTCGGCATCTCGCGTGAGGGCAGTCTCATCGACTTCGGTGTGGAGCACGCCATCGTCAAGAAGTCGGGTGCGTGGTACACCTACGACGGCGAGCAGCTCGGCCAGGGCAAGGAGAACGCCCGGAACTTCCTGATCAAGAACGTCGACGTGGCCGCCGAGATCGAGACGAAGATCAAGCAGAAGCTCGGGATCGGTCAGCCCAAGAACGTCGAGGCTCCCGCGAGCGACGAGCTCGCTGCTCGTCGTCCGGCCTGATCGCGGGTCTGAAGATGGAGGATCGGAGCGGGGGCGAGGCGGATCGGGGGGACCGGCTCGCCCCCGTGATCCCACTGTTCGGCGGTGATGCCCCCGCTCACCGGAACTCCGCCCCGGTGACGAGCGGACGTGCGCGCACCCCAGAGGCCGACGGGAGCGACCTCGGTTCAGAGGGTCGCAGCGACGAGTGGCATCGCAGTTGGATCGTCGCGCACTCCCCGTCGGCGGAGAGCGATCCCGTCGACGAGGTGGATAGCCGGGGAGCAGTGCGTGATGCCGCTGAGACGGCGCTCTTGAAGAAGCTGCGCTCCCGCTCGCTCTCCGAGCGCGAGGCGCGCGCGGTGCTGGCCGTCCACGAGCTCGAGCCGCACGAGATCGAGGCCGTCATCGAGGCGTTCCTCGGTCACGGTTACCTCGATGATGCTCGTCTCGCCGAGCACCTGGTGCACGTGGCGACCGATCGCAAGGCGCAGGGGAGGCAGTCGGTCGCACAGACGCTCGCGGCGCGGGGCATCCCGCGCGAGATCGTGGCCGCGACCCTCGCCGAGCTGCCCGACGACGACGCCGAGAGGGCGCTCGCGTTCGCCCGGCAGAAGGCACGTAGCATGGCGTCGCTCGACCGCGACACCGCGCTCCGTCGCCTGCACGGCCAGCTCGCCCGGCGCGGCTTCGGGGGGCCCACGGCGATGTCCGCCGCCCGTCAGGCTCTCGACGAAGCCGGCGCTCGCCCCTCATCGGTGCGCTTCCACTGACCCGGCGGGACCGCGTCTCATCACCACCAGGGTCGAAGCGAGCACGATGAGGGCCCGAGCGGATGCCGGATCGTAGAATGGGGCCATCATGACTTCCCCGTCCTCCACGCCGACGATCATCGCGTCCTCTCCCGCCGCGCTCACCGCCGATGGAGCGGCGCGCACATACGAGGTGCGCACGTTCGGCTGTCAGATGAACGTCCACGATTCCGAGCGCCTGTCCGGCTCGCTCGAGAGCGCTGGATACGTTCGCGCCGAGGCCGGCGCCGAAGCCGACGTCGTCGTCATCAACACCTGCGCGGTCCGCGACAACGCCGCCGGAAAGCTGTACGGGACGCTCGGCCACCTGAAGAGCCGCAAAGACCGGCACGAGGGCATGCAGATCGCCGTCGGCGGCTGTCTCGCCCAGATGGACAAAGATGCCGTCCTCGACAAGGCGCCCTGGGTCGATGTGGTCTTCGGCACCCACAACATGGGGTCGCTTCCGGGGATGCTGGAGCGCGCCCGGCACAACGGCGACGCGGAGCTCGAGATCCTCGAAGCGCTCGAAGTCTTCCCCTCCACACTGCCGACCAAGCGCGACGCCGTCCACAGCGGCTGGGTCTCGATCTCCGTGGGCTGCAACAACACCTGCACGTTCTGCATCGTGCCGAGCCTGCGCGGCAAGGAGAAAGACCGCCGTCCGGGCGACATCCTGAGCGAGATCAAGCTGCTCGTCGACGACGGCGCGATCGAGGTGACGCTTCTCGGCCAGAACGTGAACAGCTACGGCGTGGAGTTCGGCGACCGCCAGGCCTTCGGCAAGCTGCTGCGGGCTGCGGGGGAGATCCCCGGACTCGAGCGCATCCGATTCACGAGCCCCCACCCCGCCGCATTCACCGACGACGTCATCGACGCCATGGCCGAGACGCCGGCCGTCATGCCGCAGCTGCACATGCCGCTGCAGTCGGGCTCCGACCGCATCCTCAAGGCCATGCGGCGGTCCTACCGCAGCGAGCGCTTCCTCGGCATCCTCGATCGCGTGCGCGAGCGGATGCCCGACGCCGCCATCACCACCGACATCATCGTCGGCTTCCCGGGCGAGACCGACGAGGACTTCGAGGACACACTGCGCGTCGTCGAGCAAGCGCGGTTCGCGAGCGCGTTCACCTTCCAGTACTCGATCCGCGAGGGGACACCGGCGGCCACCATGCCCGACCAGGTGCCGAAGGCCGTCGTGCAGGAGCGCTACGAGCGCCTCGTCGCCCTGCAGGAGCGCATCAGCCTCGAGGAGAACCGGCGCCAGGTGGGACGCGAGCTGCAGGTGCTCGTGTCGACCGGCGAGGGCAAGAAGGACGCGGCGACGCACCGCCTCACCGGCCGCGCCGAAGACAACCGGCTGGTGCACTTCGAGCTGCCCGAAGGCGGCGCCGTGCCGCGCCCGGGCGACGTCGTCACGGTTGCCGTCACGCACGCGGCGCCCTTCCACCTCCTCGCCGACAGTTCCGGCGGCGCGCCCCTGCGCATCCGCCGCACACGTGCCGGCGACGCCTGGGATCGCGCTCAGGCGGAGTCCTGCGGCGTCCCCGCCACCGCCGGCGAGTCCGGCCCCCGCGCGGTCTCTCTGGGGCTCCCGACGCTGCGCATCGCCGGGACGTGAACCGGCTCGTCGGCGCGGGGCCACGGCTCTGGGCCGTCGTCGGAGCGACCGGAACGGGCAAGACCGACCTCTCGCTGCGTCTCGCGTCGGCGCTGATCGCGCGCGGCCGTCCGGCCGAGATCGTCAATGCGGATGCCATGCAGCTGTACCGGGGCATGGACATCGGCACGGCCAAGCTCCCCGCGCACGAGCGCCGCGGCATCCCCCATCACCTGTTCGATGCGCTCGAGGTCACCGACGAGGCCGCGGTCGCCTGGTATCAGGGCGCGGCTCGCGCGACGATCGCCGACATCTTCGGCCGGGGCGGCGACGCCGTGCTCGTCGGGGGCTCCGGACTCTACGTCTCGAGCGTCGTCTTCGACTTCCGTTTCCCCCCGCACGACGACGCTCTGCGGGCCGAGCTCGAGGCGGAGCGGGAGCGAGACGGAACCGGGGCGCTGTTCGAGCGGCTCGCCTCCCTCGACCCCGCCACCGCCGCCCGCGTCGACCCGCGCAACGGCCGACGGATCGTCCGCGCCCTCGAAGTGCTCGCACAGGGCGAGAGCACGCACGGCGCCGCGCTCCCGGAGACTCCGACGCTGTGGCATCCGCTCACGACACTCGTCGGCGTGCACGTCGAGCGCGCCGAGCTCGTCGAGCGGCTCGACCGACGCGTCGAGCGGATGTGGGACGAGGGCATGCTCGACGAGGTCCGATCTCTGCGTGCGCGCGGGCTGCAGCATGGCGCGACCGCCTCGCGAGCCATCGGGTACGCCCAGGCGCTGCAGCAGCTGGACGGGCATCTGGGTGAGGCCGAAGCGATCGCGCAGACGCAGTCCCTCACCCGCCGGTACGCACGGCGACAGGTGTCGTGGTTCCGGCGCTACGCCGACCTCGTCTGGCACCCGCCGGGCGTCGATGCCGGCGGGCTGGCAGACTCGACGGCATGACTCTCCAGATACGACCGTTCGACCTCGCCGACACCGAGCCCGTCGTCTCGCTCTGGCAGGAGACCGGATTGACGCGCCCGTGGAACAACCCCTACCAGGACATCAGCCGCAAGCTCCGTGTCCAGCCCGAGCTGTTCCTGGTCGCACTGGACGGGTCCGACCTCGTCGGTACCGTCATGGCCGGATACGACGGGCACCGCGGCTGGCTCTACTACCTCGCCAGCAGCCCCGCCCGGCGCGGCGAGGGCATCGGGCGAAAGCTCGTCGAGCGGGCCGAGGAGCTGCTCATCGACATGGGGTGCCCCAAGGTCCAGCTCATGGTCCGGACCGAGAACGTCGAAGTGCACGACTTCTACGCCTCACTCGGGTTCGAGCCGTTCGAGACGTGGAACACCGGGAAGCGGCTGATCGCCGACTGACGCGCACCTAGACTTGTCGGGTGTCCACCATCGCGTTCACCAAGGGCCACGGCACCGGCAACGACTTCGTCATCGTGCCCGACGTCGACGGCCTGCTGAACTTGACCGACGATCAGGTCGCGGCGCTGTGCGACCGGCGTTTCGGCATCGGCGGCGACGGCATTCTCCGGGTCGTGCGCGCGACGGCGCTCCCCGAGGGGGCGAGCACGCCGGATGCCGAGTGGTTCATGGACTATCGCAACGCCGACGGCTCCGTCGCCGAGATGTGCGGCAACGGCATCCGCGTCTTCGTGCGCTACCTCGTCGAGAGCGGACTCGCCGACCTCCCGGCCGGAGCGACGCTGCGCGTCGGCACGCGCGCCGGCACCAAGACGCTCACCCGGTCCGATGACGGCTTCGAGGTGGACCTCGGCACGTGGCGTCCCGAGGCCGGCGATGTGACGGTGCGCGCGCGCGGACTCGACATCCCGCGTCCCGGCCAGGGAATCGACGTCGGCAATCCGCACGTCGTCGTCGCCCTGTCGAGCGTCGCCGAGCTCGACGACCTCGACCTCACGGTGCAGCCGCTGCTGAGCCCCGAACCCCCCGCGGGCGCGAACATCGAGTTCGTCGTCCCCGCCGATCCGCTCGTGGATGCGGGCGTCGGGGCGGTCACGATGCGCGTGTTCGAACGGGGTGTCGGCGAGACGCTCTCCTGCGGCACGGGGGTGGCCGCCACAGCCCTCGCCGTCCGGCTGTGGGCGGGGGAGCGGGCGCCCGAACGCTGGCGGGTGGACGTCCCCGGCGGCCGCCTCGGCGTGCGCATCACCCACCACGAGGACGGCGAGCACGTCCTGCTGTCGGGACCGGCATCGCTCGTCTTCTCGGGCGAGGTCGCTCTCGCCTGACGCCTGAGCGCAGATCGGTCAGCCGAGATCGGGCAGCGTGATCGCCTCGGTCGCGGGCGATCCGTGACGGCGGACCTTCAGCACGCGGAACCCGCGACCGGTCGCTGCGCGCGTCACGGTGTATCCCTTCTCGAGGGTGGCCGTCAGCCAGCGCTGGAGCGAGTCGGATCCGAGGTTGCGCTGGACGACGAGCCACGCATCGCTGCGCTCGTCGAGACGGGGGATCCAGCGCTCGAGGAGGCCGTGGAGCTCGTTCTTGCCGACCCGGATCGGCGGATTCGACCGGATCGTGCGGAACGTGACGTCATCGGGAACATCATCGGGGAGCACGGCGTTGACATTGTCGAGGCCGAGGGCGGCGGCATTGCGTCGCACGAGGTCCAGAGCGCGTTCGTTGACGTCGACGGCCCACACCGTCGATCGCGGCGACTCGAGAGCGAGGGACAGCGCGATCGGTCCCCAGCCGCTGCCGAGGTCGAGCAGGTGACCGCCGGGCGGCGGCGGAGGAGTGTTCGTCAGCAGGACCGCCGTGCCGGAGTCGACATGGTCGGGACTGAACACTCCGCCAGCAGTGGTGACCTCGACATCGCGACCGGCGAGCGTGACGCGGATGCGGCGGAGGTTCTCAGCGCTGGCGGGGGTCGCGCTGAAGTAATGATCACTCGCCATGGCCTTCGAGCGTAGCGGAGGACCTCCCAGTGCGGGAGGCTAGAGTGCACGGTGGCCCCGCAGGACGGGAGCCGGCAGCAGGAAAGGACCACATGACAGACACGACCACCCCGCAGAGCACCGACGAGACGCCGGTGGACCCGGTCGATCGCGTGCTCGCACACGCCGACGGGCGATCCGGGGTGCGCGTCTTCGGGTCGGCGCAGGCGCTGCAGGACTCCGCGACGGTGTCCTACGGCGACACCGACGGCGATCAGTGGGATCGCGAGGACCGCGCGGCACTGCGACGCGTCGCCGGACTCTCGACCGAACTCGAGGACGTCACCGAGGTCGAGTACCGCCAGCTGCGGCTCGAGAACGTGGTCCTGATCGGCGTGTACGCCCAGGGATCCCACGAGGATGCCGAGAACTCGCTGCGCGAGCTCGCAGCCCTCGCCGAGACCGCGGGTGCCGTCGTCCTCGACGGCGTGCTCCAGCGGCGTCCCCACCCCGACCCGGCGACCTACATCGGACGCGGCAAGGCGGCCGAGCTCCGCGATCTCGTGGCGGCGGTCGGCGCCGACACGGTTGTGGCCGACACCGAACTGGCATCCAGCCAGCGTCGTGCGCTGGAGGACGTCGTGAAGGTCAAGGTCATCGACCGCACCACGGTCATCCTCGACATCTTCAGCCAGCACGCGAAGAGCCGGGAGGGCAAGGCGCAGGTCGAGCTCGCCCAGCTCGAGTACCTGCTTCCGCGGCTCCGCGGCTGGGGCGAGTCGATGTCCCGTCAGGCCGGTGGCCAGGTCGGCGCCGGCGGCGCGGGCATGGGCTCGCGCGGTCCGGGCGAGACGAAGATCGAGCTCGATCGCCGCCGGATCCGCACCCGCATGGCCCAGCTGCGTCGTCAGATCCGCGACTTCGGACCGGCGCGCGAGGCCAAGCGTGCCGAACGGAAGCGCCACACCATCCCCTCGGTCGCGATCGCCGGGTACACCAACGCCGGAAAGTCGAGTCTGCTGAACCGGCTCACGAGCGCCGGCGTGCTGGTCGAGAACGCGCTGTTCGCGACCCTGGATGCCACGGTCCGCCGCGCGCAGGCCGCCGACGGCCGCGTCTACACACTCACCGACACCGTCGGCTTCGTCCGGAACCTGCCCCACCAGCTGGTGGAGGCATTCCGGTCCACCCTCGAGGAGGTGGCCGACGCCGACGTCATCGTCCACGTGGTGGACGGCTCTCACCCCGATCCCGCCGCCCAGCTCGCGACCGTCCGCGATGTCATGGCCGATGTCGGAGCGCGGTCCGTGCGCGAGCTCGTCGTGTTCAACAAGGCCGATCTCGTCGACCCGGACACGCGGCTCATCCTGCGCGGGCTCGAGCCGGAAGCGCTCTTCGTCTCGTCCCGGACGGGCGAGGGCGTCGATGAGCTCCGCGCCACCGTCGAGGCGGCCCTGCCGCTGCCCGAAGTCGAGGTGCGCGCCCTCGTCCCGTACGACCGCGGCGACCTCGTCAATGCGGTCCACGAATCGGGCCACATCGTGTCGACCTCCCATGAGGCGGGCGGCACGGCGGTCCATGCGCACGTGAACGCGCGGCTGGCGGCCGAGCTCGCCCCGTACGCGGTCGCCTGACGATCGTCCGCGGCGGGCGCGGGCGGCCGCGACGCCTCAGGAGTCGGCGTCACCCAGCGTGATCTGCGGGACGTCGGGGGTGTCGAAGCCGAAGACCCGGCCGAGGAACGCCCGCTCGGTCTCGAGCGCGTGAACGATCGTCTCCGCGCGGCGGAAGCCATGCCCCTCGCCCTCGTACAGCACGTAGGCGTGCGGCACCCCGCGGGAGGCGAGGGCGTCGCGGATGGCTTCGGACTGCGCCGGCGGCACCACGGCATCCTCGGCGCCCTGCAGGAGCAGAAGGGGCACGCGGAACCGGTCGGCGCGGCTGAGCGGGGAGCGCTCGAGGTACAGCTGCTCGGCCTCCGGGAGTGGGCCGATCAGACCATCGAGGTACCGGGCTTCGAAATCGTGGGTGTCGGCCGCGAGCGCGCGGGCGTCGCCCACGCCGTAGCGTGACACTCCCGCCGAGAAGACGTCGCTGCCGACCAGGGCCGCGAGGACGGTCCAGCCGCCGGCGGAACCGCCTTCCACGGCCAGCCGCGCCGGGTCGGCGCGCCCGTCTGCGGCGAGACCGGATGCCGCGGCCACGACGTCGTCGACGTCGACGACGCCCCACTGGCCGCGCAGGCGCTCGCGGTAGTCGCGGCCGTAGCCGGTCGAGCCCCCGTAATTGACGTCGAGGACCCCGATCCCGCGACTCGTGAAGAAGGCGATCTTCGTGTCTGCGACGCCGCCCACGTGCGCCGTGGGGCCGCCGTGCACCCACACGAGGTAGGGCGGAAGCTCGCCCTCGGGGCCGGTGATCTCCGGATGGGTGGGCCGGTAGTCGAACGCGTGGACCGGGCCGTGAGGGCCGTCGAACGTGACGGCGCGGCCTTCCGGGAGCCAGCGCGCGCCGCCCTCGAATCCGCCGCCGCGCACGAGCTCGCTGCGGCCGTCGGCGGTGTCGACGAGCCAGATCCCGGTGACCCCGGGCGCGCTCCCCGACAGCAGCACGCGGGAGCCCGCGGCATCCTCGACGAGCGCGCGGCTGCGGAGGGGTACGTCGAGCGCGCGAACGGACCCGTCGGCGTCGACCAGGACCACCTCGTCGGCGCCGTTCGTGCGCACGGCCACGATGCGACCGTCCGGAAGGGGCGCATACCAGCGCGCGCCCAGCACCCACAGCGGACCGCCCGTGTCGGCGTCCTCGGGAGCGACGGCCGCCTCGGCGCCCGTGGCCGCATCGGCACGGTGAAGGTTCCACCGTCCGGACGGGTCGTCCGCGAACAGCAGGGTCTCGGCATCCGTCCACTCCGGCTGCAGCGCCGCGGTGTCACCGGAGCTGAGCACGCGCCAGGCGGGGACGGCGCCGTCCACGATCGCTCCCACGCGCAGCTCGGTGCGGTCCCACGGCATGTCCGGGTGGTCCCAGGCGACCCACGCGAGGTGCGTACCGCCCGGCGACAGCGCGGGCTGGGCGACGAAGTCGCTGCCCGCCACGAGCTCGGTCACCGCACCCTCCGGTGACACGGCGACGATAGAGCGGCGCGGCACCGGGCCCGTTCCGTGCTCTTCGCGGACGGCGAGGAGCACGCCCTCCTGCCAGCGGAGTCCGCCGAAGCGCACGTCGCCGTCCTCGGCGGTCAGGGCCACGGGATCCGCGCCGGGGGCGAGCATCCACACCCTCTGGTCGGTCTTCTCCACGAAGAACAGGCGACCGTCGTGTCCGGTCCACGATCCGCCGCCGTACTCGTGGACGCGCGAGCGCGCACTGAAGGGCGCGGGCAGGATGTCCTCGACATCGCCGGATGCCGCGCGGCGCCGCACGGAGGTGCGGCCGCCCTCCTCGGCCACCGACTCACCCCACCAGATCTCGTTCCCGACGAAAGCGGCGCCCTCGAAGCGTGGAGCGGCGGCCGCCGCAGCGGCGGCGGTGAGAGGGGACGGCCAGGAGCCGAAGGGGAGCGTGTCGACCATGGGTCCACGCTACGCGCCCGCCGGACCGCTCGCCGGTGAAACAGCGCGTCACACATCGCACGCCGAAGGGCACGTCGCCCTAGAGTGGTGCCACCGATCCCGCGTCCCGCACCCGGGATCCGCCCGCAGCCCGCGCCCCGTGCGCGACCGCGGGCAGGAGCGACAGCCGAGCCCGGCACCCGCCCGCAGACCGCCCCTCCGCGCGGTCGCGGCCGCCCGGCCCTTCCTCCGCTGTCACCTGAACCGAGACCCGCTCATGACGAACGACGTCGCCCGACCCGATGCCGATGCCGATGCCGATGCCGTAGCATCCGTACCGATCTCCTTCGAGGTGTACCCGCCGCGCTCGCCCGAGGGGATGCCGGCGCTGCACGAGACGATCCGGCGGCTCGCACAGGCCCGCCCTCAGTTCATCTCCGTCACCTTCGGCGCCGGCGGCTCGACCGGCGGCCGCTCGCTCGAGGTGCTGACGCACATCCTCCGCGAGACCGCGGTGCCGCCGCTGGCCCACCTCACCTGCGTCGGCAGCACCTACGCCGACGCCGGCGCGCTCATCCGCGAGTTCCTCGATGCCGGCATCACCCGCTTCCTCGCCCTCCGCGGCGACCCGCCCGCCGGCGCCCAGGAGGGCGACGCGTTCCTCGGCGACCTCGAGAGCGCGGCGCAGCTCGTGCAGCTCATCGATCGGGTGCAGGCCGAGCGCGCGCCGTACAGCGAGGCGGAGGTCCCCGGTCTCCCGGGCGCCGCGAAGGTCGCCCCGCGCGAGCGCGTGCAGATCTCGGTCGCCGCGTTCCCCAACGGCCACCCGCGCTCGCGCCACCGGAACCAGGACATCGACGCGCTCCTGGCCAAGCAGGCGGCCGGCGCGACACTCGCGATCACCCAGCTGTTCTTCGAGGCGGACGACTACCTCGGATTCGTGGCGCGGGCTCGCGAGGCGGGCGTCCTCATCCCCATCCTGCCCGGGCTCATGCCGCTGACCTCGCCCGGCCGCCTGGCCCGCGTGCTGAAGCTCACCGGCGAGGCCCGCCCCGCGGCGTTCGCCGACGCCCTCGCGAGCGCGGCGACGCCGGCGCACCAGCGGGCGGTCGGGATCGCCCACGCCGCCGACCTCGCCCGCGCCGTCCTCGCCGGTGGCGCACCGGGCGTCCACCTCTACGCGTTCAACAACCACGAGACGGTGCTCACGGTCCTCCGCGACGCCGACATCCTCGCCGATCGACAGGAGACCTCCGCATGACCTTCCCCGCAGGCACGATCCTCGGTTACCCGCGCATCGGGCGCCGCCGTGAGCTCAAGCAGGCCGTCGAGGCGCACTGGGCGGGACGCCTCGACGAGGCGGACCTGGAGGCGACCGCGGCGCGGCTGCGCGCACGGACCCGCGACCGGCTGGCGGCCCTCGGCCTGGGTGCCGCGGATTCGTCGATCCCCGAGTCCTTCTCGTTCTACGACCAGGTGCTCGACCTGGCGGTCGCCGTCGGCGCGATACCCGCCCGCTTCGAGGCGCTGCGCGATGACGACGGGAGCATTCCTCTCTCGGCATACTTCACGATCGCCCGTGGCGACGACGAGCGGGCGCCGTTGGAGATGACGAAGTGGTTCGACACCAACTACCACTACCTCGTGCCCGAGATCGGTCCCGAGACGTCCTTCACGCACTCCCATGATCGCTTCGCGGCCCAGATGCGCGAAGCGCGGGCCGATGGCTACATGACGCGCCCCGTCCTCGTGGGGCCCGTCACGTTCCTGGCGCTCGCCAAGGCGTCCGAGGGGGCGCCGGCGGGCTTCCGCCCGCTCGACCGGCTCGACGACCTCCTCGCCGTGTACGCGGCGGTGCTCGCGGGCCTCAGGTCCGCGGGCGCCGAGTGGGTGCAGCTCGACGAGCACGCACTGGTCAGCCAGTCGCTGGGCCTTTCCGACGAAGAGCTCGCCGACGCGGCCGCTCACGCGTACGCCGTGCTGGGAGAGGCCCCGGATCGACCCCGGCTGCTCGTCGCGGCCGGCTATGCGCAGCTGTCGGACGAGGCGTGGCGCGCGCTGGCGGCCGCGCCGATCGACGGCATCGCGCTCGATCTGCGTCGCGGCTCCGTGCCGTCCGCCGTGCCGGGGCTCGCCGGCAAGGTGCTCGTGGCGGGTGTCATCGACGGTCGCAACGTGTGGCGGGGTGACCTCGCCCGCGCCTGGCGCGACCTCGACGCGCTGCGGGGTCTGGGCGCGGCCCACGTCGCCGCGGGCACGTCGACCTCTCTCCAGCACGTTCCCCACGACGTCGCCGATGAGCCCGATCTCGACCCCCGTCTCGCGTCCTGGCTCGCGTTCGCCGACCAGAAGACGGCGCAGGTGGTGACCCTGGCGCGCGGTCTCGCGGCGGGCGAGGATGCCATCGCCGCCGACCTCGCGGCGGCCACCGCCGCTCTCGCCGACCGCGCCGCAGCGCCGGGGGTGCGCGACGGCGACGTGCGAAGCCGCGCGGCCGCACTCGCGCCGACAGACCTCCAACGAGGGGAGGATGCGATCCGCGCCGCGGCGCAGGAGGACCTCGGTCTCCCGGCGCTTCCGACCACGACGATCGGCTCGTTCCCGCAGACGGGCGACATCCGCCGCGTGCGGGCGCTGCATGCGCGAGGCGAGCTCCCGACCACCGACTACGAGGAGTTCCTCCGAGCCGAGATCGGGCGCGTGATCGCCCTGCAGGAGGACCTCGGTCTCGACGTGCTCGTCCACGGTGAGGCCGAGCGCAACGACATGGTGCAGTACTTCGCCGAGCACCTGGACGGCTTCGCGGTCACCCGCAACGGGTGGGTGCAGTCGTACGGGTCGCGGGCGACGCGGCCCTCCATCCTCTGGGGCGACGTGTCGCGCCCCGCGTCGATGACGGTCGGCTGGTCGGCCTACGCGCAGTCGCTGACCGCTCGTCACGTGAAGGGGATGCTGACGGGGCCCGTGACGATCCTCGCGTGGTCGTTCGTCCGCGACGACCAGCCGCTGGGCGACACCGCCGCGCAGGTCGCCCTGGCGCTGCGCGACGAGATCGCCGACCTCGAGGTCGCCGGCATCCGCATCATCCAGGTCGATGAGCCCGCCCTCCGCGAGCTCCTTCCGCTGAAGGCCGCCGATCAGCCCGCCTACCTCGCATGGTCGGTCGACGCCTTCCGGCTGGCGACGGCTGGGGCGGTCGCGGCCACCCAGATCCACACCCACCTCTGCTACTCGGAGTTCGACGTGGTCATCGATGCGATCGCCGCCCTGGACGCCGACGTGACCTCGATCGAGGCCGCCCGCAGCCGCGGCGAGGTCATCGACGACATCGCGGCGTCCGGCTTCGCGCACGGCGTCGGGCCGGGCGTGTACGACATCCACTCGCCCCGCGTGCCGTCGACCGACGAGGTGGCAGAGCTCCTCGAGCGCGCGGCCGGGGCGCTGCCGCTGCGCCAGGTGTGGGTGAATCCGGACTGCGGGCTGAAGACGCGCGGCTACGACGAGACGGTCGCCTCGCTGCGGAACCTCGTCGCCGCCACCCGGCGCGTGCGCGCCCAGATCGGCGCGGACGCCTGATCGCCCCAGGCCGCCTGCCGGCGGAGGCCCTTCCTCTCGGAGGGTGTCCGCGCCGGCGGGCGGCCTTCGACGTGCGTGAGAAGCGTCAGACGGCGCGCAGCACCGCGACGACCTTGCCGAGCACGACCGCGTCGTCGCCGAGGATCGGCTCGAAGGCGGTGTTGCGCGGCAGGAGCCAGGTGTGGCCGTCGCGCTGGCGGAAGGTCTTGACGGTGGCCTCGCCGTCGAGCATCGCGGCGACGATGTCGCCGTTGTCCGCGGTCGGCTGGGAGCGAACGACGACCCAGTCGCCGTCGCAGATGGCGGCATCGATCATCGACTCGCCGCTGACCTTCAGCATGAACAGATCGCCCTTGCCGACGAGCTGACGGGGGAGGGGGAAAATCTCCTCGACCTGCTGGTCTGCGGTGATCGGGATGCCGGCGGCGATGCGGCCGACGAGCGGAACCATCGCGGCGTCGCCGACGGCGGGGGCCTCGTCGGCGGGGTTCTCGGCGGCGCTGCCGGGGAGGTCGATGAGCACCTCCATCGCGCGGGTCTTGCCGGGGTCGCGACGGAGGTAGCCGCTGAGCTCGAGCTGGTTCAGCTGGTGGGTGACGCTCGACAGCGACTTCAGGCCGACCGCGTCGCCGATCTCCCGCATGCTCGGCGGGTAGCCGTGGCGGGCGATGGAGCGCTGGATCACCTCGAGGATGGCGAGCTGCTTGTCACTCAGCGACTTGCGCCGACGCGTCTGGGGCTTGTCCCGTGCCGACCGGATCTCGTCCATGGCCGCGCTCCTCTCGAATCCTCCGGAAGGTCAGCGCCTTCGAATGTCGGAGGTGGGTGATGGGGTCTAGATATCGAAACCGTATCCGGTGTCGTCGCAGGTGATCGTCAGGCGTTCGCGTGTCGCGTTCGATTCATCTGCGATATCGGATGCACTTGACAGTCACTTTATATCGAAGATAGATTCGGAAGAGAACTTCGCACCCGGCGCTCCCGGCCGAGAGTCGGGTGCGAAGTTCCGAACCCCGAGTTCCACATACAGGAGGAACCATGACCACCATCGACATCGCTGCAGCTCCCGCGCTGGTTCCGGCGACGCGTCTGCGCCTCACCACGCGCGGTCGCCGGGTCGTGGCCCTCCTCGCCTCGCTTCCCGCCATCGTGGCGCTCAGCATCGCGATCGTGTCGGGCGGCGGGGCGCTCGCCTCGGCGGAGCACGGCGCACCCGTCGGGGGCTTCGACACGGTCACCGTGCTGCCGGGCGACACCCTGTGGTCGATCGCGCAAGAGGTCGCCCCTGCGGCGGACCCCCGCGACGTCATCGACGCGATCGTCCGACTGAACGCGCTCGGGTCCGCCCAGCTCGACGCCGGCATCGAGCTGGCGATCCCCGCGGAGTACGCGGCGCGCGACTGACCCGCCCTACCATGGGTGGGGTGAGTGCACCCATCGACGGCCGAGTCCGTCTCGAGGATCTTCCCCTTCGCGACGACCTTCGCGGCATGACTCCCTACGGCGCACCGCAAGCGCCTCTCCCCGTGGCACTGAACGTCAACGAGAACACGCACCCCGTGCCGGAGGATGTCGCCGACGACATCCTCGACAGCATCGCCCACGCGCTCCGCGAGGTGAACCGCTACCCCGATCGCGAGTTCACCGCGCTGCGCGAAGGCTTCGCCGACTACCTCGGGCACGGCCTCGAGCGGGATCAGATCTGGGCGGCGAACGGATCCAACGAGGTGCTCCAGCACCTGCTGCAGGCCTTCGGAGGTCCGGGGCGACGCGCTTTCGGGTTCGGCCCGACCTACTCGATGTACCCGCTCCTGACCCGGGCGACCGGAGCCGAGTACGTCGCGGGCTTCCGCGAGGCGGACTACACGGTGTCGCCGGAGTCGGCATCCGCGCAGATCGACGACGCGGACCCCGATGTCGTCTTCCTGTGCGCGCCGAACAACCCGACGGGCACGCCGCTGTCTCTCGAGACGATCGAGGCGGCCTACGAGGCGTCGCGCGGGATCGTGATCGTCGACGAGGCCTACCAGGAGTTCGCTCCGCACGAGGAGCGCTCCGCGCTCAGTCTTCTTCCCGGGCGCGAGCGACTCGTGGTGTCCCGCACGATGAGCAAGGCGTTCGCCTTCGCGGGTGCGCGCGTCGGCTACCTCGCCGCCAATGCCGGTGTCATCGACGCGCTGCGTCTCGTCCGTCTGCCGTATCACCTCAGCGCCCTCACGCAGGCAGCCGCCGGCGCGGCGCTGCGCCACGCGCCCACGATGCTGGCAATGGTGGACGAGATCGTCGCGCAGCGCGATCGCATCTCGGCGACGCTCGACGCCCTCGGCTACACGCCGTACGAGAGCTGGACGAACTTCGTGCTGTTCTCGGGCGTGGACGACCCGGCCGTCACGTGGCAGGGCCTCTACGATCGCGGCGTGCTCATCCGCGACGTCGGCATCCCGCACAGCCTCCGGGTGACGGCCGGCACCGAAGAGGAGTCCACTGCCTTCCTGGAGGCTCTCGCCTCGCTCTGAGCTGCTCCGGGGACGCCCGCCGTCATGGATGCCGGAGGGTCCGCCCCGCCTCGATAGAATCGGCCCATGAGCACCCCCCGTACGGCGACCCTGCGTCGCGCGACGAGCGAGTCCACCGTCGAGCTCGAGCTCGACCTCGACGGCACGGGCACGAGTCACATCGACACCACGGTGCCCTTCTTCGACCACCTGCTGACCGCGTTCGCGAAGCACTCGCTGACCGATCTCACGGTGCGCGCATCCGGCGACACCGACATCGACGCGCACCACACGGTCGAGGACATCTCGATCGTCCTCGGCCAGGCCATCCGCCAGGCCCTGGGCGACAAGACCGGCATCTCCCGGTACGGCGACGCCCTCGTGCCGCTCGACGAGGCACTCGCGCAGGCAGTCGTCGACATCAGCGGCCGGCCCTACCTCGTCCACACCGGTGAGCCCGCCGGCTTCGAGCACCACCTCATCGGCGGTCACTTCACCGGCTCGCTCGTGCGGCACACCTTCGAGGCGATCGCCTTCAACGGCGGACTGACGGTGCACGTCACCGTGCAGGGCGGTCGCGATCCGCACCACATTGCCGAGGCTGAGTACAAGGCCTTCGCGCGCGCGTTCCGTCAGGCCAAGGCGCTCGACCCCCTCGTGCAGGGCGTCCCGAGCACGAAGGGTGCTCTGTGACGGGCGCCGCGCCGCTCGTCGCCGTCCTCGACTACGGGTCGGGGAACGTCCATTCCGCCGTGAAGGCGCTCGTGGCTGCGGGCGCCGACGCGCGTCTCACCGCCGACCGCGGGCTCATCCAGGACGCCGCGGGCCTGCTCGTCCCCGGCGTCGGCGCCTTCCGTGCCGTGATGGAGGCACTGCGGGCGAGCCGCGGTGACGAGGTCATCGAGCGCCGCCTGGCCGGAGGGCTTCCCGTCCTCGGGATCTGCGTCGGCATGCAGGTCCTCTTCGACCAGGGCGTCGAGCGCGGAGACACCACCGAGGGGCTCGGGCAGTGGCCGGGAGCGGTCATCGAACTGGACGCGCCGGTCCTCCCGCACATGGGCTGGAACACGGTTCGCGCGGGGGAGGGGTCGACCCTCTTCCGGGGCATCGAGGACGAGCGCTTCTACTTCGTGCACTCCTACGGCGTGCAGCGGTGGTCGCTCGAGGTGATGCGCCCCTTCCGTGAGCCGGCCGTCACTTGGTGCGACTACGGCACACCGTTCCTCGCGGCGGTGGAGAACGGCCCGCTCTCGGCGACGCAGTTCCACCCCGAGAAGAGCGGGGAGGCCGGCATCCGCCTCCTCGCCAATTGGGTCGATTCCCTGCCACAGGGCTAATCTCTCTCCTTGTGCGTGCGCGGCAGACGTGCGCCCCGACGAACCACCCGGAGCCATGAACGATTTCGCGTCCACCCCTGAACTGATCCTCCTCCCGGCTGTCGACGTCGCGGCCGGCAAGGCCGTCCGCCTGACGCAGGGCGAGGCCGGCACCGAGACGAGCTACGGCGACCCGGTCGACGCGGCGCTCCAGTGGGCCGAGGACGGCGCGCAGTGGGTGCACCTCGTGGACCTCGACGCCGCCTTCGGCCGCGGCAGCAACGCCCCGGTGCTGCGGAAGGTCATCAAGCAGCTGCGCGGCGTCCAGGTGGAGCTCTCCGGCGGCATCCGCGACGACGCGACCCTCGAGGCGGCCCTCGAGTCGGGCGCGGCCCGCATCAACCTGGGCACCGCCGCACTCGAGAACCCGGAGTGGGCCGCCGACGTCATCGGCCGCTACGGCGAGGCGATCGCCGTCGGGCTCGACGTCCGCGGCACGACGCTCGCCGCGCGGGGATGGACCCGCGAGGGCGGCGACCTCTGGGAGGTCCTGGACCGCCTGGAGGATGCCGGGTGCAGTCGTTATGTGGTGACCGATGTCACGAAGGACGGCACCCTCCGCGGCCCGAACATCGAGCTCCTGCGCGAGATGGTCGCCCGCACCCCCAAGCCGGTCGTCGCCTCCGGGGGGATCTCGAGCCTCGACGACATCGCGGCCCTCCGCGAGCTCGTGCCGCTCGGCGTCGAGGGCGCGATCGTGGGCAAGGCCCTTTACGCCGGAGCCTTCACCCTGGCCGAGGCGCTGGATGTCGCCGCGGGCTGACGACGCCTCGTCCTCCGCGGGGGATTCCGCCGGCGTCCCGTGGGAGGGGCGCCGCTTCGAGGACAACCCTCACGCGGGCGACGACGGCTCCGCCGATCCGGCGCTCCTGGATGCGCTGCTGCGCTTCCGTGCCGGTGAGGGCAGTCAGACCGAGGTCGTCGACGCGCTCCGCACTGCCCGTGTGCTCATCCCGCTCATCGCCGAGAAGGGCGAGGAGGGCGTCGCCCCGAGCGGGCTGACGGTCGACAAGACGCAGGAGCTGTCGATCGTCACGGTCGCCGCTCCCGACGGCCGCCGCGTGCAGCCGGTGTTCTCGTCGGTGACGGCGATGGCGGCATGGGATGCCGCGGCGCGGCCGATCCCGGTGGACGCGGTCCGCGTGGCGCTGTCGGCATCCGCAGAGGACACCGACCTCATCGTGCTCGACCCGACAGCCGAGACCGAGTTCGTCGTCCGGCGGCCGGCGGTGTGGGCGATCGCTCAGGGGATCGCCTGGGAGCCGAGCTTCCACTCGCCCGAGGTCTTCGCCGCGCTGCAGGAGAGCGTCGCGCCCGAACTCGCCGTGATCGACGTGGCGGTGGCACCCGGCGACCCGGATGCGCGGCTGCGCGGCCCCGAGCTCGTCGTGGTCCTCGAGCTGATGGACGGTCTCGAGCGCGCAGCGCTGGATGCCGTGCTCGCCCGGCTCGCGCAGCGCTGGGCCGCCGACGACCGGATCGCCGTGCTGGCCGACTCGCTCACGGTGAAGCTCCGGCGCAGCGCATAGGCGCCGCCGGCCCGGGTCGGTCAGGTGACGGGGCCGGTGTACTTCTCGCCCGGGCCCTTGCCGATCGGGTCGGGGATCACGGAGGCCTCGCGGAACGCGAGCTGCAGAGACCGGAGCCCGTCGCGCAGCGATCGCGCGTGCATGTCGCTGATCTCCGGCGCGCCCGCCGTGATGAGCCCGGCGAGGGCGTTGATGAGCTTCCGTGCCTCGTCGAGGTCGGTCTGGGTGTCGGGCGAGTCGGCGAGGCCCACCTTGACGGCGGCGGCGCTCATGAGGTGCACGGCCGCGGTCGTGATCACCTCGACGGCCGGAACGTCGGCGATGTCGCGAGTGGCAGCCTGCGCCGCGCGCTCCTGCTCCTCCCAGCGCTGCTGGCGCGCGTCGTCCTGGTGATCGGGGTGCTGATGGCCCCTGTGGTCGCCCTGGTCGGCCGGAATCGTGTCCACGTGCTGCTCTCTGCTAGACTTGGCGCGCACCGGAGTGTTCTGCTCCGGATCGAAAGAGGATCACATCCCACCCGCGCTTGCCGTTCCAGGCTACCGGGTCACGCACTCCGCCCCGCTCCTGCGGGGTCGTCCCCCGTGGATCAGGGTGCAAGAACACTGACAGCCGATGTGCGCATCGTGCGGGTGGACGTGATCAGCTTCCGCCCGCGACACAGCCCTGTGTCGCGGTGGCAGTCCCCGCACGAACAGGAGTTCCGCACATCAGCGATCCCCGCACCAACGACCGCATCCGCGTCCCCGAGGTCCGCCTCGTCGGCCCCGCGGGTGAGCAGGTCGGCGTCGTCCGCATCGAGGTGGCGCTGCGTCTGGCTCAGGAAGCCGATCTCGATCTGGTCGAGGTGGCCCCCAACTCGAAGCCTCCCGTCGTCAAGATCATGGACTACGGGAAGTTCAAGTACGAGGCGGCGCAGAAGGCCAAGGAAGCACGTCGCAACCAGGCCAACACGATCCTCAAGGAGGTGCGCTTCCGTCTGAAGATCGAGGCGCACGACTACACGACCAAGCTCAAGCGCGCCGAGGGCTTCCTCCAGGCGGGCGACAAGGTCAAGGCGATGATCCTCTTCCGCGGTCGCGAGCAGTCGCGTCCCGAGCAGGGTGTGCGCCTGCTGCGCAAGTTCGCCGAAGACGTGGCCGAGTTCGGCACCGTGGAGTCCAATCCCACGATCGACGGTCGCAACATGGTCATGGTGATCGCTCCGCACAAGAACAAGTCCGAGGTCAAGACCGAGCAGAACGCCGCTCGCGCCGCGACCAAGCAGGCCGCTCGTGAGGCCCGCACCGGACAGGCTCCCGCCGCCGGCGAGGAGACCGCCTCCGTCGAGTAAGTCCTCCGGACCGCCCGACCCCACAGACTCCCGCCCCGCGGGAACCACAACGAAGGAAGAACCATGCCGAAGCAGAAGACCCACTCGGGTGCCAAGAAGCGCTTCAAGGTCACCGGAAGCGGAAAGATCAAGAAGCAGCAGGCGAACCTCCGCCACAACTTCGAGGGCAAGCCGACCAAGCGCACGCGCCGTCTGTCGGCCGACAAGATCCTGGCCCCCGGCGACGCCAAGGTCGCCAAGAAGCTGCTCGGCATCTGAACGCCGCGCACACCGAGCGTTAGAACACAGGGAAGTAAGAAGAAATGGCTAGAGTCAAGCGGGCTGTCAACGCCCACAAGAAGCGTCGCGTCATCCTCGAGCGCGCCTCCGGTTACCGCGGACAGCGTTCGCGCCTGTACCGCAAGGCGAAGGAGCAGGTCACCCACTCGCTCGTCTACGCGTACCGCGACCGTCGCAAGCGCAAGGGCGACTTCCGTCGTCTGTGGATCCAGCGCATCAACGCCGCGAGCCGCCAGAACGGCCTGACCTACAACCGCTTCATCCAGGGCCTCGGCCTCGCGGGTGTGCAGGTCGACCGTCGCATGCTCGCCGAGCTCGCCGTGAACGAGCCCGCCGTGTTCGCGTCGCTGGTCGAGACCGCTCGCACCGCGCTGCCGGCTGACGTCAACGCCCCCAAGGCGTAAGCGTCCGCACGCTCCCGACAGGGCGTCCTCCTCGCGGAGGGCGCCCTGTCGTCGTTCCCGGCCGGGGAGGGCTCGTCCCCCTACACTGAGACCGTGCTCGAGAACCCCCGTTCCCCGCGTGTGCGCGCCGTCGCCAAGCTGACCAAGCGCAGCGCCCGGCAGGAGACGGGGCTCTTCCTCCTCGAGGGTCCGCAAGCGGCGCGCGAGGCGCTCGCGTACCGCCCCGACACGATCGTGGAGATCTTCGCGACTCCGACGGCGATGGAGAAGCATCAGGACGTGCGGGATGCCGCGCGCGCGGCCGGGCTCGACATCGAGTTCACGACCGAGCCGGTGCTCGACGCGATGGCCGACACCGTCACGCCGCAGGGGATCGTCGCCGTCGCCCGCCAGTCGCCCACGGCGCTGAAGGACGTCTTCGCCGCGAAGCCCGCGCTCCTGGCCGTCTGCGAGGAGGTGCGCGATCCGGGCAACCTCGGAACCATCATCCGCGCCGCCGACGCGGCGGGGGCGGATGCCGTGGTGCTCACCGGCCGGACGGTCGACCCGTACAACCCGAAGGTCGTCCGAGCGACGACGGGGTCGCTCTTCCATCTGCCGATCGCCATCGGCGCCGATCTCGCCGATGTCGTCGAGAGGGCGCACGCGGAGGGTCTTCGCGTCGTGGCCGCCGACGTCGGCGGCGAGGACTTCCTCGCCCATCGGCCGACACTCGAGGAGCCGACGGCGTGGCTCTTCGGCAACGAGGCGCGAGGGCTCGACGAGGACGCGCTCTCGCTCGTCGACCTGACGCTGCGCCTGCCGATCTACGGCCGGGCCGAGTCTCTGAATCTCGCGACCGCGGCGAGCGTGTGCCTCTACGAGAGTGCGTTCGCCCAGCGTTCCGGAGGTGCCTCGTGAGCCCGTTCTCGAAGACGAACAGCCGCACGCAGGGGCCGCGCCCGCCGTGGTGGCGGCGCGTCGCCGCGTGGGTCAGGTCGCTCTTCCGCCGTTCGTAGCGACAGCCGCGGTGACCGGGGACGCACATTCCGAACCTGTTACAGATCGGTAAAGGTGCGTACGAAAACCCGAGTGCCGATGGTCATGTGCGAATACGCTGGCCGGATGACGGCTTCTGAGCACGACGCAGCACCGGCCACGTCCAACATCTCCGTCCGCCGCGGCGACCCCCTCGTGGTCGTGGAGAACGTGCAGAAGCACTACGGCGACTTCCAGGCGCTGAAGGACATCGACCTCACCGTCAACCGCGGCGAGGTCGTCGTCGTGATCGGCCCCTCGGGCTCGGGGAAGTCGACCCTCTGCCGCACGATCAACCGCCTCGAGACGATCACGAGCGGAAGCATCACGGTCGACGGCAAGGAGCTGCCGAAGGAGGGCAAGGCCCTCGCGGCGCTCCGCGCCGACGTCGGGATGGTGTTCCAGTCGTTCAACCTCTTCGCCCACCTGACGATTCTCGACAACGTCACGATCGGGCCGATCAAGGTCAAGGGGATGAAGAAGGCCGAAGCGGAGAAGCTCGCGAAGGAGCTCCTCGACCGCGTCGGCGTCGGTCACCAGGCGGCCAAGCTGCCCGCTCAGCTCTCCGGCGGTCAGCAGCAGCGCGTCGCCATCGCCCGCGCGCTCGCGATGAAGCCGAAGGTCATGCTCTTCGACGAGCCCACGAGCGCCCTCGACCCGGAGATGATCAACGAGGTCCTCGACGTGATGGTGAGCCTCGCCCAGGACGGCATGACCATGATCGTCGTCACACACGAGATGGGCTTCGCGCGGAAGGCCGCCGACCGCGTGGTCTTCATGGCCGACGGCCAGATCGTCGAGGAGGCGGCGCCCGACGAGTTCTTCACGAACGCGCAGAGCGACCGCGCCAAGGACTTCCTCTCCAAGCTCATCACGCACTGACCCGAACCTGCACCGATACCGAACCGCCGATACCCGAACCGCCGATACCCGAACCCATTGAGACGTCCGCGCAGCACCGGCGCGGTCACCCGTAGATACGAAACCAGGAGGATCACATGCGCAAGACACGCATCGTCGGCGCCATCGCCGGCATCGCGCTCGCCGCGCTCGCCCTATCGGCGTGCAACAGCGGCACGCCCACCAGCCCCGGCGGCGACGCCGGAGACGGCGGCGACGACGCCCTCTGGGAAGTGGCCACCGACGTCTCGCTCGAAGGCAGCCCGACGTTCGACCGGATCACGGAGCGCGGCGGCGTCGTCGTCGGTGTGAAGAACGACCAGCCCGGCCTCGGCTACGAGGACGCCGCGAGCGGTGAGCGCACCGGCTTCGACGTCGACATCGCACGCTGGATCGCCGCGTCGCTCGGCGTCAGCGAGGACAAGATCACGTACCAGACGATCCCCTCGGCCAACCGCGAGCAGGAGATCGTCAACGGCAACATCGACTACTACGTCGGCACGTACTCGATCACCGACGACCGCAAGAAGCAGATCGACTTCGCCGGGCCGTACTTCATCACCGGCCAGGGGCTCCTCGTCGCGGCGGACAACACCGACATCAACGGTCCCGACGACCTCGCCGGCAAGATCGTCTGCTCGGTGACCGGCTCGACCCCGCTGCAGCGCATCCGCGACGAGTACGACCCGGGCGACACCGTCGAGTACGACACCTACTCGCAGTGCATCGAGCAGCTGCTCGCCGGCTCGGTCGACGCGATCACGACCGACCAGGCGATCCTCGCCGGCTACGTCGCGCAGCAGCCCGACGAGCTGAAGATCGCGGGCGAGGTCTTCAGCGAGGAGCGCTACGGCGTGGGCCTCGAGAAGGGCGACACCGCCCTCCTCGACCACATCAACGCGCTGTTCACCGACGGCGGCGACGTGTGGCAGGCGCTCTTCGACGAGCACCTGGCGCCGTCGGGCATCACGGGCGAGCAGCCCGCGGTCGACTGATCCGTCGCGCCGGGGCGGCCCGCTGAGGCCGCCCCGGCGCTTCCCGCACCGGACGAGACCGTCCGGAATCCACCATCCCGACACCACCGAGAGGCGCGCGCATGGATGTCATCTTCGACAACCTCGACCTGTGGGGCGAGGTCCTCGTGGGTACTCTCATCCTGTTCGCCGGGGGAGGGCTCGTCGCCCTCGTCCTCGGCACCATCGTCGGCGCGATGCGCGTGTCTCCCGTGCCGATCGCGCGCGCCGTTGGCACGGTGTACGTCAACACGATCCGGAACACCCCGCTGACGCTCGTCTTCTTCGCATTCGCGTTCGCGCTCCCGCCGATCCTCGGCCTCCGGCTCACGGGCGACGTGTCGCTGACCCTCGCCATCTCGGCGCTCGGGATCTACACCGCCACCTACGTCGCCGAGACGATCCGCTCCGGCATCAACACGGTTCCCGTCGGCCAGGCCGAGGCCGCCCGGGCTCTCGGGATGACCTTCGGGCAGGTGATGGGGTTCGTCGTGATGCCGCAGGCGTTCCGCTCGGTGATCCCGCCCATGATGAGCGTCTTCATCGCGCTCCTCAAGAACACGACGGTCGCGGCCGGATTCTCCGTCGTGAACCTCGGCTCGATCCGCAACTACCTCAGTGAGCGCGGCGAGAACCAGTTCATCGTGATCCTCTGGGTGATGGCGATCTTCGTCGCCCTCGTCCTCGTCCTGTCGTTCGTGCAGCGAACGCTCGAGAACCGCTGGAAGGTGGCGCGATGACCTCCGTCCTCTACGACGTCCCCGGTCCCCGTGCGATCGCCCGGAACCGCGTCCTCGGCGTCATCACCGTCCTCCTCGTCGCCGGCGTCATCGGCTTCATCGTGTGGCGGCTCATCGAGACCGGTCAGTTCTCCGCGGAGAAGTGGCAGGCCTTCACCTACACGAACGTGTGGATCCAGATCGCGCTTTCCGCGTGGCGTGCCCTCGCGGCCTTCGGCGTGGCCGCCGTGGGAGCGCTCGCGCTCGGGTTCATCCTCGCGCTCGGACGCCTGTCCGATCACTCGTGGATCCGCGTCCCGGTCGGCGCGGTGGTCGAGGTCCTGCGCGCGATCCCCGTCCTCATCTTCATGTTCCTGCTCTACTACGGTCTGCCGGTCCTCGGCATCCGGATGGAGTCGTACTGGGCCGTCGTCATCGCGCTCGTCGCCTACAACGGCTCGGTGCTGGCGGAGGTCATCCGTGCGGGCGTGGAGTCACTGCCGCGTGGACAGGCCGAAGCGGGCTACGCGATCGGGCTGCGCAAGTCCGGTGTCATGCGCCTGGTCCTCCTTCCCCAGGCGATCCGCGCGATGATGCCGGTGATCATCGCCCAGCTCGTGGTCACGCTGAAGGACACGGCGCTCGGCTTCATCATCACCTACCCCGAACTCCTCTTCTACGCGCGCTACCTCGGATCGCAGTCGACGTACGGGTCGCCGATCGTCCCGATGACGATCGTCGTCGGCTCGATCTACATCGCACTCTGCCTTCTGCTGTCGCTCGTGGCGACCCTCGTCGAGCGGCGCCTGCGGCGCTCGCCGCGCACGCCCGGCGTCACCCGTGCCGACGTCGCCGCGCACGAGCTCACCGACACGCAGGTCATCGGCGCCCAGAGCGCGGGCGACATCGCGGCGGCACGCCGAGGGCTCGGCAAGTACGACGGCTCGAGCACCGGCGGCGGAAGCATCTGACCGCCGCGTCGACCCCCACCGCACGGCACAGGGGGCCCGCTGCCCGCCGGTAGACTCGACTCTCGTGTCCGACGCCCCCGAGAACCACCCCGCCGAGATCACGCCCGACGCGGTCGAGGCGGCCGTCGCCGCCGCGCTGACGGCCTTCGAGTCCGCCACCACCACGTCCGAGCTGAAGGCCGCGCGGAACGCCCACACGGCGGAGGGCTCGCCGCTCGCTCAGCTGAATGCCCAGCTGCGGCACGTCCCGAACGAGCGGAAGGCCGAATTCGGCAAGCTCGTCGGCCAGGCGCGCGGCCGCGTGACGCAGGCGCTCGCCGCCCGTGAGACGGCGCTGGCCGAGGCCGAGACGGCCGCGCAGCTCGACGCGGAGCGCATCGACATCACGGCGCTGCCGCAGCGCGCCCGCGTCGGCGCGCGGCATCCGCTCACCCTCCTGCAGGATCAGATCGGCGACATCTTCGTCGGCATGGGGTGGGAGATCGCGGAAGGGCCCGAGCTCGAGCACGAGTGGTACAACTTCGACGCTCTGAACCTCGACGCCGACCACCCGGCGCGGCAGATGCAGGACACCTTCTACGTCGACCCCGTCGCCGCTCACCTGCTGCTGCGCACGCAGACGAGCCCCGTTCAGATGCGCTCGATGCTGACGCGCGACCTGCCGATCTACATCGTCTCTCCCGGCCGCGTGTACCGCACCGACGAGTTCGACGCGACGCACCTGCCGGTCTTCAGCCAGTTCGAGGGCCTCGTCATCGACAAGGGCATCACGATGGCGAACCTCCGCGGCACCCTCGATCACGTCGCCCGCGCGCTCTTCGGCGCCGAGGCCAAGACACGGCTCCGAGCCAACTACTTCCCCTTCACCGAGCCCTCCGCCGAGCTCGACCTCTGGCACCCGACCTTCACGGGCGGCGCGCGATGGATCGAGTGGGGCGGCTGCGGGATGGTGAACCCCAACGTGCTGCGCGCGGCCGGGATCGATCCCGAGGAGTACTCGGGCTTCGCCTTCGGCATGGGGATCGAGCGGACCCTGATGTTCCGCTCGGACGTCAAGGACATGCGCGACATGGCCGAGGGTGATGTCCGCTTCAGCGAGCAGTTCGGAATGGTGGTCTGATGCGCGTCCCGCTTTCGTGGCTCCGCGAGTACGTCGACGTGGCGCCGGGCGCCACCCCCGAGGACGTCCTGGCCTCCCTTGTCTCGGTCGGCTTCGAGGAGGAGGACGTCCACGGCTTCGGGCTCACGGGTCCGATCGTCGTCGGGCAGGTCATCGAGTTCGTCGAGGAGCCGCAGTCCAACGGCAAGACGATCCGCTGGTGCCAGGTCGACGTCGGCGCGGCGAACGGCGGCGTGCGCGGCATCGTCTGCGGCGCCCGGAACTTCTTCGCCGGCGACAAGGTCGTCGTGACCCTCCCGGGCGCGGTGCTGCCCGGTCCGTTCCCCATCGCGGCGCGCAAGACCTACGGTCACGTGTCGGACGGCATGATCGCCTCCGCCAAGGAGCTCGGCCTCGGCGAGGAGCACGGCGGCATCCTGCGCCTCGTCGAGCTCGGCCTCGACCCGGAGGTGGGGGCGGATGCGATCGCCCTCCTCGGCCTCGACGACGTCGCGGTCGAGATCAACGTGACGCCCGACCGCGGCTATGCGCTGAGCCTCCGCGGCGTCGCGCGCGAGTACGCGCACGCCACCGGAGCACCCTTCCGCGACCCCGCCGACCGCCCGTTCGAGGAGCTCCAGCAGCCCACGAGCGGATTCGACGTCGCGGTGGTCGACGAGACGCCCGTCCGCGGACGCGTCGGCGCGAGCGAGTTCGTCGTGCGCGCCGTTCGGGACGTCGACCCCACGAAGCCGACCCCCGCGTGGATGGTCGCGCGGCTGACGCTCGCCGGCATCCGCTCGCTCGGGATCCTGATCGACATCACGAACTACGTGATGCTCGAGCTCGGCAACCCCATCCACGGGTACGACCTCGACCGCCTCACGGGCGGCATCACGGTGCGCCGTGCCCGCGCCGGCGAGAAGCTCACCACCCTCGACGGCAAGGAGCGCGCGCTCCACGTCGAGGACCTGCTGATCACCGATGGTTCGGGTCCGATCGGGCTCGCGGGCGTCATGGGCGGCACCACCACCGAGATGACCGCGGCGACCCGCAACGTCCTCATCGAGGCGGCGATCTTCGACACCGTGACGATCGCCCGCACGGCGCGGCGGCACAAGCTTCCGAGCGAGGCCTCCAAGCGCTTCGAGCGGGGCGTCGACCCTCTCATCCCGTTCGTCGCCGCGCGCCGCGTCGCCGACCTCATGGTCGAATACGCCGGCGGCACCCTCGACCTCGATACCGGGGGAGCGCTGTTCGCGGAGGTGTTCGCCGAGGAGATCGAGCTTCCCCGCGGCTTCGCGGCGCGCCTCATCGGCGTCGACTACACGGATGCCGAGGTCACGGGCGCGCTCGAGACGATCGGCGCCGAGGTGGGCGCTGCGGCGTCGGGCGACGCCTGGGCTGTCATTCCGCCCACGTGGCGCCCCGACCTCACGGACAAGTGGACCCTCGTCGAGGAGGTCGCACGGATCACGGGCTACGACCGCATCCCGTCGATCCTCCCGGTGCCCCCGTCCGGTCGCGGTTTCACCCCGGCCCAGAGCGCGCGACGCCGCGTGGCCAACGCCCTGGCAGCCGCCGGCTTCGTCGAGACTCCCTCGTTCGGCTTCACGACCGAGGAGCAGAACGACCTGCACGGCTCGGCGTCGGGTGCGCACCTGCCGAGCGTGAAGCTCGCGAACCCGCTCGACGGCCAGGCCCCGTTCCTGCGTCGCTCGCTCGTCCCGGGCCTGCTCCAGGTCGCGCATCGCAACCTGTCGCGCGGACTGACCGATCTGGCGCTCTTCGAGACGGGCGCCGTCTTCCTTCCGGAACCCGGCGCGCGCTACGGCACCGACACGGTGCCGCCGGCGGCGGTCCGCCCGGATGCCGCGACGCTCGCCGCCCTCGACGCATCGCTCCCGCCGCAGCCCCGCCACGTCGCCGTGCTGCTGACCGGACACCGCGTGCCGAAGCAGCCGGGTGTCGCGGCCGAGGCGTACGACCTCGCCGACGGTGTCGACGCGGTCCGCGCGATCGCGGGCGCGGCCGGCGTGGAGATCTCCGTCGCCCAGAGCACCCGCGCCGCGCTCCATCCTGGCCGCGCGGGCGTGGTCTCGGTCGGCGGCCTCGAGGTCGGCTACGTCGGCGAGCTCCTTCCGGGGGTGTCGGAGGCTGCCGACCTTCCCGGACGCGTCATCGTGGCCGAGCTCGACCTCGACGCGCTCGTGACGGCGGCGGGTGCGCGCGTGGTCGCAGAGACCCTCTCGGGGTACCCCGCCGCAACGCAGGACGTCTCGCTCGTCCTTCCCGCCGAGGTGCCGGCCGCCGATGTGCGCGCGGCGCTCGCCGACGGCTCGGGCCCGCTGCTGGAATCCCTGCGCCTGGTCGACGACTACCGGGGTTCCGGTGTCGAGGCGGGGAGCAAGAGCCTGACCTTCGCGCTGCGCTTCCGGGCGGATGATCGCACGCTGACGGCGGCGGAGGCCACCGAGGCGAAGCTCGCCGGCGTCGCCGTCGCCGCCGAGCGGTTCGGCGCGACGCTCCGCGAGTGAGCCGGGGCTGGGGAGAGCGCGCCTAGCGGCGGCCCCAGTTCCAGGCGGGGACGTCGAGGAAACCCTGTCCGACGACCTCGGTGCCGGCGACGGTCGGCCGCAGCTCGACGCGCGCCGGATCGGGGAGCGCCTCCACGAGCGGGGTGGCGTGGGAGACGACGAGCACCTGTGTGCGTGCCGCCGCGGACTGGATCAGGCGCCCGAGAGGCGTCAGCAGAGAGCGGTGCAGGCTCGCCTCGGGCTCGTTGAGAACGAGGAGGGGTGCGGGGCGGGCCGGCAGGAGCGCGGCGATCAGCAGGAGGTACCGCAGGGTGCCGTCCGAGAGCTCGGACGTCTGGAGCGGTCGAAGCAGCCCCGGTTGCCGCAGGGTGAGCCGGAAGAGCCCGTCGGCCGCGTCGACGGCCACCGTCGCCCCGGGGAACGCCTCGTCGACAGCCTGTGCGAGGGCCGCGCCGTGCCCGGCGTCGACGACCGTCGCCCAGACCGCGGCGAGATTCGACCCGTCATGCGCGAGGGTCTGTGCGCGCGTGCCGACCTGCGGGCGGCGGGCGGGGGCATCGGGGTCGATGCGGAAGTGGTCGTAGAAGCGCCAGCCGCCGAAGGTGCGGCGGAGGGACAGGAGTTCGGGGGCGGTGTCACCGTCTGCCAGATCGGTGATGATGCTCTCGTAGGGCGCCAGCTGCTGCGAGAGAGAGGTCCACGCGTCGCCGCGCACGCGCGTGTGCGCACGGGTGCGCTCGATGAGGAGGGTCGCCGGCTTCGCGACCGTGCCCGCGAAGATCTGCTCCCGCTTGATCTCGGGATCGCGCGCGAACGCGCTGCGCTGATCGACCTGCGGGATGCCGAGGTCGACGAGATAGCCGAGCTCGTCGGACGCGAAACCGAGCTGAACGGCCACCGGACGAGAGCGGACGGTGCCCTGTACGGCGCCGACGTCTGCCGCGGACGTGCCGCCCTCCGGGCCCGCCCACAGCACCGACGGCAGACCGCCCTCGCGGGCGAGAGCGCCGACGACGTCCCCACGACCGGCGGCGGCGAGGAGTCCGAGCGCGCGGTACAGGTTCGATTTGCCCGACCCGTTGGGGCCGGTGATCACGGTGAGGGGACCGAGCGGCACGACGACGTCGCGGAGGGATCGGTAGCCGGACACGGCGAGGGTCTGCAGCATGTCCCGAGCCTCTCACGTCGGCCCGACACGCCCCGGGCGCGGCCGATAGGCTCGGAGTGATGAGCGACTCGAACGCGTCCCCGCCGACGCCGCCCGCCCTGCAGATCTCGAGCCTGGTCAAGCGCTTCGGCGAGAAGGTCGCCGTCGCCGGCATCGATCTCGACGTCCCCGCCGGCTCGTTCTTCGGCCTCGTCGGTCCCAACGGCGCCGGCAAGACGACGACGCTCTCGATGGCGACGGGACTCCTCCGTCCCGACGCGGGAGGCGTGCGCGTCCACGGCATCGACGTCTGGGCCGACCCGGTGGCCGCCAAGCGGATGATCGGCAACCTCGCCGACGGCGTCCGGCTCTTCGACCGGCTCACGGGGGAGCAGCTCATCACCTACACGGCGATGATGTTCGGTCTGCCGCGGGCCGAGATCGCCCCGCGGGTCGCCGACCTCATCACCCTCATGGACCTCGGCGAGGCCGCCGGCACCATCGTCGCCGACTACTCGGCCGGCATGACGAAGAAGGTCGCGCTCGCGTGCGCGCTCGTCCACGCGCCGCGACTCCTGGTGCTCGATGAGCCGTTCGAGTCGGTCGATCCGGTGTCGGCCGCGAACATCGAGGACGTGCTGCGCGGGTACACGGCATCCGGCGGCACGGTCATCGTCTCCAGCCACTCGATGGACCTCGTCCAGCGCATGTGCGACCACGTCGCCGTGATCGCGGCAGGCCGCGTCCTGGCCGCCGGCACCGTCGATGCCGTGCGCGCCGGCGAGAGCCTGCAGGACCGCTTCGTCTCGCTCGTGGGGGGCCGTCACACCTCGGAGGGACCGCAGTGGTTGCGACCGTCCTGAGGCTGCGCTACCGGATCCTGGGCAACAACCTCTCCCGCCGGCCCTGGCAGCTCGTCGGCTTCTGCTTCGGGGTCCTATGGGCCCTCGGTCTTCTCGCGTCGGTCGTCCTCGGCTTCGCCTTCCTGTCGACCTCCCAGCCCCGCGAGCTGATCGCCACCGTGCTCGTCCTCGGCGGCGGCATTCTGCTCCTCGGCTGGCTTCTCGGCCCGCTGCTGCTGGCCGGCCTCGACTCCACGGTGGATGCCGCTCGCCTCGCGCCGTTCCCCCTCCGCCGGTCGCAGGTGATGGCCGCGCTCGCCGCCACGGCGGCGACCGGCATCCCGGGCATCGTCACGGCGCTCGCCGTGCTCTCCTCGCTCATCGTCTGGTGGAGGTGGCCGCTCGCGCTCGTCGTGGCTGTGCCGGGAGCGGTGGTCGCTGTCGCGACGTGCGTCGTCGCCACCCAGCTGATGTCGGCGCTCTCGAACGCGGGCGGCTCGCGACGGGGGCGCGAGATCACCGGGACGATCGTGCTCGCCCTCCTCATCCTCGCCGGGCCCATCCTCACCGGTGTGCTCTCCGTCGTCGACCGCGCGACCTCCGACCTCGCGTCGCGCTTCGCGGACGCCGCGGTGGTGCTCGGCTGGACGCCTCTCGGAGCCGCCTGGGCGGCGCCCGCCGCGGCGGCAGCCGGTGCGTGGGGGGCGGCCCTGGCGAAGCTCGCCATCGCCGTGGCCACGCTCGCCCTCCTCACCTGGCTGTGGGCGCGGGCGCTCGCCGCCGCGACCGACGCACCCGCGCGCCAGACGGTCCGCGCCGTCCGCCGCGGCACCCTCCGCCTCTTTGGCGTGCTGCCGACGGGCGGCGTCGGCGCCACCTGGGCCCGGTCGCTCACGGCGTGGCTCCGCGACCCGCGCTACCTCCGCCAGCTGCTGGTGGTTCCGCTGTTTCCGGTGATCTTCGCGTTCGCCGGCGGAGTGGACGGATGGATGTTCGGCGTGTCGGGGATCATGGCGGCGCTCGTGCTCTCGATCGCCGGGTACGCGGACATCTCCTACGACGGCACGGCCTTCGCCTCCGTCATCGCCACCGGCGTGCGGGGCCGCGACGACCGGCTGGGGCGGCTCCTCGGCGCGGCCTGTGTAGGGGTCCCGCTGCTGTGCATCCTGGTCGTCGCCACGGCGCTGATCGGCGGACACGAGGAGAACCTCCCGGCGCTCCTGGGCGGATCGCTCGGCCTCCTGCTGAGCGGCTACGGCGTGACGGCCGTGTCGTCGGCGCTCATCGTCACACCCGTGCCGGCGCCCGGGGACAGTCCCTTCCGCTCTGTGCCCGGGCAGACCTTCCTCAACAGTCTCCTCGTCTTCGTGGTGTGGGCGGCGGCGCTCCTCCTGGCCTCTCCGGCGCTCGTCCTCGCGCTGACCTCGACGATCACGACGTCGGCGACCCTGGGGTGGATCGCGCTCCTGGTCGGTGTGGTCGTGGGGGCGGGCGTGATGGTGGCAGGCGTGTGGATCGGCGGCCGGACCCTCGACCGCACCGCACCGGAGCTCCTGGCCCGGATCAAGGCGTTCCCGGTGTGAGGCTGTCCGCCGACAGCGGACAAAGCTGGCATCCGGGCCCCTCCCGTGCTGGGCTGAGGGCATGACCGACGTCCTGATCCTCGGCGGCACCGGATGGGTGAGCGGTCGGATCGCGCAACGGTGGCTGGACGCCGGCGCCGCCGTCACGTGCCTCGCCCGGGGCGGGCGGCCGGCCCCCGCCGGTGTGCGGCTCGTGGTCGCCGACCGCGACGAGGCGGGCGCCTATGACGAGTGCCTCGACCGGGAGTGGGACGAGATCGTCGATGTCTCCTCGCATCCGCGTCACGTCGACGAGGCGGTGCGCGCCCTCGACGCGCGCGCCGTCCATTGGAGTTACGTGTCGAGCGTGTCGGTGTACGCCGACGCCGACCACCCGGGCGCCGACGAATCGGCCGCCCTCGCGGAGCCGGCCGAGGACGGTTCGCCGGAGGACTACGCCCGCGCCAAGTCCGCCGCCGAGCGAGCGGTCTCGCGCCTGGGGGAGCGTGCGGCGATCTCGCGCCCGGGGCTCATCGTCGGTCCGGGCGACCCGACCGACCGGTTCGGCTACTGGCCCGCGAGGTTCGCGCAGGCGGGGGAGGACGCCGTGCTCGTTCCCGCCCCGGACGGTCAGTCGGCCCAGGTGATCGATGTCGACGACCTTGCGGACTTCGTGGTCGCCGCCGCGGCGCGCGGCTGGCGCGGTGTCGCCAACGCCATCGCCCCGACGGCACCGCTCGCCGAGGTCCTCGGCACGGTGCGGGAGGTCGCCGGGCACCGCGGACCACTCGTCGCGGCCGAGCCCGGATGGCTCGCCGACCAGGGCGTCGCGCACTGGGCGGGCCCGCGCTCGCTGCCGCTGTGGCTCCCGTCCGACGTGCCCGGGTTCGCCACCCGCGACGGGCGCGCGTATCGCGCAGCCGGGGGTCGCATCCGTCCCCTGGCCGAGACCGTCGAGCGCGTCGTCGCCGACGAGCGACGGCGAGGCCTCGACCGGCCGCGCCGCGCGGGCCTCACGCGTTACGAGGAGTCCGCATTGCTCGCCGCCCTCGCCCGCTGAGGCGGCGCACGACGCCCCGATTTGGCGGATCGGATGCCGCGACGATATCGTCGCCGCATGTCCTCGGCCGCCGCGATCACCGTTCCGACGGTTCTCCGCGCGCGCCGACGCCAGGCCGGCCGCCGACTCTAGGCGACCCCGCACGCTCCCCGCTCCGGCGGGTGGAGCCGCCGGTGTCGCCGACTCCGCCGGTCCCGGCATCCCGTCCCGCTGACCGGTCCTCCGCCCGTGGCGGCGCCGTCGAGCGCCCCGTTCCCCAGACAATAAGGTTGGACAATGACCTATTCGGTCGCCGTCTCCGGCGCATCCGGCTATGCCGGCGGCGAGATCCTGCGCCTCCTGGCCGCCCACCCCGACATCGAGATCCGCACCGTCACGGCGCACTCGAACGCCGGGCAGCCGTTGATCGAGCAGCAGCCGCACCTGCGCTCCCTCGCCCATCTCACCCTGCAGGACACGACACCGCAGACCCTCGCGGGCCACGACGTCGTCTTCCTCGCGCTCCCGCACGGCCAGTCGGGGCAGTACACCGACGCGCTCGGCGATGTGCCGCTCGTCATCGATGCGGGTGCCGACCACCGGCTCACGTCGCCCGACGCGTGGGCCGCCTTCTACGGCGGCGCGTTCCATGAGCCGTGGGTCTACGGTGTCCCCGAGCTCCCCGTCGACGGCATCACGCAGCGCGAGCGCCTCGTCGGCGCCACCCGCATCGCCGCGCCGGGGTGCAACGCGTCGACCGTCGCGCTCAGCCTCGCCCCGGGTGTCGCCGCGGGCGTCATCGACCCCGGCGACATCGTGAGCGTACTTGCCGTAGGCCCCTCCGGTGCCGGCAAGAGCGCGAAGACGCACCTCCTGGCATCCGAGATCCTCGGCACCGCGAACCCCTATGCCGTCGGCGGCACCCACCGCCACATCCCCGAGATCCGGCAGGCGCTCGTCGCGGCCGGTGCGGGACGGACGGATGCCGCCGACGTGCGCATCTCGTTCACGCCCGTCATCGTCCCGATGGCGCGCGGCATCCTCGCCACGAGCAGCGCGCCGATCGCGCCCGGGGTATCCGACGCCGACATCCGCGCGGCGTGGGAGGGCGCGTACGGCGCCGAGACGTTCGTGCAGCTGTTGCCCGAGGGCTCCTTCCCCCGGACCGCCGACGTGCTCGGCGCCAACACTGCGCTGCTCGGGCTCGCCATCGATCGGGACGCCGGCCGCGTCGTCGTCGTGGCGGCGGTCGACAACCTCGTCAAGGGCACCGCCGGCGCCGCGATCCAGTCGATGAACATCGCCCTCGGCCTCCCCGAGGCCACGGGCCTGACCGTGAACGGAGTCGCGCCGTGAGCGTCGCAGAGCATGCATCCACCCCGGGTGAGGGCGTGACCGCCGCGAAGGGATTCGTCGCGGCCGGCGTGGCGGTGGGACTGAAGTCCACCGGCGCGAAGGATGTCGCCGTCGTCGTCAACCGCGGACCGGCGAGGGCCGCGGCGGCGGTGTTCACCAGCAACCGGGCGAAGGCGAACCCGATCCTGTGGTCGCAGCAGGCGATCGCGGACGGTGTCGCGGAGGCGGTCGTGCTGAACTCGGGCGGGGCCAACTGCTTCACCGGGAGCTTCGGGTTCCAGACCACGCACCAGACCGCCGAGACCGCCGCCGAGCTGCTCAGGGTGAGCCCGGGTGACGTCCTCGTCTGCTCCACGGGACTCATCGGCACCGGCGACGAGGCCTTCCGGAGCAAGGTGCTGCAGGGGACGGCCGAGGCGATCGCCGCGCTGTCGGAGGACGGCGGCGAGGACGCGTCGCTCGCGATCATGACGACGGACTCGAAGCCCAAGCGCGCCGTCGTGTCGCGCGCGGGCTGGACGATCGGCGGCATGGCCAAGGGCGCCGGCATGCTGGCGCCCGGGCTCGCGACGATGCTCGTCGTCCTCACGACCGACGCCCTCGTGGACTCCGCGGGCCTCGACGCCGCCCTCCGTCAGGCCACCCGCGTGACCTTCGACCGCCTCGACTCGGACGGCTGCATGTCGACGAACGATCAGGTGACCCTCCTCGCGAGCGGTGCCAGCGGGATCGCCCCTGACGCGGACGAGTTCGCGCGGGCGCTGACCGAGGTGTGCCAGGACCTCGCCCGGCAGCTCCAGGGCGACGCCGAGGGCGCGAGTCACGACATCACGATCCAGGTCGTCCGCGCCGCCTCGGACGAGGATGCCGTCGCCGTCGGGCGTTCTGTCGCACGCAACAACCTCTTCAAGGCCGCGATCTTCGGCAACGACCCGAACTGGGGGCGCGTCCTCGCCGCGATCGGCACGACCGACGCCGCCTTCGACCCCTACGACGTCGACGTGTGGTTCAACGGCGTCCGCGTCTGCAGCGCCGGCGCCCCGGACCGTCCGCGCGAGGAGGTCGACCTCACCCCGCGCGCCACCGGCATCCTCATCGATCTGAAGGTCGGCGACGCCGACGCCACGATCCTCACGAACGACCTCACTCACGATTACGTGCACGAGAACAGTGCGTACTCCTCCTGATCGGCCCGCCCTCATGACAGACCTCCAGCAGACGACGCCCGAAGAGGCGGCCGAGAAGGCCGCCGTCCTCATCGAGTCGCTCCCGTGGCTGCGACGCTTCCGCGACCAGATCATCGTCATCAAGTACGGCGGCAACGCGATGGTGTCCGAGGAGCTGCAAGAGGCGTTCGCGCAGGACATCGCCTATCTCCGCTTCGTCGGTGTGAAGCCGGTGGTCGTGCACGGCGGCGGGCCCCAGATCTCGCAGATGCTCGATCGGCTCTCGATCCCCAGCGAGTTCAAGGGCGGGTATCGGGTCACCTCGACCGAGGCGATCGGCGTCGTCCGCATGGTCCTCACGGGGCAGATCAACCCGCAGCTCGTGGCGAAGATCAATGCGCACGGGCCGCTGGCCACGGGACTCTCCGGCGAGGACGCGGGCCTGTTCCGCGGGCGCCGGCGAGGTGTCGTCATCGAGGGCGTCGAGCACGACCTCGGCTTCGTCGGCGACGTGGTGGGCGTCGACCCCCAGCCGGTGCTCGACCAGTTGAACGCGGGCCGCATCCCCGTCGTGTCCTCGATCGCGCCGGACCACGACAACCCCGGTCACTCGCTCAATGTGAACGCGGATGCCGCGGCCGCCGCGCTCGCCGTCGCCCTCGGGGCGACCAAGCTCGTCGTCCTCACCGACGTCGCAGGGCTCTACGCGGACTGGCCGAACCGGGACTCGCTCGTGTCGCATCTGACGGCGGCCGAGCTCCGCACCCTGCTGCCGGGTCTCGAGTCGGGCATGATCCCGAAGATGCAGGCGTGCCTGGATGCCGTCGACGGCGGTGTCGACACGGCCGCGATCATCGACGGCCGCCAGCCCCACTCGGTGCTGGTCGAGATCTTCACGGAACAGGGAATCGGAACAGAGGTGGTGGCGCAGTGACCGACACGACGACGCAGGCGCGGTGGCAGGAGGACGCGTCGCGCGATCTGGTGCGCAACTCCGGCGACCGCCTCGCGCTGTTCACCCGCGGTGAGGGCGCCTACCTGTGGGACGACGCCGGCCGCCGGTACCTCGACTTCCTCGGCGGCATCGCCGTGACATCACTCGGCCACGCGCACCCCGTCTTCGTCGATGCGCTCGCGCGCCAGGCGGCGACCCTCGCCCACGTGTCGAACTACTTCGCGACGCCCCCGCAGCTCGAACTCGCCGCGCTCCTCAAGGAGATCGCGGGCGCCGGCGACGCGGGACGCGTCTACTTCGGCAACTCGGGCGCCGAGGCGAACGAGGCCGCGTTCAAGCTCGCCCGTCTCCACGGCGCCGCGGCGCGCCACGACGGCGCGGCCAAGCCCCGCATCCTCGCACTGAAGAACGCCTTCCACGGCCGGACGATGGGAACCCTCGCCCTCACCGGCAAGCCCTACATGCAGGAGCCCTTCCTCCCGATGGTGCCCGGGGTGGAATTCCTCGACTCGACGGTCGACGCCCTCGAGGCCGCGATGGACGACCGGGTGGCGGCGCTGTTCGTCGAGCCCATCAAGGGCGAGGCCGGTGTCGTCGAGCTGCCCGAGGGGTACCTGCAGGCGGCCCGCGAACTGACGGCGCGTCACGGAGCCCTCCTCGTCATCGACGAGATCCAGACGGGTGCCGGACGCACGGGGGAGTGGTTCGCGTTCCAGCACGCGGGCATCACCCCGGACGCGATCACGGTGGCCAAGGGCATCGGCGGCGGCTTCCCCATCGGCGCGCTCATCACCTACGGGGCCGCCAGCGACCTCTTCTACCCCGGAACGCACGGTTCCACGTTCGGCGGCAACGCGCTCGGCACAGCTGTCGCCGTCGCCGTCCTCCGTGAGATCGAGCGCGCCGGTCTCCTCGCCAACGCGACCGAGCGCGGCGCCCAGCTGCGGACGGCCGTCGATGCGCTGGGTTCGCCCCTCGTCGAGGCCACGCGCGGGCAGGGTCTGCTCATCGGCGTGGGCCTGCGGCATCCGGTCGCCGGCGCCGTCGTCGCCGCCGCGCAGCAGCACGGGCTCATCGTCAACGCCGCCAACGACGACACCGTGCGCCTCGCGCCCGCCCTCACGATCGGCGACGTGGAGGTCGATGAGTTCATCGACCTGTTCGGCCGCGCGCTGCGCACGGTCGAGGACTCGCTGCTGCTCGATGACCCGCACACGACCCCGGAGGAATCCGCATGACCCGCCACCTGCTGCGCGACGACGACCTGAGCCCGGCCGAGCAGGCCGAGATCCTCGACCTCGCCGTCGCCCTGAAGAAGGACCGCTGGAAGCTGAAGCCCCTCGAGGGTCCGCAGACGGTCGCGGTGATCTTCGACAAGTCGTCCACGCGCACGCGCGTCTCCTTCGCGGTGGGGATCGCCGACCTCGGCGGCTCGCCGCTCATCATCTCCACCGCCAACAGCCAGCTCGGCGGCAAGGAGACCCCCTCCGATACGGCGCGCGTACTCGAGCGCCAGGTCGCCGCGATCGTGTGGCGCACGTACGCGCAGGCGGGTCTCGAGGAGATGGCGCGCGGCACCCGGGTCCCGGTGGTCAACGCGCTGAGCGACGACTTCCACCCCTGCCAGCTGCTCGCCGATCTCCTGACGATCCGCGAGCACAAGGGTGACCTCGCCGGTCTCACGCTGACGTTCTTCGGCGACGGCAAGTCCAACATGGGGCACTCGTACGTGCTGGCCGGTGTCACGGCCGGAATGCACGTGCGCGTCGCCTCACCCGAGGACTACGCGCCGCGCGAGGACGTCATCGCGGATGCCGATCGCATCGCGGCCGAGACGGGTGGATCCGTGACGCTCTACACCGATGCGGTCGAAGCGGCCGCCGGGGCCGACGTCATCGTGACCGACACGTGGGTCTCGATGGGCAAAGAGGAGGAGAAGATCGCGCGCCTGCGGGACCTCGGCGCCTACAAGGTGACCCGGGAGACGATGTCGCTCGCACAGGACGACGCCATCTTCATCCACTGCCTGCCCGCCGACCGGGGCTACGAGGTCGACGCTGAGGTCATCGACGGGCCGCAGAGCGTCGTCTGGGACGAGGCCGAGAACCGCCTGCACGCCCAGAAGGCCCTCCTCGTCTGGCTGCTGCGCCAGCAGTGACGTGAGAGGGGCCCGGGTGCAGACGCGACTGATCGGGGCCGACCGCCTCGCCGGCGTCGATCTCGCCCGCGGCCTTGCCGTGCTCGGGATGCTGACCGCGCACCTCCTGAGCATCGAGGCCTTCGTCCCGGGCGACCCGACGACGTGGATAGACGTGGTCAACGGACGCTCGTCGATCCTGTTCGCCGTTCTGGCGGGCGTCTCCCTCGCCCTGGTGAGCGGCGGGGCGACGCCGGTCGGGGGAGAGCGCCTCGCGCTCGTCCGCGGCCGGATCGCGGTGCGTGCGGCCGTCGTCTGGATGATCGGGATCGCGCTCATCCTCACGGGGGTCCCCGTGTACGTGATCCTGCCGGCGTACGCCGTGCTCTTCCTCTTGGCCCTCCCGCTCCTCCGTCTCCGCGCTCCCGCACTCTGGGTGATCGCGGGCGTCCTCGCGCTCGTGATGCCGCTCGTCCAGCCCGCCATCGACGATGTCGTCGCCAAGGGCGGCTCCGACGTGGAGCTCGTGCTCGGCTGGCACTACCCCTTCACGCTGTGGTTCGCCTTCGTCGCCGCCGGGCTGGCGGCTGCCCGGAGCGATCTGCGCCGGACGCGGACGGCGGCCGCGATCCTCGCCGGCGGGGCGGCGGCCGCGGTCGCCGGCTACGGAGCCGTCGCCGTGTGGCCGGCGCCGGAGTCGGACTGGCTCGCAGCCGTCTGGACCGCGGACGCGCACTCGGGCGGGCTCCCCGAGGTGGTGGGGTCCGGCGGCGTGGCCCTGGCCGTCGTCGGCGCCGCGGTCCTCCTCTGCCGTACTCCGGTCCAATGGGTCGCCCTCCCGCTGCGCGCGGTGGGATCCATGCCGCTCACCGCCTACGTCGGTCAGCTCGTGGCGTGGGCCGTCGGCGCCGGCCTCGTCCTCGGCGACACCGGCGATCTCGGGGGCTTCCGGGCGCTCGACCCGCTCCTCCCGTTCGTCCTCACGACCGTGATCGCGTGCACCGCGTGGGCGCTCCTGGTGGGACGGGGGCCGATCGAGGCCCTCGTGTCGTGGGTGTCCCGGCTCGTCGTGCGCGGTGCGGACGCCCCGGTCCCACCGGAGCCCCGGACTAGGCTGGAGCGGTGACCGACACTTCTGCGCATGGCACGAACGAGGGCGCTCTCTGGGGGGCTCGCTTCGCCACCGGACCGTCTCCCGAACTCCAGGAGCTGAGCCGGTCGACCCACTTCGACTGGGTGCTCGCGCCCTACGATCTGGCCGGCTCCCACGCGCACGCCGCCGCGCTCGCCGCCGCGGGATACCTCACCGCCGACGAGGAGTCCCGCATGCACGCGGGGCTCGACGCGCTCGCCCGTGCTGTGTCGGAGGGCGCCCTGGTCGCCCAGCCCGGTGACGAGGATGTCCACGGAGCCCTCGAGGCGGCGCTCATCGCCGAGGTCGGGGCCGAGCTCGGCGGCAAGCTCCGCGCCGGGCGCAGCCGCAACGACCAGATCGCGACCCTCGTCCGCCTGTATCTGCTCGACCATGCGCGGGTCATCGCCCGCGATCTCCTCCGGGTCATCGATGCCGTCGTCGCCCAGGCCGAGGCGCACCCGACTGCGATCATGCCGGGCCGAACGCACCTGCAGCATGCGCAGCCGATCCTGCTCGCCCACCACCTGCAGGCCCACGCGTGGCCGCTCGTGCGCGATCTGGAGCGCCTGCGGGACTGGTCGGCCCGCGCGAGCGTGTCGCCGTACGGTGGGGGCGCGCTGGCGGGGGCGACCCTGGGGCTCGACCCGCAGCGGGTGGCCGATGCGCTCGGGCTCGCCCGGCCCGCCGAGAACTCGATCGACGGGACCTCCGCGCGCGACGTCGTCGCCGAGTTCGCCTTCATCGCGGCGATGATCGGTGTCGATGTGTCGCGCTTCGCCGAGGACATCATCATCTGGAACACCCGCGAGTTCGGCTTCGTCACGCTCGACGACGGCTATTCGACGGGCTCGAGCATCATGCCGCAGAAGAAGAACCCCGACATCGCCGAACTCGCGCGCGGCAAGGCCGGTCGACTCATCGGCAACCTGTCCGGTCTCCTGGCCACGCTGAAGGCGCTCCCGCTCGCGTACAACCGCGACCTGCAGGAGGACAAGGAGCCGGTGTTCGATTCGGTCACGACGCTCGAGGTCGTGCTGCCGGCGTTCGCGGGCATGGTCGCGACCCTGAGATTCGACACCGACCGCATGGCGGCGCTGGCACCCGAGGGGTTCTCACTCGCCACCGATGTCGCCGAGTGGCTGGTGAAGCAGGGGGTTCCCTTCCGCGACGCCCACGAGATCTCGGGCGCGCTCGTCCGCGCGTGCGAGGAGCGGGGGATCGGGCTGGAGGATGCCGACGACGCACTGCTTGCGGACGTGTCGTCCCGCTTGACGCCAGCGGTCCGCGAGGTGCTCACCATCCAGGGCTCCGTGGCCAGTCGCACCGGAGCCGGCGGCACCGCGCCGGTCCGCGTGGACGAGCAGCGGCGCGAGCTCGTCGAGCGCGCGCAGGCGGCGGCCCGCTCGGTGATCGGCTGAGCCGCACTTATCCGCAGCGGACATAACCGATCAACTTATACTCCAAAGAGATAAGTGCTAAACTTATCGGCATGATTCAACCCGTGGTCACGATCGCCGACATCGTCGGTTCTCGGCGCATGGCCGATCGCAGCGCCGCACAGCGCTCGATCGAAGACACCGTGTCGCGAGTCGAACGCGACCGTCCGCTCGCGCAGCGTCCGCTCGCGGCCACCGTGGGTGATGAGTTCCAGGCCGTATACGCGGACCTCTCCGACGCGCTGCGGTCGCTGCTGCTCATCCAGCTCGCTCTCCCCGAGGGCGTCGAGCTCCGCTTCGGCATCGGCATCGGCGGCGTGCAGCCCGTTGCGTCGCGCACGGAGAGCATTTCCGACGGTCCCGGCTGGTGGGCGGCTCGGGAGGCGATCGAGGCGGTGCATCGCCTGCAGGATCGCGGCATGCCGAGGGCGCGCACGCGCGTGGTCGGAGCCCCGGAGGAGGATGCCGGCATGGCATCCGAGATCCGCATCGCCAACGCCTATCTCCTCGCCCGCGACGAGATCGTCGGCGGGATGAGCGACCGAGCGCGCCGCCTGACGTACGGACGCTGCCTCGGTCGCACCCAGCGCGAGCTCGCCGACGACGAGGGCATCAGTCAGCCCGCGGTCTCGCAGCTCCTCGCCGCCGCCGGTGCTCCCGCCGTCCTGGCCGGCCTCGCCGAGCTCGACGGGGGCGACCGGTGATCGGGGCGGGGCTCGCGCTGCTGGCCGTGGGCGCCGGCGATCTTCTCCGCCACTACGTTCCTGGGCGGGCGCGCCCGTACGCGTACGGGCTCGGGGCGCTCGTGCTGCTCGTCCTCGCGGCGGGCGCCGACGCCGTCGTGTGGAGCTTCGTGTCGGTCGGGGTCGTCGTGCTCTGGACTCTGGGCACACCGGGCCGCCGTGGCGGCCGGGCGGGGCTCTGGCCCGTCATCCTCGTGGCCGCGGTCTGCCTCTCGGCGGTCGCCGCCCTCGGCGTCCGGCCTGCGCAGGGTCCGCTCGGCGAGCTCTGGCCGGCGCAGTCGCCGCTCGGCGACGTGACCCTCGACGTCGCCGTGTTCGTGGTCGGCGCGGCCGCCTTCCTCGCCGAGTCGGGCAATGTCGTGGTCCGCGCGGCGCTGCGTGAGGGCGCGGCGGCCGACGCCGAGCCCGCGGCGCTCAAGGGCGGCCGTCTCATCGGGCCCCTCGAGCGCCTTCTGGTGTTCGCGTTGACGCTCACCGGCGCCTTCACGCTCCTGGCCGCGGTCCTGGCCGCCAAGGGCATCGTTCGCTTCCCCGAGATCTCCCGCGACAGTGAGGACGGCACGCGTGCCGAGTACTTCCTGATCGGCAGTCTCGTCAGCTGGGTCACCGCGCTCGGCGCGGCCTTCCTGGTGTGGTGGGGCACTGCCGGGTGAGGCGCACGCGTCGTCGGTGCGCGGGGCGCGCCGGTGCGCGCTGATAGCCTGGAAAGCGTGTCTGAAACCGTCGTGAGCGCCCTGTCGCCCGCCAACGACCCGACGTTCGAGAACGTCTGGGACGAGATCGTCTGGCGTGGCCTGGTGCACGTGTCCACCGATCAGGAAGCGCTGCGTGCGCTGCTCGGCGGGGACCCGATCACGTACTACTGCGGGTTCGACCCGACGGCGTCCTCGCTCCACCTCGGCCACCTCGTCCAGCTGCTGACGCTCCGGCGCCTGCAGCTCGCGGGACACAAGCCGCTCGGGCTCGTCGGCGGTTCGACCGGCCTCATCGGCGACCCGCGGCCGACGGCCGAGCGCACGCTCAACTCGCGCGAGACCGTCGCGGAGTGGGTTGCGAGCCTGCGCGCCCAGGTCGAGCGCTACCTCAGCTTCGAGGGCGACAACGCCGCGCGGATGGTCAACAACCTCGACTGGACGGCGCCGCTCAGCGCCATCGATTTCCTCCGCGAGATCGGCAAGCACTACCGCGTCGGCACGATGCTCAAGAAGGATGCCGTGGCCGCACGGCTGAACTCCGACGCGGGCATCAGCTACACGGAGTTCAGCTACCAGATCCTGCAGGGCCTCGACTTCCTCGAGCTCTACCGGCAGTACGACTGCGTCCTGCAGACGGGCGGGTCCGACCAGTGGGGCAACCTCACTAGCGGCACCGACCTCATCCATCGCGTCGAGGGCGTCTCGGTGCACGCGATCGGCACGCCGCTCATCACCAACAGCGACGGCACCAAGTTCGGCAAGAGCGAGGGCAACGCGATCTGGATCGAC